>Ga0302175_10000428_pt1 | contig 13729 bp, 13 predicted proteins | sample I_Fen_N3_3_FD_198791 | JGI IMG/M metagenome (GOLD analysis project Ga0302175, IMG submission 198791) | Peat permafrost microbial communities from Stordalen Mire near Abisko, Sweden - I_Fen_N3_3 | ecosystem: Environmental > Terrestrial > Soil > Wetlands > Permafrost | place: Sweden: Abisko... | reverse complement strand
CTAACCTGCGTGCAAGTCGCCCTGGCATCCGTTTCAACCCGGAATATGCCGAGATGGGTCTGCGTAGCCAGGTTTCCGGCTCCATTGACCTGCCCCTCGAAGAACTGATCGATCGCAAGATTTATCGCTTCGTCGGCCACGCGGCGGCTTACGCCTACCTGGCCATGAAGGACGCCATTACCGATTCCGGCCTGACCGAAGAGCAGGTTTCCAACCCGCGCACCGGCCTGATCGCCGGTTCCGGTGGCGCTTCGACCCTGAACCAGATGGAAGCGCTGGACATCCTGCGCGAGAAAGGCGTCAAGCGCGTCGGCCCATACCGCGTCACGCGGACCATGAGCAGCACCGTTTCCGCCTGCCTGGCCACACCGTTCAAGATCAAGGGCCTGAACTACTCCATCGCCTCTGCCTGCGCCACCAGTGCTCACTGCATCGGTAACGCCATGGAACAGATCCAGATGGGCAAGCAGGACATCGTGTTCGCCGGTGGCGGTGAAGAAGAACATTGGAGCCAATCGTTCCTGTTCGACGCCATGGGCGCCCTGTCCAGCCAGTACAACGAAACGCCGGAAAAAGCCTCCCGCGCCTACGACGCCAAGCGTGACGGTTTCGTCATCGCCGGCGGCGGCGGCATGGTCGTGGTCGAGGAGCTGGAGCACGCTCTGGCTCGCGGCGCGAAGATCTACGCCGAAATCGTTGGCTACGGCGCGACATCTGACGGCTACGACATGGTGGCTCCAAGCGGCGAAGGCGCCATCCGCTGCATGCAGATGGCCATGTCCACCGTTGACACACCGATCGACTACCTCAACACCCACGGTACCTCGACTCCGGTCGGCGACGTTGCCGAGATGAAGGGCGTGCGTGAAGTGTTCGGCGACAAGGCTCCGGCCATCAGCTCCACCAAGAGCCTGTCCGGTCACTCCCTGGGCGCCGCCGGCGTTCACGAAGCGATCTACTGCATGCTGATGATGGAAGGCAACTTCATGGCCGGTTCGGCCAACATCGAGGAGCTGGACCCGGAAGTGGCTGACATGCCAATCCTGACCAAGACTCGCGAAGACGCCACCATCAACACCGTGATGAGCAACAGCTTCGGCTTCGGTGGCACCAACGCCACCCTGGTCCTGAAACGCTGGCAGGGCAAGTAAGCCCCGCAGCTTGACCACATGAAAAAGCCCCGACTGGTTCGGGGCTTTTTTTTGCCTGGTAAATCCCCTTCCCAGGCAGATCGCCTACACCGAGAAGCGCGCCACCATGCTGTTGAGGTCCACCGCCAGGCGCGACAGCTCCTGGCTCGCAGCGCTGGTCTGGTTGGCTCCGGCCGACGTCTGCAACGCCAGGTCACGGATGTTCATCAGGTTGCGATCGACTTCCCGGGCCACCGCCGCCTGCTCCTCCGAAGCGCTGGCGATCACGATATTGCGCTCGTTGATCAGGGTGAACGCCGAAGCGATCGCCTCCAGCGCCGTGCCTGCGGCCTTGGCCACTTCCAGGGTTGAGCGGGCTCGGATGTTGCTCTGCTGCATGGAACCGACAGCCTGGTCGGTGCCCTGCTGAATACCGCCAATCATCTGCTCGATTTCCTGGGTCGACTGCTGGGTACGATGAGCCAGGGCCCGCACCTCATCGGCCACCACCGCAAAACCGCGCCCGGCATCGCCAGCGCGCGCCGCCTCGATCGCCGCATTGAGCGCCAGCAGGTTGGTTTGCTCGGCGATCGAACGAATCACATCCAGCACCTTGCTGATGCCGTAGACCTTCTGCGCCAGATCTTCCACGTGCGAAGCGTTGGCGGTCACATCCTCGGCCAGGGCCTCGATCGACAACACCGTCTGATGCACCTTCTCGCGACCGTGCTGGGCAATCCGATCCGACTCCCGGGATGCTTCGGACGTGGCCACGGCATTGCTTGCCACCTCCTCCACCGCCGCCGTCATCTGGTTGACCGCCGTCGCCGCCTGCTCGATCTCCAGACTCTGCTGATGCAAGCCGCGCGTTGCGTCCTCGGTCACGCAGCTGAGTTCTTCCGAGGCAGACGCCAGTTGGCTGGAAGAGTCGGAAATCCGGCGGATGGTCTCGCGCAGGTTGTGCTGCATGGTCTTGAGTGCCTGCAGCAGGCGTGCTGGCTCATCCTTGCCGCTGATCCTGATATCCCCTGTGAGGTCGCCACCTGCCACCACCTCGGCAATATTCAGCGATTGTGAAAGTGGCAGCACGATACTGCGGGTCAGCAGCAGCGCCAGGGCAATGGTCACCAGCCCGGCCACCAGGATCATGCCGATGACCCATACCCGGGAGTTGCTGAACACCGCCCGCGCCAGTTCGGTGGCCTGGTTGGCGTTGAGCTTATTCAAGGCCATCAGCTCGTTCAGGGTCAGGGTCATGTCGTCGGCCAACTGACTCATCTCGCCATTGACCACCGCCACGGCGTCTTCCATCCGGCCCTGGCCAGAGAACGTCATGACCTGGCTCTGGTGTTCAAGGTACTGGCGCTCAATCTGCTTGAAGCGGTCGAACAGTACGCGCTCCGCAGGCAATACCATCAGCGCGGCGTAGCGGTCCTGGGCGATGCTCAGGCCGCGCTTGATGTCATTGAGTTTGCCCTCGTTCTGGGCCAGGGCCTGTGGATCGCGATTGATCAGCAAGCGCATGGTCAAGGCTCGCAGGCGCAATAGATCCTGATTCATTTCGCCAACCGACATCACGCTGGGAAGCCAGTTGTTGTCGACCTCATCGGATTGCTGGCGCATGTTCGACATCTGCATCAGGGCGAACATACCCAGGCCAAACACCATCAACGCCAGCAAGCCAAAACCAAGGCCTGCACGCGGCGCGATATTGAGACTTCTGAGACTCATCCTCTGGTTCCTTCCAAGAGCACTGCATCCGCCATGCAGCTGGCTGCTTTAGAAGGTATCGGCCCTTGGAAATTTTGCGTAAGACAAAAACGTGATATCAAAACGCCCTAGCACTTCCATACCAGGGCTAAATCGATTCAGCGGACGATGAAACGCTGCTGCGCCAGTAAACGATCGCCCTGGAACACCATAAAATGCCATTCACCTGGTATCACTTCATGGCTTTCGGTGAATTCGTAGGCCATTACATCCTGCGGCGCCCCGGGTACCAGCTTCTGGGTGACCTCGAACTTGTCGTGGCGCTGGCCGTCAGGGGTGCGGATCCCTGGCGTGAGGTAAAGCAGGGTCAGCGGCACGTCATCGGCCACTTTGCCCACCAGCGAATAGCGCAGGCCGAACTTGCTGCCCAACTTGGCCGGGACCACTTCGGTCTGCTGGATGTTTTCATTGCTGCGGCGCAGAACCCGCTCGCCCGACTGCAACTCAGCCTTGGGCCCGCTGAACACGCCATATTCCACCGGGCCTTCGACACGGACTTCGGCACTGGCCAGGCCACTGAGCATCATCAGCGCAGCCAACGCGCTAAAACGGGTGAGGTGCATATCGCGCTCCTTGATTGAGATGGCGTGAGCCTATGACGCAGGCATGACAGGCTGATGACAGTCTGAGGCACGCCACTGAGCACTCAACCCCACCAACGACCCGCACTCAACGAGCCACGGCGCGGGGCAATATCGCCAGGAAGTTATCCCGCGCCAGCTTGTGCGCCACCTCCGGCGGCAAGGCATCGAGAAACGGCTCGAAACCACGCAACTCCCGGCCCAGCTTGTTGAACCGCCCGACCACATCGGAACCGAGCATGAAGCGCTCCGGAAAGCGCTGTACCAGCGCCAGCCATTCAGGGCGGGGCTTGCCCTTGTCATCCAGCAGATAAGGCGTGAGCACACTCCAGGACAGGTCCACGTACAGGTTGGGGTAGGCCTCGAGCATTCGCGTCAGGGTCGGAAGCAGAAAGTCCAGTTGCACCTGGTGCCGATGGATCTCCGCGCTGGTGCCGGCATGGGCCCAGATAAAACGCGTGTGCGGATGGTTGCGCAGCGGCTCTTCGATCTCCGCCAGATACAGCGGGTTGCGCTCGCGCTTGGAGGTGATGTTGGAGTGCAACATCACCGGCAGATCGTTTTCCGCCGCCAGGTGATAGATGCGGGTCATGGCTTCGTTATTGGCTCGCGGCGTGTCGCCGGAGGTCAGTGCGGTCAGGTCGTCGTGGCGGGTGAACACCTCGCCGATGCCCTGCCACAAGCCCGGGTTGAGATCGAGCATGCGCTGGATATGGGCCGCGGAGTTTTTATCATTGGGATTGAAACCCGCCAGAAACGGATGAAAGTGCTGGCGTTGCTCGGCCGTCAGTTTGTTGACCGCTGCCGCGACAATCACGTCAGTGGCGCTGTACCAGTAGGCATCCGCGTCATCACCGGCGTAATAGCGCGGCCGCTTGGGTTCATCTTCATGCCATTTCTTAGCCACCGGAATCCCGGAAATCATGACGTGCTCGATGCGATTGTCGGCCATGGCCTTGAGCAACTTGTCCATGCCCGCCGATTCCTGGAAAAAGTCCACGTAATGCAGGTGCGCATCGCTGTAGGCATAGTCCCGGGCCTGGGTCAGGGCCGCGGGCAGCAGCAACAACAGGGCAGTCAGGTGAGTCCAGTGCACGGGGCAATCTCCAGTCGTTCCGAGCAGGATAGACCCGCCCCGAGGCGCTGCGGTTCAGAAAAGGGGAACGCAGCGCCCGCTTAATGCTCTATAACTTCAGCACCTTTGAAGCCTGTCCGAGTTTCATCACTGCCTGAGGTTTGCCATGACCATTACCGTCAATACCGAGTCCAGCGAAGGTTTTCGCCACAGCATCCAGATCGATGACCATGCATTATTTACCGATCTGCCCAAGACCCTCGGCGGCGAAGGCTCGGCTCCTGACCCGCACGACTACTTCGACGCGGCGCTGGGCGCCTGCAAAGCTCTGACCCTGAAGCTGTACGCACAGAAAAAAGACATCCCGCTGACCGGGGTCACGGTGGAGGTCAAGCACGACAGCAGCCAGGAGCAAAAAGGCAAATACGCGCTGCACGTCAAGCTAACCCTCAAGGGCGTGCTGACCGACGCCCAGCGTGATGAGTTGCATCAGGTGGCGGATCGCTGCCCGGTGCATAAATTGATGACCACGACCGACGTCAGCATCGAGACCCACCTCTCCGAAGGCGCCTTCAGCCAGTAGCGGCGCGGGCATCAGCGGCGGGTTATGCTTTCGGGCGTGACCCGCCCAGCCTGGAATGCCCCCATGCCCACATCGCTCGTGATCCGTCCCCGCACCGAGGACGTCGAAGGCCAACCCATCCTGCGCCCCCTGCCCTCGGCACAATGTCGCAGCGTCGGGCCTTTCGTATTCTTCGACCATATGCTGAGCACCGCCTACCCGGCCGGTAGCGGCATGAATATCCGCCAGCACCCGCATATCGGCCTATCCACCCTCACTTACCTGTTCGAAGGGCAGATCCAGCATAAGGACAGCCTTGGCTCAGACCAGCTCGTCAACCCGGGCGACGTCAGCTGGATGACCGCCGGCAGCGCTATTGCCCATATCGAGCGCACGCCCGAAACCTTGAAACAGAGCGGTTTTCGCCTGCATGGGCTGCAAGTCTGGCTGGCCTCGCCCAAGGACCATGAGCAGGGCCCCGGGCACTACAGCCATCACCCGGCCACAAGCCTGCCAGTCAGTGATGTGCTGGGGGTCAAGATCCGCATGATTGCCGGCAGCGGATTTTGCCTGGAGTCCCCGGTGCCGGTGCTCTCCCCGACCCTGTATGCCGAGGTGCAACTGCAGACGGCAACCAGCCTGCTGATCCCGACCGAGCATCAGGAGCGTGCGTTGTATGTGCTGGAAGGCGATGCCGCGTTGGATGGCGAAGTGCTTCCACCCCACGCGCTGATCGTGCTTGAACCTGGGCAAAGCGCGACGCTGTGCGCCCTGAGTGACTGCCATGCGGTGATCCTGGGTGGCGCGCCGCTGGACGGGCCAAGGCGCATCAACTGGAACTTCGTTTCCAGTGACCCCGTACGTATCGATGAAGCTCGCCGACGCTGGGCTGCCGGTGACTGGCCGCAAGTACCGGGCGAAAGCGAGCGCATCGAACTGCCGCCGAGCAGGCGCTGATCCCGCTCAACTCAGCGACTGCCCAGGATGGCAAGGCGCTCCCCGGGCAAAAAACCGAAAGCCGGCCTACCCATGGCTGGCCGGCTTCCGCTCCAGAGTCAGGCCTTGAACACTTCATCCAGCAGGTTATGCATCGCGGTGAAGGCCCGGCTGGCGGTCTTGGCGTCATACATCATCTTGCCCGGCACGTTGGCGTGCGGGTCGGTAAAGGAATGCACCGCGCCTCCGTAACTGAGCAATTGCCAATCGACGCCCGCTGCATCCATTTCCGCCTCGAAGGCCGGCAGTTGCTCCTTCGGCACCAGAGGGTCGGCGGCGCCGTGCAACACCAGCACCGAGCCCTTGATGTTGCTGGCGTCCGCCGGGGTCGGCGTGTCGAGGGTGCCATGGAACGAAACCGTAGCCTTCAGCGGCGCGCCGGTACGGGCCAGTTCCAGCGAGCAGCAGCCGCCGAAGCAGAAACCAAAGGTTGCCAGCTTCGAGCTATCCACCGCCGCCTCGCCCTGGCTTTGCAAGGCTTCGAACGCGGCCTGCATGCGCTTGCGCAACAGCGCGCGGTCATTCTTGAGTGGCATCATTGCGGCGCCAGCTTCGTCAGCGTTGCTCGGCCGCAGTGTCTGACCGTACAGGTCGGCCACCAGCACCACATAGCCCTTGGCGGCGACCGCTTCGGCGATCTTCTCGGCACCGGCACTGACGCCCATCCAGTTCGGCGCCATCACCAGGCCCGGTCGCGCGCCCTTATGGCTGGCGTCGAACGCCAGGCGGCTCTCGTAAGACTGACCATCGACCTGATAGACCACGGAACGCAGAGTGACTTGGCTCATTAATCATGTTCTCCAGTTGAGAGGACGAGAATGAAAAAACCCGCCGAAGCGGGTTTTTCTTGCAACGTTGTTAAACCGACAGTTCAACCAACAGCTTGTTCAGTCGACGGACATAGGCCGCCGGGTCTTTCAGGCTGTCGCCGGCCGCCAGGGCCGCCTGGTCGAAGAGGATGTGCGACAAGTCGCCAAAACGCTCTTCGCTCTGCTCGCTGTCGAGTTTCTCGATCAACGGGTGAGCCGGATTGAACTCGAAGATCGGCTTCGAATCCGGAACCTTCTGCCCGCTGGCTTCGAGGATCTGGCGCATTTGCATGCCCAGGTCCTGCTCGCCGATGGCCAGGATCGCCGGGGAATCGGTCAGGCGGTGGGAAACCCGCACTTCGCTGACGGCATCGCCCAGTGCAGCCTTGAGCCGCTCGACCAGGCCTTCTTTGGCCTTGGCCACTTCTTCGGCAGCTTTCTTGTCTTCTTCCGAGTCCAGATTGCCCAGGTCCAGGTCGCCACGCGCCACGTCGACAAAGCTCTTGCCGTCGAACTCGCTGAGGTAGCTCATCAGCCACTCGTCGATGCGGTCAGTCAGCAGCAGCACTTCGATGCCTTTCTTGCGGAAGACTTCCAGGTGCGGGCTGTTTTTGACCTGGGCGTAGGTCTCGCCGGTCAGGTAGTAGATCTTGTCCTGACCTTCCTTGGCGCGAGCCAGGTATTCGGCCAGGGACACCACTTGCTCCCCTTCTTCACCCTGGGTGGAAGCGAAGCGCAGCAGGCCGGCGATTTTTTCCTTGTTGGCGAAATCTTCAGCCGGGCCTTCTTTCATCACCTGGCCGAAGTTTTTCCAGAAGCCCTTGTATTGCTCAGGCTCGTTCTTCGCCAGTTTTTCCAGCATGTCCAGCACGCGCTTGGTCAGTGCGGACTTCATGGAATCGATGATCGGGTCTTTCTGCAGGATTTCCCGCGACACGTTCAGCGACAGATCGTTGGAGTCGACCACACCCTTAATGAAGCGCAGGTACAGCGGCAGGAAGGATTCAGCCTGGTCCATGACGAACACACGCTGCACGTACAGCTTCAGGCCTTTGGGCGCTTCACGCTGGTACAGATCAAACGGAGCGCGGGCCGGTACGTAGAGCAGCGAGCTGTATTCCAGCTTGCCTTCGACCTTGTTGTGGCTCCAGCTCAGAGGGTTCTCGTAGTCGTGAGCGATGTGCTTGTAGAACTCCTGGTATTCCTCATCCTTCACTTCGGTGCGAGGACGGGTCCACAGGGCGCTGGCACGGTTGACCACTTCCCATTCCTGGGCAGGCTTGTCTTCGCCTTCGGCGGCGGCTTGTTCTTTCGGCAGCTCGATCGGCAGCGCGATGTGGTCGGAGTACTTCTTGATGATGTTGCGCAAGCGGTAACCATCGGCGAATTCATCTTCACCGGATTTCAGGTGCAGCACGATACGCGTACCACGGTCGGCCTTATCGAGAGTGGCGATTTCGAATTCGCCCTCACCTTTGGACGACCAGTGCACGCCTTCGCTGGCGTCAAGGCCGGCGCGACGGCTGAATACTTCAACTTTGTCGGCGACGATGAAGGCCGAATAGAAGCCCACACCGAATTGACCGATCAGGTGCGAATCTTTTTTCTGGTCGCCCGACAGGTTCTTCATGAAATCTGCGGTGCCGGATTTAGCGATGGTGCCCAAATGGGTGATCGCGTCTTCACGGCTCATGCCGATGCCGTTGTCTTCGAGGGTGACGGTCTTGGCGTCTTTATCGAAACTCACGCGGATTTTCAGCTCCGAACCACCTTCCAGCAACTCAGGCTTGGACAGGGCTTCGAAGCGCAATTTGTCGACAGCGTCAGAGGCGTTCGAGATCAATTCGCGAAGGAAGATTTCCTTGTTGGAATACAGCGAATGGATCATGAGGTGCAACAGTTGCTTCACCTCGGTCTGGAAGCCCAGGGTTTCTTTTTGAGTTTCCACACTCATGGTCATCAAACTCCAATCAGATGGCATAAGCCGTGCCTACGGGGCTAACGGCGGGATGTCATCAAAGTTGGGGGCTGTGGCCGGGATTTCAAGGGCTGGGGCTTTCTTCAATTTTGAAATGTGCCCGCGCCGTGGCGATGGGCTCTGCCTGGGTGCTTTGCCAGGCGGTAATCGCGACGTTGGCCACCCGTCGGCCCTGGCGGCACACCTGGCATTTGGCATAGGTGTCGCGAAACTGCCCGGCGCGCAGGTAGTCCAGGGAGAAGTCGATGATCTTCGGCACCCCAGGGGAGCCGGTGAAAATCAACAGGTGCAGCGCGGCGGCCAATTCCATGAAACCCGCAATCACCCCACCATGGATCGCCGGCAGCAAGGGGTTGCCGATGTTGTCTTTATTGGCCGGCAGGCGAAACAGCAATTCGTCGCCCAGGCGCGAGCACTCGATGCCGATCAGCTTGGCGTAGGGAATCAGGTGCAGCAGCGACGCATAGTCGCCCTGCTCATGGGCGGTTTGCAGTTGTTCCTTGAAATCGTCGCTCATGCTGCACCGTCCTTGATTGCGCCGGCGAAACCCTTGGTACCCTTAAGCCCCTTGCCCATGCGCATGAATGTGCCGACGGCATGGGCGATCGGCTGTTCCGGATCGTCCTGATAGGCAAAGCCGCGGGTGAAGATCACATCACGTGTGACCCGGTAGCACTGGGCGAAGCCATACACCGGCTGGTGCGGCTCGGCCGGGTGCATGTAATCGATGCGCAGGTCGAGGGTCGGGCAGACCTCGAATTCGGGCAGCACGCACAGAATGGCCATGCCGCATGCGGTGTCCATCAATGAGGTCAGCGCGCCACCGTGAATCACCCCGGTTTGCGGGTTACCGATAATCTGCGGGCTGTACGGCAAGGTCACGGTAATACCGTCCGTCGAGGCGCTGTGCACGCACATTCCCAGGACCTGACAGTGCCGCAACGCCGAAAGAAATCGCGTCGCTCGCTCAAAAATGGGGTTTTGCGCCATGGGCTGAACTCTCTTGTTTAATGTCGACACTTGGCAATCGGTGGGGGCTGTAAAAGTTCCCTGCACTGAGCACTTAATATATCTGTGAGTCTCAAGGAACTTAACCTGCTGGGGTGGGCTCGAAAGGCCAGAAGATATCTTCACTAAGGAGAAACACCCCATGCGTAAGACTTTAGCTATTGCCTTGATGTTGACCGCGTCCCTCGGTCTCGCTGCCTGCGATAAAAAATCCGAGGACAAAGCTCAAGATGCCAACCAACACGCTGAACAAGCTCAACAAAAAATGAACGAAGCTCAGAATAAGGTGAACGAGGCTGCAAAAGAAAACGCCGAAGCCGCCAAAGATCAGGCTGAATCCAATAAGGCTGCGGCTCAAGAAACCGCTCCGGAAGCGGCTCCTAAAACCAACTAATTCGGTTTTAGAGCAAAAAAAAAACCCGCTTATTGCGGGTTTTTTATGGGCGAAGTTATCCAGTGGCGCCACGGCAAAGAGCGAAACATTGCAAGTTGATACAGCGATGACTAATGCCGCGCGATAACGCGGTAAAACGATTCACTCGCCACACTCGACAACTCATTGCAGCCAGGCCTATCGCGGAACAAATACCTCATCCGCCTGGGGCTCGACCTGTAACGGAATACCCGCCATGGAATGTTCGGCCGCCTTGTAAGTTACGGGGCTGCCAGCCGGGAGCAGGCGAACGGGAAACTCATAACGCCAGTCGAAGGGCCCCTCCCAATGCCTGGACTGATAACCCGGCGCCACGATACTCACGAAACAAGGCCGCTTGCTATCCAATGGCGAGCGGCCCGCCAGGAAATTCACCACCTCCCAATCGGTTTTCTCGGCGACATAAAAAGCGCCGTCAGCGCCGGTCACCCGCCTGACTCCGCAAAAGTTCACCTGCGCCTGAGCGATGGGCTCTGCCGTCAGCGCATCCACCACCACGGCGGAACCTTCGCCATTGAGGTACAAGGTCTGAACCCGGCATCCCGGCAACACCAGCACACATAAAAGCAGCAGCTTCAAGGCACTTGACTGCGTCATCGGCAACATCCTTTTAAGCTGAGACACGGCACCTCAGCCTGCGTCCTTGGGGGATTCGGCGAGCGGAGCCTCGGTCGGGGTATAGACCATAACCTCGAGCACATCGGAATGGAATTCACGGCGATAGAGCACAAACACCACCCCGGCACTCATCAGCATAAACAGCCAGGGACTGACGAACCAGGCCAGCATAGTCATGCCGAAGTAATAGGAACGCAGGCCGAAGTTGAACTGGTTGGCGGCCATGGAAATCACCCGTGCGGCCCGCGACGCAAATGCCTTGCGCTCCTGTTCGGAGACATGCCGCTCGCCGATCATCGGCGCCGAGCCCACCAGAATCGCAGCAAAATTGTATTGGCGCATGCACCAGCTGAACGTGAAAAAGGCGTAGACAAACACCATCGCCAGGCACAGCAGCTTGATCTCGGACATGCCCTGGGACGCCTGCTGGACCATGGGGATGTCCGCCAGCAGCGACACTGCCCGTTCGGAAGCGCCGAGCACGGTGAGAATACCCGCCAGGATAATCAGGGTGCTGGAGGCGAAGAACGAGGCGTTGCGCTCCAGGTTACCGATCACGCTGGCGTCGGCGATGCGGTTGTCGCGCAGCAGCATCCGGCGCATCCAGTCCTCGCGGTACAAATGCAACACGCTGGCCAGGCACGCCGTATCGCGGCCCTTCCAAGTGGCGTAGCGGGTGTAGCCGCCCCAGCAGATGGCAAACCACAGGGCCGCGAGGATATGGATCAGGTTGGCTTGAACAAACGACATGCATTTCCCTACAAGAGCGTTGGCAGAAGGTAAGAACAGACCCGAACTGCTTCGACGCTGCGCCTGAGAAAAAGACACCCTGCAGCGCCCATAAAAAATGCCCCCCATCGATGGATGGGGGGCATTTTCATTGCTGCGCCGGGGTCACTTGTGGCAACCCTGCCATCAAAGAGCTATCAGGCCAGGGCGTCGCTGCGCTTACCCAGCAGGCGATCGCACAAGAAGGCGAACACCAGGACACTGAACGCCGGCACCAGCCACGCCAGGCCTTGCGCGCTCAGTGGCATATCGGACAATGCCGGCGGGATCTTGTGTGCCCATGGCGTGCCTTTGAGCGCGTCAATCACGCCAACCACAAATGCCATCAACATCACCGGCCCGACAATACGTCGCTCTTCATACCAGAAGTCCTTGCAGAAGCTCAGGGCCACCAGAACGATGCACGGCGGGTAGATCGCAGTCAGTACCGGGATCGAGAACGCAATCAGCTTGGTCAGGCCCAGGTTGGACACTACCAGCGAGAACAGCGCGAGGATCACCACCAGGGTCTTGTAGGAAAGCGGCAGGATCCGGCTGAAGTACTCGGCGCAGGCGCAGGTCAGGCCCACCGCGGTCACCAGGCACGCCAGGGAGATCAGTACCGCAAGGAAACCACTGCCCAGGGAACCGAAGGTGTGCTGCACATAAGCGTGCAATACCGCGGCGCCATTGGTGGCACCCGCCGCCACTTCATGGCTGCCCGCACCCAGGCGGAACAGGCTGACGTACACCAATGCCAGACCCACACCGGCGATCAGGCCGGCGATGATCGCGTAGCGGGTGATCAAGCGTGGCGACTCGATACCGCGAGAGCGGATGGCGTTCACAATAACGATGCCGAACACCAGCGCACCCAGGGTATCCATGGTCAGGTAGCCATTGACGAAGCCTTGGGAGAATGGCGCAGCGACGTATTCCGGGGTAGCGACCCCGATATCACCGGCTGGCAAGGCGAACGCCGCGATGCCCAGTACCGCCAGGGCGATGATTTTCAGCGGTGCCAGGAAGCGCCCGACGGTATCGAGCAAGCGACCTGGGTAGAGGGAGACGAAAAACACCAGGAGGAAATACACCGAGCTGTAAAGGAACAGTGCCAGCGGGCTTTCACCCGTCAGCGGTGCCAGACCCACCTCAAAGGACACGGTGGCGGTCCGCGGTGTCGCGAACAGCGGCCCGACCGCCAGATAAGCCGATGCCGCCAGCAGGCCACCGGCGATCTTGCCGATCGGGCTGCTCAGCGTATCCATCGCACCGCCGACCTTGGCCAGGGCTACGACTGTGACCACCGGCAGACCGACGGCCGTGATCAGGAAACCCAGCGCCGCCATCCAGACATGGGGTCCGGACTGCAAACCGACGATAGGCGGGAAGATGATGTTGCCAGCCCCGACGAACAGGGCGAACGTCATAAAACCAAGTGCCAGAATGTCCTGGCCTTTCAACACTTTCATTAAGGAAATACCACACTACTGAATCGGAATTTAGAGAGGGATTTCCCTTATGGGTGAGGGAAATGCTGTCCGTCCGTATAAGACTGACCCGTTTAGCGCGCAGCATCCTTATGGGACGCAGACGCAAAAAGAGGCGGCTAGATTACAGATTTCACAAGACAAACGCACCGTTAGAGGGCGAACTATCTGATAAGCGACATCCTCGTGTCGCGCTTTTTGCAAGAAAAGCAGCCATAAGCGGCAAGCAACAGCCTTGGGCTTCAAGCTTGCAGCTACAAACTTGCCGCTTGTAGCTGCCCCTAAAACAACAAAAGCCACCCGAAGGTGGCTTTTGTCGATTTGGGGTTCAGCGAAGCGCGAGGCTTACTTGATCGCCCAACCGGTCAGCTCGGACAGAGCCTTGCCGATGTCTGCCAGCGAACGCACGGTTTTCACGCCTGCGTCTTCCAGGGCAGCAAACTTCTCGTCTGCAGTGCCTTTGCCGCCGGAGATGATTGCGCCAGCATGGCCCATGCGCTTGCCCGCAGGG
>Ga0302175_10000426_pt1 | contig 13783 bp, 11 predicted proteins | sample I_Fen_N3_3_FD_198791 | JGI IMG/M metagenome (GOLD analysis project Ga0302175, IMG submission 198791) | Peat permafrost microbial communities from Stordalen Mire near Abisko, Sweden - I_Fen_N3_3 | ecosystem: Environmental > Terrestrial > Soil > Wetlands > Permafrost | place: Sweden: Abisko... | reverse complement strand
GAAACGCAGTTTTTGTGGATCGAAGGCTTTCTGTTCGGCAGCGCTGACCAGCATCAGCAACAGCTGCGGCACCAGAATCAGACTCTCCGGCGCACGCTTGGCCAGAAAGCCCAACAGGTGTGGTACATCGACGCCGCTGGCGCCCTGAATACCCAAGGTTTTCTGGCTCGGCAGACTCAGGGTCGCACCGGCATACAGCGCGGCATAGCAGCCGAGGTTTTCCAGCAGAATCGCCAGCGGCAACAACGCCAGATGGTGCTGTGGATCGGTGGATTTGCTCGCTTGATCCAGCTCCCGCGCCACACGCAGCAAACTGTCGGCGCTCAGGCACACGCCTTTCGGTGTGCCGGTGGTGCCGGAGGTGAAGGTCAGTTTGGCGGTGCCGGCCGGCAGGCGGTTCGGGCCGCTGAGGGTGCGGCACCAGAACTCACCACGCTTTTCATAACCGGCGGCGAGCATTTCGGCGTCCAGCTCCGGTTCGGCAATCACCCGTTCGGCCTGGCTCTGTTCCAGGCAATGGGCCCGTTGCGTGGGGCTGAAAAACGGTGGCAGCGTCACACAGGTCAGGCCCTCGAACAACACGGCCAGATCCCACACCATCGCATCGACGCCGTTATCCAGCGCCAGGGCGATCACCTGCGCCTGTTCATCGCGCAGGCGCTCCTGGCGATACAGCACCTCGGCGTACACCGTGGCGTAATCGAGTTTCAGCGTATCGCCCCACAGTGCAGTGCTGTTGTCATTGCGCCGGGCATGGTCACGCAGGGTTTCCTGGAAGCGTTGCAGTTCAAGCGACATGGCAGGCTCCTTCAATCGAGGTCGGCAGTCCCAATCGAGTGAACAGGCCGATATTGCGCAGATGGATGAAGCCGGCGCGGATGTTGCCAACGTGCACCCAAGGCTTGCTTTCGTAATAACTGCCCCAGTGTTGACGCTCGTCACCCAAGCGTTCCGGGTCGGCGGCGCATAATGTCACTGGCCTCAGACCGAGCCGATGGAAGCTGTTGACCAGCCCGATGTTGCCGGTGAACGTCACCCATTCCAGGCCGCCCATGGCCAGCAGGTAGGTAATGGCGATGATGCTCATGCGTGCGCTGCCGGTGTCGCTGGCGGCGAGGTTGCCGACTTCGACGATGGCGCTACGCTCAACCGGACAATCCGCCGCCGCGCTGATCAGGGGTTCGATCGGTTCATCCAGATAGCGCTCGAGAAACAGCGGCTCCTGATGTGCACGACGCATCCCGGCCACCGCGCACAGCTCACCGTCGCCGTTATGCATGCCGAACAGCTCCGGCATAAAGTGCCGAATGTCGGCACCGTGGGCCCTGCGAAAACGCTGCTGGATAAAGGCTTCGAACGTCTCTCGTATCGCGTCGTCGGGTAAGGCGCCGGTCAACGTCATCTGCGGCGTTTCGGCCTGACCGAAACGCAGAGGGAGGGGGATGTTCCAGTGGTAATCGGGCATTGGCAGAGTGCCTCCCTCAATGGTTTGAGCGGAGTATCGGAGGCATTTCTTAACGAAGTCTGAAGGTGAAAAAAGGTTAATCAACGGGCAATCTTCAGATTGTCTTAAGACTGCAAGGGCAGGGTGGCACCGTCGGTTCGCCCTGCAACCGGATCGAGACTGTCGAACGAATCGACCGTCGCTCACGACAATCACGAGGCGCTTCTTATGACCCGCGACACCGCCGGAACCCGTTATGGAAAACTCTCAATCGCCCTGCACTGGCTGATGCTGGCGCTGTTCGTCGGCGTCTATGCCTGTGTCGAAATCAAAGGCTTCATGCCCAAAGGCAGCGAAGCACGGGGCCTGCTGATGGGCTTTCACGGCCTGTTCGGCACGAGCATTTTCGTGCTGGTCTGGGTACGCCTGCTCGGCCGCTTGACCCCACGCCCGCCGATCACCCCCAAACCGCCAGCCTGGCAGACCGGCATCTCGCACCTGATGCATCTGGCGCTGTACGTGCTGATGATTGCCACGCCGATCTTCGCCTGGCTGATGCTCGCCGCCGCCGACAAACCGTTCCCGTACTTCGGCTTCCACGTCCCGGCACCGGTGGAAATCCATCCGGGCTTCGCCAAACAGCTCAAATATTGGCATGAACTGCTGGGTAGTACCGGTTATTGGCTGATCGGCCTTCACGCATCGGCGGGGCTGTTTCACCATTACTGGGTTCGGGACAATACCCTTACCCGGATGTGGATCAGCCGAAATCAATCTTGACCCACAGGTCGCGGTCATTCTGAACTCATTCTCGGTCAGGTTTCGATTCTGACCTGGTAAACGTCCGCTTATGGCCGATAGCGGCCGCTGACGGACGACCGCTTTTGGCCGACGGCTGCCCGTCACGATAGACAGAAAATCGACCAGAGGTAGTCCTCAGCGGTCAGCATCTAGCTTCAACTTGCGAAGACATTCGCGAGCATAATGAACCGTTCCCGCCAAGACCAAAGTGTGAGTGACATCATGACCGAAGCCCAACACTGGACGGTGAAATGCCAAGATCCTGCGGATGAAAGTGGCGACGTCGTCATTGATTTGCCGCCTGAGCTACTCGTCAGTTTAGGACTGAGCATCGGTGACGTGTTGACGATTGAAGTGATCGACGGCGCGATAGTTCTGACACCGAAATCGAGCGACTGAGCTACACCCTGAGTCGATCCCGCACGCTCCACCTAATCATCAAGCGGGAATAAGTGAACGACACATCTTAGCGGCGGCGATTGGGCATTTGCCTCCCCAGACCGTCAGCGTTGAGTCGAACTGCGACCACCGCCCGTTCTGACTGATCCACCCTTGTCCTCCATCAACATGGAGGACACGCCATGAATACCACTACTAGATCCCGCCACCAGCCTTGGAACAAGGGAAAGCTTGTCGGGCAGAAAGCCCCGCTCCGAGTCAGAGATATCTGGGCCATCCGGATCAGACTCCAGCTCGCAGAGAAGACACGTGATTTGGCGCTTTTCAACTTGGCCATCGACAGCAAACTGCGTGCCTGTGACTTAACCAAGCTGCGAGTCCGAGACATCGCCCATGGGGAGCATGTGTCGTCAAGGGCCATCGTGATGCAGCAGAAAACTCAGCATCCAGTGCAATTTGAAATCACTGAGCAAACTCGAACGGTATTGGAAGCTTGGTTGCATCGGGCGCGTCTCCGAAGCGAGGACTTTTTGTTTCCGAGCCGATTGCACGACTCAGACCATCTTTCCACCAGACTGTACGCGCGAATAGTCAAAGCGTGGGTGACAGCCATCGGCCTTGACCCAACCATGTACGGTACTCACACACTACGGCGAACCAAGGCATCGTTGATCTATCGCAGGACGAAGAATCTGAGAGCTGTCCAACTCCTGCTTGGTCATACGAAACTCGAAAGCACTGTCAGGTACTTGGGCATCGAGGTCGATGATGCTCTAGAAATGGCAGAGCAGACAGAGGTTTGACCTACACTGCGGCGGTCTGAGCCAGACCGTCGCTATCCGACCCATTGCCGCCTTTCACGGACGGCGGATATCGGCCAGAAGCGGACATTCGTGACGTGTAACTACCGACGTATAGCCTCACAAAACAGCCTCATTTGTGGAACGACAGTAGTGGGGGTCGTTTACAACTCACAAGCGACGCCATCGTCGTCGAAGTAGTAAATGTTTTCATGCTTGTAACCCCACTTACCGTCTCTGATCCGGATATGTGGCTCGAATGTGAAGCACGCCACCTCGCCCAATTCCCGTTTGTTACCCGATTCAATGTAAAGCCTTTGATCTCGCTGCTCGCAGGTGCTGTGACCAACGTTGCCAAGAAAATCGAGATTCTCGAAACCGATATCGATTATTGACTCATTCGCCAACTCGAACAGTTCATTGAAATTGGTTTCAGGGCTGATAGTACGTAGCATGAGAGCATGCAGACTACGTTCAGCTTCATACCCTTGAATGAACTCATCACTGAGCGGCACCGATCGACACACACCTTTCTCGACATAGAATGAGCGTGCGCAATCGCCCCAATCACTCCCTGATCGGGGACTGAGATCGACAGTCACAAGATTATTCAGACCCACCTTTTCGCTGCTCGGCTGATAGTCTCGACCTGACACAGAAATCGAACTGCGCGATCCGAGTAGTACGAATGCCGGACAATCGTAATACCAGGTATCAGGAAACCCTGATTGCCTCAGCAGATCAGCTGCAATTTTCGCGATTGAAGACTCGGTCAAATCTGGCTTTATATGGTCAACGAGCTGCGACAGGACGGATTTCGCTGCGGTCTGTACAAGTAGATTGTGTGGTGCTGGCATGAGTAAAGCCTCTATCGTCGTCCTTGGTTGATGGAGCAGGCGCTTGAGCAAAATTGAACGTTAGCTTCTGGCCGTCTTTTGCCTGTCACCAATCGCAGGTTTGGGTTGAAAGTCGACTCTCGCGACCGGCGACTCTCCACCCAAAGCGGGCGGTCAAGTCGTCTACGAAACTAGGGGCGATTCAAAGCTGTTGCAGCACTTCGCGTCATTCAGATCTCTCAGACATCAACTCACGGACACGTGAAACAAGCGTGTCTACGACGAACGGCTTTGTCAGCACCTGCATCCCTGGTCCTAGTTGGCTTCTGCCAAAGACGGCATTTTCTGCATAACCCGTAATGAACAAGGTCTTCAAGTTAGGCCTAACTTCTCTACCCGCATCTGCCATCTGCCGTCCATTCATTCCCCCAGGCAATCCGACATCTGTGATGAGCAAGTCGATTGGCACATCTGAACGCAGTATCTGGAGTCCGGAAATGCTGTCGGCGGCCTCTATAAGGGTATAGCCAAGTTCGCCGAGGACTTCCGTCAGTAGCACTCGGACTGATGGCTCATCGTCCACAACTAGGATCGTCTCGCCAGCATTTTTGACCTTAGCTACCGCATTTTCTGGGTCATCATGGTTTTGCACCGTATCTCCGCAGTAACGAGGTAGGTAAATGCACATTGTGGTTCCCTGACCAACCTGTGAATAGACTCGCACCTGACCGCCGGATTGCTTGGCAAACCCGTATATCATCGAAAGCCCGAGACCCGTGCCTTGGCCTAGGGGCTTAGTAGTGAAGAATGGGTCGAATGCTTTTGCTATGACATCGGGCGTCATTCCAGTGCCAGTGTCAGTGACACTGAGCGAAAGGTACTCCCCTTCGGACATGTCTAGCGTTCGGGCGGCCTCATGATCAATCAGCCGGTTAGCAGTCTCGATTGTAATGCGCCCGCCATCCGGCATAGCGTCGCGAGCGTTAAGGCATAGATTAAGGAGTGAACTCTCAGGCTGACTTGCGTCAACCAGTGCCGGCCAAAGCCCCGTCGCACCTACAGTAGCTACCAAGATACCGGGGCCGACGGTACGCTGAATCAGCTCGGTCATTCCTTCCATCAGTCCGTTTACATCTGTCGGACGAGGATCAAGTGTCTGTCGCCTGGAGAACGCCAAGAGGCGATGCGTGAGGGTCGCCGCGCGCTTAGCGGCGCCCTGCGCCGTCATGATGTACTTATCAACTTCCGCTAAGCGGCCTTGGGCGATCCTTGTGCCCATCAACTCTAATGCCCCTGAGATTCCTGCCAATAGGTTGTTGAAGTCATGCGCTAGTCCACCGGTCAGTTGCCCAACCGCTTCCATTTTCTGAGATTGCCGTAGCTTTTCCTCCGCCTGCATAAGCTCGGCAGTCCTTTCCAAAACACGCTGTTCCAGTGTTTCGTTGAGGGCGCGTAATGCCGCTGTAGCTCGGTCCCGCTCCTCTTCAACAGTACGTCGCTCCTCAACATTAATGAGAACGCCGGGAAACCGCAACGGGGTGCCGTCTTCGGCACAGTCGACTCGCCCGTTCGCTTCAACCCAGTAGTATTTGCCGTCAGCGCGGCAGACACGGTATTGGTGCGAATAAACGCCTCCCCGAGAAATGGCCTCGTTCATGGCAACCGTGAGCGCATCTCTGTCGTCGGGGTGTACATTTTTCATGATCTGTTTGAGGCTTAAACCATCGCGCCCCAAGGCTGGATCAAGGTCGAAAACCCTCGCAAAGGCTTCGTCCACGGTGAAGCGGTCGGTCGGCAGATCCCAATGCCATGTACCGATAATGGCACCCGCTGCGAGAGCCAGTTGAACGCGCTCAACGTTTTCGCGTGCGATAGTCTCGCTGACTTTCAGACGCTCCTGCGCATCTCGCCTTTCAGTGACGTCACTGAAAAAGATCGCAATCTGCCGATCAGCGGGATCACCAACACGAACCGCCCGGACGTCGAACCAACGTTCAAAAGTATTGGCATAATTCTCGAAGTTCGCTGGTTCTCCGGTCTTTGCTACGTGCCCGTACGTCTCGAACCAAAAACTCTCCAGGTCCGGAGCAAACTCGGTCACCCATTTACCGCGTAAGTTGACGCCAGCCTGATGCTCGAAGGCGGGGTTGGCCTCGACAAAACGGTAGTCAACAGGGTGGTCGTCGTCATCGAATTTGACTTGAACGATAGCGAACGCAGCTTCGATTGTTTCCAATATTGTGCTGAAGCGCTCCTCGCTTTGGCGCAGTGCTGTTTCGGCGCTGCGGGAGCGAGTTAGGTCGAGCATCGCGCCAATCATGCGCACGGCTTGGCCATTGGCATTTCGGATTACGTGCCCTCGGTCAAGCACCTCAGCGTATAAACCGTCCATGCGTCTGAAGCGGTACTCTTCGCCCCAAGTAGTGCCGCGTCCGTCAATTGCTGCGCGGATCGAAGCATCTACTCGAGCTTGGTCCTCCGGGTGAATTTTGGTAAACCGCCAATCGCCGGTTGTATCGAAGGTCGCTGTTGGATAGCCATAAGCCTGTTGCAGCGCCTCGTTCCAAATGACTTGGTTGGACTTCAGATCCCAGTCCCAGACCGCATCGCTTGTCGCTTTGAGAGCCAGCCGGTAACGTTCTTGAGACTCTGCGATAGCGAGATTCGCCATGTGCTCACTGGTGCGGTCGCGCAGGATTTTTACAAACCCAAGATGGACGTTATCGTTGCCGTATAGCGGCATCATTTCACCCGAAGCCCAGAACAACTGGCCGTCCTTGCGCAGGTGCCAGCGCTCATCTGAAGCTCGCCCTTCCATGAGGGCTTGTTGCATTTCCTTTTCTACCCGGCCGCCTTCACGATCTAGGGGAGTAAAAAAAAGCGCAATGCTATGGCCGCGTATTTCGTCTTCGGTCCAACCCATTACATGAGTGGCCCCTGAGTTCCACTCCGTTATGATCCCGAGCGGGTCGGTAACGATCATTGCGAAATCTATCGCACAGTCGAAGATTGCGCGCTGGCGCCTCTCACTGTCAGCAAGCGCCGCTCGACTAGCTTCCAGTAGCGCCGCCATTTGTTGAGACTGCGCAAACTCCACTCCAACGCTAGGCTGGTGGGTAGCGACTCCAGCAGAGTGGGTAGCTTGCTCGATGATCTGGTCATCTTGAGCCGTCTCTAGGCGATGTTGTATAGCGCGTCCATCGTGGTCAGCGACTTCTTGCGGCTCGATCCCGACATTCTCAAGAGCCAAGCGTAGGCGTGCGACCTCTAGCTGAAGCTCCTCACGGGTAGGATATTTCACAATTTACCCCACTCATAAACCGCAGGTTTTTGTGGTCGGATTTTCAATCAAGTCATTCTTCACAATCAAATCAGAAGCTTTAAAAATTTTCACTCACACCCCTTTTGGGATGCCATGAAAATTCGCCCATCACCTTCTGAAGTGATTGATCAAGCTGCGAACTCATACTCGTGCATACCTACGACAAAGTCGGGTTGAGACAAGTTTCATCTCATTGTCTTAGGGGGGGCGCAAGCCGGCCGATGACAATGCCAGCCTTAGGCTACGGGGGTAGCGGCCAGCGCTTTATTCTGCTCAGGCGCCTGTGCGGGCGGGCATCGTCCGCGTTCGCTTTGCTGGTGGATGCGTTGCGTTGCGTTACAAAGGCTAATCCCCATTAACGTTCTGGGGGCTGCGAGATCTAAGTTGTTGGGTGTCGGCCTCTGACCGGAAGTTGAGATTAATACTAGGTTGATTGCCCTACACAGTAGAGGTTCCAGGCTCTTGAGGGCAAGACTGAGGGTGTACTCATCAGAAATGCGAGGGCAGACAGTAAGTGGCCAAAAGCAGTCCTTGGTCGAGTGTCTCTTTTGGCCGCTCTCTGTCGGTCGTCACTGCGGCGTCTGGTCGAACAGGGTTTTGGCATTGCTGGAGGAGAAGTAGGCCGAGGCATTGTCGAAGCCGAATTCATCGGCGCCGATTGAGGACAGGTCATGGGCGTATATCACGTCAACCGCGGCGTTGCACGCGGTGGCCAGTTTCACCGCCTCGCGCAAGATCCGGTCGTTGAAGCCCTTGTACTGGCCATCGTGATGGAAGGGGTCGACCACCGCGACGATCCTTCGCGGCAAGGCGTGTTGCACATGGCTCACAAAGTGCAGCGGCACCGGGCATTCGCGCAGCAGGTGGATGTCCAGCGGGGTGAACATCAGCCGCGAGAGCAGCGATTCGTGCTCCAGCGCTTTGATCAGCACGGCCATGGGGTGTTCTTTGATGTGAATCAGGATTTCCTGCAACGGCTTTTCGACCCAGACCACTTCGGTGGTGACGGTCACGCCGATTTTGCGCAACGGCCGGGCTGGTTCCTCCAGCCACTGGAGATGGCGCTCGACGTAGCCCAGGCGCATCTGCTCCAGCGTTGACCATCCCGGCGGTGGCCAGGCCCTTCAGGTAATCGAAGGCGACGATGTGCAACGCGGCGCCTTCAGCCTTGGCCTGGGCGGCGGCACTATCGAACGCGGGGCTGTTTTGCATCAGGGGTGAGGCGACTAGCATAAAACGTACTTGCTCAGACATGGAAATATCCCTTGGGTCATCACACAAACGCTGGCTCGACATGGCCGCGTGAGGCTGTTGGCGGTGACATCTGAGGCCGATGCTGGCGCTGAATGGCATGGGCGGCTTGATCTGCATCAAACAGGCGCATGACGGCATTTGCCGCGCCGACGTGTGGTCGCCGGGGGCAACGAATGTTCATTGGGTTGATCATGATCAAACTATCCTTGAGCCGGTCGGTGCAGGCTGGTGTGCATCAGCCCTGCGACCCAAAGCACGGCTCACCCGGACGAAAAATGCTATGAATGACACGCTCGGCATGGCGGGTGCAGCGGCTGCGCTGGGGGTCGGTTTGCTCATCGGGCTTGAGCGCGAGCGGCACAAGGGCAGCGGGGACAGTCGTGCCTGCGCCGGTTTGCGCACGTTCGCAATTACGGCGTTGCTGGGTTATGTGGCGATGCAGGTCGGTGGCGCGCTGCTGTTGGGGATCATGGCGTTCTGTGTGGCGTTGCTGGTCACCGTGGCGTACTGGCGCAGCCTGCGCGACGACCCGGGCGTGACCAGTGAAGTGGCGTTGGTCACGGTGCTGGTGCTAGGGGCGTTGTGCGGCAGCGCGCCTGAGCTGGCCATCGCCATTGGCGTGGTCATCGCCGGGTTGCTGACCTACCGCGAGAAACTGCATCACTTCGCCCACAGCCAGTTGACCGAGGCCGAAATGCGCGACGGGCTGGTGTTATTGATCGTCGCACTGGTGGTATTGCCTTTGGCCCCGGACCGTTTTATCGGCCCCTATGCAGCGATCAACCTACGGACCATTTGCACGCTTTCCGCGTTGCTGATGGCGGTGGGGGCCTTGGGGCATATCGCGGTTCGTACGTTGGGCACCCGTTACGGCTATGCGATCAGTGCCATCGCCTCCGGGTTTGCTTCCAGCACCGTGACCATCGCCGCCATGGGGCACCTTGTCAGCGAGGAGCCCGACAACGTCAAAACCCTGGCCGCCGCCGCGATCCTGTCCAATTTGGCGACGGTTATTCAGGTCGGTCTGATCCTGGGGGCCGTCGATACCGCGCTGTTGAATCAGATGTGGGGGCCGCTGGTGTGCGGTGTGGCCGCTACGGCGTTGTATGGCCTGTGCCTGATGTTTCTCAAACCGGCGACCGCTGCGCGTCAGCCGATCAAGGTCGGTGGCGCGTTCAACCTCAAACTGGCTTTGGTCGTCACGTTGGCCATGACCGGCATCACCCTGGCGTCGGCGATCATGCTGCACTTCTTTGGTGAAGTGGGGCTGATGTTGACGGCGATCTTCACCGGTTTCGCCGACGCTCATTCTTCGACGGCGTCGATTGCCGCCTTGGCCAAATCCGGTCAATTGCCGCTCATCGCCCTGGCCGGTCCGGCGCTGATCGCGGTCAGCAGCAACTCCGTGAGCAAATGCCTGGTGGCTTGGGTCAGTGGCGGGCGGCGGTTCGCCGCGTATGTGATTCCCGGTCAGGTCGGGATGACGTTGGCGATGTGGGTCGGCACGTTGCTGCATTGAAACGTGTGATTCCCTGTCACTGACAAAGATCAAGTCGCCCGGCGCTGGAACGCTCAATCTGGACCTCTACTCATGTCCCGATGGCCGTGTGCCGAGGTGCCCCATGTCGCAAATTCAGCGTTTACTGCTAATCGCACCACCCGCCATGACCCGCACCCCGGCGTTTGACCGGGCGGCGGCGCTGGCCCTGGCAATGAAATTGCCGCTGCACATCGTGGCGTTCGATTATTCCCAGGCCCTGGCCGTGGCTGGCCTGTTCGCCCCGGAACAAATCAACTTGGCCCGTGAAGGCTATTTGCAGACCCATCGGCAATGGCTCGCGGCACAAGCCGGGTTGATGAGCCAGCACGGGGTCGACGCCACCAGTGAAGTGGTCTGGGTGCAGCATCCTTATAAAGAGATCGTGCATTTCGTCAACGAGATGTCGCTGGCGCTGATCATCAAGGATGCCCAGGAAGAGTCCGCGTTGAAACGGGTGTTCTTCACGCCGCTGGACTGGCAGTTGCTGCGCGATTGCCCGGTGCCGGTGCATTTGGTCACGAACGCGCTTAACCCGCGGCCGCGCCATGTGCTGGCGATTGTCGATGTGCTGCGCAGCGAAGATCAGGACCTGGTGTTCAACGACCAGATCATCGACGCTGCGGTGAAGCTGGCCGAACTATGTGATGCCACGCTTGAATTGGTGCATGTGTATGACTGGACAGCTGTTTACACCCAAGACATGGGCATGGGCGCGCTGCCGCTGGCCACCGGGCTTTATGAGGCGTTAGGTTCTGCGCAACACGAGGTGTTTGCCGCGCTGGCCGAACGGCATGGCGTACCGCCGGATCGTCGGCACTTTATCGAGGGGGCGCCGCTGGCGGGTATCTGTGATTTTGCGGCTGAGCACCGGACTGACGTGATTGTCATGGGCACCGTGCAGAACAGCGGGCTGGATAAACGCTTGGGCACCACCGCCGAACAGCTTTTGCACCGGGCGCCGTGCAGTGTGTTGGCGATTAAACCACGGCAGACGTTGCAATCCTGAATGAGGGGTTGCAGCAGCCCGCGACGAACCGTTGGCCGGTGCGTCGCGATGCCGCGCTTTACAGGTACAGCCGATGGATGACTTGAGTGCTGTTATCGGGGTCTTTGTGCGTCTCGAAACCCAAGGCTTTGACCAGTTCGCGCATCGGGGTATTGCTCGCAGCGTCCACCGAATACATCTGGCGAAAGCCGTTCTGGCGAGCTGAGTTGATCAAATGCTCCATCAGTGCCGTGCCCAGTCCCAGGTGCGTCCATTCATCGGCGACGGTCACGGCGATTTCACATTCATGTTCCGCAGTGGCGGCGTAGCGGCTGATGCCGATTTCGACCGGTTGCCCGTTTTCGTGTTCCAGCGCGATATAAGCGGCGCACTGCTTGTTGTCGGTGTCCATCAACTGGTCGAGCAGGGCGGTGCTGGGTTCACTGATCTGTGACAGAAAACGCATGTGCCGGGACTCGGGAGACAGGCGTTTGATAAAGACGTATTCACGCTCGCGGTCGTTTTCCGACAGGGGCCGTATCAGCACGTGGCGGCCGTCCTTGAGCGCTTCGATCCAGTGCTTACCCGTGACGGCGGCATAGGTTGCTACAGCCCGATCATTGTGGTTTTTGACGGTGAGCATGGGGTGATCCTCCATCCAGTTCGAAAGGTGGGCGCGCGCGGGGGAGCCACACGGTTCATTCCTTTCTACGCCGTTGCTGGCGCATGAATCTGATCTGGATCAGACACCCGGGTGTACGGTATCAACACAGCGGGCGATGACAGCCCGCGACGAGTTGCTTGAGGCCTTCCATGTCCTGGATGTTGACGTTACGTCCCGTGATCGCGACCAGGCCCCGGTCCCGCAGATGCGCAATGCCTCGGCAGATGGTTTCCAGGCGCAGCCCCAGATAGGAGCCGATTTCTTCGCGGCGCATTTTCAGCACGAAGTCCTTGGGCGAATAACCGCGTATGTACAAACGCTGCGACAGGTTCAAGAGAAAAGCACCCAGGCGCTCATCGGAGTTCATGTTGCCGAGCATTAGCAGCATGTCGTGATCGCGGACGATTTCCCGGCTCAGTATCTTGTTCAGGTTGTGTTGCAGTGATGGCAGCTCTTGAGCGAGTTTTTCCAGGTGCGCGAAGTGGATCGGGCAGACTTCGCTGTCCTCCAGGGCAAAGGCATTGCAGGCGTGCAGATCTGTGCTGATGGCGTCCAGGCCGAGGATTTCGCCGGGTATCTGGAACCCGGTGACTTGTTCGCGGCCATCGACCGACAGCACGCTGGTTTTGAACGAGCCGATTCGCACCGCGTACAGCGAGCGCAATGGATCACCCGCGCGGTAGAGGGTGGCGCCTTTTTTGACCTTCAAGCGTTGCACGATCAGCGTGTCCAGACGTTGGACCTCCGGACCGGTCAGACCGATGGGCAGGCACAACTCCAAAACGCTGCAACTGGAACAGGCAGCCTTGAGGTGTTGAATGTGCAGTGGTCGTGTTTCCGGCATGAGAAATGACGCCAATAGGGAGTGTATCCAGCATAGGTGCCAGGCACTGCGGCGCACTGTTCATTCCGGGGTTTGCGGGGTTAATCGACCAGCGGGGAAAGGTCTCTGCCCGGACCGGGTATTCATTGACAAAGATCAGAGCCTTCAGCGCCTCACGCCAGATACTTGAGCCACCAGGACGAGGCCCATGATGCTGAAACTCAAACGGATTCTATTGATCGCCCCTCACGACATGATCCACACCCCGGCGTTTGATCGGGCACAGGCATTGGCCAGTGCAAACGGTGCGTTGTTGCACATCGTCGCCTTCGATTTCGTCCCTGCGCTGGCGATGGCCGGTCTGTTTGACCCTGACGCGATGGCCCAGGCACGCGAGGGCTACTTGCAGGTGCATCGTCACTGGCTGGAGCAGCAGGCCCGGTTTCAACGGTGTGCGGGGTTGCGGGTCACCACTGAAGTGGTGTGGGCCACGCCGAGCCTGGCGCATGTGCTTGAGTATGTGAATGACTTTCATGCGGACCTGGTGATCAAGGACACCCACCATGTACCAGCGCTCGACCGTGCGTTCCATCGCCCGTTGGACTGGCTGTTGCTGCGCGACTGCCCCGCAGCCTTGCACCTGGTGACGGAGGCCAGACACCCGAGGCCGCTGAAGGTACTCGCCGCCATCGACCTTTCGCATCTGGAGGAACTGACCCAAGGGCTCAATGACCGGATCCTTAACCTGGCGTCGACGCTGGCGGCCTCGTGTGGCGCGGTGTTGCAGGTGCTCAATGTCAGTCACTGGTCGGTCGTGGGCGACGCGCCGAGAAGTCTGCCGACCCCGGCGCTGGACGCGAGTTTGAGAGACGCGGTCAACGATGCCCAGGAAGAGGCATTTGATGTGCTTGCCGA
>Ga0302175_10000425_pt1 | contig 13793 bp, 13 predicted proteins | sample I_Fen_N3_3_FD_198791 | JGI IMG/M metagenome (GOLD analysis project Ga0302175, IMG submission 198791) | Peat permafrost microbial communities from Stordalen Mire near Abisko, Sweden - I_Fen_N3_3 | ecosystem: Environmental > Terrestrial > Soil > Wetlands > Permafrost | place: Sweden: Abisko... | reverse complement strand
TAAAATATCGTTACAAAGATTGCGCATCAGGATTGACTTTCCCTGTCCAACAATTCCTTCGATAACGGATCTTCCAGTAATTATATTTACAGTTCTTTGATGAATGTTTTTAGTGTTTTTTTGAATTAATCGAGGAGGGTAGTAAAAGTCACTGATTAACACGCCTTTATCCCGCGACCACATCGTTTTTACTGTGTTGATATTAAGAATGATTGTTGTCAAATTATTTATAGAAGTTGCCGCATCCCACCTCAATTTTTGATTCTTAAACACTATTCCGAATTCTTTAAACAGTGCCGTTATGGTAGGTGTCAGTGTTTTGGTCAAAGCTGTAGCAGTTATTTCTATAGCCACGATATGCGTCCTTGTAATTAAAATTAGCTCCCTTGGATTTTGACTGACAGGAGCAGCGATGTCACCTCTAGTGGCATAGCCCTCCGGCTTAGGATTTATTTCTAGGCGAGCACCCACTGGATATCACATGAAATGGTTGCCGCCATCCAATTTCTGCTTTTAGAGTGGCCCTGGTCAGGCATCGACCGGTTGAAACCACAGCAAAAACCAGACGTTCCTCAAGCTAACCAATTCTCAAAATCTGAACCCATCGACCCCATCTCCCTAGCGTAGAATCCTCCAAGCCCACACCCGAGACGGAGCCTCAATGCAAACGGGCCCCCCCCCCCCCCCCCCCCCGCCAACAAAAAAAACCCCCCTCTGGAAAACCTACCTCCTTTTCCTAGCCCCCATGGTCCTGTCCAATTTCCTCCAATCCATGTCGGGCACGATCAACAGCATCTACATCGGCCAAATGCTCGGCACCCAGGCTTTAGCGGCGGTATCGGGCATGTTCCCCATCGTCTTTTTCTTCATCGCCCTGGTCATCGGCCTCGGCGCGGGGGCGGGTGTGTTGATCGGTCAGGCCTGGGGCGCGCGGGAGCCGCACATGGTGAAGGCCATTGCGGCCACGACGTTGTTGTTGGGCGCGATGATTGGGCTGGTCGCCGCCGTGTTGGGCAGCGTGTTTGCGCGGCCTGCCTTGCAGGGGTTGGGCACGCCGGTGGATGTGTTGGACGATGCGGTGGCGTATGCGCACGTGATGATGTGGATCATGCCGTCGCTGTTGGTGTATGTGCTGTTTACGCAGTTGTTGCGGGGGGTGAGTGATACGGTTTCGCCGTTGATTGCGTTGGTGGTGTCGACGTGTATTGGGTTGGCGCTGACGCCGGCGTTGATCCGTGGCTGGTTGGGCCTGCCGCCGATGGGGATTCAGAGTGCGGCGTTTGCGGGGTTGGCGGGGAATTTGTCGGCGATGGGGTGGCTGGCGTGGCGGTTGATTAGTAAGGGGCATCCGTTGGCGCCGGATCGGGAGATGTTTGCGGCGATGAAGCTGGACCTGGAGATTTTGGGCAAGGTGTTGCGCATTGGTTTGCCGACCGGGTTGCAGATGGTGGTGTTGTCGGCGTCGGAGTTGGTGATTCTGGCGTTGGTGAATCAGCACGGTTCCCAGGCGACGGCGGCGTATGGGGCGGTGACGCAGATTGTGAATTACGTGCAGTTTCCGGCGTTGTCGATTGCGATCACGGCGTCGATTCTTGGGGCGCAGGCGATTGGGGCAGGGCGGTTGGAGCGGATTACGCCGATCTTGCGCACGGGGTTGTTGATCAACGTGTGTTTGACCGGTGGTTTGGTGTTGCTCGGGTATTTGTTGTCGCACTGGTTGTTGGGGTTGTTCCTCACGGAAGACTCGACCCGGGCGATGGCTGAGCATCTGTTGCACATCATGTTGTGGAGCCTGTTGGTGTTTGGCTTCCAGGCGATTATCGGCGGGATCATGCGCGCCAGCGGCACGGTGTTGGTGCCGATGATGATTTCGATTGTGTGCGTGTTGGGGGTGCAGTTGCCGGTGGCGTATCTGTTGGATGCGAAGTACGGGTTGCAGGGTGTTTGGATGGCATTTCCGGTGGCGTATTTGGGGATGTTGGCGTTGCAGACGGCGTATTACAAATTTGTTTGGCAGCATCAGAAGATTGAGCGGTTGGTTTAGGGGGATTGTGGCGGTTGTTTGAGGGGTGTGGCGGAGGGCGTCAAGATCGCAGCCTTCGGCAGCTCCTACGGGGAAGGTATTTCAAGGCAGGTGATTGCGGCGTTTGGGGGACGTATTTCGACGTTGATGATCGCAACGTCCGGGGCCACGCATTCCCCCGTAGGAGCTGCCGAAGGCTGCGATCTTTTGATCTTCAGGCATTTGATGCCGGCAGCATTTTCAAGCCATTGGGCGTTTGAATATGCGCCACCAGGTACGGCTCTGACCCCAGCCCCAACCTATGAAGACGAACCGCCCCGGCAAAGTTGATCGCGTTCAGCAGCGCCTGGATTTTCCCCGGATCAGGATCAAACACATCCAACGCCACCAGCGAGCAACCTCGGTCCACCATGGCGCTCGCAGGGTGTGGCGTCTGTTCCCATTGAATCAACGTCGGCACTGACCCGCCCAAAGGCAGGCTGCCGTCAGCGGGAATGGTAATCTGCCAGGCCAATTCGCCCCGGGTCATGGGTTCTGGGTTACCGACGATGGCGCGACAGGCCTCACTCATGCCATGAATGTCGTCAGTGCGCGCCACCCACGTCGCCAGCCGTGCCGGGGCATCAACGGCTAATTGATCCATACCGAACCAGCGCGGCCGGTCGGGGCGTTGGGCGGTCGGGTCGATGGCGATCACTTCCAGGTAAGTGTCCGGGCCCAGGCGCAGCAGCCGATTGTGGGTGCCCATGCGCGGATGCACGCCGCCCGGTTGCAGTTCGACGCCGAGCACGCGGGTCACGAAGGCGCAACCGGTGTCGAGGTCGGGGGCGACGATGGCGAGGTGATCGAGGGTGCTTTTCATGGGGTTTGTGCCTTCAATTCAAAAAACAACACGGAAGAACCATAGATGCCTAACGCAGTGTTTGTCAGCAGAACCGTTTCATTCGGCGATTGCGACCCCGCCGGTGTGGTGTTCACGCCGCGATTTTCATACTTCGCCATTGAGGCGATTTACGCCGCGCTGGATCGCTGGTTGGGCGTGCCCGGGCTTAGAACGCTGATGGGTTTTGATGTGCTGCCGCCGGTGCGTGCGATGTCGGTGGAGATGCTCAAGCCGTTGACCTGGGATGATGAGTTGAACATCAAGGTCAGTGTGGCCAGGTTGGGTGTTCACTCCTTCACTTTTTTGGTCGAGGGCTTTGTCCATGACGAGACGTTGGCATTCACCGCCACTGTCACCCATGTGTGCATCTCGCCGGACACCAAAGAGGTGGTCGCCATTCCGGAAGGGCTGAGGGCGCTGCTTTCTTAAGCGGGGCGTTCAGGCTTGCTTATTGCCCTATAAAAAGGGGCCAACGCTCACACGTCGGCCCCTTTTTCCTGCCTGGCGTTTGCTGATCACTCGGTCAGTACTTCCGGCGACACCACCCAAACGCTGCAAGGCATTTTGTACAGCAGATGTTCCACGGTGCTGCCCACCAACCGGCCGACGCCGTGATGGCCGACGCGGCCCATGACGATCACGTCGATGTTGTAGGCATCGGCATAACTGGCCAGGACGTTGGCCGGGTTGCCCATGACCATGTGCCGTTGTTCCGGCGGGATGCCGTTGCGTTCGGCCAGGTCGTTGAAGGCCTGGCCCTGTGCGTCGAACAGGGTTTTGGCGTTGCTTGAGGAGAAGAAGGCCGACGCGCTGTCGAAGCCGAATTCATCGGCGCTGATCGAGGACAGGTCATGGGCGTAGATCACGTCGACCTGGGCGTTGCACGCGGTGGCCAATTTCACCGCTTCGCGCAAGATCCGGTCGTTGAAGTCTTTGTACTGACCATCGTGATGGAAGGGGTCGACCGCCGCGACGATCCTTCGGGGCAAGGCGTGCTGCACATGACTCACAAAGTGCAACGGCACCGGGCATTCGCGCAGCAGGTGAATGTCCAGCGGGGTGAACATCAGCCGCGAGAGCAGTGATTCGTGTTCCAGCGCCTTGATCAGCACGGCCATGGGCTGTTCTTTGAGGTGGATCAGGATTTCCTGCAAGGGGTTTTCGACCCAGACCACTTCGGTGGTGACGGTGACGCCGATTTTGCGCAACGGCCGGGCTTGTTCCTCCAGCCACTGGCGGTGGCGCTCGACGTACCCCAGACGCATCTGCTCCAGCGCTTGTTCGTTGACCATGCCGGCGGTGGCCAGGCCTTCCAGGTAGTCGAAGGCCACAATGTGCAACGCGGCGTCTTCGGCCTTGGCCAGTGCGGCGGCCCGATCGAACGCGGGGCTGTTTTGCATCAGGGGCGAGGCGACCAGCATGAAACGTGCTTGCTCAGACATGGAAATCTCCCTTGGGTCATCAAACAAACGCTGGCCCGACATGGCCGCGAAAGGCTGTTGGCGGTGACATCTGGGGACGATGCTGGCGCTGAATGGCGTTTGGGGCTTGATCTGAATCAAACCGGCGCGTTACGGCATTTGCCGCGCCGACGTGTGGTCGCCAATGTGACCGGCACGTTGCAGCACTGAGCAGACTTGCTCCCACAGGGGAGTTGAGGTGAGCCCAATCCTGCGTCCACCAGCGATCCATTGTGGGAGCGGGCTTGCTCGCGAAAGCGGTGTGTCAGGCGATAGCAGTGTTGGCTGACACGGCCCCATCGCGAGCAAGCTCGCTCCCACAGGGGGGGTGAGGTGAGCCCAATCCTGCGTCCACCAGAGATCCATTGTGGGAGCGGGCTTGCTCGCGAAAGCGGTCTGCCAGATACCGCGGTCTCGGCTGTGCGTCGGGCTTCGCGAGATGCACAGCTCTGTCACTGACAAAGATCAAGTCGCCCGGTGCTGGAACGCTCAATCTGGACCTCTACTCATGTCCCGATGGCCGCGTGCCGAGGTGCCCCCATGTCGCAAACTCAGCGTTTACTGTTAATCGCTCCTTCAGCCATGACCCGCACCCCGGCGTTCGACCGGGCGGCAGCGCTGGCACTGGCGATGAAATTGCCGTTGCACATCGTGGCGTTCGATTATTCGAAGGCTCTGGCGGTAGCCGGCCTGTTTGCTCCGGAACAAATCGACCTGGCCCGTCAAGGCTATTTGCAGACCCATCGACAATGGCTCGCGGCACAAGCCGGGTTGATGAGCCAGCATGGGGTCGAGGTCACCAGTGAAGTGGTGTGGGTGCAGCACCCTTATGAAGAGATCCTGCATTTCGTCAGCGAGATGTCGTTGGCGCTGATCATCAAGGATGCCGCGGAAGAGTCCGCGCTGAAACGGGTGTTTTTCACGCCGCTGGACTGGCAGTTGCTGCGCGATTGCCCGGTGCCGGTGCATTTGGTGACGAACGCGCTTAACCCACGGCCGCGCCATGTGCTGGCGATTGTCGATGTGCTGCGCAGCGAAGAACAGGACCTGGTGTTCAACGACCAGATCATCGACGCAGCGGTGAAACTGGCCGAGGAATGTGAGGCCACGCTTGAACTGGTGCATGTGTATGACTGGACGGCCGTGTACACCCAGGACATGGGCATCGGCGCGCTGCCGCTGGCCACCGGGCTCTATGAGGCGCTAGGTGTCGCGCAACACGAGGCGTTTGCCGCGCTGGCCGAACGCCACGGCGTACCGGCGGATCGTCGTCACTTTATCGAGGGCGCGCCGCTGGCGAGTATCTGTGATTTTGCGGCGGAGCACCGGGCTGACGTGATTGTCATGGGGACCGTGCAGAACAGCGGGCTGGATAAACGCTTGGGCACCACCGCCGAACAGCTTTTGCACCGGGCGCCGTGCAGTGTGCTGGCGATCAAACCGGCGCAGACGCGGTAATCCTGAAACCCCGTGACGCACCGATGGCCGGTCCGTCGCGGGGCTGCTCTTTACAGGCAAAGCCGATGGATGACCTGAGTGCTGTCATTGGGGTCGTTGCGTGTTTCAAAACCCAAGGCTTTGGCCAGGTCGCGCATCGCGGTATTGCTCGAAGAATCCACCGAATACATCTGGCGAAAGCCATTCTGGCGGGCCGATTTGATCAAATGCTCCATTAACGCCGTGCCCAGCCCCAGATGCGTCCATTCATCGGCGACGGTCACGGCGATTTCACATTCATGTTCAGCGGTGGCGGCGTAGCGGCTGATGCCGATCTCGATGAGTTGCCCGTTTTCGTGGACCAGCGCGATGTAAGCGGTGCGCTGTTTATTGTCGGTGTCCATCAATTGGTCGAGCAGGGCGGCGCCGGGTTCGTTGACGTGGGCCAGAAAGCGCATGTGCCGGGACTCGGGAGACAGGCGCTTGATAAAGGCGTATTCACGCTCGCGGTCTTTTTCCGCCAGGGGCCGGATCAACACATGACGGCCATCCTTGAGCGCTTCGATCCAGTATTTGCCGGTGACGGCAGCATAAGCTGCGACGGCCCGGTCATTGTGGTCTTTGACGTTGAGCATGGGGTGATCCTCCATCCGGTTCGAAAGGTTGGCGCGTGGTGGTGAACCACACGGTTCATTCCTTTCTACGCCGTTGCTGGCGCGTGAATCTGATCTGGATCAGACACCCGTGACGATGGCGTTGATTGGCGTGTGTTTGATGTAAATCAAGCCAGGGCAGGGGCCAACGCGCGCATCTTCAAGCCTGCCGGCGCATAAGGCCGGTGCCGAGCCGAGGTGTGTGATGGGTCAATATCAACGCTTATTGCTGATCGCCGACCGAACCCTGCATCAATCCCCCGCGTTGCTGCGGGCCGTCGCGCTGGCCAAGGCTGGAGGGGCCGTGTTGCATGTGCGGGCGTTTGTCGAACCGGCGCCAGTGGTTCACTTGTGGGAAGAAAAAACCGACGACGCCGGCTATCAGCGCTATTTGCGCCGTTATCGTCGCTGGGTGGCTGATGAGGTCCAGCGGCTCAGTGGCCAGGGGTTGGAGGTGACGGTCGAGGTGGTCTTCACCACCCATCCGTTGCTGGATATTTTGCGAACGGTCGAAGACCTCAAACCCGACCTGCTGATCAAGGATGTGACCCTGGAACCGGTGCTCAAGCGGGTGTTCATCACGCCGCTCGATTGTCACCTGTTGCGCGACTGCCCGGTCCCCGTGCATTTGGTCAACCAGGCCCGATACGGTTTGCCGCACCGGGTCGTGGCCGCCGTGGACCCGTTCGATCCATCGACACACATCAGCGGCTTGAACGACACGATCATTCAGACCGCCAATGCCCTGGCCCTGCAATGCGATGCGCCGCTGCACCTGCTGTATGCCTATGACTTGTCACCGGCGTTCAACGGTGATGCGCCGCTGGTCAGCGGGGGCTGGGGCGTGGACTGTGTCGAGGCGTTGCGTGAGTCCCTGCACATGGCTTTTGTCACGCTGGCGGATCGCTACGGTGTACCGCCGGAGCGGCGGCATTTCGTCATGGGCCTGCCAGTGCCGGTAATCAGTGAATTTGTCGAGGAGTACCAGGCGGATGTGGTGGTGATGGGCACCGTGCACCGGGTGGGCGTTGACCGGTTGATCGGCAGCAATACGGAACGGGCGCTGTACTCGGTGCCGGGCAGTATTCTGGCGGTCCGCCAGCCTGTCAGGGGGTGAGCACGATTGCGCCGTTGAACTGACCGGCCCGCAAGTGCGCCAGCGCCTGATTGGCGTCCTCCAGGGCAAAACGGGTGACGTCGCAGTGCACAGGGGTGTGTTGTAACGTTTCAAAAAACGCGGTGCCGTCTTCGCGGGTCAGGTTGGCCACTGAGCGAACGCTGCGCTCGCCCCACAGCAGGCGATAGGGGAAAGCGGGGATGTCGCTCATGTGAATCCCGGCGCAAATCACGCAGCCACCCTTGACGGTGACGGCCAGTGCCAACGGCACCAGCGGCCCGACCGGGGCGAAAATCAGGCTGGCATCGAGCAAATGCGGCGGTGGCTGGTCCGACGGGCCGGCCCACTCGGCCCCCAGTGATCGGGCATAGGCCTGGCCTTCGCTGTCATCCGGACGGGTAAAGGCATACACCCGTTGACCCCGGCCCCGGGCCACTTGAATCGCCAGATGCGCGGCTGCCCCGAAGCCATAAAGGCCCAGGTGCCGGGCATCCTTTGCCATTTGCAACGCCCGGAAACCGATCAGCCCGGCGCACAGCAGCGGGGCCGCTTGCAGGTCCGAGAGCACCTCGGGAATGGGGAAACAGAAGCGCGGATCGGCAACGGTGTACTCGGCGTAACCACCGTCCAGATGACATCCGGTAAACCGCGCCTGATCACACAGGTTCTCCCGACCCGAGCGGCAGAACGCGCACTGGCCACAGGTCCAGCCAAGCCAGGGCACGCCCACACGCTGGCCGACCCACTCAGGTGCGACGTCTGGCCCCACAGCGGTGACGTCGCCGACGATTTCATGGCCCGGGATTCGCGGCAGTACCGCTTGGGGCAACTCACCGTCCAGCAGATGCAGGTCGGTGCGACACATACCGCAAGCCCGGACTTTAATCAGCAGTTGCTGCGGGCCAGGTGTCGGGACGGGGCGTTCTTGCAGTTGCAGTGGCTGACCGGGACGATGCAAAACCATGGCGCGCATGATGGTGTTCCAGATATGCGTTGTTAGCGCAGAGGGCGATGACAGCCCACGACCAGTTGTTTGAGGCCTTCAATGTTCTGGATCTTGACGTTGCGGCCGGCAATTTCCACCAGGCCTTGATCGCGTAAATGCGCGATGCCCCGGCAGATGGTTTCCAGACGCAGCCCCAGATAGGAACCGATTTCCTCGCGGCGCATTTTCAGTACGAAGTTCCTGGATGAGTAGCCACGCAGGTTCAAACGCTGCGACAGGTTCAACAGAAAAGCCGCCAGACGTTCGTCGGAGTTCATGTTGCCCAGCATCAGCAGCATGTCGTGATCGCGGACGATTTCCCGGCTCAGAATTTTGTTCAGGTTGTGTTGCAGTGACGGCAGTTCTTGAGCGAGTTTTTCCAGGTGCGCGAAGTGGATCGGGCAGACTTCGCTGTCTTCCAGGGCAAAGGCATTGCAGGCGTGCTGATCGGTGCTGATGGCGTCCAGGCCGAGGATTTCGCCGGGTATCTGGAACCCGGTGACCTGTTCGCGTCCATCGACCGACAGCACGCTGGTTTTGAACGAGCCGATACGCACCGCGTACAACGAGCGCAGCGGATCGCCCGCGCGGTAGAGGGTGGCGCCTTTTTTGACCTTCAAGCGCTGCACGATCAGGGTGTCCAGACGCTGGACCTCCGGGCCGGTCAGGCCAAGGGGCAGGCACAACTCCAAGACGCTGCAACTGGAACAGGCAGCCTTGAGGTGCTGAATCTGCAGCGATCGGGTTTCCGGCATGAGAAGTGACGCCATTTGGGAGTGTATCCAGCATAGGCGCCAGGCGCCGGGACGCACCGTTCATTCCGGGGTTTGCCGGGTTAATCGACCAACGGGGAAAGCCCGGTGCCTCTTTGCTTGAGCACCGCCGCCGGGCTTGGGCAATTGATTGACAAAGATCAGAGTCTTGACCGGATAACGCCAGATACTTGAGCCATCAGGACGAGGCCCAAGATGCTGAAACTCAAACGGATTCTATTGATTGCCCGCCACGAAATGACCCACACCCCGGCGTTTGATCGGGCGCAGGCATTGGCCAGTGCAACCGGGGCGTTGTTGCACATCGTTGCGTTCGATTTTGTCCCCGCGCTGGCGGTGGCCGGTCTGTTTGACCATGACGCGATGGCCCAGGCACGAGAGGGCTACTTGCAGGTGCACCGTCACTGGCTGGAGCAGCAAGCCCGGTTTCAACGGTGTGCGGGGTTGCAGGTCACCACTGAAGTGGTCTGGGCCACGCCGAGTCTGGCGCACGTGCTCGACTACGTGAATGACTTTCATGCGGATTTGGTGATCAAGGACACCCATCATGTACCGGCGCTCGACCGTGCGTTCCATCGTCCGCTGGACTGGCTGTTGCTACGCGACTGCCCGGCAGCCTTGCACCTGGTAACGGAGGCGAAAAACCCGAGACCGTTGAAGCTGCTCGCCGCCATCGATCTTTCGCATCTGGAGGAACTGACCCAAGGGCTCAATGAACGGATTCTTGACCTGGCTTCGACGCTGGCGGCCTCCTGTGGCGCGGTCTTGCAGGTGCTCAATGTCCGTAACTGGTCGGTCGTGGGCGGCGCGCTCAGGAGTCTGCCGACGCCGGCGCTGGATGCGAGCTTGAGAGACGCGATCAACGATGCCCAGGAAGAGGCCTTTGATGTGCTCGCCGACCGCTACGGGATCGAGAAAAAACATCGACATCTGCTGACCGGCATTCCCCACACCGTAATCGGACAGTTCGCTCACCAGCATGACTTCGACATGCTGGTGCTGGGCACGGTCTGTCACCACGGGATCGACCGGTTTACCGGCAGCACCGCCGAGAGCCTGTTAAACCGCGCACCGTGCAGTTTGATGATCGTCAAGCCAGGGCGGTAAGGTTTGAGGTTCGCGTCCAGTGCCGGCTCACCCCAAATGGAGCACCCCGCACCGTCCATGCCTAGACTTTCCGTGAGGCCATGCTATGACTTATGCACGGGCGTTCCTCAGGGCCATCCAAGCGGGGCACTCCATGCACTTTCGATTTCCTCATCTCATCGCATTGACGGTCGTCCTCGCACTCGGCCACCTGGCCTGCGCCCAAGCCGTGGAATACAACCAGGTCAACGCCGCCGCCAGCCAGATCAGTTTCACCTTCAGCCAGTTTGGTTCGCGGGTCTACGGCACGTTCGGTGAATTCGGTGGCTCACTCGATTTCGACACACAAAACCCCGGCGCCGCCCACGCCGTGCTTAACATTCAGCTCGCCAGCATCGACGCGGGCAGCGACGACGCGAACACTGAATTGAAAAAACCGGCCTGGTTCGACACGGAACATTTTCCGGTGGGCACCTTTAAATCGACCCGTGTTAAAGCCCTCGGCGGCGACCGCTACTTATTTATCGGCACGTTGACCCTGAAAACCCTGACCTTGCCGGTGGAGGTCCCGGTGCAGTTGAGCGCGCAAAGCGGTATCGGCGTGTTTGTCGGCGAGTTCGCGCTCAACCGTGACGATTTCAAGATCGGCGCGGGGGAGTGGGCCGATGGCGTGGTGTCCAAGGACATCAACATACGCTTTCGCATGGTTGCCCCTGAACGATAGTTTTCCACTCCGGCCGTCTCCGATTGATTGTCACCCGCCTGCCTCGTCGCTATAGTGCGATCCATTCTCAAATGCAATCACCTCGCACTCTCAGGAAAACCGCCCAATGGGTCCTGTTTCTTCCCGCGACTCAGCCCTGCATCGCGACATTGCGCAGTTGTACGTCGAGCATCATTCCTGGCTTCAGGGCTGGTTGTGTCAGCGGGTATGGTGCCGCAGCGATGCGGCCGATCTGGCGCAGGACACCTTTGTCCGGTTGCTGCGGCCGACGTCGGCGCCCCGTGAGCCAGACCTTCGCCAGCCCCGGGCCTATCTGGCGACGATTGCCCGGCGCTTGATGCTCAACTTGCATCGGCGTCGTTCGGTGGAAGAGGCGTGGTTGCACACCCTGGCGCAGTTGCCCGAAGCGCTGGCGCCGTCGGTCGAGGAGCAATGGCTGATCCGCGAGGCGTTGCAAGCGGTCGATGCGATGCTGCAAGGCTTGCCGTCGGCAGTGCGCCGGGCGTTTCTGTTATCGCAACTGGAAGGTCATACCTACGTCGAAATCGCCGAAATGCTCAACGTGACGGTGCGCACCGTGCAGCGCTACCTCACCCAGGCGATGGAGCAATGCATGCTGCTCGCGATGGCGCAGGAGTCATGAGCGAAGCACCGCTGGAACGCAGCATCGTGCGGGAAGCGGCGCGCTGGTTTATGCGCCTCAACGACCGTGACGCCGACGCCACGCAGCAGGCGCGTTTCGAGCAATGGCGCAAGCAGCATCCGGATCACGAACGGGCCTGGCAACTGGCGCAACGGGTCAGTCAGCAGTGGCAAGGCATTCCCAACGGTGTGGGCTTGCCGACCCTGGAGCGCGCCGATCGCTTGAGCCGTCGTTCCAGCCTCAAGGCCTTGATCCTGCTGATGACCGCTGGCCCCGCCGCACTGGTGGCGTGGCGGCAGTCGTCGTGGTCGGCGGATGAGCGCACGGCCATCGGCGAGCAGCGGCAGATCAACTTGCCGGATGGCACGCAACTGAATCTGAACACCAACAGCGCCGTGGACATTGCGTTCGACGCGACCCAGCGGCTGATTCGCCTGCGCGCCGGGGAAATTCTGGTGACCACCGCTCAGGATCGCCTCAACCGGCCACTGCTGGTGCAGACCGACCAGGGCAACGTGCGCCCGGTGGGCACGCGTTTCAGCGTGCGACTGGAGCGGGGCGAGAGCCTGGTCACGGTGTTCGCCGGGGCCGTGGATATCCAACCGGTGCGCGGCACCACCCCAGTGCGATTGAACGCCGGCCAAACGGTACGCTTCGACAGCCGCACGGTGCTGACGCCGCTGCCGTTGACCGCCGGCAGCGGCGATTGGACCCAAGGCGTGTTGCGCGTGGAGCGGATGCCGCTGTCGGCGTTCGTCCAGGAACTCAATCGCTACCGGCCCGGTTGGGTGCGTTGCGACATTGGCGTCGGCGACTTGCTGATCAGCGGCGCCTTCCAGCTGCGCGACACCGACCTGATCCTCAGCGCCGTCACCCGGGCGTTGCCGGTGAACGTGGTGTACCGCACGCGGTATTGGGTCACCCTGCAACCCCGAACAGCCTGATCCCACTCGGCGACAACCACGATTTTCGACTTGACCCAATACCGCGACGGCTACGATTTTTCGACTCGCCCCGCCTCCCGGTAGGAGCTGCCGAAGGCTGCGATCTTTTGATCTTGCTTCTAAAAAATCAACGTCAAAAGATCGCAGCCTTCGGCAGCTCCTACGGGGAATGTTCGCGATTCATAAATTAATTTCGTATTGCCTGTCCGGTTTTCAAACGTTGGCGTGTCCTCTCAGCAAACAGGTTTTTCGATACGGAGTGTGCATGCCTTTTTCCCCTCGTTTGTCCTCGCTTGCGTGTGCCGTAATGGCGTTCGCGGCCACCACCAGCCCGATGTTATTCGCCGCTGAAGTCCAGCATTACTCGATTGCGCCCGGCACGCTGGGGCAGGCGTTGTCCAGTTTCGCCGCCACCGCCGGGATCAACCTCGCGATTGATCCGGCACTGGTGCAGGGCCGCCGCAGCGCCGGGCTGGAAGGTGACTTTGCCCTGCAAAGCGGTTTCGCCCGGTTGCTGAGCGGCAGCGGTTTGCGTGCGGATTCCGAGGGCGATGGCGTGTATGTATTGGCGCGAATTCCCCAGGGTGACGCCTCGCTGGAACTCGACCCGATCCAGGTCCAGGGCCTCACGCCGAATGAAGAAACCGGCGACGGTCCGGTGCACGGCTACGTGGCCAAACGCACCACCATCGGCACCAAGACCGACACGCCGATCAATGAAATCCCGCAAACCATTTCGGTGATCACCCGCGACGAAATGGACCAGCGCGGCGTGCAGGATTTCAACTCGGCGGTGGCCTACACCCCCGGCATCCGCGTGCTCGATTACGCGGGCGGGCAGGGTGCGCCGGACATCTTTATGCGCGGCTTCCGCGCCTTCAACCTGTTCGGCATTTACCAGGACGGTTTGCGCACCGGTTTCAACCAGTACGACACCAATTTCGAGACGTTCGGCCTGGAGCGCATCGACGTGGTCAAGGGCCCGGCCTCGGTGCTGTTTGGGCAAATGGCTCCCGGCGGCGTGGTCAACATGACCAGCAAACGGCCGCAGGAAACGCCGATTCA
>Ga0302175_10000422_pt1 | contig 13827 bp, 10 predicted proteins | sample I_Fen_N3_3_FD_198791 | JGI IMG/M metagenome (GOLD analysis project Ga0302175, IMG submission 198791) | Peat permafrost microbial communities from Stordalen Mire near Abisko, Sweden - I_Fen_N3_3 | ecosystem: Environmental > Terrestrial > Soil > Wetlands > Permafrost | place: Sweden: Abisko... | reverse complement strand
AGTGATGTCGCGGCCGCGCCCGCAACAGCTGGACGGCAATTACGATTCACTGGGTTGAACCGCTAAAAGATCGCAGCCTTCGGCAGCGCCCACAGGCGCGTAGGAGCTGCCGAAGGCTGCGATCTTTTGATTTTTTTCTGCGCCGCCTCAAGCCCCCGGATTTGTCACCTGAATGTAAAACGCATAACTGCCCAGCAGCATCCAGAACGTCGCAAAAATCCACGGCGTGCGCACCGAGAACAACAACGACTTGCGATAGCCCTTGTGGCTCGATTCCATTTCGCTGAACAACGGCGACTCGTCATAGGCCAACCCCATCAGCGGCTCGCTGCTCAGCAACTGACTTTGCTTGAAATGCCAATGGTCGATGATGTCGTAGGCCGCACGAATGCCCGGCCAGGCGTTGAGTGAACTGAGCAGCCCCAATAGCGCCAGAAACGGTGGCACCACCAGCGTGAACAGCTTGCCCCACTCGGGGTTGAGGTTGGACATGCAGGACGCGAACGCAATCACCAGGAACGATTGCGCCGCCAGATAAGCATCGGTGCGGTTGGCCAGAATGCTGGTTTCGTACTGGATCTCCCGGCGATAGAAATCCAGCCGTTCCTTGGGTGAACCGAACATCTTGGCGTTGTGTTCGGTCAGGGCTTCTTCGGCCACGGCTTCAGTCAATATTCTGGGCACTATGTTCTCGCACAGCGTGGAAAACGTTTAGAAGAACCCGGGGCTGGCAAAGTTCAGCCCGATTGCCGGAGCCGCAGTACTGCCGTCATTTCATGGCTTGGCCGATGATTTCCACCAGGTTGAGTTGGGTAAACGGCTTGGACAAGCGCGGCAGCTCGGTGGCGAATCCTTCCAGGCGTTCGGCGTAACCGGTGGCGAGGATGATCGGCATAGTCGGCTTCAGCAGCCGGATCGCATGGGCCAGTTGCGCGCCGTTCATATGCGGCATGGCCATGTCGGTAATCACCAGATCAATGGTTTGGCCGCTTTCGAAGGCTTCCAACGCCTGCGCGCCGGACGCCGCGCTAATCACCCGGTGGCCAAGGTCCTCCAGCAACAGGCTGGTACTGGTCAACACCAGGCTGTCGTCATCCACCACCAATACGCTCAGCCCGGGCACCGGGGACAGGAACGGCGTTTCGATAGCCTGCCGGGCCACCGCCCCCTCCGTAGCGACGGGCAGCCAGAGTTCAGCGGTGGTGCCTTGGTCCTTCTGGCTCTTGAGGATGAACCGCCCACCCAGTTGCGCGATAAAGCCATGCACCATCGACAACCCCAGGCCCGTACCCTTGCCGACCCCCTTGGTGGTAAAGAACGGGTCCGTCGCCTGCGCCAGCGTGACCGAATCCATGCCTTCACCGGTGTCGGTGATGTGAAGGCGCACATAACGACCGGCCGGGAGCGATGACCGGGTCGGGTCATTGACCTCCGCGTTGCGGGCGCTGATAACAATGCTTCCGCCATTGGGCATCGCATCACGGGCGTTGGTCGCCAGGTTCAGCACTGCCAGTTCGAGCTGATTAACATCAGCCACGACGGGTTCCAGATCCGGCGCAAAGCAGGTTTCGAGTTTGACCGAGGGCCCCAGTGAGCTGCGCAACAGCCCGGTGATCCCTTCGACCAGTGCCGGAATCTCGACCGATTCAGTCTTGAGTTCCTGACGCCGGGCGAACGCCAGCATGCGCTGGGTCAGGGAGACCCCGCGCATGGCGCCCTGGGTGGCGTTGTCGAGCAGGCGAATGACTTTCGGGTCGTCGGACACGCGTTTGCGGACGATCTCCAGATTGCCGAGGATCACCGTCAACAGGTTGTTGAAGTCGTGGGCGATGCCGCCGCTGAGTTGGCCGATGGCCTGCAACTTTTGCGCCTGGAACAGCGCCTCACGGGTTTGCTCCAGGGCCTGCTGTGCTTGGGTGACTTCGGTGATATCCCGGGTGATCTTGGCAAAACCGAGCAAAGTCCCGGTCTCGCCCCAGATCGGGTCCACCACGACATGGGCCAGGAACCGCGTGCCGTCCTTGCGCAGGCGCCAGGCCTTGTTTTCGAATTTGCCTTCGCGCGCCGCCGTCGCCAGCGCCCGTTGCGGTTCACCGGCTTCTCGGTCCTCGGGGGTGTAGAACATCGAAAAATGCTGGCCGATGACTTCTTCCGGCCGGTAGCCCTTGATGCGCTGGGCGCCCACGTTCCAGTTGGTCAGCCGCCCGCTTGGGTCAAGCATGTAGATGGCGTAGTCGGTGACACTCTGGACCAGCAAGCGAAACTGCTGCTCGCTCTGCTTGAGGGTTTCCTCGGCCATTTTGCGGTCGGTCAGGTCGCGGGTGATCTTGGCGAATCCCAGCAGCGTGCCTGACGGGTCGATAATCGGGTCAATGACCACGTGGGACCAGAAGTGCGTGCCGTCCTTGCGCACCCGCCAGCCCTCCCCCTCAAAACGACCTTCAGAGATCGCCGTGTCCAGCGCTCTCTGGGGCATACCGGCCAGACGATCCTCTTCGGTGTAGAAACGCGAAAAATGCTGACCGAGGATTTCCGCTTCCTCATATCCCTTGAAACGCCGGGCGCCGGCATTCCAACTGGTGATGATGCCGTCGGGGTCAATCATGTAGATCGCATAGTCGACCACTGCATCGATCAGCAGACGCGCGCGGCTGTCTTCGATGGAGCTGGTTTTGGTCCGAGCACCGCTCATTAATCACTCCCGGCATTATTGTTGTGTGGAGTATGCGACAAACCACAGGATAGGACAGCCGCAATAGCCACGCCCCGGCATGTTGTAGTGGAGCAGCGGTGACGGAACACCTATTCTCCAGGCCAACCACACCTTCTGCCCAGGGAAGAGACCCTCGATGATTCTGATGCTGTTGCCCGATGGCGATTACGACCCGACTGAAAGCAGCGTGCCCTGGCAGGCCATGCGCCGCGCCGGCATCGAGGTGCGCTTTGCCACGCCCGAAGGCCTGCCCGCCTACGCCGACCCGCGTTTGGTGGACACCGGTTTCGGCCTGTTGAACCCGATGCTGATGACCCGAAAAACCGACCTTGCCGGCTACGCGACCATGATCGACGACGAGGCCTTCAATCACCCGTTGGCCTACGCCGATGTCGACCCGGCGCAGTTTGCCGGGCTGATGATTCCCGGTGGTCATGCCAAGGGCATGCGCAGTCTGCTGGAATCCGGTCAGGCTCGACGCATTGCCCGGCACTTCTTCAAAACCCAGAAGCCTGTGGCAGCGATCTGTCATGGCGTGCTGTTGCTCGCCCGTACGCTGGACCCCGACACTGGCCGCCCGGTATTGGACGGGCACAAAGTCACCGCGTTGGTGGCCGGCACCATGGAACTGCCGGCCTGGCTCATCACCGGACTTTGGCTGGGGCGCTACTACCGCACTTATCGCCAGACCGTCGAAGCCGAAGTGTCGGCGGCCTTGCGTAAACCAGCGGACTTCCTGCGGGGGCCGTGGCTGGCCAAGCGTGATTCGGCGGACAAGCCGCATCACGGCTTTGTGGTCCGCGACGGCCAGCTGCTGACGGCGCGCTGGCCGGGCGATTGTCATCGCTTTGCCGCCGAATGGCTGAAGCTTATCGGTACACGTACTTGATGATGTAGGCGTACAGATCGTTGTAGATGAAGTCCGGAACTTGCGTGGCATAGGTTTTCGTCTTGGACAGTGCCAAATGGCACTCCTTGACCATCTCGTCGCGCTCGCTCATGGAAAACACGTGATTGTTGATGATCGTGCCATAGACGCCGAACGTATAAGGCGCGGTCAACGAAGACGTGCTTAGGGTGCCATCCGCGGCTTTGGTGTAGGTGTTATGCGCATGCAAGGTGCGCTCTTTCAATGCACCAAAACCACGCTCATACAGATTGATTTGTGAGCCGGTGACCGCTTTCGCAGCCGTATCCAGGGCCAGGATGATCGCCTGGGCATTGCTCATGCTGGTTTGCAGGTCCCGAAGGTTGACGAACCGCTCCAGCTCCTGATTTTTCAGGCTTTTGAGCGCTCGTTTGATGCTCGACAGATGGGCGAACTCCTGGTTGCAGCCCACGATGTGGATCTCGAACTGATAGCCGGCGACGGTCGCCATTGGCGGGAAGACTGCAAAGTCGATGCTGTCGAACGCACACTCCATGATGATGTTGTATTTGTGAGTGAACGCCTCGGTGAAAATCTTCGTGCTGAGTTCCCGGACAAAGGTCTCCGTTTGCTCATAGGCGTGCAGAGCGCCGAGCTTGATCATTTCCTCGTATTGGGGGTGTTTTTTTCGGTATTCGGGCAGGTAAAGCCGCACGTAGTTGGAATAGCGGCCCGAGGGCAGGAGGCTGTTTTCCAGCAAATAGGTTTTGCCTGAGCCTTGCAGCCCGGCGACCACGAGTATTTTGGGCGTTGCCTCGGCGGTGATGCCGTTAAACAGCGTGGCTTTAATTTCAGTGAACGCCGCAGTGACGTGTTCGGCGGTATACGTGTAGCGCGGTGCGTCGGACATACCTTGATTTCCTTATCAAAGAATCGAATGAACGTGATTGCCTGCCCTTTGAATAAAGCGCGCTTTCGCCGATTGATCAAAAAGTGCTTTTTATCAAGATATGTCGATGTTTTTAAAGGAAATTATTCCTACGAAAGCCGATGAAAAACCGTCATTGCTGCGATCGCTATTCTCTACACCGATTCGCTTTGGCCTAGGCCCACCGACCACCAGCGCGGCAGCAACTGCCTGACCTTACTGTCGCCAAACCGGTCATCGATCAGCATCACCACGCCCTGATCCTGCTGGGTACGGATCACTCGTCCGGCCGCTTGCACCACCTTCTGCACGCCGGGATACAGGTAGGTGTAGTCATAACCGGCGCCGAAGATCGCTGCCATCCGGTGTTTCATTTGTTCGTTGACCGGGTTGAGTTGCGCCAGCCCCAACGTGGCGATGAAGGCGCCAATCAGCCGCGCACCGGGCAAGTCGATACCTTCACCAAACGCCCCGCCCAATACTGCAAAACCGACGCCCTGGCTGTGGGCGGTGAACTGGTCGAGAAAGTCCTGGCGCTGCTGCTCAGCCATGCCTCGGGACTGTGACCACAAGGTGATGTGTGGATGCCGCTCGGCCAATAGCTGCGCCACTTGCTGCAAATAATCGAAGCTGCTGAAAAACGCCAGGTAGTTGCCGGGGCGCTCGGTGAACTGCCGGGCGATCAGCTCGACAATCGGCTCAAGGGACGCTTGTCGATGAACGAAACGGGTCGAGATCTGGCTGACGATACTGACTTGCAACTGATCGGCGTGAAACGGCGACTCGACGTCGATCCAGACGGTATTCGGCGGCGTGCCCAACAGATCGGCGTAATAGCGTTGGGGGCTCAGGGTCGCAGAAAACAGTACGGTGCTGCGCGCCGCCGTCAAACGCGGGCGGATAAACCCGGCGGGCACCACGTTGCGCAGGCACAGTTGTGAGAGGTTGCGTTTGTGTTCCAGGTCGCGCTTGCTGATGTCGAACAGGTATTGCTCATCAAACAGCTCCGCCACCCGGCCAAACTGCAACATGTCGAAGTAGAAACTCTGTAAAGCGCTGTCCAGCCCTTGCGGTTGATCGTTCAAGTAATCGCCGATGCTCGCGCTGCACGATGACAAGGCCTGAAGCAGTTTTTCCGGGGCCTTGCTGTAGGCCTGATAAGCGCCCAACTGCAGGTCATGCAGGGCGTTCCATTCGCGGTTGACCCGTTGCAAGGATTTCTTCAACGGTTCCGGGGCGGTTTTGCGCACGCTGTTGAGCGTCGCTTGATCAAGGCTGGCGCTGTACATCTGCCGGCCACGTTCCACCAGGTTATGGGCCTCGTCTACCAGCACGGCGACCCGCCAGTGGTTGGCCTGGGCCAGGCCAAACAACAAGGCGCTGAAATCGAAGTAGTAGTTGTAGTCGGCGACCACCACGTCCGCCCAGCGAGCCATTTCCTGGCTGAGGTAATACGGGCAAACGTTGTGTTGCAGCGCGACGTCGCGCAAGGCGTTCTGGTTCAACAGGCTCAACTGGCTGGCCGCCTGACGTGCAGCGGGCAGACGGTCGTAGAAACCCTGGGCCAACGGGCAGGATTCGCCGTGGCAGGCTTTGTCCGGGTGTTCGCAGGCCTTGTCCCGGGCGATCATCTCCAGAATGCGCAGCGGCGGCGCGTTGTCGCTGTCGAGGATGACCTGAGCCGCGTCCAGCGCCAGTTTGCGCCCCGGGGTTTTCGCGGTGAGGAAGAACACCTTGTCCAGTTGCTGCGGCGCCAACGCCTTGAGCATCGGGAACAGCGTGCCGATGGTCTTGCCGATCCCGGTGGGTGCCTGGGCCATCAGGCAACGACCGGTGCTGACGGCTTTGAACACCGACTCGGCCAGGTGCCGTTGCCCCGGCCGAAACCCGGCATGGGGAAACGCCAATCCTTGGGCCGCTTGGTTGCGGGCTTCGCGATGGGCCATTTCCTGCTCGGCCCGCTGCAGGAACAACTGACAATGCTGCTCGAAGAACGCTTCCAGTTCGGCAGCGCTGAACGGTTCAAGCAGGCAGGTTTCCTTTTCGCTGACGATGTCGAAATACACCAGTGCCAGATTGATCTGCGCCAGTTGCAGCTTCTGGCACATCAGCCAGCCATAGACCTTGGCCTGGGCCCAGTGCAACTGGCGATGGTTGGCCGGTTGTTTGCCCAGGTCGCCGCGATAGGTTTTGACTTCTTCCAGGCAGTTTTGCGTCGGGTCGTAGCCGTCCGCCCTGCCCTTGACCCTCAACGTTTGATAGGTGCCCTCCAGCGCCACTTCGCTCTGGTAAGCGTCGTTGCGCCGGGAAGCGACCGTGCGATGGCCGACGATGCCTTCCAGCGCGGTCGGTGATGGGGTGAAGCGCAGGTCCAGGTCACCCACCTTGGCGGTGAACTCACACAGCGCCCGCACCGCAATGCTGTAGCTCAAGCGCTCTGCTCCGCCCATTGCACGTAGCACACGGCAATCGGCATGTTGTGTTGGTGGCAGAACTCGATCCAGCGCAACTGGTTATCTTGCAAGCGATCGCCGGGGCCTTTGACTTCGATCATGCGGTAGGTCTTGTCCTGCGGCCAGAACTGGATCAGGTCCGGCATACCGGCGCGGTTGGCCTTGATGTCCAGCAACAGGCGATTGAACCAGTGCTTGAGGTGCTCGGCCGGCAGACAGTCCAGCGCCTGATCGAGCAGTTCCTCGGTCAGCGCTCCCCAGAACACAAACGGCGACTGCACACCCCACTTACTCACGTAACGCTCGCGAATGGTCTGGCGATAACACCCGTCGTCGAGCTCCGCCAGGCAGTCTTGAAACAGCTCGGCCCGACGGTCATGGAAATCTTCATGAAGCAAATCCACCGGCCCACGCTGGAACGGGTGGAAAAACGCCCCCGGCAATGGCGCGAAGATCGCTGGCCAGCAGAGCAAGCCAAACAGTGAATTGATCAGGCTGTTCTCGACGTAATGCACCGGCGCCGTGTCTTCGGCCAGGTGCGCCTGCACGTAATACTCCACCGACAGCGTCAGATCGGTGCGCGGCAGTTGCAGGTCCAGGCGCTCCATGGCCCGGGCGGCGGCGCGTTTCATCGGTGGCCCGCCCAACTTGCGCCGCAACCGTGGCAAGACGCGCAGCAACTGCTGTTGTTCCGCAGCGCTTTCTGGTGCTTGCTCGGCAAATGTTGCAAGGTCCAGAGCCAGCGAATACTCAGTACAGCGCTCCAATACACGGATCAACCGCAGGCGCGCGCCGGGATAGGCGCATTCGCGGTAGATGGTCAGGGCATTGGGGAAATCCGCGACGCGTTCGCAATGCTGGCCGATCTGGAACAGCAGCTTGCCTCGTCGGCGTTGCAGCCACGGGTTGTCGAAGGTCAGCCCGTTAATCTGCTCGACAACCTCCGCCACCGCTTCGCCGGCCTCGAAACGCTGCTGGCAGTCATGCAGGAACACGCAGGCGTCCACGTCCTCGCGGCAACGCAGACCACGGGAATCAGCGCAGAACTCGACTTTTTCGTAAGTGAAGATACCGAGGTCCGCCAGCACGAACTCCGACCAGTCCTGATACAGATTGCCGAAGAACATCAGACGCAAGCGGTCACACAAACCCATGATCGTCAAGCTGAACAAGCGATCCTCCAGGGGCGGGCACCACTGGCGAAAGCTCCGGGATTCGGGGAATTGTTCGCTCAACAGCGGCAACCAATCGGTCTTTTTGCCCTTGGGCTGGTCGATGGCGTGGCCCAGGCACTGGAGGATTTCGGCCTTGAGCAGTACGTCGAACAGTTCCTCTATCAATAACGGTGACTGCTCATCAATCCAGCCCAAGGCCAGTAACGGCTCGGCCGCGCTGGCGATATCACCGATCTCGACGTAATGCAGTTTGGCGGCCCGGAAATGCAGGCCTTTGCGCATGACCATCCGCACCAGCAACGCCCGAGACTCGCGGGGCAAGCGGTTGAAGTCCTCGATAAAGCGCTGTTCCTCGACACTCAATACATCGGCATAGCGATGCTCAAGCCAATCAAGCACTTGCATGAAGTTATTGAGGTAATAGAACGGGTCATCGAGCGGGTTTGCAGTCACAAGAAAAAGGCCATGGCGAGCGAGTACTGGTTATGCGTACAGATACCAGCTACGCCCTGTTTGGTGCAAACGGAAAAAGATGGGCGGCGTGGCTAATCCGCGATTTTTACGCTGACCATCGAACTTTCTGCCGATACATGGCACCAACCGCCTTAGAGCTACAGTGATGACGCCAGCCGTCACGCTGATTTTTTTTGAGCATCATGTGAGGTGTATATGAATATCAAGACTCTGGGCCTGCCCCTGGCTGTTGCGGCCTTCCTGGCCCTGGCCGGTTGCGCGACACCGACGGTGGTGACCCTGCAGAACGGCACTCAGTATTTGACCAAGGACATGCCGAAAACCAAGACCAAGGACGGCTTCTATGAGTTCGAGGATATTTCCGGGGCGAAAGTGAAGGTCAACGCCAATGATGTGGCGACGGTGCGCAAGGAAGATTGAGACCGTAGACCGCACACAACCGTGTAGGCGCTGCCGAAGGCTGAGATTTTTTGATTCTGATTTTTGAAGCCGCCGAAGATCAAGATCAAAAGATCGCAGCCTTCGGCAGCTCCTACAGGGATCTATTAAGGCATTCCGGGAATGCTGGTGTCGCAGACGATGTAGCGCTCGCCGCGCTTGATGAGTTGGTCACGAAGCTTCTGGCAGCGCTCATATTCCTGCTGCACTGAATTGTCGATGCTGATGTTGCCGGTCACTTCCGGTTTTTTTCCGTCGCCAATACGCACAGTGGCCCACGGTTGCTCCGGCTGGACATGAAACAGGCTTTTCTCTTCGACGGGGTCTTTGGTTTCAGTCGAAGCCGGTTTCGGCAATTCTTCTGGCGTCATGCCATAACGGCTCAAAATCGAGCGATGAGGCAGTTCTGCAGCGGCGTTCGCCGATAACACGGCCAAAGCCAATCCCAAAACAAACCTCTTGCTGTTACTCACGTTACTGAATCTCCTGTACTCAATGGCGTTTGATGCCGGTTCCTGTTGGTGCAGGTATTGGAGTCCGGTTGTGACCTTGAAGTCACGGTGCTCCCACAGTTGAAATGCATTCTCCTGTGGGAGCGGGCTTGCTCGCGAAAGGGCCCTGTCAGGCAATAACGATCCCGCTACCGGACAAACTCGCCAGCCCAACCCCCACCAACGTCACCGAATCACCGCCAAACGTCAGCACGGTGTCATGCCCGACCGTCGTGGCATGCGCCCGGAAGTCATCGTTCGGCGCCACGCCCGCAACACCCATGAACACCAGTTTGTCGGTGGCCTGATAGCCGATCACCTTGTCCTGGCCAAATGCACCACTGAACAGGAAGGTATTGATCCCGCCGCCGGACTCGATCAGGTCATTGCCCGCACCGCCGACAAACACGTCATTGCCCTTGCCGCCGATCAAATGGTCGTTGCCGTCCAGGCCAAACACCCAGTCGCCGCTGGCATGCGCCGTGAGCGTATCGGCACCCGCCCCGCCCTTCACCGTCGAGGCGTATTGGGTAAGATTGCCGCCGACTTTCAAGCCATCCGCCGTGACACTGTGGGTCACGTCATCCTTGAACAGCCCCCACAGGAACGCCGGTTCCTTGGTGATGATGCTGCCGATGTCGCGGGTGATGCTGATGCCGCCATTGGCGTCCTTCACGTACAGGTTGCCGACGCCGTCATTGGCGAACGCGAAGTTCTTCACCGACTGCTGCAAGTCCAGCACGTTGTTGCCTTTACCGCCGAGCAGGATGTTGTAGCCGCCACCGTCGCGGAAGGTGTCGTTGCCATCCCGGCCTTCGAGGTAGTCGTTGCCCTGCCCGCCCTGGATCAGGTCGTTGGCGTCGCTGCCGATGATGAAGGTGCTGCCCTTGTGGGTTTCGGCATTGCGGTTCAAATCCTGGACCCAGGTGTTGGCCCGCGCCGGGTCCGATAGGTTGGCGACAACGATGGTCGAGTCTTTGCTGGTGAGTTCGTAGAACTTCGACTCGATCACCCGGTTCATCCCGTCGCCATACGCCGTCGGCAAGTGCGAAATCCAGGTCGGAACGTTGAGGATGGAGAACGGCAACACGTTCCACGCCGTCGAGGCGTAGTGATCGTTGAAGCTGACGATGTTGTCGGTCGCCGAGGCCTTGGCGCCGTCGTGCACGCCGACCGACGCCAGGTTGAAGGTCGAACCGTCGAGGGCGCGGAACACCGGATCGTTTTCGTAGCCGACGTTCAGCACTTTGTCGTTGCTGCTTTGGGTCGGCGAAGCGTAGGCGATGTAGTTCGAGTCCTTGTAGAAGCCGCCCCACTTGTCGGTGCTCAGGTCCGCCGCGCTGTTGACCGCCAAACCGCCGAGGCTGTGGCCGCTGAACAACACGTCTTTGCCCGACAGGCCATTGGCACTGGCAAACGCCGCCACGTTGCCGAGCAATTTGCCAAAGGCTTCGCCGACGTAATTCTTGGCGTAGTCCTTGGGCCCTAGCGCTGCCAGCAGGTCATTGATTGCATCGCCGATGGAATCACCGATGAGGATTTCCCGTGGGCCGCTGGTGCCACGAAAAGCCACGCCCAGTTCAGTGAGATGACCCTGAGCGTCGTATTTGCCGAGGATCTCGACCTGCGCGCTGGTGAACCCGGCCTTCTCGCCGTAGAAGGTTCCGCGGGCGTCGGTCTTGCCGTCATAGCCCAGTTGCGAAGCGGTGATCGGCGTCCAACCAGCCTTTTTCACCGCATCCAGTGCGAGTTTTTCAGAATCGGGATTCCACGGCACGCCGGGAATGACGCCCTGGGAATCGGTGCCGCCGATCAGAGCGGTGAGCAACGTCGCCGGCAGCCCGAGGCCGAAACCGTTGTGCTGATAACCGGTGGCAAAGCCGTTATCGAGGTTGTGATAGGAGTACAGCGTGATCGCCATGGCGTCGCTGAACAACGCCTTGGACTCGGCCGAGCTGAAATTCTTGTAGTCGTACACACCCATTGATATTGCCTCTCTCGTGGTTGGAATTGTCAGAGATAGCTCACAACCAGGACGCCTCACTGACGAGACGCCCCGGAGCCTTTAGTGCATGCCGCTGTTGTTACGCGAAGGGTTACGCGAAGGTGATGCCGGAAGCCGACAGGTTATCCAGCCCAACGCCTACAAGGGTCACGGCAAAATCGCCAATCTTGAGCACAGTGTCATGGCCGGACTGGGTCGCGTGTTGCTTGTAGTCATAGCCCTGTCCCGCGCCTTGCACGCCCAGGAACACCAGTTTGTCGCTGCCCTGGTAGCCATTGATCGCGTCGAAACCGAAGGCACCGCTGAACAGGAAGGTGTTGTTGCCGCCACTGGCATGCATCACGTCATTGCCCGCGCCACCGACGAAGGTGACGTGGCTCTTGTCGCTGCGCAGCAGGTCGTCGCCGGCGTTGCCGAACAGCCAGTCGCCATCGACGGTGGCCGCCAGGGTATTGCCGTAGGCGTCGCCATTAAGCGAATGGTTGTAGTGGGTCAACTCAGTGCCGTTGAGTAAGCCATTGGCCGTGACGTTGTAAGTGACGTCCTTAGTGCCGAACCATGAGCCAGGTTCCTTGCTCACCAACGCGCCGATATCGCGGGTCAGGCTGATGCCGCCGTAGGCGTCGCGCACATAGAGCGTGCCATCGCCGTCGTTGGCAAAACTGAAGTTCTGCAAGGGCTTTTGCAGCTCGAAGGTGTTGCTGCCCTTGCCGCCCAGCAGGATGTTGTAGCCACCGTCATCGCGAAACCGGTCGTTGCCGTCGCGGCCCTCGATAAAGTCATTGCCGGCGCCGCCCTTGAGCAAGTCATTGCTGTCGGTGCCGATGATGAAGGTGCTGCCGGTGTGCGGCTCACCGCTGCGGCCCAGATCCTCGACCCAGGTTTTACCCCGGGAATCGAGCGCCAGGTTGGAAACGATCAGCGTCGAGTCCTTGCTGGTGAGGTCGTAGAAACTTGAACCGATCACCCGGTTCAAGCCGTCGGCATAGCCCAGCGAGCCATGGGCCGACCAGTTCAGCGGGTTGAGGATGCTGAAGGGCACCAGGTTCTGCGCGGTGGAGGCGTACTGGTCATTGAAATTGACGATGTTGTTGGTCGCCGAATCCTGATGACCGTCGTGTTTGCCCAGGGAGCCGCTGCTGAACGTGGTGCCGTCGAGCACACGAAACACAGGGTCGTTTTCATAGCCGATATTCAGCACGTTGTTGCCGCTGGCGCTCTGGGTCGGCGAGGCGAACGCCACATAGCTGGCGTCCTTGAAGAACCCGCCCCAGTTGCTGGCGGCGAGTTCCGCGACGCTGTTGACGCCGAGTCCGCCGAGGCTATGGCCGCTGATCAACACGTCCTTGGCGCTCAGGCCATGGGCGATGGCGAACGCGGCGACGTCCTTGAGTAAGGTGTCGAACGCGCTTTTGGCGTAGTTCTTCGCGTAATCCACCGGGCCGACGGCGGCCAGCAGGTTGTTTTTCATGTCGCCGAAGGTGTCGCTGTAGCCCAGGCCACCGGTGCCGCGAAACGCCACGCCGAGGCCGATCAACTTGCCGGCGGCGTCGTACTTGCCGAGCACCTCGGCTTCGGCGCTGGTGAAGCCGTCCTTCTCGCCATAAAACGTGCCTTGGGCGCCGACTTTGCCCTGATAACCCAGGGCCGAAGCCTGAATCGGCGCCCAACCGGTGGCCGGCAATGGCTGGCCGGTTGGCGTGTAGGCGTACAACGTCAGTGCGATGGCGTCGCTGTACAACGCTTTGCCCGCCGCACTGCCGGCATTTTTGTAATCAAACAGTCCCATGTCTTTGCTTCCTTAGCGTCAAATCAGAACTGCCAGTCCAGCGTCAGGCCCACGCCGTGGTCCTTCTCGTTGGAACCCAGCAATGCGTTGTAATCCAGGTTTACGCGAGTGGCTTTGTTCAAGGCCAACCCGGCGCGCAGGCCGACGACGGCGGCGTTGCGGTCCATCGACACGCTCTGCACATTGAACCCGGTGTTGCCGTTGGCAAACGCCAGGTGTTGATCGGTATCGACACTGCTCAAGTTGTGCTGCCAGCCGAGGCTGCCGGACAGTTCGAGGCTTTTCCGGTCGGACAGCGCAATGGCTTTGCTCGCTCGCAGACCAAGGGTCGACAGCACGGCGTCGCGATTGTCTTCACCGCCCTTGAGCGCGGCGGCATCCCCTTTCTCGGTGAAGCTTTCGCTGTTCAAGTGCACATACGCCAGTTTGGCGAACGGTTCCAGGGCCAGGGGTTGCAGATCCAAACGATAAGCCGCTTCGGTGAACACCTGCG
>Ga0302175_10000421_pt1 | contig 13827 bp, 11 predicted proteins | sample I_Fen_N3_3_FD_198791 | JGI IMG/M metagenome (GOLD analysis project Ga0302175, IMG submission 198791) | Peat permafrost microbial communities from Stordalen Mire near Abisko, Sweden - I_Fen_N3_3 | ecosystem: Environmental > Terrestrial > Soil > Wetlands > Permafrost | place: Sweden: Abisko... | reverse complement strand
CGGAGTTGTTGAGAAAGGGGCGATTCGACGAAATATTTTTCGTTGACTTCCCGTCGACATTAGAGCGAAAGAAAATTCTTGAAATACATCTGAAGAAATTGAAACGTGACCCAGAAAAATTTGATTTAAATCGATTGTCTGCTCTAGGAGGCGAGTCGAATTTTGGTAAAGACATTGTGCTTTCTGGTGCTGAAATCGAAGCTTGGGTTGGGGACTCGCTGATTGAAGCGTTCTCGCGGCGGATGAATGGCTCTGATGATGTAAGTGACCTGACTATGGCTGATTTTGAAACTACTATTTCGCGTTTAGTACCAATGAGCAAAATGCGTAAAGATGAGTTTACAAAACTTCGTGATTGGGCGAATCAAAATGCAATTAGCGCTTCGGCTATGGTTACCGGTCAGAATGATACGGAAACCCAAATCGGCGGCAGGCAAATTGATTTTTAATCTGCGGTGATTTTTCAGTGGATAAGGCTTAGTTGCACAAATCACGGCTGATGGTCTGGCCGGTAAAATGACTACATGAGCAAGCCTGCACCTGCCAAGTACAAAATGAATAACTGTTCACCCTGTTAGATGGCGGCCTAACCGCTTAAATCCTAGCGACACGCCCATGCGGATCAGCAGAACCGAGTGGGCCCAAGGAAGAAAACATGACCTTCGTGGCCAACATTCCTTTCCCTCGAATCAGTATTCCGAACCGCTAGATTTGGATATCGTTGAGCGGCTGCCTTGGGCCGTTAGCCGTCCTTCGAGAGGGACCGATTTTGGGCGATAGAAGCCCCTCCCACTTAACTTTTTCGAAAGCTTCAACCACGCATTGGGGATGGCGCCGATGGCGTATTTGCTAGCCTGGGGAATGGCGCTGGCAAAGAATTTGCCGCGTCGTCAGGCCGGCAGCATTAGCGAGATTGCGCAGCGCGTTGGTTATGGATCGGCGATGCGTTTAGTGTTGCGTTTAGGGGGTATACGGGTTTGCCGCCGACGCGGTATTCGCGGGAGGGAGTTGTTGGGTGAGGCTCTATTTGGGTCTGCTTCGCAGACCAACGGGGGCGAGCCCCCTCGCCACAGGGTGTTCGCCAATCCCAGATGTTGCGTGGCTCGCGAGAGCCAAATCCAGGCCACAAAAAAGCCCACTGACCGTTACCGGTTCAGTGGGCTTTTCTCAATCAGGCTTCTACTTACAAAGCCATATCACTCGCAGCATTAGGCTTAACAGCCTTCGCCGGTTCAGCCGGAGCAGCCACCGGAGCCGCCAACTGCGGGATCGCCGGTGGCGGAGTCAGCTGCAACACCTTGGCGGTGTAAGCCCACTCCTCAGCCACTTTGGCCGGATTGCCGTTCAACTGAGTGCCATAGCTCGGCACGATCTGGTGCAGCTTTTCCTGCCAGGCCGGGGTCGCTACCTGATCCTTGAAGACCTTTTGCAGCACGGTCAGCATGATCGGAGCGGCAGTCGATGCGCCTGGCGAAGCGCCCAGCAGGCCGGCGATGGAGCCGTCAGCCGAAGCTACGATTTCAGTACCCAACTTCAGCACGCCACCGGCCGCCTCATCACGCTTGATGATTTGCACGCGTTGGCCGGCTTGCCACAGGCGCCAGTCTTCGGCTTTGGCGTTCGGGAAGTATTCTTTCAGGGCGTTCATGCGGTCTTCGTCGGACAGCATGAGTTGGCCGGCAAGGTACTCAACCAGTGGGTATTCCTTGATGCCGACTTTGGTCATCGGCCAGATGTTGTGCGTGGTCGTGGTGGTCAGCAGGTCCAGGTACGAGCCTTCTTTCAGGAACTTGGTGCTGAAGGTCGCGAATGGGCCAAACAGGATGACGCGCTTACCGTCCAGGACACGGGTGTCCAGGTGCGGAACCGACATTGGCGGTGCGCCAACGGAGGCTTTACCGTAGGCCTTGGCCAGGTGTTGTTCGGCTATGGTCGGGTTTTCGGTCACGAGGAACGAGCCGCCAACCGGGAAACCTGCGTATTCCTTGGCTTCAGGAATGCCGGACTTCTGCAGCAGATGCAGTGCACCGCCGCCCGCGCCAATGAACACGAACTTGGCGTCGGTTTCGGTGGTGGTGCCGTCTTTCAGGTTTTTGTAGCTGACGCGCCAGGTGCCGTCGGCGTTCTTGGTGATGTCCTGTACTTCGCTGGACAGCTTCAAGTCGAACTTCGGTGTGGCTTGCAGGTGCGCAACGAATTGGCGGGTGATTTCGCCAAAGTTGACGTCGGTGCCGATCGGGGTCCAGGTGGCCGCGATTTTCTGGTTCGGGTCACGCCCTTCCATCATCAGCGGGACCCACTTCTTGATCACTTCCGGATCTTCGGAGTACTGCATGCCGGCGAACAGCGGGCTCGCTTGCAGGGCTTCGTAGCGTTTTTTCAGGAACTTGATGTTGTCATCGCCCCACACGAAGCTCATGTGCGGAGTGGAGTTGATGAACGAACGCGGGTTCTTCAGCACGCCTTGTTGAACCTGCCACGACCAGAACTGGCGGGAGATCTGGAACGCTTCGTTGATTTCAACGGCTTTCGGGATCTGGACTTTGCCGTTCTCGTCTTCCGGGGTGTAGTTCAGCTCAGCCAGGGCAGAGTGACCGGTACCAGCGTTGTTCCAACCGTTGGAGCTTTCCTGGGCGACGCCGTCGAGGCGCTCGACCATTTCCATCGACCAGTCCGGTTGCAGCTCGTTGAGCCACACACCCAGGGTCGCGCTCATGATGCCGCCGCCAATCAGCAGCACATCGACTTTCTTTGCCTCTTCCGCGTGAACGGACGTGATCCCCATCGACAAAGCCAGCCCCAGCAGGGCCGTGTTGAGTTTTTTAAGCATCTGTAGCACCTATGATAAAACGCCATCCGCCCTTCCATCCTCAGGCATGAGGCCCCTGGTTCACGGCATGCAGGCAGCATGTTCGTGGGTTCCCGCACTTGAGGATTGGAGGGTGGGCACACAAGGCCGATTGTTCCATCGACCTCAGTTTATATGTCCCTACTGAACTGACTTTTTATCATTATTGGCTTCAGCTACTTGAGCGACATTGATCCTGTTGGCACGTCTCAAGGACGCACTAACTGAATAGGTCAAAGCAAGTTGGCGCGCAGAATATCACGACACGGCAAACCCGCGCGTCTGGTTGCGACTTGGTGGTCTGCGTCTGTACCGGGGTTTATCGGCTTTTCTTTGCAAAACGTGACAAAAAATCGCGCCGATTGGGCGTAATACCCGTTAAATCACAGCGCCGCAAATCCCCGTAGGAGCTGCCGAAGGCTGCGATCTTTTGATCTTCGGGCCTGCAAGCCGCCGAAGGGCAAGATCAAAAGATCGCAGCCTTCGGCAGCTCCTACGGGGGGATCAGGTGTTGTGGGATCAATTGCTGCAAGCTCAACGCATTGCCAAGGGCAAACCCGCTCGCCGTGTTATCAAAAATGCACCAGGTCTCGGCACCCGCCTCCACCGACATCCGGATCTTCGCCGCCAACGCCTGCAATCGACTCAGCTCATAGTCACTGTAATAAATCCGTGGCGAACCATGCAGTCGCCAATAACGTATCCCCGACCATCCTCCCGGCGTGGTGCCACCGGTGACCGGCGATGGGTCGGCCGCGACCCGCCCGACCCTGTGCTCGATCAGTAAACCGTTAGCCCCTCGCCAGGATTCATGCCGGGGTTCGAGCACCACTGCGCCTTCGAACCGTTGGCGAAGCGTGCGTAAAAACACCGCCACAATGGCCGGCTCATAAGCCAGGGACGGCGGAAGCTGGATGAGCAGACAACCCAACTTGTCGCCCAATTGCAGGCATTGCGACAGGAACTCCTCAAGCAGCCCTTCGCAGTGCTGCAGGCGTTGAACATGGGTAATGAGCTTGGGCACTTTGACCGAAAAACGAAACGCTGACGGCACCGACTCGGCCCAGCGTCGATAGGTTTGCGGCTGATGCGGACGGTAGAACGAGCTGTTGATTTCCACCGCCGTCAGTTGCGTCGCGTAACGCTGCAAGTGGGTGCCCGACTCGGGGAACAGCGCACCGTGGTCCCGGGGCACGCTCCAGCCGGCGGTGCCCACATACGACTCAGACACGGGACTAGGTTCCACCCCCACCGCCCGCGATGGAACTGGCAAACGCAACCCCCGCTTCACGCACCAGCACGCGCCATTCCGAGCCATTGATAAGCCCGGCGCGCTCCATCTCATCGGCGGCTTTCAGCAGTTCGTCGTAGTGCTCTTCGCTGTCCATGCGGATGTCAGGCTGGCGCAGCAGGGTGTACCAGGCGGCCAAGGCTTTGCGCTTTGCTTCGTCGTTCATGGTCAGGCTTCCTCGGGTCGTTTTCCCTTGGAAGCGTTGAGCCGAATCGCCGTTCCTCGCGCCCGACAGATGGCGGCAAACACCGGAATCGCTGGCTGCCCTCGCCATAAAATATTTGCCAAGTTGTACGATGACTGACAAATTAACCAACTTCGATCACTCACAACAACAAGGAAACCCCCATGACAAAAGCCAAACTGCTGATCGGTTTTTTCTGTCTCTTCAGCGGCTACGTCGCCGCTGCCCCGGCTGTCGCTGAGAAAGACGTGGCGCAAGCGGTCGATCACCTGACCCAAGCCATGCTCCACAAAGACATCCCGGAGCTGCAAGCACTGACCGCCGCCAATCTGAGCTATGGGCATTCCAGTGGCAAAATCCAGGACAAGAAAGACTTTATCGCGGACATCGAAACCGGCAAAAGCGCATTCAAAACCCTGGAAATGCAGAACCAGACCATTACCGTATCGGGCGATACGGCGCTGGTCCGCCACCACTTTTCCGGGCAGGCGCTCAAGGGCACTGAAGTGGTGCCGACCGAGATCGAGAACCTGCAGGTCTGGCAGAAACAGCACGGCAAATGGTTGCTGGTGGGGCGTCAGGCGTTTCGTATCTGACGGAGGTGATGGGCTCTGCCGCGTGTGTGCGGCGGAGCGTTACAGGCATTAGATCAGCGGAGTCTGGTCTGTCGCCTTCGCGAGCAAGCCCGCTCCCACAGGGGATTTGTGCATGACACAAGTCCAATGTGGGAGCGGGCTTGCTCGCGAAGAGGCCCTCAAAAACACCCCGATTTTCGCTTAGAGCCGAAACCGATCCACCGACTGCGATAGCTGCCCCGCCAGCGTCGATAACTCGTCCGTGGTCGAAGCCGTGCGACCAATCACCTTGCTGTTGTCCTCGGACATCCCCGCAATCATCTCCACCTGATGGGCGATTTCGTTGCTGGCCAGGCTTTGTTCGCCGATGGTGCGGCTGATGTCGTTGACCAGTTGCGTGGTGTTCAACGTGGCTTCGAGAATCTCGCGGATGGCGCGCTCGACATCGGCGGTCACGGCCATGCCTTTGTCGACTTGGGCAACGCCGGCCTCCATGCTGGTCACCGCCTCGCGGGTGCTTTGCTGGATGCGCGCGACCATCGCGGCGATTTCCTGGGTGGAAGCGCTGGTGCGCCCGGCCAGGCTGCGCACTTCGTCGGCCACCACGGCAAAACCACGACCCTGTTCACCGGCGCGGGCGGCCTCGATGGCGGCGTTCAGTGCCAGCAGGTTGGTCTGATCGGCGATGCCCTTGATCACCTGGATGATGCTGAAAATCCCCTCGGATTCCTTGTCCAGTGTGCGGATCACTTGGGCCGATTGCTGCGCCGAGCGAGCAATGCCGTCCATGTCGCTGACCACTTGATGAATCACCTTGCCGCCGTCCTTGGCCAGCTCTTCGGCCTGGTTGGCCATGTTCAGCGCGCGGTTGGCGTGGCGGGTGATTTCCTCGATGCTGGCGGTCATCTCACTGGCGGCGGCAGCCATGGTGCTGGCGGCGACGCTTTGTTGCTGGCTGCTGCCGGCGACTTCATGACAGCCATTGCTCAATTGCAGGCTCATGCCACTGACGCCGTGGGCGTTGCTGCGCACCACTTCGATCATGCCGCGCAAGTCACGTTGCATGGTTGCCAGGGTGCGAATCAGGGTGCTGGCTTCGTCGGTCCCGGTGGGCTCGACGATCGGCTCGCTGAGGTTGCCGTGGGCGATGCTGTCGGCGATCCGGCTGGCGGAACGCAACGGCCCCAGGATGCTCAGGATCACCCAGCGCCCTTGGGCCAACAGCAGCAACAGGCTGGCGACGAGGACACTGCCGAGCGCGATATTGGCGCGGCTGATGGCGTGTTGAGTGTTCTGGCTGGCGGCTTGGGTGTTGGTTTCGATCAGCTCGCTAAGCGCCGACATCTGGCCTTCCAGTTGAGTGAACGCCGCATTGAACGTGCCCAGTTGTTGTTGCGCCGCCTCCGGATTGTCCAGCGCCAGCCCGACGATCCGTTCCGCCGCGCTGATGTACGTGTCGAGGCTCGGCTTGACCTTGTTCAGGCCCGCCATGATGGTGTCGTTGACCGGCAGCTTGAGGTTCTCCCCCACCACCTCGCGAAACCGCGCCGCATGTTCTTCGATGGAACTGTGCACCTCGGCCTTGCTGCTGGTGCTTTTGCCCAGGCCCACCAGCATCGCCGACAACACATCGGCGCGCAGGGCATCGTGCATCATGTCGGCTTCAAGGTGATTGCGCAGCGCGGCCATGCTGACCTCGCTGTCATTCACTGCTTGCGCCATCTGAGTGTTCCCCAGGTAACTGACCAGGCTCATGATCAACGCCGTGAGCAGACCGGTCCCCATCAACAGAAGCAAACGTAATTTTATGGACACCTTGTGGTTCCCCTGTTGGATGCGGCGAATGGCAGCTCTGAAAGGGTTATCGACTCCACCCCCTGCTTATTGAAGCCTATTTCCAAACGCACGTTGGTTTTACCTCCCGGTAGGAGCTGCCGAAGGCTGCGATCTTTTGATCTTGTTTTTAAAAAATCACCGTCAAAAGATCGCAGCCTTCGGCAGCTCCTACGAAGTTGTGTGCCGCACATGGAACTCCTGAGCCCCGGCGCACCTCCTAAGTTATGTGCTACTTCCTATTTGCTATCCGCTGTTGGAGGACGACGCCATGCGCCGCATGCTCTTCATTACTTCGCTTATGTTGTGTCTGCCCATTGGTTCAGCCTTCGCCGTCAGCGGCAAGGACGTCGCCACGTCGGCAGGTGTTTCCGCATCGCTGTACTCGACATTCAAAGACCACAAAATGGTGATCCCGGCCCGGGATGACGTTTCTGCATTTGTCGCCAGTGACGGCGCGATCCGGGGTGTCTACATGGAGGCGGTGCTGCAGCAGATCCGTCAGGACAACCCTGGGCTGAACGCCACTGATGCCGACTTGGCCAACGCAATTCTCGTTCAGTACGAGGGGCCCGTCGCTCACTAGCCGTGTGCTCGACCGCGTGGCTGACAAGGGCAGGCCGACAGGGATGCCTGCCCTTGGAGCACGCTTGAACGCTATGGGCAAAACCGATCACGGGCCTCTATGATTGAGCCCATGACGACCTCTGCTCCGATCCGCTCACCCTGCCCACCCGGCGCCTGCATTTGCGGGCGTGACCCGTTGCTGGAAACACCGGGCGCGGATGTGCGCATCCTGTTCCTGACCCGCCAGGAAGAGAAACGCCTGTTGGAGCGTCTGGAAAACCTGCAAAGCCTGGCCGACCTCGAACGCCTGCAACAGCGCATGTTCGATCAGTTGGGCATTCGCCTGGCGATGGTTCCCAGCTTCAACGAAGTGCGCACCATGCGCGGCATCGGTATCCAGATCGACGAACTCCCCGGCTTATGCCGCAAGACCCGCGCCGCGATTCCGGCCGCCATTCGCCGCAGCCTGGAGAAGCGCCCGGAGATTGCTTACGAGCTGCTGAACGCCAACGACTTGCTGCGCGATGCGTGAGTGTTTCAGCGCCGCATCACTGGCCTGAAAAATCGCTCCAGATGCCATAAAACAAAATCAATGGTCATACGTCGAAGGCCCGCGACTGCTATGCCTGTTCGTGGGAGAACGGGTTGCACGCCAGCCAGGAACACGCTGGAAACGCAGGCGGAAGTTCAAGCGGCGTTGACCGATGAGCAAATGGGGCCGCTATTGGCCGCGCCCCTCGGCAAGTGACCTTAACGCAAGCGGCGAGCCTCCAGCTCGCCGCTTTAAACATCCGCGCGTCCATTCACAGATTGCGGACTTACAGGAACCAGCGGTATTCCCGAGTGCTGATCTCTTGCTGGAACGCCAGATGATCCTGGCGTTTGTTCTCGCAATACACATCAACGAATTCCGCCCCGAGCCCTTCGCGCAGTTGCGGCTGATGCTGCATGGCGCGCACGGCGTCGAGCATTTCCAAGGGGAAATCGATACCGCTGTCACGGTCGTCGTTGAGCGAAGGGATCGGTTCCTGCGCCGCGTCGAGCCCGCACTCCAGGCCCACCAGAATCGCCGCCAGCACCAGGTACGGATTGGCATCGGCACCGGCGAGGCGGTGTTCGATGCGCAGGTTTTTCGCGTCCGACTCGGGAATGCGCAAGCACGCATCGCGGTTCTCGAACCCCCAGCTCGCTTTGGTCGCCACATTCACTGTGCCGGCCATGCGCCGCAGGGCGTTCTGGTTCGGCGCAAAAATCGGCATGCAGTGCGGCAGCAATTCCAGGCAACCGGCCACCGCATGACGCAGGGATTGTTGGCGATTGGCGGCCAGCAGGTTGTTGCCGGCGGCGTCATAGAGGCTGACGTGAACGTGCATGCCACTGCCGGGGTGTTGCAAGTAAGGCTTGGCCATGAAACTGGCGCGATAGCCGTGCTTGAGTGCGACCCCACGGGTGCTGCGGCAGAACAGCGCCGCCCAATCGGCAGCGCGCAGACCATCGTCCAGATGACCGAAATTGATCTCGAACTGCCCAGGGCCCAACTCAGCGGTAATCACCGTGGTATCGATGCCTTGGACCCGCGCCGCTTCGACCATATCATCCAGGACCGGAGCAAAGCGCGAGAGCCGTTCGATGTGCATGTTCGGTTGATCATCGGCATCGTCCGTCAAGCCGTCGCGGGGAAACTGCGGCAGGCCATCACGCAGTTGTTTGTCGAACAGGTAGAACTCCAGTTCAAACGCCACCACCGGATGAATGCCTTTGCCCGCCAGCCGCGCCAGGACTTGCGCCAGCACTTCCCGGGGTTCGAACTCAATCGGCTTTTCGGTGCCGTCCGAGGTGATCAGCATCTGGCCCAGCGGCTGTGCTTCCCAGGTCACGGGTTTGAGTGTGCCGGGCACCAAACGGCGCACGGCATCCGGGTCGCCGTCGTTGAAGCAGTAATCACCGATCTTGAACAACCCACCCTGCGCGCCCAGCAGCACACAGTTTTGCGGCAGTTTGAGCGCGCTGCCGGCGGCGACCTTTTCCAGCATCTCGACGGGGTAACGCTTACCGTAGAAATGCCCCGGAATGTCCAGGGAAATGAGGTCGACGTAACGCACCTCGGGGTAGCGTTGGCGAAAGGCGCGCACTTCGGCCAGCAGGTCAGAGCAAGCAGCATCCATCGTTGGTGTTCCTTGTGTTGTTATCAGGTGTAGACCCACAGCACTCGCGTGAGCTGCTCGGTGAGGTTGCCGTAGCGGCAACGGGTGTGGCTGTCGAATTGGAAACTGTCCCCGGCACGCAACGTGACCGGTTCGTCGTCATCGCCAAGCCATAGCGTCAACTCGCCTTCGAGCACATAGCCGCCCTGCTCCGAGCTGTCGCTCAAATGCCGGTCGCCGCTGCTGGCCCCGGCCTCCAGATGACTTTCGAGCATCGAGAACGACGCTCTCATCTTCGGCGAGACCAGAATGTCGGTGATGCCGTTGGCGTAATACAGGGTGCGGCGCTCGTCCGGGCGGGTGACCCAGGGCAACTCTTTAGGTTTGGGCAAGCTGTAGAAATAGGTGGTCGGCACGCCCAGGGTTTCGCTGATGGCCGTCAAGTCGGCCACCGTTGGCCGGGACAAGCCGCGCTCGACCTGAGACACAAACCCCACCGAACGGCCGATTTTGTCGGCCAGGTCCTTGAGGGTGTATTTCTTGTGCTTGCGCAGGTCGTGAATGAGGATCGCGAGTGCGGCGATTTCTTCTTGCTTGTTCATGCCTGGGCTTCCGGAAAATGACTCATCAAATGCTGTCGCGCAGCCGATACCAGGCCTTGCCGATGGCTTCCAGCGGCGCGGCCAGGTACTTACCGCCGGGGAAACTGCCATTACTCAGGCCCTGATACAACGCCAACTCATCCGGCCGGCCCAGAATCGCATCGGCCACGGCGCGGGCAGCGGCCAGGGTCGGCAGCACGCCGTGGCCGGAGTAGCCCTGGAGCCAGTAGCGGTCGCCCTGACGACCGATGTCCGGTGTGCGGTTGAGGGTCAGGTCGATGTGCCCACCCCAGGCGAATTCCAGCTCGACACCTTTGAGCTGCGGGAAGACCCGTTCCAGAAACGGTCGAGTGGCCCCGGCGATGTCATTGGGCATGCCCCCCAGGTAGGTGCAGCCACCGCCGAACAGCAAGCGGTGGTCCGGCGTGCGGCGGAAATAGTCGAGGACGAATTGGTTGTCGGTGACGCAGACATTGCTCGGCAACAGCGCGCTCGCCTGCTCCGGTGCCAGGGGCGCGCTGGCCACCTGATAAGTGCCGACCGGCAGTACGCAACGAGCAAGTTTGGGATCGAGTCGATCGACATAGGCATTACACGCCAGCACCAATACGTTCGCCCGAACGCGGCCCTGCGCGGTGTTCACCACGAAGTGCCCGCCCTCCTCGCGATACTCCAGCGCCTGGCTTTGTTCATGGATCACGCCACCGGCCTGTTCAATGGCGGCGGCGAGGCCGAGGGCCAGTTTCAGCGGGTTCAAATGCCCGCCTTCGGGGTCGTAGAGCCCGGCCTGATAACGCTCACTGGCCACCCACTGCGGCAGTTGTTCGCGGGGGATGAACTGCAAGCCATCGTGGCCCCATTTGTGACTGGCCTCCTGCTGCCACTCAGTCAACAGGCTGACCCGCCGGGGCATGACCGAAGTCCACAAATGCCCGGCGCGATAATCGCAGTCGAAACCGTGGCGCCCCGGCAATTCACGCAACTCCTGCGCCGCCCAGCGCATGCCATCCCACAAGCGTCGCGCGCGTTCGTAACCCAGCGCGGCTTCCAGCGGCGGCATGTCACACGACCATCCGAGAATCGCCTGGCCGCCATTGCGCCCCGACGCCGCCCACGCCACCCGACTGGCTTCCAGCAACCTCACACGCTTGCCCGCCAGGGCCAGGCGCAGCGCCGTGTGCAATCCACTGAAACCGGCGCCGATGATCAAGACATCGGTGTCGTGTTCGCCTTTCAGTTCTGGCCGAATCGTCAGGCGATCAGCGCAGCTGTGGGCGTAGTAACTGGCGACATGCTGGGTGGATTGCTGAAACATGAGCGGTTCCGTGAAATTATGTTTTTATAATTTCATGAAAAACTACAGTATAAATTTCACGCGAGCAACGTCGAAATGTTGATTTCATCGACATTGGCGAAGGCCGGCGACGATAAGCCGTGGCACAACAATTTATTTTCTTGATATTTCGAGCTTCATACCTAGGCTCCTTCTGGGGATTCAAACATCGAGCGAGGATTTACCGGGGGGCTCATCTCGACACATTGATTAATGTTCGCAGGAGCTCGGCATGAACCGTAAAGCACTATCTACCGCATTTGCCGCAACGGCATTGCTGTCAATGATGACAGTGCCCATCCCCACAATCGCTGCCGACAAGCCGCCCCCGAACATCGTGGTGATCATGGGCGACGACATTGGCTGGTCCAATATAGGCGTCTACAACCAGGGCATGATGGCCGGGCGAACGCCGAACCTCGATCAGCTCGCCAATGAAGGCATGCGCTTCACCGATTACTACGCCGAGGCCAGTTGCACGGCCGGGCGCGCCAACTTCATCACCGGTGAACTGCCGATCCGTACCGGCATGACCACCGTCGGCCAGGCCGGTTCGCCCATCGGTATTCCCAATGAAGCCGTCACCATTGCCACCGCACTTAAATCCATGGGTTATGCCACCGGCCAGTTCGGTAAAAACCACTTGGGCGACTTGAACCAGTTCCTTCCGACCGTACACGGCTTCGACGAGTTCTTTGGCTACCTCTACCACCTCGACGCCATGGAAGACCCGGCGCACCCCAATTACCCGCAGGATCAGCTGGAAAAATTCGGCCCGCGCAACATGGTCCACAGTTGGGCGGCAACGAGCGATGACGCCACTGTCATGCCGCGCTGGGGCAAGGTGGGCAAACAGAAAATCGAAGACGCCGGCACGCTCTATCCGGAGCGGATGAAAACCGTCGATGACGAGATTCGCGACAAGGCCTTTGCCTTTGTAGACAAGGCCAAACAGGACAACAAACCGTTCTTTCTGTGGCTCAACCCGACCCGCATGCACATCGTCACGCACCTGTCGGACAAATACGAAGCGCTGCGTAATTCGCAAAATGGCTGGTCGGAACAGGAAGCCGGCATGGCACAGCTCGACGACATCGTCGGTGAAGTCATGGCCAAGCTGAAAAAAGAAGGCATGGATGACAACACCATCGTGGTGTTCACCACCGATAACGGCGCAGAAAACTTCACCTGGCCGGACGGCGGCACCACTCCATTCGCCATGGGCAAAGGCACCGTGATGGAAGGCGGCTTCCGGGTGCCGGCGATTGTGCGCTGGCCGGGCAATGTACCGGCGGGCAAGGTCGCCAACGGCATCATGTCCGGCATGGACTGGTTCCCGACCTTTGTCGCGGCGGCGGGCAACCCCAACATCACCGAAGAACTGCTCAAGGGCAAACAACTCGGCGACACCACCTACAAAGTTCACCTGGACGGCTACGACCAGACGCCGATGATCACCGGCAAGGGGCCATCCAATCGGCATGAAATCTTCTACTTTGGCGAAAGTACCCTGGGCGCGATTCGCATCGATGACTTCAAGTACCGCTTCATCGATCAACCGGGCGGCTGGCTCGGGCCAAAGGATCAACCGGACATGCCGATCCTGACCAACCTGCGGCTCGATCCGTTCGAACGCATGGGCTGGGCGGAAAATCTGTCGGCCAACGGTTCGCTCTCGTACTTCGAATGGTTCAAATACCAGTTCTGGCGTTTTGTGTTTGTGCAGGATCAGGTGGGCAAACTGGCCATGACGGCGGTGGAGTATCCGCCGATGCAGAAAGGCGCGAGCTTCAACCTTGAAGCGGTCAAAGCCAAAATCGAAGCGGCGCGGGCAGCGATGTCCAAATAAGCAGTCGGGTTCACGGGTGGTCGCGGATTGCCACCCGCCTTCCTGAAACATAAAGGGGAACTCACATGCAGATAAAACCGTGCACCCTGCCCGCCGTCACCCTGCTCGCCCTGTGCTGCCAGCACGCTTGGGCGGGCGGGATCATGCTCTACGAAATCGGTACCGACAACGCCGGCCTGGCCAATGCCGGTGCCGCTGCCCGGGCCCAGGGGCCCTCGACCATCGCCAGCAACCCGGCGGGCCTGAGCTACTTGCACGGCACGCAAATCACCGGTGGCTTGCAAGTGCTCTACGGCAACCTGACGTTCAATCGCGACGCCAGCACCAACGGCACGGGCAGCGGCAGCGGTAACGCCCTCGACCCGATTCCCGGTGGCAGTTTCTTTATCAGCCATGAACTGGATGAGCACTGGAGCGTCGGTTTCGGCTCCTACGGCGACTTCGGGCTGGCGGCCAATTACGACAACGACTGGTCCGGGCGTTACTTCGCGCAAAACGCCAGCCTTGGCGGTTTGTCCCTCGTGCCCAGCGTGGCCTACCGCTTCAACGAGCAGTGGTCGGTGGGCCTTGGGGTGAAAGCCATGTATGGAATGCTGCAAAC
>Ga0302175_10000418_pt1 | contig 13961 bp, 12 predicted proteins | sample I_Fen_N3_3_FD_198791 | JGI IMG/M metagenome (GOLD analysis project Ga0302175, IMG submission 198791) | Peat permafrost microbial communities from Stordalen Mire near Abisko, Sweden - I_Fen_N3_3 | ecosystem: Environmental > Terrestrial > Soil > Wetlands > Permafrost | place: Sweden: Abisko... | reverse complement strand
GACGGTGAAGACGGTCATGCCATCGCTATCTTTACTTATGCTGCCCGGCTGTCCGGGGGGTGCCAGGGCGAAGACTGCGGGATGGCCGGTGCCGGCGGCCTTCGCGCTGAGAGTGACCAGGCGCTTCAGGGGGATGTTGTCGGCCGGAGTGCTGTCGGATGCGACGGGAGTCGCCAGCAGGAAATCAGGATTGGGGGAGACGCCCATGTGGTTGGCGTCCTGCGGAATGTACTGGTAGCGCAAGGTGTAGGTTCCGGCGGAAATGGCCTGCCCGCGAAAGTCGGAGGCGCCCTTGGGAAATGTGACGACACCGACGAACTCACCGTTGGCGAGGTCGGGATAAAGGGCTCCCGCGGCGGCGTTGGACGATGTCGCGAGGGCGCGGGCGAACCAGAAGTCGGCGGTCCAGCCGTCGTCGAGCGTGACGTGGTATCCCTTATCTTCGACAGCCTGCTTCATTTCTGGCGAAACGCCGGAGGCAGAAAGCGGGCCGGTGCGCTCGACAGCGGCGAATGCGGGGAACGATAAGAGCGTGCCTAGAACAAGGATGACGAGGCGGCGGAAAGCTGGGCGATGGATGTTCATACTGTTGCCGAACATATCGCCTGGGCACGGTTGACCGCAAGTGTAAGAAAGCGAATTGCGGGCTACTGACCTAAAGCGTGAACGTCCGGTGCGGCGACGCTCGCACTTTCGCCTTCGCTGAAAGTCCCGATGTAGGCGCTGCGGCGTCCGTGGGTACTCCAGCGGGAGTCGAGGCCGTCGCCCTGGAATTCGTCGGTGAGCGCCACGGCCGACATGGCGTGGTCAACGTTGGCCAGCGGAGGATAGTAATCGGTTTCATTGCCGCAAATGTGGTCGTGATGGTTGAGCGGGCGGGTGACGATGGTGGCGAGATGTCCGGCGCGCAACACCGCGTAGCCGGTGTGCGGGTCGGCGGGCATGTCGAGGACAACAGGCACATACTCGGTGCGGACAACGTTCTCGAGGAGGCGTCCGCCCTGGTGTTGAGCCAACGCTATCAACGCGGCACGTTGTGCGGGGTTGGCGGCGTTGTCGACCATCAGAACCGACTGAGCGGGATAAGGATCTCCGTAAGGATCGCCCAGCGTCGCGCGAGCACGGACGGCGGCAGCAACAGTAAGGCCGTCAAGCTTAACGCCATTCCACCTTCCCTGATCCACGTGCCAGGCCATGAGCGCAAAGTTTCCGGTGAGTCCCACCTCCCCGTTGGCGAAACACTGTGCGGCGTAAACGTCGGTGGAGCGGGACTCGATATAGTCGCCGCGAAGTTGCTGGGCTTGCGATGAAACGGCCAACGACAATGCGAAGGCAACGGACAGAATCGTAGCTTTGCGCATGGGATACCCCTCACCCGAAGTTGCTGCCGTTTTAGATGAAATCGGGACTGGGGAGGCTTCTCTCAATCCGACGAAATGATTCACCGCGGAAGACACGGAACCTTCTAACTGGTGTTACCGCCGCAATCGAGACGAGAGTCCAGCCGGCTGAATCGCGATTTGCCAACATCGAAAGTATCGGCGGTGTTCTAGAATACCCGCCATGAACGACGACTTGTTACGGTTCCGTCCCGAGTTTCCGATCCTCGAGAAAACGACCTACATGATCAGCAACTCGCTGGGCGCGATGCCGCGCGAGGTTGCTGGCCAGTTGCAGCATTACGCCGAGACTTGGAACACGCGCGGGGTGCGGGCGTGGGAAGAAGAATGGTGGATGCTGGCTGCGGAGGTAGGCGACGAAATTGGCGCGCTGATGAACGCGCCGAAGGGATCGGTGGCGTGTCTGCAAAACGTCACGACGTGCGAGGCGACGGTGGCGTCGTGCCTTGACTTCAGCGGACGACGCAACAAAGTGGTGTACTGCGACCTGAACTTTCCCTCAATCATGTATTTCTGGGAGGCGCAGCGCGCACGTGGGGCACGCGTGGTGATGGTTCCGAATAACGACACGGTGCATGTCAACACCCAGCGACTGCTGGATGCAATCGACGAAGAGACGCTCATCGTTCCCATATCGCACGTCATCTTTCGTAGCGCGTTTATTCAAGACGTTGACACAATCGTGGAGAAAGCGCACCGCGTTGGGGCGTATGTTCTGCTGGATTCGTTCCAGGCGCTGGGAACAGTGCCGTTCGATGTACAGCAGCTTGACGTGGATTTCTGCACCGGCGGCGTATTGAAGTGGCTATGCGGCGGACCGGGGACGGGGTATCTGTATGTGCGTCCAGACCTGGCGAAGAAGTTGGAGCCGACGTTTACAGGATGGATGGGACATCGCAATCCATTTGGTTTCGAGATTGGGCCGAACCGGTACACCGACGGTATTTATCGCTTCACGCAGGGGACGCCGAACATTCCGGCCCTGCACGCGGCGCGGCCGGGAGTGAAAATTATCGCCGAGGCCGGCCCCGCAAATATCCGCGAGAAATCGAAGCGGCAGACGGCACGATTAATCGAGATGGCCGACAATCGCGGATGGCGCGTCAACACGCCGCGTGATGCGGAGCGTCGCGGTGGGACGGTATCTATCGACATGCCGGATGCGGAGCGGGTATGCGCGGAGCTGCTCAAGCGCGATGTGTTGGTGGATTACCGTCCCAAGGCGGGGGTGCGCTTCTCGCCGCATTTCTATAACACCGACGAAGAGCTGGTGACAGCGATCGAGGCAGCAGACGATATCGTACACAGCGGGCCAGCATAGCCTTTGCGAGGCGCGACAGTAATCAATTAGATACGTAATAATTGACACTTCGCCTTTTCTTCGCTCACAATTAGGCAGAGGTGAAGCGCAGCCATGGCCCTGACTCGTCGACAAAAGCAGGTTTACGACTTTCTCGCCGGATTCGTGGAAGAACACGGTTATTCGCCTTCGTTCGAAGAGATCGGCGAAGGGCTTGGCCTCAGTTCTCTGGCCACGGTGCATAAACACGTCAGCAACCTGGAAGAGAAAGGCCTGCTGAAGCGTGACTATAACCGCAGCCGCTCCATAGATCTGCTGAAACCTCGCGGTCGTATGCGGCAGATGCTCGGCGGAACAGTTGCCTCGGAGATGACGCTGCCTTTACTGGGACGCATCGCAGCCGGACGCCCGGTGGAAGCGATGGAGAATCCCGAGACCATTTCGCTGGCCGACTTCACGCGTTCGAAAGATGTTTACGTATTACAGGTCAGCGGCGAAAGCATGCAGGACGAGCACATCGTGAACGGCGACTACGTGCTGGTGGAGAAGGCCAACACGGCACACGATGGCGAAATCGTGGTGGCCCTGGTGAACGGATCAGACGCGACGCTGAAGCGCATGTTCCGAGAGGGCGACAAGATTCGGCTGCAGCCGTCGAACTCTGCCATGCAGCCCATCGTGCTGCCCGCGGAGACGGTGCAGATTCAGGGACGAGTGATTGGCGTCCTGCGGAAGTACTGAGGCGTACTAACTCCTTCAACGTTGTAGTATTGTTGCGGGAGTATCTCGATGACCCTCGCTTCGCAGCGTCTTGCCCTTGCTACCTACGTCCGGCTGATGCGCGCTGCTAACGCCGCCCGCAGCCATGCCTCGCGCCACTTAGCAGACAGCGGCCTCACCCTTACACAATTTGCTGTCCTCGAAGCCCTCTACCATGTCGGGCCTATGTCGCTCTCTGAGATCGCTGAGAAAGTCCTGACAACCGGCGGAAACCTTACGATGGTGGCCGGAAACCTCGAGCGGGACAGCCTAGTTAAGCGGCAGAAATCGCCGGAAGATGGGCGGGTTCAGATCCTGGTGATAACTCCCAAAGGCAAGTCATTGATGCGACGGGTGTTCCCCATCCATGCGGCCGCGATCGCGGAGTTCATGGGGACGTTGCACGCGGGCGAGCTGGAAATCCTTGGCAAGTTGTGCAAGAACCTGGGAGAACAGGCACATGCCGCCGGCTAAAGCCGGCTGGATCCATGCATTAAAATACCGTCGACGCCGCGCTAAAGCGCGGCACTACCGTTCTGCCAGCCCCCGCCTGAATATTCCTTCAACGTTAAAGCATCTATTATTCAGAAGCGAGGAGGACAGCATGATCACCCTACGGCCATCGGCAGAGAGAGGACACGCCAACCACGGCTGGCTCGATACCTACTTTACGTTTTCGTTTGCCAACTACCACGACCCGAAGCATATGGGATTTCGCGACTTGCGGGTCATCAACGAAGACTGGATCAGCGAGAAGCAAGGGTTCGGCTCGCACCCGCACCGCGACATGGAGATCATCAGCTACATTGTCGAGGGTGAATTGAGTCATCGCGATAGCACCGGCCGCGAAGCTTCGATCAAGCGGGACGACGTGCAGCGGATGTCGGCAGGCACGGGGGTGGTGCACAGCGAGTACAACAACTCGGACGCTCCGGTGCATTTGCTGCAAATCTGGATTCTGCCGAAGGCGGACGGGCTGAAGCCGAGCTACGAAGACCGGACGTTCACGCGCGAGGAGAAGCAGGGCCAATTGCGCCTCATCGCCTCGCACGACGGCCGGGAAGGATCGACGCGCATCAATCAGGACGCTAGCGTTTACGCATCGCTGCTGGCGAATGGGGAGTCGCTTGAACTGCCGCTGGAGTCCGGACGCCATGCCTGGGTGCAGCTAATCAGTGGTGAACTGGATGTGAACGGAACCCGGCTGAAGAAGGGTGATGGAGCAACCGTCAGCCGAGAAGAAAAGCTGGCGCTTACCAGCAGCGGAACAGACGGCGAGGCTGAGTTCCTGGTTTTCGACTTGGCGTGAGCCGAACGCAAAACAGGCACGGGAGGCGACGCTCGCCTCCCGTTTTACTTTGCCAAAACTATTTGCCCTTGGCGGCGATCACGAGAGACTTGGCGAGCTTGTCGAACTCCGGCTCAAACTTAGCGGCGTTCGCGGTATCCACGATGGCGTTGAGCTGCAGTTGGGAGTTTCCTTTGCCATCGAACATATAGTTGTAAGAAGTGAGGGTCTTGCCGTCTTTGGCCTTGATGTTCCATGTCAACTTTTCGCCCTTGGCGCCGTCGGCGGTAACGAACTCGGTCTTGGAGGCAAGGGCGCGCTCGGGAGTGGCCTGCTTAACGGTGCGCCGAATCCAGTCGTCATAGGAAAAGTCGGCGTGAGCCAGAATGGGATGGAAGGTGGCGATGGGATCGGCGGTGCTGACCAGCCAGTCCAGCTCTTCGGCGGCGCCGCCCTTGCGGTGGCCCTTGTTCCAGCCCTCGCCGTACTTGAACGAAAATTCGTTGGTCACTTCGTAGGTTTTTTCCTGGGCGAAAGCCGTCGCGGCGAATAAGACGAGCATTGCCACACTAACGATCCATTTCTTCACTTAGGAATCTCCTTGAGCATCGGGGCTGCCGACACCCTTCGGCGGTGACTGGCGGGAAGTGTGCGGGGAAAGCGCGACGCAGGTTAATGAATTCGAGGGTCGCCGCTTGGTCTTGGCAGCCCTGCTGCGATTGTACACGGTGAATGTTGTGGCCGCAGTGAGTCCATCGCCTTTCATTTACCATCGCAACGTGAGCTCGACGGGCCAAAACGGGGGTGCGCTGGGATGGGTGCGTGAGGCCGTGCGGGTTCGGGGCTTTCTGGGGGCGTTGCAGTACTACTGCGCCGGCCTCTTGGAAGTGCTGCGCGATCTGACTCCGGAACGGCGGCGCTCGCGCTATGGAGACATCGAGTACGACTTCGATCATGGCGTGGATACCACGTGGGCCACGGTTTCGCTACGAACGCGCCTTCGCGAATTGCTTTCGGGTGGACAATATCAGCCGACGGAGCCGGAGTTGTTTGACCGGATCCTACAGAACGTGCCGGTGGACGCGGACGGGTACACGTTCATCGACCTAGGATCGGGCAAGGGGCGCACGCTGCTGATGGCGTCGGATTATCCGTTCCGGCGGATTATTGGCATCGAGTTGCTGGCGGAGCTGGACGCTATTGCTCGCGAGAACATTGCGCGCTATCAGAGCGAAAACCAGATGTGCTTCGCGGTCGAGTCGCACGTAGGAGATGCCCGGGAGTTCCGGTTCCCTGCCGATCCGACGGTCTTGTACCTGTTTAATCCGTTTCCCGAACATGTATTGCGAACCGTGCTGGACAACTTGCGGGAGTCGTTGAGGGCGTCTCCGCGACCGGTTTTTGTCGTTTACCACAACCCGCTTCATGAGCGTGTGTTCGCGGGTTGCGATTGGCTGCATCCGGTGGTGCGGACTTCGCAATTCGCGATCTATCGGGCGGATAGGCGTTCATGAAGAGTGCGAAGTGAAATGGTCACTCGCGGGAGGGCGCTGGGCGCGCATCGGTCTGGAGAGCAGCAGTCCGCCGCGTCGCCTGATGGGCGGGCGATTGTTCGATAGTGGCGGGACGAGAAGTGGAAGGGCCCGGACCCGGAGACACGTTCAGCGTGGCGGAGATGGATGTGCTCCCGTCGGTTGCAGTGATCGTGACCACTATGGGCTGGACTCTTAGTACATTGGCCGCCAAGCGGATTGAACTCAGTCCGCCGCCGACATACAGGGTCGCGGGCGGAGCAACGATGTTCGCATGGTTACTGGTGAAGCGGAGAGTGACTCCGCCGCTGGGCGTAGGTGTTGCGAACGTAAGCACGGCCACCGCAGGCCCGCGTCGACGAATTGTTGAGGGGCTAAAAGTGAAAGAACCGAACGAAACATGCGCAGGCGAAAAGGTAGCCGAGATGGACGTTGCGCTATTGATCGTTACATTGCAGGAGTTCGCATGGAACGACGTGCAACCTTTCCAAAGGCTGAGCGCGGAGCCGACGGCGGGCATGGCCGTTAGTGCCAGCGAGGTACCGGAAGAATAGGTATGCGAACATGCAGTGCCGCAGTTGATGTGGCCGTCTCCGCTGATGATGGTGCCCGTTCCGGTTCCCAGTTTGTTAACCGTCAGAACATACTGCTTAAGATTGAAGGTCGCGGTGACGGTGCGCGCCTGAGTCATGGTGACCTGGCAGCTCCCCGTTCCTGTGCAGGCTCCGCTCCATCCCGCAAATGTTGAACTGGTTCCCGCCGTGGCCGTCAGCGTCACCGCAGTCCCGGTGTTGTAGTTCGCCGAACACGTCGCCGGGCAGTTGATCCCCGCCGGATTACTGGTCACCGAGCCGCTGCCGTTTCCAGCGAGCGCGACGCTTAGGGCCACCTGACTCTGATTACTAACGTTTAGCGATATTGAAGTGGTGGCGCTGTTGCCGCTGGCGTCGAACGCAACCGCCGTCAGGGTGCGTGTGCCCGGATTCCCTGAAATCGATGCGAAGGTTGCGTTAAACAGATTGCCGCCAGCAGGCTGCGCCGTGACGACTTCTGTCGGCCCTACGGTGCCATCGCCGTTCGCATCGAAACTCGCTTTAACGCTCACAATGGACACGTTATCCGTAGCTTGAATGGTCACGGCGAGCGGACCGCCTGTGTTCACTTGCGAATTTGGGGCAGGCGAAGTGATGTTGACGGTGGGCTTAACCAGGTCAATCGGTCCATTCTGCTGGATATAGTCCTGGATGTTCTGTTCCGGGACCTGCTGGAGTGTTTCTGGAAGCGCGCCGTATCCCTTTCCTAGGCTGTTGCCGGTGTGAAGGAAAACTTGAGCGAACTGATGATTCAGACTGGCAAAATCGTCGAAGACTGGGTCACCGGCCACGGAATATCCCTGCACTGGACTCACGGGATTACATTGCAGTTGGTAGGAGTAGCTCATCAAGCTAAGGTAATTCGCATTATGAGTCTGCTGGTCGACTCCACCGTGTCGCAGTCCCAAAGTATGGCCCATTTCATGCGCCAGCGTCCGCCATTGAGCGCAGGCGTTCAACAGGTATCCGTCTGGATTCACGGTAAATTCTCCCAGAGTGAGCATGAAATCATTGCCGGGGAGACTGTTATCGTCGGGAGTCGGAGAAAAGAACACCTCGGACACGCCAGTAGAACCAGAGATGTAAGCAAACGTGCTGGAAGTATCGGGAACTGTAACAAAGTCCGGTGCCACATACATTTTATTGAGGATGTTAGTGTCAAAGCCGGTGATTGCGCGCATCTGCCCTGCGCCGGTTCCAGTAGTAATTTTTATGTAATTGCCGGCTCGTACCCCGCCCGACGGATAAGCGTCGCCCACAAGAATATTGTCGGGACCTGCCCCACTGATTGGGTGATTTGCGGGAGGCGAATCTACGAACTCAAAATGATCTGCCGAGACCGCGTACTTGAACGCCAGCTCACGAGCGTCTTTGTCGAGAGATCCGAAGAAATTGTCCTTGGCATCCTGGAAAGAACGCGTGCTGACGCCGGGAAGATTGATCGACCCAGCAGCCCCGAGATACAAAACTTCCACCAGTGCGGAATTGTTACCGCTCATTCCGATCTGATCGCCGCCATTCAACTGCCCCTGACCCATGTTGTAGGAGAAGGGTTCTCCGTCAAAATCAACGCCCGAGCCGCCATCGATATGCATTGTGATTCCAGCTGGAATCGTGGCCGGGGTTGCGCCGTCGCGCCGTACGCCATACAGATTGCCAGTAAGGGCTGGCGCGGTCGCCAGCATCGCGGGAAGATAGCCTGCTCCGCCGCCAAACGCCGTAATCACTCCCGGAGCTGGATGGAAGTTAAAACCCGGCTGATCGCTAAGCCAATCCATCTCCACAAACAAATCGCGCTGGCCGACGATTGCTCCCATCGTTGCCAAATTCAGGTCAGGTATGCCGTCCTGGTCCATGTCGATTCCACCGGTCTTCCAATGGTCCAACAGGCCGTCCTGGCTGGAATCGAGATGATTGGCGCGGAAAATGACCTGCGCGCCTCCATTCATCGTTGCTTCAAAAGCGATGCGATGGTCGCCGCGCCGGATGGTGCGGTCAATTCCGAATTCGTCTTCGGCCGCATTGGAGATTTGCATATTGACGGAGATCGCCGAAACGACGTTGCCGACGCCTAACCGATCTCCCACCTGCACGACTGGTATCGCTGTGTACGGATGAAATACCAACGCGTTTGTGCCGGTAAGCTGGTGCTCGGTATCCACCCGGATGGTCCACAGCCCGGTGCCGCCGGAAAAAAGCAGAGGTGTATTTTTGGTTACTGGATTTGTGCGGCTGGCGTGGCTGGGGGTACCGATGAAGGAGATCACGAAGGAATCGTCCGCGATACCAGATGCCCCAAAATCAACGTTGGTTACAGCGATGCGGCTATTAGTGGGATAAGAGGCAAAACTGACGGGATTATTGTTGTCGTCGTAGCCGAGTTCAGCTGCATTCTTACAATTTTCACCGGGGTCACAGATGCCGTCGTTGTTGCCGCCCGTATTCAGCACCTCCACCATCAACCCGGTTACTCTGATGACTTGCCATGCACTGCCCGTGTTGACCGAGGCAAAGATTCCGGGGCCTGCCGTGAGTCCCAGATGAGTCGCGCCCGCAGCCGTGAGCGTTCCCTGAAATACCACCACGTTTCCGTCGTCGGAAATTCCTGGAGTGGTGTCCAGATACGAGAAGTCTGTTCCGGAAGCAATCGTGGTCTGCGATACGAACCCATTCTTAAACAGTATGACTTGATTGAGTTGGAGGCCGCTGTTGAAGGTGGTGACCACCATACTTCCGTTGGCGGCGATTACTGGTTGCGGTGCGGAAGACTTGATGGCGAAAGTACTGGAGACACCATTTGTAACTTGGACCAGCTCATGAGTTGTTCCGTTCACTGCTCCAAATACAGCAACTCCGTTGGCGTTAATACTAGGTGCGCCATTCAAAGCCGTATACGGCTGACTGGTTCCTGCGCGTGCGAGATAAACGAAACTATCGGTCGCATTGGCGTCCCAAATTCGAATATTTTGCGATACGCCTGTAATAAAATCTTTGGCCACTACTTGATTATTGGTGTTGATTTGCAATTGCACGTCGAAGAAATTGCGGCCCAGGTTCGCCTGCCCGGGGTTGATGTCCCTCGGGAGATGCAGGTCCCCATCTGAGACCCAGATCGTCTGCCCGGTGGCAGTCTGGCCCATGAACGCGCAAAGACCGTTGTCGTTAATCGAAGGAGGGCCTAGGGCGGTAAAAGTCCCGCTTTGTGTGCTGGCCACAGTGTAATATTCGTAAAATTTTCCAGGGATGGGGCTCTGCGCGCTTAATAACGAAGCGCCTGTGAGCAATAACATCCAAACACACGAAAAAGTTCGGCGCATGGTCTGAGAAACCTCGAGTAATTTCGCGGATGCAACCAAGCCTGGTTTGAGACAACTTTATTCTGCCCGCATGGCAGTCTCGGATACGCTCCACCCGACAGCGGGCCGACCCCAAGTACAACGTTTTGTTAGTCTACAGCCGCCCGAGGGCAAGTGGACCCGTTGAAATGAGATTTATCTAGGTGGCTCCGGTCTCTATTGGCTAGTTCAGCTCCCTGACCCAGATGTTGCGGAAGCTGAGAGGCTCGCTTTTGTCGCCGTGGGCCTGGAGCTTGATAGGAGCGCTGGTGTAGGCCTTGTAAGAGGGCTTGCCGATGTAGAGCGTCTCGCCCTTCAGCTCGAAATGGTTCTGGACCAGGATTCCGTTGAGGAAGGCAGTGACATACGCCGGAGTCTTCAGCGAGCTGTCTACGTTGAAGGTGGGCGCTGTCCACACGACGTCGTAGGTTTGCCATTCGCCGGGCCTGCGATTGGCGTTCACGAGTGGAGGATTTTGCTTGTAGATGCTGCCGGCCTGGCCGTTCACATAGGTTGGGTTGTTGTAGTTGTCGAGCACTTGCAACTCGTATCCGGCATCGCCGGGACCGGTGGAGGCGAGAAAGAGTCCACTGTTGCCACGGGCCTGGCCGGTGCCGGTGATGTTCTCAGGGACGCGCCACTCGACATGGAGCTGGTAGTTCTTGAAGGATCGCTTGGTCTCGATGTTGCCGGTCGCCTTGTTCACGGTCACGATGCCGTCGGCGACGATCCACTTGGCGGGCGACTTGTCAGAGACGGAAACCCACTCGTCGAGATTCTTGCCGTCGAAGAGAACGATGGCATCGGACGGAGGCGCGGTGCAGGTGACCCCCGGAGTCACCACGCGGGGAACCGGCTGCCAGACTTCCGTGTCTTCGGGTTTTGGGGCAGGCTGAGTTTGCGCCTGAAGAACGGACGGCTGCGCGAGAAGCGAAATTGCCATGGCAAGCAACGCCGCGCCGCGGACAAGTGTGGAAAGGTAATTGCGCGTCATTAGACGAAAATACACCGAAATGCGCCGGCGCGGCCAAGTAACAGTGACCCGTACTCGGCAACACCTGCCCTGTATTCTTCAGACGAGGTCACCATCATGGATAGTGCCAACCGGCGTTTGATGTGGCATGGCATGTTCTTGTTCTTACTGGGACTGCTAACGGGTTTCGTCGAATCGCGTTTCACCAACCTGCGTATGGGATTGGCCGCGCACCTGGAAGGCGTGATGAACGGGATTTTCTTAATTGCGCTTGGAGCGGCCTGGAGCAGCGTGCGGTTGTCGCCGAAGACGAAGTCGGGCGCGTACTGGATCGCTCTATACGGCACTTATGCGAACTGGTTTGTAACCACACTCGCCGCTGTTTTCGGCACCGCGGCACTTTCTCCCATCACGGGGGCTGGACACAGGGGGCAGGGGTGGCAGGAGAGCGTCGTGACGATTGGGTTCATGACGGTGGGCGTCGCCACAGTTGTGTTGTCAGTGTTGGTGCTATGGGGACTTCGTGCGGTTGCGAGTGTGCGGGGTTGACAAACACAATCGGCTGACCTATCCTATGCATCGGATAGCGAGGTATGTAATGAATTTTAAGGGGACCCTGCCGACTTTGATCCTGGAGGCGGTGGAGCAGGAGCCGAGCCACGGATACCGCATCGCTCAGGGTATTAAGGAGCGCTCGAAGGGCGTACTGGATTTCAAAGAGGGGACGCTGTATCCGGCGCTACATAAGTTGGAAAATGAGGGGCTGGTCGCCTCGTCGGAAGAGATCGAGAATGGCCGCGCGCGGCGATACTACCGCATTACGAAAGCGGGACGCACGGTGTTGGCCAAGGATCGAGCAGAATGGCGAAGGCTTTCGCGGGCGGTAACGATGATCTTGGGGGAGGCGTAAATGATTACGGCATTCGAGACATGGCTAACACAAGCGACTCGACATCTGTCGCGTGACGCGGCGACACAGGTGCGCAGCGAAATTCGGGAACATTATGACGCCGCGAAAGAGAGTGCGATGGTGCATGGCTCCAGCAGCGAGGAAGCAGACCGAGTGGCCTTAGAGGCACTGGGAGATGCGCGGGCGGCGAACCGACAATATCGCAAGGTGATGTTAACTTCGGGAGAAGCGAGAGTGCTGCGCGAGGGCGACTGGGAAGCCAGGGCGATTTGCTCGCGCACGTGGCGGAAGTGGCTGATGCTGGCGGTTCCGGCAGGAGTGTTGCTGGCGGGGATTGGGTTCGCCTTCGCCAACCAGGCTGTCGTAGCACAGGTGCTGCTGGTCGGCGGACTGGGCATGAGTCTACTGTTCGCGGCGATGTTCCTACCGGTGTACACGCCGGCGCGAAGCCGTGTATTTCGCGCAGTGAAATGGGCGGTGATGGTTGGGATCGTCGTAATGGCGTTCTGGCCGATGCTACTGCAATGGTCGTGGCTGCTGTTTTCGTGCCTGTGGCCCGTAGCATGGGTGGAGTGGACGCGGGGTTCGATCAGGCGGAAGTTGCCTATCGAGAAGTGGCCGAAGCAGTTGTATCTGTAATCGTTCGAAAGTTGGAAAGAGGCGCCGCGTGGATTCGAGTCCGCGCGGCGTTTTTCTGTTGTCGCGGTGAGAGTCGAAAGAAGTTGAAGAACTCGGTCGAAGCTGCAGTTGCACGCGTTCCGTGAGCTGGGTGTCTTTGAATACCGAGAAGTTGGACTCCTTGAACATGGGACAAGTGAGCTGGTTGCGTCCGAGGTTACCGAAGTGGCGCGTGCCGGCAAGGCAGTTACTATCGCCCGATGACGAGATGGCCGTCGTGTTGCCGAAGGTGCACGGGACGGCGAACGATATCAGGTCATGGTAGTTGGCCGGAGAGTTGCCGTAAGGTTATAGACGCGTGGTTGGCGAGTGGTGACGCGAGACTATGATTCGCTGCAATCAGTTTTTTAGATGGTCGTATTCGGACTGCGCCTGCTTGAGCAAGGACAGGTCAGTATCCGCCTGCTTCCACAGGGAGAGGAGATCCTGGTACGAGCGGCGAGCGGCCGGCTTGTCACCAGCCAGGGCCTGAGCGCGCGCCAGCTGCAAAACAGCCAGCACTTCAATGGGAGAACTCTGCGCCACACCGCGATGGGCAAGCATCTTCTGGAACTGCGCAGCAGCTTCGGCTCCGTCGCCGGCCTTCAGATGCGCTAAGCCACGCACGTAAATCGGTACCATGGCGCTGACGTTTTCCAGACCCAATTCGTAGGGAGTGGCAACCTCTAGCAGAGTGATGGCCTGTTTGGCATCGCCTTTCTGTAGCGCAATAGTGGCGCGGATCGAGGGCAGCCAGTAGGACTGGAGGATGGTGTCTGAGGGAGATTCCACATTCAGTTTGTCGGCTAGCTTTTGGGCTTGGGCAGCATCGCCTGACGCGGCAAAGGCCATAGCGGCGGCAATCCGGACGTCGCGTCCGGGAGAAATCGCGAGCGCTTCGGCCGCCATCTGACGGGCCTCGGCCGGATTTCCGAACAACGCTTCACGGTATGCGCCATTGGCCAGCCAGAGCGCCGCGGCTTCAGGAGATCCGTCGCGCTGAGCCGCTGCCACCGCACGTCGCGTGTCTTCGCGCGCCAGCCGTAACTTTCCAGCAGAGGCGTCAGCGTCAGACTGGATACCCTGGAGACCAGCCTCAGTTCCGGGCACCTCGTGCGCCGACTGCACCTGCTTGTGCATCTCCGCCTGATCGTTTTGCAGGAAAGCGATGCCGTAGCGCATTTCGCGGAGGTATTCGTTCTCAAAGCCCTGCT
>Ga0302175_10000414_pt1 | contig 14025 bp, 15 predicted proteins | sample I_Fen_N3_3_FD_198791 | JGI IMG/M metagenome (GOLD analysis project Ga0302175, IMG submission 198791) | Peat permafrost microbial communities from Stordalen Mire near Abisko, Sweden - I_Fen_N3_3 | ecosystem: Environmental > Terrestrial > Soil > Wetlands > Permafrost | place: Sweden: Abisko... | reverse complement strand
ATCTTTTCCAGGTCGTGACCGATGCCGGCCATGATCTGCCCGCCATTGCGCCCGGTGCCGCCGAACCCCAGGTAACGCGCCTCCAGCACGACGATGTTGGTGATGCCTTTTTCGGCGAGTTCAAGGGCCGTATTGATGCCGGAGAAACCGCCGCCAATGATTACAACGTCCGCTTCCACATCCTGTTCCAGGGTCGGGAAGCTGAGGTTGTATTTCTTGGTGGCCGTGTAATAGGTGGGCGTTTCGATATTGATCATGGCGCAGCCTGACAAAGTGGAGGAAAACTCAAGCGCCCGGGACGTCGATAAGCGGTGTACCGGTTGAGGTTCATTAAGAGCCTTGGCGCCGACGATGTCTTGATTCTCTGTGCCGGGGTTTTTGATTCAGCGCGCCAGAGCCTTCGCCGTCCTCACAAGTTATAGCGTGTGGCGGGTGGGACAGTGGTAGAGTTTCGTTAAATTATTAACTAAATCAATCGTGATTCCGACGCCCATGCTCAAACCTCGACAATCCCTGACATTGACCCTGTTGCAGGCCCGTGAAGCGGCCATGAGTTTTTTTCGGCCTTCGCTCAACCAGCACGGTTTGACTGAACAGCAATGGCGGGTCATCCGCATCCTCAGTCAACACGATGAGTTGGAAATCTACCAATTGGCGGAGCTGGCCTGCATTCTCAAACCGAGCATGACCGGCGTGCTGGTGCGCATGGAGGCAGCGGGGCTGGTGCATCGGCGCAAGGCCGAGCAGGATCAGCGGCGGGTGCTGGTGACCCTGGCCGAAAAGGGCAAGGCCAGCTTCGAGTCCATGAGCCAGTGCATGGAAGAGAACTACCAGCGATTGCAGGCGCAGCTAGGCGTGGAGAAATTGCAGACGTTGCTCGGGTTGCTCGATGAGTTGAAGACCATCAAGTGCCTGTAGGCGCCGAATCCATCTCGGCGCCTGCAAGACTGTTCAGTACACGCCGCCGGAGCGGGTGGGGGGTGGCGTGCCCTTGAAGATCGCGGCGAGGGTTTGCAGGCCGCGCATTAACACGGTGGTGTCGACCCCTACCGCAACGAACGCGGCGCCCAATTCGATGTAACGCCGGGCTAGTTTTTCGTCGGCGCTGAGAATGCCGGCGGCTTTGCCGGCCTGCTGAATACGCACGATGGCGTCCTCGATGGCGGCTTGCACCTGCGGGTGTCCGGGGTTGCCCCGATGGCCCATGGACGCGCTCAAATCCGCCGGGCCGATAAACACCCCATCGACACCCTCGACCGCCGCAATGGCCTCCAGGTTGGCCAGGCCTTCGCGGTTTTCGATCTGCACCAGCAGGCACATTTGCGCATCGGCCTGATCCAGGTAACCGGGAATGCTGTTCCAGCGCGACGCCCGCGCCAGAGCGCTGCCAACACCGCGCAGGCCTTGTGGCGGGTAGTGAATCGCACGTACCAGTTGCCGCGCCTGCTCAGCACTTTCGACCATCGGCACCAGCAAGGTCTGGACGCCGATATCCAGCATTTGTTTGATCAGTGCGGTATCGCCGATGACCGGGCGAATGATCGCTTCGCTGGCGTAGGGCGCGATGGCTTGCAATTGGCTGAGCATGCCGCGCACGTCATTGGGGGCGTGCTCGCCGTCGATCAGCAACCAGTCGAAACCGGCATTCGCTGCCAGCTCGGCGCAGTAGGCGTCGGCCAGGCCGAGCCAGAGGCCGATCTGCGTTTCGCCGCTGTTCAGGCGTTGCTTGAAACGGTTGATGGGCATGTCCATGAAACGGTCCTCCGGGGTCAGACAAAGCGGCAGGAAATGGAGCCCAGCATGTCGTAGTCGACATGGAAGGTATCGCCAGGGTTGGCCGCCACAGGACGGGTAAAGGAGCCGCCGAGGATGATTTGCCCTGGTAGCAACGTGACGTCGTAGGGCGCCAGTTTGTTCGCCAGCCAGGCAACGCCTTTGGCCGGGTGGTTGAGCACGGCGGCCGAAACCCCCGACTCTTCGATCACTCCGTTGCGGTACAGCACGGCGGGCACCTTGCGCAGATCGATCTCGGTCGGGCGCACGGCCCGCCCGCCCATGACCACGCCCGCGTTGGCGGCGTTATCGGAAATGGTGTCGAACACTTTGCGGGTCGCGTGGGTCTGCGGGTCGATTTGCTGAATGCGCGCGTCGATGATTTCCAGTGCCGGGATCACCCATTCGGTGGCGTCGAGCACGTCGAAAATCGTGCAGTTCGGGCCCTTGAGCGGCTTGCCGAGAATGAACGCCAGTTCCACTTCCACCCTTGGCACGATGAAACGCTCGAACGGAATGTCGGTGCCTTCGTCGAAGAACATGTCATCGAGCAGGGCGCCGTAATCCGGCTCGCTGATGTTCGACGACACCTGCATGGCCCGGGACGTCAGACCGATCTTGTGCCCGACCAGCTTGCGCCCGTCCTTGATTTTCTGTGCGACCCAGGCGCGCTGGATGGCATACGCGTCGTCGAGGGTGATCGCCGGGTGGTCGAGGGAAAATTGCCGGACCTGCTCCCTGGAACGTTCGGCCCGGTCCAGTTGTGCGGCGGCTTGCAGGATTTGCAGTTGATCGAGCATGACGAAGATCTCTTACTGTGGATTGACGATGGCCGCTTGGGTGCGCAGGACCAGGAAACCGCCCAGGGCGATAAACAGCGCCAGGACATACAGGGCCAGGCTGGCGCTCTGTGTGGTGTCGCGCATCCAGCCGATCAGGTAGGGCGCGAGGAATGAAGCGATGCTGCCGAACGAGCTGATCATGGCGATGCCGGCGGCCTGGGTGCAGTTGGAGAGAAAGGCCGGTGGCAATTGCCAGAACATCGGCAACGCGGCACTGGCGCCCATGCCGGCCACGGTCAGACCGCCCATCACCAACAATGGATTGCCCGGTGCCAGGCCCGCGACGGCGATCCCGACGGCCGCCATCAGCAGGGGCACACACAGGTGCCAGCGGCGCTCACGGTGGCGGTCCGACGAGCGTCCGCAACCGATCATGAAGAAGCAGCCGGCCAGATACGGCACCGCACTGAGCAACCCGACCTGACTGTCGCGACCGATGCCGGCGCCATGAATCAGGGTCGGCATCCAGAACGCCAGGGTGTTGACCGCCAGCATGACCGCGAAGTAAATCGCCACCAGCAGCCAGACCTGCGGATCACGCATGATGCCGCCGAAAGAGGTGATGGATTTTCGCTGTTCTTCACTGCTCAGTTGCGTACGCAATTGTTGTTTCTGAAGCGGGTTGAGCCACTTCACCGTTTCGAAGCTGTCCGGCAGGCACTTGAGCACCACCAGGCCCAGCAGGATCACGGGTGCCCCTTCGATCAGGAACATCCACTGCCAGCCGCGCAGCCCGCCGGAATCATGGAAGTTCTCCAGAATGGCGCCGGACAACGGGCCGCCGATAACACCGGCCATGGGCACGGCAATCGCGAACAGCGCCGTGACTTGCGCCCGGCGCCGGGCCGGGTACCAGCGATTGAGAAATACCAGTATCCCGGGGAAGAAACCGGCTTCGGCCACCCCGAGCAGAAAGCGCAGGACATAGAAACCGCTAGAGCTTTCGATCCACAACATGCTGGTGGACAGCAGGCCCCAGACCACCATCAGGCTGGCGATCCAGCGCCGTGGCCCGACCCGGTCAAGGGCCATGTTGCTCGGTACGCCGAACAGCGCGTAGGCGATGAAAAACAACCCGGCACCGAGGCCGTAGACGGTGTCGCTGAAGTGCAGGTCGGTACTCATTTGCATCTTGGCGAAGCCGATGTTGATCCGGTCCAGGTGAGCGAACAGGTAACAAATCAGCAGCAAGGGCATCAGTCGCCAGGTCACGAGGCTGTGGGTGCGATCATGTTCGATCAAGGTGGTGCTGTCGGCGGTATTGGCTGTGCTCATGATGTTGTACTTTTTGTTTGAGTGGCCGTTGGCGGAAGGAGGGCGTGAATCAGCCCGCCTGGTTCTTTAAGAAGGCATGCACGTTGTTCTGCTTGAAATTCAGTTCGGGGTGCAACTCGATCATCTCGAACGACAGCGCCAGCAAACGCTGGGACTGCAGCTCGGCGAAGTGCTCGGTGATGACACTGAACAGGGCTTCGGCGACGGTCTTGCGCGTGGCCAGGTCTCGGCCGTGACCGACTTTGAGGGTCATGTGGACGAAGGCGTAATCGTGCTTGCCATCGGCCATGCGCCAGGTGTCCAGGCGCACCCCGCGACTGCGAATGCCGCCCAGGGGAAACACGCCGCTGTCTCCCAGGACGGTGTGAACCTTTTCGAACAGCGCGGGCAGGTTCGCCTGCCGTTCGATGTTGTCGGTGTACTCGGCGATGAAATGCGGCATGTGCGTCTCCCGGGCCGCGAGCAATCCGTGGGTTGCTCGCGAGCGCGTGTCAGAGGGGGAAAATGGCGTTGATCTGGCCCGTGCCGGAACTGCCGAACGGCTGAGTGATGATCTCGGCAGGTTTGTTGTAGTCCGGTCCGCCGAGCAGGCCCAGGAGCATCGCGGTGTCGTGCATCTTGCCTTCGCCGAAGCAGTGCTCGGCGTAGTCCGGGAGCATCGCGCAGAACTCCTTGAAGCGACCTTGCTTCCACATGTCGACCACGTGCAGGTCCATCTGCTTGTCGAATTCGCGGGTCCAATTGTGGATGTTGGCTTCGGCTTCACGGTCATCCGAGAACCGGTGTGACAGCGAACCCGAGGCCAGGACCAGGACTTTGCGATCACTCTTCTCGATGGCCCGGCGCACCGCTGCACCAAAGGCAAAGCTGTCTTCCAGACGATGCCAGGCGCACCACGCGGCGATGGACACCACGTTGAACTTCTGGTCATCGGGAACGCCCATGTGCATGTAGCGCATCGGCACCAGCGTGCCGTATTCCAGTTCCAGGCTCGGGATGTTGTGCGCCATGGTGCGCACGCCGGCGAGGTTGGCTTCAGCCGCGATCAACTCGCCGAGTTCCGGGCAGCCTGGGTAGTCGTATTCCATGTTTTTGATGAAGTGCGGCAGTTCGTTACTGGTGTAGATGCCCTTGAACTGCTCGCCGCAGTTGACGTGATAACCGCTGTTGACCAGCCAGTGCACGTCGAACACCACGGCGGTGTCGGCCCCCAGTTCGCGGGCGCGACGGCCGATTTCCTTGTGCCCGGCAATCGCCGCTTCGCGACAACCGTGATGCTTGCCGGGCAGTTCCGACAGGTACATCGAGGGTACGTGGCAGATCTTCGCGGCCAGGACGACTTCGCCCATGATGATTCTCCTGAAATTGTTGTTATTCGATTCAGTCTGGCGGCCGGTGAAGGCTGCGTGAGCCGATGCGCGATCCCGCGCAACCTTCAACAGCGACTATCGGCGGTTCACAGACCCCAACGCGGGATGTGATGGCTGCCCATGGATATGCAGATGTTCTTGATTTCGGCGAACACCTCGAAGCTGTATTGGCCTCCTTCGCGCCCGGTACCGGAACCTTTCACCCCGCCGAACGGCTGGCGCAAGTCCCGCACGTTCTGGCTGTTGATAAACACCATGCCGGCTTCGATGCCATAGGCCAGGCGATGGGCCTTGCCGATGTCCTGGGTCCAGATGTAGGACGCCAGGCCATACTCGGTATCGTTGGCCAGTTGCAGGGCCTCGGCTTCGTCCTTGAACGGAATCAGGCACACTACGGGGCCGAAAATTTCTTCTTGGGCGATGCGCATTTTGTTATTCACATCGGCGAACACCGTCGGCTGGATGAACTGCCCGCGACTCAAATGGGCCGGCAGGTTGGCCGGACGTTCCAGGCCACCGGCCAGCAGCGTGGCGCCTTCTTCGATACCGATCTTGATGTAGCCGGTGACCTTGTCATAGTGGGCCTGGGTGATCATCGAGCCGACCTGGGTTTTCGGGTCCTGCGGATCGCCGACGATCAAGCGTTTGGCGCGCGCGGCAAACTCGGCGACAAACTGCGGGTAGACGCTTTCCTGAATGAAAATCCGGCTACCGGCGGTGCAGCGTTCGCCGTTGAGCGAGAAGATAGTGAACAGCGCCGCGTCGAGGGCTCGCTCCAGATCAGCGTCTTCAAAAATCAGCACCGGCGACTTGCCGCCCAGTTCCATCGAGTACTTTTTCAGGCCGGCGGTCTGCATGATTTTCTTGCCGGTGGCGGTACCGCCGGTGAAGGAAATCGCTCGCACATCCGGGTGACGAACCAGCGCGTCGCCGGCCGTGGCGCCGTAGCCCTGGATGACGTTGAGCACACCCTTTGGAATACCGGCTTCAACGGCCAGGCGCCCCAGTTCGTTGGCCGTCAGCGGTGACAGCTCGGACATTTTCAACACGGCAGTGTTGCCCAGCGCCAGGCACGGCGCGGTCTTCCAGGTCGCCGTCATGAACGGCACGTTCCAGGGGGACACCAGCGCGCAAACCCCCACCGGTTGGTACAGGGTGTAGTTGAGCATCTGGTCGTCGACCGGATAACTGTGACCGTCCATGCGGGTGCAGACTTCGGCGAAGAAATCGAAGTTGTGCGAGGCCCGTGGAATCAACACGTTTTTGGTCTGGTGGATCGGCAGGCCCGTGTCCAGGGTTTCCAGCTCGGCCAGGTGTGGCACATTCTGTTCGATCAACTCGCCGAGCTTGCGCATCAGCTTGGCACGCTCCTTGGCCGGGGTCGCCGCCCATTTCGGGAAGGCTTCCTTGGCGGCGGCCACGGCCTGGGCGACTTCACCGGCGCCGCCGCTGGCGACTTCACCAATGGCTTCGCCGGTGGCCGGGTTGTAATTGACGAAGGTGTCTTTGCTTTCGACCTCGCGGCCGTTGATCCAGTGTTTGATCATGTTGCTCAAGCCTCTTTACGGGCGGAGAAAAACTCCGCTTCGCTGACAATTCGATTGACCAGGCGACCCACGCCTTCCACTTCCACGATCACTTCATCGCCCGGCACCACATCGGCCAGGCCTTCCGGCGTGCCCGTGGCGATCATGTCGCCGGGTTGCAGGGTCATGAAGCTGGACAGGTATTCGATCAGGTAAGGAATGTCGAAAATCATGTCCTTGGTGCTGCCTTCCTGGCGCAGTTCACCGTTGATCCAGGTGCGCAGTGTCAGGTTGCTCGGGTCCGGCACGTCGGCGACATCGACAATCCACGGGCCGACGGGGGTCGTGGCGTCGCGGTTCTTCACCCGCAGGTTGGGCCGGTAATAGTTTTCCAGGTAATCGCGGATCGCGTAGTCGTTGCACACCGTGTAGCCGGCCAGGTATTCCAGGGCGTTCTCGCGCTTGACGTTGCGCGCCGGCTTGCCGATGACGGCCACCAATTCACATTCATAGTGCATGTAGGCGACGTTATCCGGACGCCAGGTAGTCTGGTTGTGGCCAGTGTAGGTGCCGGGGGACTTGATGAAGGCCAGCGGTTCGGTCGGTGGCGTGAAGGCCAGTTCAGCGGCATGGTCGGCGTAGTTCAGGCCCAGGGCGAACATGCTGCCGGTGGCCGGTGGCAACCACTCGACCTGGTTTTCGTTCAGCAAGCGACCGTCGGCCAGCCGTACGGCGTTTTGGGCTTCGACCTGGACCTGGTGCTCAGCGCCTTCAAAGCGAATACGGGCGTGTTTCATGACAGCTCCTCTGCCTTGATGTGGTTGATCAGGCGGCCCAAGCCGCTGATTTCGACTTCGACGGTGTCGCCCGGTTGCACATCGACACGACCTTCGGGGGTGCCGGTGATCAGCACATCGCCTTCGTGCAGGGTCATGAATTCGCTGATTTCGGCGATCAGTTGGGGAATGCTGCGGACAAAGTTGGCGGTAGAGTTTTGCTGGCGCAGTTCACCGTTGACGAACAGTTTCAGGCTGAGCTGATGCGGGTTGGCGACCTGATCGCGGGCCACCAGTTCCGGGCCCAGCGAGCAGAAGCCGTCCCGGCACTTGGCCTTCACCGCCGGGCGGTAATAACTGTCTTCCGGCAGGCTGAACTCATTGACGATGGTGTAGCCGGCCACATGCTCCAGCGCATTTTCGACGCTGACCCGGCTGGCGCTTTTGCCGATCACCACGCCCAATGCCGGGCCCGGTTGCAGGCGCTCACCGTGGGGATGAACCACCACGCCGTCATGACCATTGCGGGTGTTGGGCGTCTTGATGAACAGCACGGGTTTGAGCGGTGGTTTCTGGTAAGGCGCTTGCTCGAATTCGGCGATACGTTGGTTCAGCAACCCCTGATAGTTCAGCGCAACGCCGAACAGGGTGCCGTTCGCAACATCATGCAGGGCACGGCTCATGCTTTTCTCCTGGCAGTGGCGGGGCAGTGAATGACTGCTCCGTGGAATATTCGTTAACCTGTTAACGTTATAATTAATATGTTAACTATCGTCAAGCGTGGCAAAATCTTCCGGCAGTGGTGAGTCGTCGAAAACCGGTGCAGGATGAAAATCCTTGCACGGCCAACACCCCAATAAGAAAGAGAATCCAGCGATGATCGATCGTCAGCCGATCCCCAACATCAACATCGGTCAGGTCTACGACCAGCGCTACAGCGATGCCGAAGTGCACTACGACAAACTCGGCAACCTGGCGGGGTTCTTCGGCCGCAACATGCCTGTGCATCGGCACGACCGGTTCTTCCAGGTGCACTACGTGAAGAGCGGCGCGGTGCGGGTCTATCTGGATGACCAGCAGTACCTCGAGTCGGGGCCGATGTTTTTCCTTACGCCACCGACGGTGGCCCATTCGTTCGTCACTGAGGCGGACGCCGACGGGCATGTGCTGACGGTGCGCCAGCAACTGGTCTGGCAATTGATCGATGCCGACCCGAGCCTGGCGCCCGGCCCGCAGTTGCCGGCGGCGTGTGTTGCGCTGGCGCGACTTGCACCGCAATTCCACCCTGAGGTCCGCCGGCTGGAGTTTCTGTTCGAAGAGTTGTGCAGCGAGATCAACGCTCAGAGCCCCGGACGAGGTTCGGCGCTGGACAGCCTGACACGCTTGATCATGATCAGCCTGCTCAGGCTGTGCGCCAATTCCCTGGAAGCCCGCCCGGCCCGCCATGAAGACCTGCGGATTTTCCATCGCTTCAACGAATTGATCGAAGACCATTACCTGCAGCACTGGCCGCTGTCGCACTACGCCGACGGTATTGGCGTCACCGAGGCGCGTCTCAACGATGTTTGTCGGCGGATTGCCGATTTGCCGTCCAAGCGCCTGATCCTTGAAAGAGTCATGCAAGAGGCGAAGCGGCTGTTGCTGTTCACCGGCAGTTCGGCCAATGAAATCTGCTATCAGCTGGGTTTCAAGGACCCGGCCTATTTCAGTCGGTTCTTCCAGCGTTACGCGCAGATGACGCCAGGGGAGTATCGCCAGCGACAATCGGGTTTGCGTTGAGCCTGGCATGTTCACTTCTCGAGGGGTGCCGACGGTCCGTGGGGCAATCATGGCCGCAGCCGGCACCCTGAAAAAATGGCTTTTACAGGGAACCGATTGCACTTTTCACCGGTGTGGATCACCACAAGGCGAGGCTGTAGCCAATGATGATCCGGCTCTCGTCGATGTCGCTGGTCAGGCCGTTGCTCGAACGCAGGGTGGCGTTGCGCAGTCGCACATTGACGTTCTTCAGCGGGCCGCTTTGCACGGTGTAGGCCAGGTCGGTGTCGCGTTCCCATTCCCGACCGTTGCGCACCGTGGCCGTCTGCGCATGTGTACCGTCGACGTAGCGGGTCATGAAGGTCAGCCCGGGCAGGCCGAGGGCCGCGAAGTTGTAGTCGTAGCGCGCCTGCCAGGCGTCGGTTTCGGCCTTGGTGAAGACGTTGATGGTCACCAGGTTGACCGAATACGGATCTTGGCCGGGAAAGGCAAAGTCGCCATCACCGGAAAGGTTCTGATAGCCCAGGCCGAATTTATGGGCACCCACCGACAGGCTCACCATGCCGTTGAAAAAACGGTTGTCGAGCCTGCCGCCATCGACCCGGGAGGCGCTGCGCAATTTGTCGCTGCCTTGCTCGCGAGTATCGAAATAGCGCAGGTCGCTGCGCAGGTTCACGCCTTCTGCCAGGGGCAGGTCGTGCACCAGGCCGATGAATTGCTGGCGGTAGATATCCTGCATCTGGGCGTAGTAATAGGACGCCGCCAGATGTGGATTGATGGCGTAGGTACCGCCGGCCAGATCGAGGTGGCTGCTCGGGACGCCGGCGTAACTCATGTCGTCATTACTGGAAGAGTCGCGCAGGTTCTGTTTTTCCAGACGACCCACATTCAGGGTCAGGCCATCGATTTCCTGGGAGGTGACCAACTCACCGTTGTAGGTCGAAGGCAGCAGCCGGGTGTCGTTATAGGCGGCCACCGGTAACTGCGGTTGCAGGGTGCCGAGCTTGAGCACGGTCTTCGATGCGCGCAGTTTGGCCGTCAGGCCCAGTTCACTGTAGCTGTCCTCCGGTTGCTGACTGGCGCCAAACGGCAGCAACCCGGTGCCCCGGCGATCACGGCTGGAATCGAGTTTTACCCCGAGTTCGCCCAGGGCATCGACACCGAAACCGACCCTGCCTTCGGTGTACCCCGACTCCAGGCGTAATACAAAACCCTGCGCCCACTCCTCGGCCTTGTTCTGAGGGGCGTTGCTTTGGCGAAAGTCCCGGTTCATGTAGAAGTTGCGCATATCCAGGCTGGCTTTACTGTCCTGGATAAAATCGGCGTGGGCGCCCAAAGGGGTAAACGCGGCGCACAGGCCAGCGCTTGCCGCCGTGCGAAGGAGGCACGAATGCATGAGGGAGGTTCCTTTTGTTGTTTTTGTAGGTATCGTCCCCTGGTAGGTCAGGGGTGGCATATTGTTAACATGTTATCTTTAGCTTGTGTAGCGGGTTTTGCTTATAAATATTGGCTTTGTTTGGGTTGGTGGTTTTGTGTTTTATTAATTTGTTTACAAATTAACGACTTGTCGTGCGGTGTCGTGTTGCATGCATACGGTGCCGACTCTAAGCTTCGACGCTTCGACCTCTTTTGTGCGTGAACCATGCCGACCCCCAGACCGTCCCTTACGCTCACCTTGCTGCAGGCCCGCGAAGCGGCCATGGCATTTTTCCGGCCGTTGCTCAACGAACATGATCTGACTGAGCAGCAATGGCGGGTGATTCGTATCCTGCGCCAGCAAGGCGAACTGGAAAGCCATCAGTTAGCTCACCTGGCGTGCATCCTCAAGCCAAGCATGACCGGCGTCCTGACTCGGCTGGAGCGTGACGGTATCGTTCGGCGCAGAAAGTCTGCCGAAGATCAGCGTCGGGTCTTCGTCGCCCTGACCGAGCAGGGGCAGCAGTGTTTTGTCGACATGAGTGCGGGGATGGAAAGCAACTACCTGAAGATTCAGGAGCAGTTCGGCGAGGAGTCGCTTGCGCAGTTGCTGGAGCTGCTGAACAAGCTGAAAAACATCAAGCCCTGAGGGCGGCGCGGTGCCTACTGCCCCAGCCGTCCCAGCGTATGCAGCATCGGCTCCAGCGACACCGTGATCAAGCCGTCCAGCGGTCGATTCAGCTCTTCCACCAACAGGATGGTCGCCGCCGTCGACAGCGCGCACATCATTAGCACCACCAGAATCGTGCCGTTGCGCGGGGCGAACAAACCGAACGAGCCGAAGATGATCGACAGCCAGGTGATGAGAATCACCAGCATGACCGGCGGGATCGACTGGTTGGCCTGCAACAGCGTCAACCAGCGCGCGGCGAACACTGCGTCCATCATCTGCAACGCCGAGGCCTTGAGGGTGCGTTGGTTGTCGGTGGCGGGGGAGAGGTCGGCGACTTGCTGTTGCAGCGCTTCGGAGCGATTAATGGCTTCGGGGCTGTCGAGCAGGGCCAACCGGGCGCGATCCCGCGAGGCCAGGATTTGCAGGATTTCGGCGTAATTGTGTTTGAGTTGCGTGCGGATCGGTTGAGTCTGCGGGCCGTAGCGCGCCAGCACGCGGTCGAATTCGACCACTTTGGCCGCCGCGCCTTCCAGTTCGGCCCGGGTGGTGTCGAACGTGCCTTTGGCTGAAGAAACCAGCAAGCCCAGCACCAGCGCCGACATGGTCGCGATCAGGCCGGTGGCGAGTTTCAGGACCGCGACAGACTCGTCACTCAGGTGATGGGACGGCAATCGCTGTCGCACGTATGAGCCGGCCATTGCGCTGCCGAACAGGCAGATGAATACGATCAGGGCGATCAGCAGGTGATTCATTGAACCTCCGTGACGCTGCTCGGGGCAGCGTGTTGAAGGTAGCAGACCGCCACGCAGTTACCAGGCAGCCCAACCTTTCGAGGCTGGGCTTTACACCTTGGGGCATCTGGTTTCAGCGGTTTACTGATCTTTCTCGCAATTGACCATCCACGCCACGCCAAAGCGGTCTACCAGCATCCCGAAGCGGGCCGCCCAGAAGGTGGCCTCCAGCGGCATTTGCACCGTGCCGCCATCCGCCAATGCGGTGAACACCCGTTCGGCTTCGGCGATGCTGTCGACATTCAACGAAATCGAGCAGCCGCTCATGTCATCGGTGGGACGGTCGGGGGTGGTGTCCGAGCCCATGATCGCCTGGTCGCCCACCGACAGGCGGGTATGGATGATCAGGTTGTGATAATCCGCCGGGACGTGCTCCTTGGCCGGGGTTTCGCCGAACGTCATCATGGCGTCGATGTGGCCGGGCAGGGCCTGGGCGTAATAGGTGAAGGCGGCTTTGCAGTCACCGTTGAAGATCAGGTAGGGATTGATTTTCATGCTGTGCTCCCGGTAACCAAGTAAGGTTTCGACCTCAAGTAGCAAAGCGTTAGATGCAGCGTTTTGCCGGGATTGTTCAGACGTTTTTTCTATAGGCGCGGCGCGGCTTATTGCCGGTTTAATCGACGATCACCCGTTCGCTCTCATCGTTGCCCAGGCAGACAGTCAGTTGCTGACCGTCCTTGTTGAAGGCGCAGCGGGGCATCGTCTGCTGCTTGTAAATGGCCAGGGGCACGCCAATGTAGAAGGCGGCCAGCATGAGGGCGACGATGATTTGCACCGGCATCTGGTCCCGGTCGGGTACGCGTTTTTTGAGTTTTGCGCGAGCGTAGAGACCGCTGGCCAGCAAAATCACGCCGATGATCATAAAGCTGCCAATTTCATGCTGGCTGATGCTGTAGATCACGTCCTCGGCGTTGTCCGGGTAGTTGAATTGCCACCAGATGCCGATGCCCAGCGGTACAAGGCCGGTGCCGATCCAGCCGAAAATTGCGCCAGGCAGGCGTAACAAAACAGCGACGATCAGGCCCAGCGTGGCGACGGTCCAGCCCATCAAATAGAGCTGCACGGCCATGCCGCCGCCCATAAACGTGCCGCCGACATCGATAGGCTCCATTAACAACCAGTCGTAGAAGGCGTGGTGCAGAATCAGAACGAGTACAACGAGCCAGCTCACAGCGTAATAGAGCCATGACTGAAGGGTATTGAGGCGCGATAACACACGAAATCCTTTTTGGTGTTTTGAGGGCGCGCCAGTATGTCGTGTGCTTAAGTGCGTTGCATCATCGAGATCAGGCCACCGCGCGCGGGGCCGAGGGGCGAAGCAAGCGTTCGACGGCGCCGCTCACCAGGTTTTCCAGCAGCTCATCACGCTCCGCGTCACTCAGAGGATGCTGGGCCAGCCAACCGGGCGCGCTGTTGAGCAAGTGGGCAATGGCGTGCCCGGCAGCTCGTTGGCCCTGCTCACTGAACCGGGATTTTGCCCCCAATATCTGCAACAGCGTGCGTTCATATTGCTCGCGCAAATGCCGAACCCGCGCCTGCTGATCGTCATTCAGGCAGCCGCTGTCGCGTTCCGCCAGACGAAAATGCCAGGGCATTTCCCGGTGCAGATTCAAGTGGGCCTGAATCAGACTGGGCAACAGGTTGCGTTTGCTCTTTTTCTCGATGCGCCCGAGGGTGGCCAGCAACTCTTCGTAGAACTCTTCGATCAAGTCCGACAGCAAGTGCTGTTTGCTCGGGTAATGGTGATACAACGAGCCCGGGGCGAGCCCCAGGCACGTGGCGAGCTCCCGCATGCCGACCTGACCGAAACCCTTGCTGGCAAACA
>Ga0302175_10000413_pt1 | contig 14058 bp, 12 predicted proteins | sample I_Fen_N3_3_FD_198791 | JGI IMG/M metagenome (GOLD analysis project Ga0302175, IMG submission 198791) | Peat permafrost microbial communities from Stordalen Mire near Abisko, Sweden - I_Fen_N3_3 | ecosystem: Environmental > Terrestrial > Soil > Wetlands > Permafrost | place: Sweden: Abisko... | reverse complement strand
GGTTGAAAAGGGAGACAACCATGATCGATCTCTACACCGCTGCGACCCCGGAAGGCCATAAGGTCTCTATCGTGCGTAAGGAATTCTGCCTGCCCAACACGGTGCGTGCCTTGAGTTTCGACAAAAAGGAACAGGGCATGCTGATCCGATGAACCGGCCCATGCGATCACTCAGCCTGCTGGCGTTGTGTTGTTTCAGCCCTTTAGTGTTTGCCGCCGATGTCCCGGGCAGCCAGGACTTGCCCATCGTGCCGCGCCTGGCCGATGCGCAGATCGTCGACTATCGCCCGCCGGTCGATCTTGAGCGGATTTATCCGTTGGGTTCGATCCGCAAGATCAGTGGCCAGTTGCGTTTCGACGGCCAGGTCAGCGCCCGTGGGCAAACCACCTCGGTGACCTACGAGTTGCCGCCGGAACATTCCTCCTCCGAAGCCTTTACCGCCGCCCGCGAAGCCTTGCAGAAGCAGGGCGCCGAACTGCTGTTCTGGTGCCAGGCCCGTGATTGCGGCGAAAGCAGCCTGTGGGCCAATGAAGTCTTCGGCAACGCCAAGCTGTTTGGCGCCGACGATCAACAGGCCTATTTGCTGCTGCGGCTGGCGGCGCCCAAGGACAATTCCCTGGTGGCGCTCTACGGCATCACTCGCGGCAATCGCAAAGCCTACCTGCATGTCGAGCAATTCGAAGCGGCCGCACCGTTGGGGGAGTTGTTGCCGACCTCCGCGACCTTGCTACGCCAGCTTAAAAGCACCGGTGAGCTCGACTTCCCGAAACTGAGTGCGGACCCCGACGACACCTGGCTGCGCCTGATTTCCCGTGGCTTGAACCTGGACACCACGCTGCGGGTCAGTGTTTCCGGGGCCAAGGCCGAAGCCTGGCGCCAATCGCTGATTGCCCAGGGCGTGCGTGCGGCGCGGATGGAAACCGGCAGCGTCGAAGGCGCTGGCCTGCACATCGAACTGTTGCGATAAGCTGCATCCGGCGAACGCGTCCCGCGCGTTCGCCTACTCTTGTGCTGACTGACTTTTTTCGAGATTTCGATGATCAATAACGATCGGCTGTTGGTGCAGATTCTGCTCCTGGTGCTGTTTGGCGCGAGCTTCTGGGTAATGGCGCCGTTTTGGTCAGCCTTGTTCTGGGGCGCGGTGCTGGCATTTGCCAGTTGGCCGCTGATGCGTTTGCTGACCCGTTGGCTCAATGGCCGCGAATCCCTCGCGGCGGCTTTGCTGACGTTGGGCTGGATGTTGCTGGTGGCGGTGCCCTTGGTGTGGCTGGGGTTCAACCTGGCGGATCATGTGCGCGATGCCACGGTGTTCATCAAGGATGTGCAAGTCGATGGCTTGCCGGAAGCGCCAGCCTGGCTCGGCACGATTCCCCTGGTCGGTGAACGGCTGGTGGGGCTCTGGAACAGCATCGACGAGCAGGGCGCGGCGCTGATGCTGGCGATCAAGCCCTATCTCGGTCAGGTCGGTAACTGGCTGCTGGCGCGCAGTGCGCAGATCGGCGGTGGCATTCTCGAGCTGACGCTGAGCATTGTCTTCGTGTTCTTTTTCTACCGTGACGGGCCGCGTCTGGCGGCGTTCGTTCACAGCTTGCTGGAACGGCTGATCGGCGACCGCGCCGGGTATTACATCGAGCTGGTCGCCGGCACGGTGCAACGAGTGGTCAACGGCGTGATCGGCACGGCGGCGGCCCAGGCGATCCTGGCGTTGATCGGCTTCCTGATTGCCGGGGTTCCCGGGGCGCTGGTGCTGGGGATTGTGACGTTCCTGTTGAGCCTGATTCCGATGGGCCCGCCGCTGATCTGGATTCCGGCCACGGCCTGGCTGGCCTGGAAGGGCGAGTACGGGATGGCGGTGTTCCTCGGTATCTGGGGCACGTTCATCATCAGTGGCGTGGACAACGTGCTGAAGCCGTACCTGATCAGTCGCGGCGGGAACTTGCCGTTGGTGATTGTGCTGCTGGGGGTGTTTGGCGGGTTGATCGCGTTCGGCTTCATCGGGTTGTTCATCGGCCCGACCTTATTGGCCGTTGCCTACAGCCTGTTGACCGACTGGAGCAAAAGCCAGGCGCGGGTTGAAGATCGCCGTTGAAATCCCTGTTTTATAAAAATCCCACTGAACCCGTGAAGGTCAGTGGGATTTTTTGTTGGGGCTTAAGGCCTCTTCGCGGGCAAGCCTCGCTCCTACAGGAGGGGGGGCGTGCCGCGATGATGCGAACGACGCGAGGCTTGCCCGCGAAGCTTTTGACTCAGGTCGTGACGTTTAGGTATTTGCCCGCGCTCGCCACGTTATCGAGCGAGTACTGCTTGCTCAGGTTGGCGATCATTTTTTGCAGCGCTTCGCTGACATTCGACTGATCGGTAGAGCTGTCGCTGTTTTTCTCGCGGCCAGCCTGCAACGCGGCCTTGAGTTCATCGCTGCTGACGCCACCGCTGCTGTCGCTGTCGAGAATCTTCAGCAGCGCGGCGCTGGTGTCGGTGGACGTCGAGGTCGACGTTGATGAACTGTTGCTGGCCTGCAACGCGCTGCTCAGTTCGGTGGCGCTGATGCTGCCATCGCTATCGGTGTCGAGCTGGCTGAACAACTGGTCGCTGGACGCCTGTTGCGGCGGCGGAGGCGGCGGGCTGAGGGCGGCGGTGAGCTCGTCCTTGCTGACGGTGCCGTCCTGGTTTTTGTCCAGGGCCGAGAAGATTTCCTTGCTGTCGGCCGTGCTGCCGGCGGCGGTCAGGCCGTTGCTCAGTTCATCGCTGCTGAGGTTGCCGTTGCCATCGGCGTCCAGCGCGCCGAGCAGTGCATCGGCCAGATCGGTGTTGGGGGCTTGATCCTGCGGGTGCGAAGGGGGGGCCATCGCGGCCATTTCTTCACTGCTCAGGCTGCCGCTGTCGTCACTGTCCAGGTCAGTGAAGTTCTTGCTCAGATCAGCCAGCAGACGATTGTCAGGCTTCTCCGTCTGCGCGGTCTTGAGTTCATCCTGGCTCACCGAGCCGTCGCCATTGGTGTCGAGCTTGGTGAGCAGTTGTTTCTGGAACTCTGCCCGGCGGGCGGCGTTGGCCGCCGTGGTGCTGGTGCTCGTGCTGGTATAACTCGTGTAATTGCTGCTGACGCTACCGATCATTGGGCTCACTCCTTTGGACGGAAAACCGGTGAGTGCACCGGCTTATGCAGCCTCAAGGGGCAAGTTGTCGTGGGTATGTGGCGTTTGTACCGTTCGGTACACACGCGCAACTATTCAGGCTGTCCTCAAACTCTGTGGGAGCGGGCTTGCTCGCGAGGGCGGCGTGTCAGTGGGCATTAATGTTGACTGATACACCGCTTTCGCGAGCAAGCCCGCTCCCACAGGGGGATTTTCTGTGGGACTTCAGGTGCGGGGTAGTTGGATGACGGCGGTCAAACCACCGCCGGGTGTTTCTTCCAGGCTCAATTGCCCGCCCAGGCGTTCCGCCGCCTCCTTGGCGATGGTCATGCCCAGGCCGACGCCGCCGGAGTTGCGGTTGCGTGAACCCTCCAGCCGAAAGAACGGTTCAAACACCGCTTCGCGCTTGTCCTCTGCAATCCCGGGCCCGTGGTCGATCACCCGGATCACCAGTTGCTCGCGGCTGTCTTCGAGGGCAATCGAGGCTTGCCCGGCATAGCGCAGGGCATTGTCCATCAGGTTGTTGATGCACGAGCGCAGCGCCATCGGCTGCACTTGCAATGGCGCGCAATGCCCGCTGGCCTGGACGTCGGCGCCCTGGTCCTGGGCGTTTTCGCTGAGGGATTCCACCAGCGCCTGCACGTCCATCCACTGCCGGGCCTCGCTGGTGCGCTGTTCGTGCAAATAGGTGAGGGTCGCGTCGAGCATGCCGATCATGTCGTCCAGGTCCTGACGCATCTGGCCTTGCAGTTTGTCGTCGTCGATCTGTTCCAGCCGCAGCTTGAGCCGCGACAACGGGGTGCGCAGGTCATGGGACACCGCGCCGAGCATCCGTGAGCGCTGCTGCACTTGTTCGATGATGCGGCGCTGCATCTTGTTGAAGGTGTGGGCCGCTTGCCGTGCTTCCCGGGGCCCGGATTCGTCCAGCGGCGGGCTGTCGAGGTTTTCGCTCAGGCGCTCGGCCGCGTCGCTCAGGCGCTGGATCGGTCGGCTCAGCAGTTTGGCGCCATACCAGGCGGCGATGATCAGCGAGACAAATTGAAAGGTCAGCGGCACCAACGGCCCGCCGAACCACGGCCGTGGCGGACGTTTTTCGAAGCGCGGGTCCATCGGTGGGCGCGGCCCGCCGAAGTCCTCGGAAAACCCGGGCGGCGGCGGAGGGGGTGGCGGGCCGTAGTGGTGAAACCAGAAAAACGCCAGCAAGTGCGCCAGGATGATCGCAATCAGCAGCACGCCAAACAGGCGGCCGAACAGCGTATCGAAGCGCTCACGCATTAGCCGATGTCTCTCGCGTCGAACAGATAACCCTCACCGCGCACGGTCTTGATCAACTGCGGGTTTTTCGGGTCGTCCCCGAGTTTCTGGCGCAGGCGCGACACCAGCAGGTCGATGCTGCGATCAAAGGCTTCGATCGAGCGACCGCGAGCCGCATCCAGCAATTGTTCGCGGCTGAGTACCCGGCGCGGACGTTCGATAAACACCCACAGCAAGCGGAATTCGGCATTGGACAGCGGTACCACCAAGCCATCGGCGGCGATCAACTGGCGTAGCACGCTGTTCAGGCGCCAGTTGTCGAAGCGAATGTTCGCACGCTGTTCGGTGCGATCATCCCGCACCCGCCGCAGAATCGTCTGAATCCGCGCCACCAGTTCCCGTGGCTCGAACGGCTTGGCCATGTAGTCGTCGGCGCCCAGTTCCAGGCCGATGATCCGGTCGGTGGGTTCGCAGCGCGCGGTGAGCATCAGGATAGGGATGTCCGACTCGGCGCGCAGCCAGCGGCACAGGGACAAGCCGTCTTCGCCGGGCAGCATCAGGTCGAGCACTACCACGTCGAAATGTTCCGCTTGCAGCGCCAGGCGCATGGCCGCGCCATCGGTGACGCCGCTGGCGTGGATATTGAACCGGGCCAGGTAGTCGATCATCAGTTCGCGGATCGGGACGTCATCGTCGACGATCAGGGCGCGAATGCTCCAGCGTTTGTCGTCGCCGGGCGCTTTTTGATCGTCGTTCACAGGTGCAGGGGTGTTGTGCATGCGTGCGTTCATCTGCCAGGTAGGCTGCCAACCACAAAGATGGGCTGCGAGGTTGTGGCTTCAGCATAGGCGTCCAGCCCGAAGGCGGGAAGTGCTGTAAGGACGTGTTGCGGCTGCCGAGGGTAGCGATGAAGGATGTTGTGGGCGTGTCGTGAGTGTATCGGGCTCGACACAATTGGCGCACAAGCTAGGCTTGCCAGAGTCTGCGGGACGATTTACCGATCATCGGGTCCCGCAGTGGCGCTGGTTCCGCTACAATGCGCGCCGATTTCGTCCTGCCTGAGAGCCCGCACATGTCCGTCTGCCAGACTCCTATCATCGTCGCCCTGGATTTCCCCACCCGTGACGCCGCACTGAAGCTGGCCGACCAGTTGGACCCGAAACTGTGCCGGGTCAAAGTCGGTAAAGAGCTGTTCACCAGTTGCGCCTCGGAAATCGTCGGCACCCTGCGTGACAAGGGTTTCGAAGTGTTCCTGGACCTCAAGTTCCACGACATTCCGAACACCACCGCCATGGCGGTCAAAGCGGCGGCGGAAATGGGTGTGTGGATGGTCAACGTTCATTGCTCCGGCGGCCTGCGCATGATGGCGGCCTGCCGCGAAGTGCTCGACCAGCGCACCGGCCCCAAGCCGCTGTTGATCGGCGTGACCGTGCTGACCAGCATGGAACGTGAAGATCTGGCGGCCATCGGTCTGGACATCGAGCCGCAGGAGCAGGTGTTGCGCCTGGCGGCATTGGCGGAAAAAGCCGGGATGGACGGCTTGGTGTGTTCGGCCCTGGAAGCCCAGGCCCTGAAAGCGGCTCACCCGTCGCTGCAACTGGTGACCCCGGGGATTCGTCCGGCGGGCAGCGCCCATGACGACCAGCGCCGCATCCTGACCCCGCGTCAGGCACTGGATGCCGGTTCCGACTATCTGGTGATCGGCCGTCCGATCAGTCAGGCGGCGGACCCTGCCAAAGCGCTGGCCGATGTCGTCGCCGAAATCGCGTAAAAAGATCGCAGCCTACGGCAGCTCCTACAGAGGATCGCGTTTCCCTGTAGGCGCTGCCGAAGGCTGCGATCTTTTGATCTACCGCCTTAAACCTTCAACACCAACTTCCCGAAATTCTCCCCGCTGAACAACTTCATCAGCGTCTCCGGGAACGTTTCCAGACCGTCGACAATATCTTCCCGGCTTTGCAACTGCCCCTTGGCCATCCAGCCGGCCATTTCCTGCCCGGCGGCGGCGAATTGCGCGGCATAGTCCATCACCACAAAGCCTTCCATCCGCGCGCGGTTGACCAGCAGCGACAGGTAATTGGCCGGGCCTTTGACCGCTTCCTTGTTGTTGTACTGGCTGATGGCGCCGCAAATCACCACCCGCGCTTTCAACGCCAGACGACTCAGCACCGCGTCGAGGATATCGCCGCCGACGTTGTCGAAATATACGTCCACGCCTTTGGGGCATTCGCGCTTGAGCCCGGCCACGACGTCTTCGTTCTTGTAGTCGATGACGCCGTCAAACCCCAATTCGTCGATCAGGAACTTGCACTTGTCCGCGCCGCCGGCGATGCCGATCACACGGCAGCCTTTGATCTTGGCGATCTGCCCGGCAATGCTGCCCACGGCGCCTGCCGCACCGGACAGTACCACCGTGTCGCCAGCCTTCGGGGCGCCGACATCCAGCAGGGCGAAGTACGCAGTCATGCCGGTCATGCCCAGCGCGGACAAATAACGCGGCAGTGGCGCCAGTTTCGGATCGACCTTGTAGAAACCTCGCGGCTCGCCGAGGAAATAATCCTGCACACCCAGGGCACCGTTGACGTAGTCCCCGACTGCAAATCCCGGATTGTTCGATGCCACGACTTTGCCTACGCCCAAGGCGCGCATGACCTCGCCGATACCGACCGGCGGGATGTAGGACTTGCCCTCATTCATCCAGCCACGCATGGCCGGGTCCAGGGACAGGTATTCGTTCTTGACCAGAATCTGACCCGCACCCGGTTCGCCGACCGGTACTTCCTGATAGGTAAACGTTTCGCGGGTCGCTGCGCCCACGGGACGTTTGGCGAGCAGGAACTGGCGATTGGTCTGGGTAGTCATGACAGGCACTCAAGATGAATGAAGCCTTGTTGATAGACCTTCACGGGGCATGTCGCAAGGTTGGCTGATGCGGCGAATGCACGCCGATCCAGTGCAGTGATAGTTGGGCTGGCGCCTTCATCACTGTCAGTCATGGGCACTCAACCGGCCTTCTGATAGTGCTGCCGTGAGGCCGGGCCCTGTGGCTAGACTGCTAGCACGCGATCCCCCGCACCCTTCTTTTCGAGGACATAACAATGAGCATGACGTTTTCCGGCCAGGTAGTCGTTGTGACCGGCGCTGGCAATGGCATTGGCCGCGCCACCGCCCAGGCATTTGCCGCCGAAGGGTTGAAGGTGGTGGTGGCTGACCTGGACACGGCGGGCGGCGAGGGCACGGTGGCGCTGATTCGCACGGCGGGCGGCGAGGCGACTTTCGTGCGTTGCAACGTCACCGTGGAAAGCGAGGTAAAACATCTGATGGACGAGGTTATCAATACCTACGGCCGTCTGGACTATGCCTTCAACAACGCGGGCATTGAGATCGAAAAAGGCAAGCTGCCCGACGGCACGATGGATGAGTTCGACGCGATCATGGGCGTTAACGTCAAGGGCGTCTGGCTGTGCATGAAGTACCAATTGCCGCTGCTGCTGGCCCAGGGCGGCGGGGCTATCGTCAACACCGCCTCGGTGGCGGGGCTTGGTGCGGCGCCGAAGATGAGCATCTACGCGGCCTCCAAGCACGCGGTCATCGGCCTGACCAAATCGGCGGCCATCGAATACGCGAAGAAAAAGATCCGCGTGAATGCGGTGTGCCCGGCGGTGATCGACACCGACATGTTCCGTCGCGCCTATGAAGCCGACCCGAAGAAGGGCGAGTTTGCCAATGCCATGCACCCGGTCGGTCGCATCGGCAAGGTCGAGGAAATCGCCAGTGCCGTGTTGTACCTGTGCAGCGACGGAGCGGCCTTCACCACCGGGCATTCGTTGGCAGTGGACGGTGGCGTCACCGCATTCTGAGTGTTGGTAACGCAATCCCGGTGGGAGCGGGCTTGCTCGCGAAGGTGGCTTAACACTCGGCATTTACGTTGACTGTCACACCGCTTTCGCGAGCAAGCCCGCTCCCACTGTTGTTATGGCTGTCCTGTGGGAATGTGTTTCAAATGGTTAGAACCGCCGGTTTTGGCGGCGTTGTCGCACAGCCGAACGCTTGCTCCTGTGATTAACTGCTGCCAGCAAAATGGACAGGAGTTTGCGTGCTCATGGAATTGAGAATTGATCGACAGGCAATGGTGCCGGTCGTACAGCAAATCGTCGACGCACTGGCGGGCTGGATTCGCCAAAGCGAAGTACCCCCCGCGACCCGCTTGCCATCCGTGCGGCAGATCGCGCGGATCAATTTGCTCAGCCAGTCCAGTGTCGTGGAAGCCTGTGAGCGGCTGGTGGCCCAGGGCATTCTGGCCTCGCGTCAGGGGGCGGGGTTCTTTGTCGCCGCGTCGCCGCCCGTTATGCAAGGAATGCAGGACCTTCCCCGATTCGAAGGCGTGGAGGCGCTGCAGGCGGGCGTCACCGGCAATCTGTCGGCAGAGCTGATGCTCGGCAGCGGTGGCCTTCCAGAAAGCTGGCGTGAGACGGACGACCTCAGCTACGCGATCCGCCAGATAACCCGCACCGATATGGCCGGTCTGTTCAGCTACAGCACGCCGCTGGGGTTGCTGGCGTTGCGTCAGCAGATCCTCAAGCGCTTGAAGCCGCTGAATATCGCTGCGGATGAAAGTCGAATCCTTACGACGGCGGGCGCGAGCCAGGGGCTGGACTTGATCGTGCGTACGCTGCTCAAGCCTGGGGATTGCGTGGTGGTGGAAAGCCCCGGGTTTTCCCCGTTGTTCGATCTGCTGAGGTTGCATGGCGTACGCATGCTTGAGGTGCCCCGCACCCCGCACGGGCCCGATGCGGGCGCGCTCGAAAGGGTGTTGGTGGAGCACAGTCCTCGCGCACTGTTCATCAATAGTTTCCATCACAACCCTACAGGCAGTTGCGTCACGCCCGCCGTGGCGCAGCGGGTGCTGGCGCTAAGCAAAACCCATGACGTGCTGGTGATAGAAGACGATGTCTATGCCGATATGCACAACAGCCCCGGTACACGCCTCGCCGCGCTGGATGACGACGGGCGGGTGATCTATGTCGGCAGTTTCTCGAAGACCCTCAGCAGTTCGTTGCGCGTAGGGTTTATCGTGGCGGGCGCCGAGCTTATCTCGCGGCTGGCCGAGGTCAAGATGATCAGTTGCATGGGCGGGTCGCGGTTTTGCGAGTCGGTACTGGCCAATCTGTTGGCCTCCGGTGCCTATCGCAAGTTGGTGCAGCGCCAGCGTCAGCGCCTCAACATGGACCGGGTGGCGGCATTGCAGGTGCTCGAAGACGCTGAATGGGAGGTGTTCGGCAAGCCTTCCGGTGGCCTGTTCATTTGGGCGCGATCACCAATGTCGGACTACGCTCAGGTACGCACACAGGCGCGACGCTTCGGTGTCCTGCTGTCGTCCTCTGTGGCTTTCAGTCCGACCGGTGTGGCCAGTGACTGGCAGCGAATCAATGTGGCTTATGCCTGCGATCCACGGGCGCGCCGGTTTTTCCAGGCAACTGCTTTGAATCGACCTAAAGCGTTCTGAAAACGACGTGGGCGTAGCTTTTTGCCATTATTCCGACGCCAGAGACTTGTGCTGGCTCAGGCCCGTTGCGAATCTCCATCAACAGACTTTGGCAGGGGACTATGAGCAATGATTTCGGCCGTGCAAGGACGTTTTGCCAACCTCGGTATGGCGAAAAAACTGGGCATCGGGTTTGTCCTGGTGCTGTTGTTGACCGCACTGGTGGCAGCCATTGGCGTATGGTCCCTGCAAACCATCAGTCAGCGTTTCGACGGGCTCAAGCAAATGTCGTCGCTCAACAGCGGCTTGCTCAAGGTGCGCTTGCTGGAGCAGGAATACGCCTTGCACAGCAGCCCGAAAACCGTCGATGCCCTGCATCAGGGGGTTGATGGGTTGATTGCCCTGGCAACCGAGTTAAAGGCGCAGTCGGCGCTCAACGTGCCGGTGATGAACGATGTCGAGCAGTCGCTGGGTGCTTATCGCAAGGCCTTTGACGAATTCGTGTCGCTGACCCAGGCCAAGGACCTGGCCCTGGAAATGGCCAGTTGGTCGGTGTCCAGCGTGGCCAATAACCTCGACGTGTTGCAGGCCGGGCTCGCCGACGATGGCGCGTATGCCTTGAAAGAGTCCGAGGGCAAGGACGGTTCGCAATTCATTGAACAGGCCAATCAGGTCAGCCAGGTCTCGCGGTTGATGTTGCAGGCGATGAACGAGGCCCGCGTGCGCCTCGACCAGAGTCGCAAGGGTGACGATGACAGCGCCGGCAAGGGCAAGATCGAACAGGCCGACCAGGCGCTGACCCAGGCCGAACAACTCAAGACCACGGTCAAGGACGAGGGCTATCAGACCGTTCTCAATGAAGTGACCGGGCATATCGCCAGTTTCAGCGAAAAACTCGCCGAGTACACCGACCTGCTGGCCCAGGAAAAAACCGTCTACGAGCAACTGCACCAGCGCGCGGCGCAGGTCGTTGAGCGTGTGGATCAGGCCTACGTGGCCGAAGACGGCGCGATGCAGGCCGAACTGAAAAAGAATTCGCTGCTGATCATCGGTTCCTCGGCGCTGGCGCTGTTGGTCGGGTTGATTGCGGCGTGGGTGATTACCCGGTTGATCGTCGCGCCGCTGCGCAGTGTCATCCGTGTTGCCCAGCAGATTGCCGCGGGTGATTTGAGTGCGACGGTGGAAGTGACCCGCCGCGACGAGATCGGCCAGTTGATGCTGGCGATGCAACAGATGGGCGCTGGCCTAAGCAGTATCGTCAGCGGGTTGCAGGCTGGTATCGAACAGTTGGCCAGTTCTGCGCACTCGCTGTCGGCGGTGACCGAGCAGACGAATCTGGAGGTCAGCAGCCAGAAGGAAGAAACCGAGCAGGTCGCCACGGCGATGAATCAGATGACCGCCACCGTGCACGATGTGGCGCGTAATGCCGAGGAAGCGGCGACGGCGGCGCAGACGGCGGACGATAAGGTCGAGAGCGGCCAGCAGGTGGTGCGTCAGAGCATGGCGCGGATCGAACAACTGGCGGATTCGGCGACGTCGGCCAGTTCCAGCATCGAGAGCCTGAGTGCGGAGATCCAGAACATCGGTACGGTGCTCAGTGTCATTAAAAGCGTGGCCGAGCAGACCAACCTGTTGGCGCTGAACGCGGCCATTGAGGCTGCGCGGGCGGGTGAGCAGGGCAGGGGCTTTGCGGTGGTGGCTGATGAGGTGCGGGCGCTGGCCAAGCGTACGCAGCAGTCGACTGAGGAGATTGAGCGGCTGGTCAGTGCCTTGCGTTTGGCGGCGCAGTCGTCGGTGCAGCAGATTCAGAACAGTGGTGAGTTGGTGAAGTTGGCGGTGAGTGATGCGTTGCAGACCGAGAGTGCGCTGGGGAGTATTGCGGCGGCGGTGTCGTTGATTCAGCAGATGAATCAGCAGATTGCGGCGGCGGCGGAGGAGCAGAGTTCGGTGGCGGAGGAGATTAATCGCAGTGTGACGAGTATTCGGGCGAGTGCGGATCAGTCTTCGTTGGCGATGCAGGGGAATGCGGCGTCCAGTATTGAACTGGCGCAGTTGGGGAGTGAGCTTAAGGGGATGGTTGGGCATTTTCGGCTTTGACGCTTTGTCTTGGCGGCCTTCGGGCCGACCAAGCTCTGGGTGATTGTGTACATATCCGTTGCTGCGGTAACGGCCGCTTAGGGTTTCGCCCTTACGGCGAGGCACTTTTTTCAAACGCCAAAAAAGTACCCAAAAAGGCTCGCCCCGAGCGTCCGGCCCCTCGCTTAGGCTCGGCGTGCCTTCGTTCCGGTATTCATCTGGGGGCATCGCCTCCGGTCGGCTTCGCTTCGACCTCCTCTCGATGTGTGCGACTTCGTCGCACGGCGCTGCGCGCCTGCCCCCAGATGAACACCTCCACTCAGCCTCCCGAAGGGGCGGGTGGATCAAGATCAAGAGCTGCAGGCGAGCTAACGCTCGGCCTGATGAGTGGTGAGGAGCGGTTGGGTGTACGCCGCTTTGCCTTTGCCTTTGCCTTTGCCTTTGCCTTTGCCTTTGCCTTTGCCTTTGCCTTTGCTTCTGTAGGAGCAAGGCTTGCCCGCGAAGGCGGCCTGACAGCCGACCATTCTCTTTCGGCTGCACGTCTTCCTCCGTAGGAGCTGCCGAAGGCTGCGATCTTTTGATCTTGCTTCATCAAACCCAAGACGAAAAAAAGCCACCTCTCGGCGGCTCTTCTTTTTGTTTTCAATCAGTCGTAAATGACTTTTTTCTTCCAGTCGGCATCGGCTTCGACGTCTTTAAGGCCTTCGGTCAATTGGTTGACTTCGCCTTCCGCCGGGGCGGTTTTGTCCATGACTTGGGCGTTGGCGCGGGCCAGGAGTTTTTCCAGGTATTCGAGTTGTTCGGCGTAGATCTGCGGTTCCTGTTGCTTGCGCAGGTATTGCACGCCGCGTTCGAACGCCAGGCGGGCCTGGCCCGGTTGGTTTTGTTGCAGGGAGTGCTGGCCGAGGTTGTTGAAGAACTCGATGTGCAGCAGTACCAGGATGTGGCGAACTTCGCGAATCCAGCGCTTGGCTTCGTTGGTCGGCAAGAAGCCGTCCTGTGCCGCGCGGGTGATTTGGCCGTGCAGGGCTTCGAGGAGGAAGCGCACGTCCTTGGCCTTGGCTTCGGTCTGGATCGGGGCCGGTGGGTTATTCACCGGGATCGATTCGCCTTGGGCGATCAGGGTGTTCAGTTCGGCGATTCGGGCCTTGACTGTGGCGCTGGTTTTTTCAAGGTGCAGCAGGCGCTGACAGACGTTCAGCTCCAGGCGGGTCAATAGCAGCTTGAGCGCGGGCGTCATCAACTGACCGGGGAAGGTCTCGGTGATTTCGCCGCAGCGACGCAAGCGGTCGTTGAGTTCAACCTTGGTACGGACCTTTTCCAGCTTATTGTTTTCCACCACATGGTTCATGTAGCCAATGGCGATCAATAGTGCGATCCCGGCTACAACTAGCAGGGTGATCATGAGTGGTGTCACCGGTAAGACCTCTTTATAGGGTTCGCGTTTGAGTGTAGTGGCTTGGCATGAGAGCGCATAGGGCCGCTCGACGAGTTGAATCGGCCACGACTCTACTTATATCGGCCATAACCCTGCTTATATAAGTAACAGCGTGCGAGGCGCACATTGCCATCATCTAGGCGTGGGGTGGACTATAGCGCCTTGGTGAGTGCCAGAATATAGGCGTCAAACGCCGGGCGACGGAAAACCCGGATTCGCCTTCCAAAGCAGGGCGAAGTCATTGATTTAAATAAATTTATATCAGGGGGTTGACGACCCCTCCATCCATCCATAGAATGCGCGCCACTTACAGCGTAAAGCACACAGCGAAACGCGGTAGGAAGTGAATGTTGTACGTGTGTCCCCTTCGTCTAGTGGCCTAGGACACCGCCCTTTCACGGCGGTAACAGGGGTTCGAGTCCCCTAGGGGACGCCATTGCGGGAATAGCTCAGTTGGTAGAGCACGACCTTGCCAAGGTCGGGGTCGCGAGTTCGAGTCTCGTTTCCCGCTCCATTTTTAAACAGCACTGCTTTCGGGCGGGGCTGAGTGAAACCAGAACCGACATCTTCGGATGCGGATTTGGGCACTGAAATACACACCATGTGTTTCAGTTAGCGTGTCCCCTTCGTCTAGTGGCCTAGGACACCGCCCTTTCACGGCGGTAACAGGGGTT
>Ga0302175_10000409_pt1 | contig 14210 bp, 17 predicted proteins | sample I_Fen_N3_3_FD_198791 | JGI IMG/M metagenome (GOLD analysis project Ga0302175, IMG submission 198791) | Peat permafrost microbial communities from Stordalen Mire near Abisko, Sweden - I_Fen_N3_3 | ecosystem: Environmental > Terrestrial > Soil > Wetlands > Permafrost | place: Sweden: Abisko... | reverse complement strand
GCCCCGCGCCGTTGGAGCTGCCTATGGCTGCTATTTTTTTATTTTTTTTTTTTAAAATCAACTTAAAAAGATCGCAGCCTCCGGCAGCTCCTACGGCGCGGTGTTGAGCATCTGTTCCAGGTACATTGCCAGGCCGACCTCTTCGACCCGCAGCCCTTTTCTGACGCGCGGTCGAGGCAGTTTCGCCAATGAACCCAGAAGAAACCCATCCACCACCGCCGGGTGGATGTAGCACTTGCGGCACACCGCCGGGGTGTTGCCCAACTGTTTGGCGACGTTCTTCACCATCTCGACCACGTGCCGTTTAGCGTCGGACTCCGGCTCCCACTGCAATTCTCGCAACACCGCCAACGCCTGCACGCTGCCGGCCCAGGTGCGGTAATCCTTGGCGGTGAAGTCGGCACCGGTGAGGGTTTGCAGGTAGGCGTTGACGTCCGAGGAACTGATGGTGTGTCGCTCGCCGTTTTCGTCCAGGTACTGAAACAGGTTCTGTCCGGGGATTTCCAGGCAGCGTTTGATAATCCGCGCCAAGCGTCGGTCTTTCACGGTGATCTGGTGTTCGACGCCACTTTTTCCCCGGAACTGGAACAGGATCGCGCTGCCGTTGACCTCGACGTGGCGGCTGCGCAGGGTGGTCAGGCCGTAGGAGCGGTTGTCCCGAGCGTATTGGGTGTTGCCGACGCGGATCAGCGTCGCATCGAGCAAGGTAATGATAGTGGCCATGACTTTGTCGCGGCTGAACCCCGGTGCCGCCAGCAGCGCTTCCAGTTGCTGGCGCAGTTTGGGCAGTGCCAGGCCGAACTCCCGCAGGCGCGAGTATTTGTCGGCGTCGCGTACTTCGCGCCAGCGGGTGTGATAACGGTATTGCTTGCGACCCCGAGCATCGCGGCCGGTGGCTTGCAGATGGCCGCGCGGGTCGGCGCAGATCCACACCTCGGTGTAGGCGGGCGGCACCGCGAGGGCATTGATGCGTTTGATTTCGACGGGATCGCTGATCCGCTGGCCCGCCGGGTCGAAATAGCAGAATTTACCGCGCAGTTTTTTACGGGTGATGCCGGGCTGGGTGTCATCGACGTAATGCAGGTCCGGCGGCAGTACGTCGGTCAGCGCAGTATCGGGCATGGCGGTGGTCCTGGGCGGCGATTCAAGGGCTCGTACAGCCATTGACCGCGCGCTATCGCCATGGTGCCGGCGGATTTAGGCGAGCACCGCCACCGCTTTGATTTGCGCCCAAAGTGTCTGGCCGGGATGGATGCTCAGTTGGTCGCGGGAATAGCGGGTGATCCGCGCCAGCAGCGGTGTACCGGCAGCGTCCAGCCGAATCAGCACGTGCGCTGCGTTGTCCGCGCCGAGTTCGCTGATCACCGTGACCGGCAAGCGATTGAGGATGCTGCTTTGCTCGATACCGTGCAGGCTCAGACTCACGTCCCGTGCCTGCACTTTGCAGCGCAATGCCTGGCCTTCGATCATCGGCGAATGGGGTACGCGCAGGTTAAGGGCGGCGTCCGGCAGTTGCAGGGTCAGCAATTGATACTCAGCGTCGTAGGCACTGACCCGGCCCTCGATCACCACGCCCGCGTCGTCACCCAGCGCCAGCGGCAGGTCAAGGCGCGCCAGGGTTTCGCCAATCGGGCCGCTGGCCAAGGCCTTGCCCTCGCTGAGTAGCACGATGTGGTCAGCCAGCCGCGCGACTTCATCCTGGGAATGGCTGACGTAGAGCACCGGAATGTCCAGTTCATCGTGCAGCCGTTGCAGATACGGCAGGATTTCGTTTTTGCGTTGGCTATCCAGCGCCGCGAGCGGTTCGTCCATCAGCAGCAGTTTGGGGCTGGTGAGCAATGCACGGGCGATACCGACGCGTTGGCGCTCGCCGCCGGACAGGTGTTGCGGATGACGGTCCAGCAGGTGGCCGATGCCCAGCAACTCGGTCGCGAGGGCCATATCGACCCGGCGCTGGGATTTCGGAATGCGCTTGAGGCCGAATTCCAGATTGGCCAGCACCGACAGGTGTGGAAACAGGCTCGCCTCCTGGAAGACGTAGCCGATGGCCCGTTTGTGTGGCGGGACGAAAATGTTGTTGCGGCTGTCCTGCCAGACCTCATCGTTGATCTGGATGAAACCTTCTTCGGCTTTTTCCAGCCCGGCAATGCAGCGCAGGCAGGTGGTTTTTCCCGAACCGGAGTGACCAAACAGCGCGGTGACCCCGCGACCGGGCAATTGCAGATCCACGTCCAGGGCGAACCCCGAATAATGCAGTTTCAGGCGCGTTTGAATCATCGATCAACTCCAGCCCGCTTTGGTTTTACGGCTGGAGTAGAGCGCCAGCAACACCAGGAATGAAAACACCAGCATGGCCCCGGCCAGCCAATGAGCCTGGGCGTATTCCATGGCTTCGACGTGATCGTAGATCTGCACCGAGACCACGCGGGTCTTGTCCGGAATATTGCCGCCGATCATCAGCACCACGCCGAACTCGCCGACGGTGTGGGCAAAGCCAAGAATGGCGGCGGTGATGAAACCGGGGCGAGCCAGCGGCAGGATCACGCTGAAAAACGTGTCCCAGGGATTGGCGCGCAAGGTGGCGGCCACTTCCAGTGGACGCGTGCCAATGGCGGAAAAAGCGTTTTGCAGAGGCTGCACCACGAACGGCATCGAATACAGCACCGAGCCGATCACCAACCCTGCAAAACTGAATGTCAGGGTACCCAGCCCCAGTGATTGGGTGAACTGTCCGACGAACCCGTGAGGGCCCAGCGCCAGTAACAGATAGAAACCAATCACTGTGGGTGGCAGCACCAGCGGCAGGGCGACGATCGCCCCGACCGGGCCGCGCAACCAGGAGCGGGTACGCGATAGCCATAACGCAATCGGAGTGCCGATCACCAGCAGGATGACGGTCGTCAGGGACGCCAGTTTCAGGGTCAGCCAGATGGCGGAAAAATCGGCACTCGATAACGTCATTTAGAGTTGGTAACCGTAGGACTTGATGACAGCAGCGGCTTTCGGCCCTTTGAGGTATTCAACCAGTGCCTTGGCGGCCGGGTTGTCTTTGCCTTTGTTGAGGATCACCGCGTCTTGTTTGATCGGGTCGTGCAGGCTCGCCGGAACGATCCACGCCGAACCGCTGGTGACTTTGCCGTCTTTATAGATTTGCGACAAGGCGACAAAGCCCAGTTCTGCGTTGCCGGTGGAAACAAACTGGTAGGCCTGGGTGATGTTCTGGCCTTCGACGATCTTGTCCTTGACCTTGTCGGTCAGGCCTTCTTTGGCCAGTACCTGGGTCGCGGCCAGGCCATAAGGTGCGGCTTTCGGGTTGGCGATGGACAGGTGCTGGTACTCGTTTTTCTTCAGTACTTCGCCCTTGGCATCGACGTAACCTTCCTTGGCCGACCACAACGCCAGGGTGCCGATGGCGTAAGTGAAGCGCGAGCCTTTGACGGTGTCGCCTTCGGTTTCGAGTTTTTGCGGGGTGGTGTCATCCGCCGAGAGGAACACTTCGAATGGTGCGCCGTTTTTGATCTGGGTGTAGAACTGACCGGTTGCGCCATAGGCCGCTACCAGTTTGTGCCCGGTGTCTTTTTCGAAATCGGCAGCGATGGCCTGGATCGGCGCAGTGAAGTTGGCAGCGACAGCTACCTGGACTTCATCCGCTTGGGCCGAACCGAAAGCGAATACAGCGAGCAGGCTGGCCAGGCAGGTGGGGGCAAAACGTGAGGCACGAATAGTCATGAAACAGCTCCGTGGTAGGCGAGTGCAGTGGGCAGTTTTTTCGGGGGTGACTGCGCCGATGCGAGGGGTGAAACGCTATATATCCGAATATATAGCGAAATGCCTGTAAACGGAACTTGCCGAATGCGCGTGTGCGAAGTTGACGCATGGATGCCTGTGGCGAGGGAGCTTGCCACAGGTTGTGCATTGATCCAGGAGGACTAGCGTCCGGTAAATTTCGCCAGTGCTTCCTCGGCCAGACGCCGGGTCAATTCAGCCGCCGTCATTTCAACGCCCAAGGTAAACGCTTGCCCGGCCCACAGGTTGGCGAAACCGGCGGGGTCCTTGGCTCGCAGTGGCATCAGCGCACCACCGGCCAGTGGGAAGGCTGGGGCTTTTTCGTTGATCGAGCCCAGTTCACGCATTACCCGATTGAGAATCCCTCGTGCTGGTCGCCCGGTAAAAAGGTTGGTCAGCGCCGTTTCGCTTTCCTTGGCCGTGCGCAAGGCCTGGTGATGGGCTGCGCTGATCTTGGCTTCCGGGGTGAACAAATACGCCGTTCCCACTTGCACCGCCGAGGCACCCAGGTGAAATGCGGCGGCAATCCCGCGAGCATCACCGATTCCGCCCGCTGCAATCACGGGCAGTGTGATGGCATCGGCGATCTGCGGAACCAGCGCAAACGTTCCGACCTGGCTGTTCAAATCACTGCTAAGAAACATCCCGCGATGCCCGCCCGCCTCGTAACCCATGGCGATGATCGCATCGCAGCCGTGTTGTTCCAGCCAGATCGCTTCTTCGACGGTGGTCGCCGAAGAGAGAATTTTCGCCCCGGTGGCTTTCACCCGATCCAGCAGTGATTGCTCGGGCAGGCCGAAGTGAAAACTCACGACCTCGGGGCGAAATTCTTCGATCACGGCGCACGTTGCGTCATCGAACGGCGCGCGATTGGACACGGGCGTGGGCGCATCGAAATCCACACCCAGTTCCCGGTAGTAAGGCTCCAGCAGATTTTTCCACTCCCGAGCCTTTTGCTCATCCGGCGCGGGCGGTCGATGGCAGAAGAAGTTGACGTTGAACGGGCGCTGGCTGTGCTGGCGAATGGTTTTCAGCTCTTCGCGCAGTTGCTCGACGCTCAACAATGCAGCGGGCAAAGAACCCAGGCCGCCGGCGTTACTCGTGGCAATCACCATCGCTGAATCGTGGGCCCCGGCCATGGGCGCCTGAATGATCGGCAGCTCGATCCCGAGCAGGTCAAGAATGCGGGTGTCTGGCCATTGGCTCATTTGAAAACTTCTCCGACATCAAAACAGGGCAGGGACGCTAGTGTCGGTTTTGTATCAGTAATGACGGGTGCCCAGCCAGTCGGTTTTTCTGAAAGGTTAGCGTCGGTTTTTCTGAAAGGTCTTAAGCCTGGGCCGCCAAGCTGCGGCGTATTCAACGACGATGGAATCCGCCGCCGCCCCCTCCGCCAAATGAACGGTTCATGACCTGGGAGGAGTTGTGATAGTTGTTCAGGCGCTCATTACCAGCAGAGCGCGCCGCCGATTCACGGTTGAGGTTCTGGACTTGCTGGGTGTTTGCAGGATTAACCCGAGTGGTACCGCCCTTGACCATTGACTGCCAGCCGTCGTCGGTCTTTTTGTAGACGTTGCCGTCATGCCCGGCGTAGACGTTGTCACCCACTTTGGCGGCGCTGCTGTTACGCCCTTGAATGCCCTTGTACTGGGTCGTGTTCCCGGTGTTGGGGTTGTAGACTGCGCCGCGATTGGCGGTGACTTGAGTGCCGTTGCGCACATTGCCCGCCGTGACTTTCTGGCCAGCAATAGCCCCGCCGTTGGGGCCCACCGCGACTCCACTGCGCCCCGCTGCATAGTTGCCGTTATAAACGTTATGCACCGCGCCGCGCTGGCCTGCCGTGGCGATGCCGGTGCGGGAGTTGTAGGAAGATCCCACCTGACCGGCCCAGCGATTGCCGGTCCAGGCGTTGTAACCGGCGCCGTAACGGCTGACCGAGGCGCGATCACCCCATTGCCGATAGATGTTGCCCGTGCTGCCGGCCCAACCCCCCGGCCCCCAGGCGACCGCGCCGCCGTGATAGCCATAAGCGGCACCACCCCAAGGCATCGGCGCCGGGTAGAGACGTGGCCCCCACGCGTAACCCCAGCCGTAGTTGCCCCACCAAGGATAGGCGCCCCAACCCCATCCCATGGCCACGGTGCTGCCACCCCAACTCCAGCCGAAGCCGAAACCGAAGGTCCAGCCAGTCCAAGGGGTGTAGCGAATTGCGACGCCAAAACCATAGGTCACCGGCGGCCCGTACCAGACAGTGCCGACCCACGGTGTGTACGGATAGCCCGTGCCATAAACCACCACGCCACTGGCCGGGTCCACCGTGGAGCCCTGATACCCAGGCGTATAGCCCACGACCACCGTATCGCCATTGGCTTCATACACTTTGACGTAGGTGATGTAGTGCATGGGCGAACTGGGCGGTATCGAATAAATCACCGCCGGCACCGATGTGGCGACAGACCACGGCCCCTGAACTGACGTGGCGTTGAACCAGATACCGTTCTCGACCGCGTACCAACGCTTGGCATCGACCATGATGATCGGTGTCGGCGTGTTCACCACGTATTGCAACGGTGTGCCGCTGATGGCCTTGAGTTGCGGTTGACCGTCGAACTGCGGCGCGGTCATTTTCACCTGACTTTTCTTGATGGCCGAGGTTTGCGGGATGGTCGCAGCAATCGCCGCTTCCCGGGCCTGGGGTGTACCGGCCACCGAGGCTTTGACGTTCTCTTTGGCACTGTCATCGGGAATGTTGGCGAAGTCGGCGGGCAGTTTATCCGCTGGGGCGAAGGTCCAGGGGCCCTGCATGTCCGTTGCTTTGAACCAGCGTCCGGAGATCAGCACGTAGCTGTCCTGGTCGCCGACCTCCTTGAAGATGTGCCCCGTGGTGTTGGTCACATAGAGCAATTGCGTGCCCTGGATCGGCTGCCATTGGGGCGCGCCGTCGGTAACGATCAACTCGGTCGGCGTCGTGGCGATGTGAATCTGTGGGATGGGTGGCTTGGCGAGTGTAGGAATTTTATCTTTCGGATCGCTCTGGCCGGTCAGCAAATCCACTTGGCGGCTCTGGATCGCAGCGCTCTTGGCTTTTTCCAGGTCGGCAGAAGGAGAGGGCAGCGGCACGTATTGGCCGCCCAGTTCATCCGCCATCATCCAGCCATCGAACACATGCAGATAATGTTTGCCTTGCGCATCCTTGAGCAGTAGCGGCCGGGTGTTGATTACCCGTTGCAACGCAGTACCGTCGACCGGCCGGTAAGCCGGCTCCCCATCGACATACACCAGCAGTGCCGGGACGTCGGAAGTGATGATGGTGGGCGGGGTGTTCTCGATTGGATCGCTGCTGGATTTTTGTTCGGCAGTAAGCACCCCCACAGCGGCTTCGAGCTGGTCCAGGGAAATGGTTTTCTTGCGGCTGGCTGCATCTTTTTTCAGCGCGGCCACCCAGGTCTCGGATTGCGCTGCACTGGAGGGGAAATCTGCTTTGGTGAGGGTGTATTGATCGAGAACGACCCAGCGCGTGGCTTTGTCCACCAATGTATGGGCGCTGAACTGCACGATGCCGTAAGTGGATTTGCCATCGCCCCCGGTGGCCTCGACGGCTGCTCGCGCATGAAGGGTATAGCCGTCCCAACTGTCGAGCTGCGGTTGATAGATCGTCAGTTTGGTGTCACCGGCCGTCAGTACCTGAGGCCAGGTCGGGCTCGCGGGCGCCTGGGCGGCGGGTGCGGCCGGTGCTTGTGGCTGTGCTGCCTGGACGCCACTGATGACGAGAAGACCGAGCATCAGAAAAACGGTAAGCGCACGAGGGTAAGGCATTGTCAGCTCCATCGACGAGGCGGCTTTTTCAGATATTTCAGGGCCGCGAAAAAAGCATAGCTTCAGGTTCTGGAAACGCTCGGTGGATTTGCCGATTGGATCAAAGTCGGGTACGGCAATGTGTTGCTTTGTGTTATTTCAATGGCACCACCACCTCAACAAACCCCTTGGGAGGCAGCGATGTTCAAAGGCATTTTGATCGACAAAGACGACAGCGGTTACCGGGCCACGCTGCAAGAGATCAGTGACGATCAACTGCCAGAAGGCGATGTGACCGTGCGGGTGGCGTACAGCACGCTGAATTTCAAGGATGGTCTGGCGATCACTGGCAGCAGTCCGGTGGTGCGAAAATTCCCCATGGTGCCGGGAATCGATCTGGCGGGCACTGTCGAAGTCAGCGGGCATCCGGACTACAAGGCCGGTGACCAGGTTGTGCTTAATGGCTGGGGTGTGGGCGAAGGGCATTGGGGCGGACTGGCACAGAAAGCCCGGCTCAATGGTGACTGGCTGATTCCCCTACCGAAAGCGTTCACACCCGCTCAGGCCATGGCCATCGGCACGGCCGGTTATACGGCGATGCTCTGCATCCTGGCGCTGGAGCACAACAGTGTCACCCCGGACCAGGGCGACGTGCTGGTGACTGGCGCCAACGGCGGAGTAGGAAGTTTCGCCATCGCACTCTTGAGCCGGCTCGGCTATCGCGTCGTGGCGTCGACCGGTCGCACCTCGGAGCACGATTACCTCAAGCAATTGGGCGCCAGCGAGATCATTGATCGCGCGACACTCTCCGAACCGGGCAAACCGTTGGCCAAGGAGCGCTGGGCCGCCGTGATCGATTCGGTCGGCAGTCACACCCTGGCTAACGCTTGCGCGAGCACCAAGGCCAACGGCACAGTCGCTGCGTGTGGTTTGGCGCAGGGCATGGATTTTCCGGCCTCCGTCGCACCCTTCATATTGCGAGGCGTAACACTCGCCGGGATCAACAGCGTAACCCAGCCCAAAGCCAAGCGAGTCCTGGCCTGGAATCGTCTGGCCGAGGATCTGGATTTCGCCTTGTTGCCGCTGATCAGCCACGAAATCGGTTTGAGCGAAGCGATCGACGCGGCGCCGCGATTGCTCGCCGGTCAGTTGCGCGGAAGGGTTGTCGTCGACGTAAATCGCTGACAAGGTAGGCGCCGATGTGGCTCGTCAGGGCCGCAAACTCATTAAAAAGGAGTGGCGCCACCATGGAAATCAAACAGGTCTATGTCGCACCGTTCAGCGTTTCGGGGCTGAAGGTGCGCACCCTCAACAATGCCGAGCAAAGCGCCGAAACAGCGAAGATTGGCCCGATGTGGGGGCGTTTTTTCAGCGAAGGCTTGAGTGAGCGTATCGCACCGCAACAACCCCCGTCGCCGATCTACGGCGTTTATTCCAGCTATGAATCCGATGCCTCGGGAGCGTTCGATGTCACCGCCGGGATCGCTGTCCTGACCCCGGCGCAAGATTACGAAACGATTCGAATCGAAGAAGGCCAATACCTGGTATTCGAAGGCAACGGGCCGATGCCCGATGCCGTCATTGGTGCCTGGCAACACATCTGGCGCTATTTCGAAGCCAATCCTCAGATCAAGCGCCGATTCGCCACCGACTTTGAAGCCTACACCGCCCCGCAAACCGTGGCGGTGTACATCGGCATCGTCTAAGTCAGGGTTTCTCGCGCCAGCAACTGCCGTTTGCGCTCGACGCCCCAGCGATAACCCGACAGATTGCCGTCGCTGCGCACCACCCGGTGACAGGGGATCGCCACCGCAAGGCTGTTCGCGCCGCAGGCCTGGGCCACGGCGCGTACCGCTTTTGGCGAGCCGATGCGCTGGGCGATATCGGCGTAACTGGCGGTGCTGCCGACCGGGATTTCCAGCAGGGCTTGCCAGACTCGCTCCTGAAACGCCGTGCCGCGCACATCCAGCGGCAAATCCAGGCCGATACCCGGCGCCTCGATAAAACCCACGACTTGGGCGATCAATTGCTCGAACCCGTGATCGGCGCCAATCAGGTTCGCCCGGCGGAACTTGTCCTGCAGATCGCACACGAGTTGATGCGGATCGTCGCCGAGCAAAATGGCGCAAATACCCCGGTCACTTTGCGCGACAAGAATCGCGCCCAAGGAGCACTGACCGACGGCAAAGCGAATGTCGTTGTTCTGGCCCTCGGCTCGGTAATCGCCGGGTTTCATGCCCAACAACTGGTCCGCCGCTTCATAAAATCGACTGTTGGAATTGAAGCCCGCGTCATACAGGGCGTCGGTCACCGAGCCGCCATCGTTCAAGCGCTCGCGAACCTTGCGTGAACGATGGGCCGTGGCGTAGCCCTTGGGTGTCAGGCCGGTGACGGCTTTAAATACGCGATGGAAATGGAAACTGCTGAGTCCTGCGGCGTCGGCCAGTTCACCGAGCGCTGGCAAGCTTTCGGCGGATTCGATTTGGCGGCAGGCCGTTGCCACGGTCGCAGCATGTTGGGCGGCCACGGCGCTTTGATCCTTCGCCGCCCGTTTGCTGGGGCGATACCCGGCAGCCTCGGCCTGTTCGGCGTTATCGAAGAACTCGACGTTCTGCGGCTTCGGCACGCGCGCCAGGCTGCTTGGGCGGCAATAGATGCCGGTGGTTTTCACCGCGTAGACAAACTGCCCGTCAGCTTTGGCGTCGCGGGCGACGACGGCCGCCCAGCGCGGGTCATTTTCGGTGGTGATTTTTGTCGAAGAGGTTGTCATGGCTTCATGTCCGGTGACGGGTTTCAGACAGATTAATCAGCCGCCGGGAACGCAGCACTCCGGGTCTTGCGGTCAAATTCGAACCTTCATTCGGCAGTACGAAAGGTGAAATTGATCCGTTGCTCGCCCAATTGCGGATGCTGCCCGTCCTTGATCGGCAAAACGCCGTGATAACGCAAACGGTCAACACCACCCCAGACCACGACGTCACCATGAAACAGCGGCACCCGCCGGCTCTTGTCGCTGCGCTCGAAACCGCCGAACAGGAACATCGCCGGCAAACCCAGGGACACGGAAACAATCGGCGCGGCGTAGGAACCTTCGTTTTTATCCTGATGCAATGACATCTTGGCCCCTGGGATGTAGCGGTTGATCAGGCAGGAGTCCGGTACAAAATCTACAAATCCTGCCTCCCGCGCCGCCGCTTGCGCCAGCTCCAAAAACACTTCGGGCATGCGCGGCCAGGGTTGGCCGGTGTTTGGGTCGTTGCGGGTGTAACGGTAGCCGCTGCGATCGGTGGTCCAGCCGAGCGTGCCGCAACTGCTGAGCTCCACCGACATGGTGAAACCACCGGGCGTGACCATTTGACGAAACGGTGCGCTCAGCAGAACGGCGTCCAGCGCCGGCAGTAGTCGGTCAATCAGCGGCAGGGCAAAGCCTCTTAGGACGTAGGATTGTTCACCGATCTGCTCGCGTCGGGGCGGCTGCTCTGGCTCGGCGTCGGCGAACAGATCGAAGGTGATTGGGCTCATGGGCTCATAACGCATCGTGAAAGATGATTCCAAGGGTATGCCGTTTTCCACTGTGCAGGCGACTGACACCGTGGCGCAGGGTCACGCGGTAATAACCGCGAACACCTTTGACCGGGCGCTGGTTGACGGCAAAGATCAGCCCGTCGCCTTTCTTTAGCCCGATGACTTGGGGGCGCGATTGCATTCGCGGGCGTTGCTCGGTCAGTACGAATTCGCCCCCGTTGAAGTCTTCCTCGGGGGCTGACAGCAGAATCGCCACTTGCAGTGGGAAAACGTGCTCGCCGTACAGGTCCTGATGCAGGCAGTTGTAATCCTGGGGACCGTATTGCAGCAACAGCGGCGTCGGTCGCTCCTGACCGGCGGCATGACAGCGTTCGAGGAATGCAGCGTGGCTGTCGGGGAATCGGGTTGGCAGGTCCATGTGTTCGTACCAGCGATTGGCGATCGGTACCAGTCGTGGATAGAGCGCGCTGCGCAACTCGGCGACCAGGTCCGGCAACGGGTATTTGAAGTATTTGTACTCCCCGCGCCCAAAGCCGTGACGAGCCATGATGACTTGCGAACGGAAGGGGTCGTGTTGCGGGTAAAGCGCGCTGACGGCATCGCACGTTTCCAGACTCAACAGCGAGGGGATGATGGCGCAGCCGTCCTGATCGAGTTGCCGTTCCAGCAACGGCCAGTCCAACGCGGAGGTAGGGCGAATCGGGGAAGTAGACATGTTCTGACACCTTAACCCAAGGTCGAGGGGGCCAGTCTAGGGATCGCCGATCGAGCGAACACTCCGGCGCTTGCGGTCGAATGTCAGGCGGGGGAGCGGACGTCCAGGTTGTCGCTCCCGATCGCGTTACAACGCTTTGCTGACGCTGATGTCGCTGATCACGTCTTCGCCCTGGCCATGAATGGCATCCAGTGCTGCTTTGGCTTCGGCTTCGGTGCCGTTTTCAAGCTGGGCAAATTCGAAGCGGCGCTCGCCGTTGAGTTTGTACTTGATGACGTATTTGGTCGTTTGGGCCACGGTCATGACTACCTGTGTACGTGGTTGGGCGTCACTCAGCTCAGTTTTGTGCTGGAGCGACGGATAATCTTGATCGAGTGGGTCAGGGTCGGCTTCTTGGTCACGCTGATCGCCTTGCGGGTGATCATGTCGATGGTGATGTTCCAGAAACCAGTGCTCGGAGCGGTGATGCGCGCCGGGAACGTGTCGAATGCACCACCGTGATAGGTGTGACGGCCGCCATTCTTGAAACTGCGGAAGTTGGCGTCGTTCATCAAGCGAATGTTGCACATTTGGGAGCACTGGATGACGACGATGTCGTCTTCATTGAGGTGCTCGCGCTGGTGGATAAATTTCATGAGGCGCCTCCAGAAGGGCTTTTTCTACAAAATCAAAACGATAGCAGGGCAATGGGCGCAGTTTATCAGCCCGAACAGGTTATTATCTGGCTGTCGGCGTCGGGTTTGACAATTAAAAACAGTTATTCGGAATTCTATGAGCGATAAAAGCAATGAGCCTCGGAGAAAAACGGCATTTACGCTGTCGGAGGGTCTTTATCGGAGGTTTTGTATGAAGTGGGGTGTCCTGGTCCTGCCGCTAGCGTTGGCGGTGAGTGGTTGTGCGAATGTCGCAGAAATCAACGAGACATTGCCGACCATGAGCGTGATCTCAGGCAAAAAGCCCCATGAGTATGCGCAATGCCTGGTCGAAAAGCTGGCTGACAGCCGTGGTGCCTTGCAACTTGAGCCGCACAAGGATGGCATGCGTGTGATCGTTCCCGGGAAGTTTTCCTCAGGCCCGGCGGCTGTCTTCGACATCGAAGATCGCTCGGGGGGCAGCAGTATCAAGCTGCATGAGCGCATGTCCAATGTGCCGGTGCGCCCACGGGATGTGCGCAATGCCGCCAACGTGTGCATTTCCGGCTGATAGACTATTGACCGTCCACCCTGATGCCGCTCAAGCACTGCTTGGGCGGCATTGTCATTTCTGGAGCCGCGCATGAAGCGAGAGCAAGTTCGGGAGCGCCATGCAGAGGGCCATATCTCTGCCACCCACGTGATTCAGAATCCGGCGACTCCGGGCGAATGGATCGTGTTTTTCAAGAAGAGTGCCGGGCGTAGTTATTTTCTGGTGGATGAAAACGATGAAGTCGAATCCTTCAGTCGTCTGGATGATTTAATCGAGACCGTGCGCGGCCTCGGGATCAAGTTCGCCGAAATCCACATGTAAGGCCGTGTGCCTTATTTGCAGACCACCACTACGCTGCGGTTTTTGAAGTTGCCGACATCGACGCCCAAGGTCTTGTCGCTTTCCTTGGTGGCCGGGGTGCCGTTGGTGCTGACGATTCGGTAGCCGGTGCCGGCGCAGGAATCATCAGCTTTTTCGTAGCAGGTGGCCCAGGAATTGGCTTCGCCGGAGCAGTCGATGCTCAGGCCTTGTTCGCCGTTTTTCAAGTAAGTGCTTTCTGAAGTGGCACAGCCAGTCAGCGCCAGTACCGCAATCAGTGCCAGAAATTTGTTCATGTCGTGTTCATCGTCAAGGGAAGGGCTAAACGCTGTGACAGCGCCGGTATCGAAAGGTTATGGCGAGTGGCCAGTCCTGTGAAAATAAAACATAAAAAAGCCCTGCATCAAGGCAGGGCTGCGGTCGTGTCAGCAACCGTTCAGGATTTGTCCTTGCCGCGTCGTTTCGGGCCTGCGGGTTGATCTTGCAACACCGATGCCACCTCGATCGCCAACGCTTCGGTCGGGAAAGGCCCGGCAATATTCTCGCCGCCGACGCTGTCCACCCACCACTGGCCGTCTTTTGCCTGATTGATCAGGTACCCGTTGACGCTTTTTGCTACCGACATCTATCTGCCTCGTTGACTGGGTTCAATGGCGCCATCATACCGCCAAATGCACGCAACGGGTGCGGATGGGCGTATGGTGGTGCGATTGTCGGTCGGCGCAAATTCAACGGTCTGTGCTATCTATTAAGGCTCACGGGAACTATCCGCCAGAATATTTCTCTATGATGGCATCGGTTAGCCAGTGCGGGGCATTGTAAGGTGCGCGCCGCCTGATTAGACTGCGCCGAAACTCGTACAACACAGCCCTTTCAAGGACTTATA
>Ga0302175_10000408_pt1 | contig 14253 bp, 14 predicted proteins | sample I_Fen_N3_3_FD_198791 | JGI IMG/M metagenome (GOLD analysis project Ga0302175, IMG submission 198791) | Peat permafrost microbial communities from Stordalen Mire near Abisko, Sweden - I_Fen_N3_3 | ecosystem: Environmental > Terrestrial > Soil > Wetlands > Permafrost | place: Sweden: Abisko... | reverse complement strand
AAGGTGAGTTGCTGGGGCAGATGCGCGAGCAATGGCCGTTCTTCCGCACCCGCATCGATATGCTGGAAATGGTCCTGGCCAAGGCTGACGCCGACATCGCCAGGTCTTACGACGAGCGGCTGGTCGAGCCGGATCTGCTGCCTTTAGGTGCGCACTTACGCGACCTATTGTCGCAGGCGTGTGCGGTGGTCCTTGGGTTGACTGGTCAGTCGCAGCTACTGGCACATAGCCCTGACACCCTGGAATTCATTCGCCTGCGCAACACCTACCTCGACCCGCTTCATCTATTGCAGGCCGAGTTGTTGGCCCGTTCGCGACAGCAGGAAGTGGCCCAGGGCAGCCCGGTAGAACAGGCGCTACTGGTGTCTGTGGCGGGGATTGCCGCCGGTTTGCGAAATACCGGCTAAGGTTTTGCTCTTGGGGCCGGGTGCCTGGCACACCGCCCGGTGCCCTTGGGCGAAGGGTTGAAAAGGTCTGGCAGGCGACAGTTAATGACGGGGTTGCGACTTGGGTCACCCCGTCCCAAGGTCGCAACCGGCGCGGGTTTCTCCGACTTTCGGCGGCTTGTGTGGGCAGGGCCTGCTGTGTATCTTGATCAGCCTTTGGCCGTTTGGGCGGTCACGACCCTATTTTTGAGATTGGCCCCACGAGGCGAATCTGACGTTATCTATATAAAAAATTGAGGAGCACATCGATGCGCGTCATTCTGCTGGGAGCTCCCGGGGCCGGTAAAGGTACTCAGGCTAAGTTCATCACCGAGAAATTCGGCATTCCGCAAATCTCCACTGGCGACATGCTGCGTGCAGCCGTCAAGGCCGGCACCGAGCTGGGCCTGATCGCCAAAAGCGTCATGGACAGCGGTGGTCTGGTTTCCGATGACCTGATCATCAACCTGGTTAAAGAACGCATCAGCCAGGCGGATTGCGCCAACGGCTTCCTGTTCGACGGTTTCCCGCGCACCATTCCCCAGGCTGAAGCCTTGGTGAAAGCCGGCGTGGAACTGGACAACGTGGTCGAAATCGCCGTCGACGACGAAGAGATCGTTCAGCGGATCGCCGGTCGTCGCGTTCACGAGGCCAGCGGCCGCGTTTACCACACCGTCTACAACCCGCCAAAAATCGCCGGCAAAGACGACATCACCGGTGAAGAGCTGGTACAGCGCAAGGACGACACGGAAGAAACCGTGCGTCATCGCCTGTCGGTCTACCATTCCCAGACCAAGCCACTGGTAGCGTTCTACCAGAACCTGGCCGCTGATCAGGGCAAACCGAAGTACAGCCACATTGCTGGCGTGGGCTCGGTTGAAGCGATCACCGGCAAGGTGCTTGAAGCGCTGAGCTGAAAAGTCTGAATCGCTTCATCTTCTACGGCCCGCTTGCGGGCCGTAGTTGTTTATACTGGCGCACTTTTTCTGATCCCTCTTTTTCTAACTCTCTCTTACGGAAACATCGATGAGCACCTTGCTGGCCCTGGACACCGCGACTGAAGCTTGCTCCGTTGCCTTGCTGCATGACGGCAAGGTGACGAGCCATTACGAGGTGATCCCGCGCCTGCACGCGCAGAAGCTGCTGCCAATGATCCAGCAATTGCTCGCTGACGCCGGGACCACCCTGCAAGCGGTGGACGCCATCGCTTTTGGTCGCGGGCCGGGCGCGTTTACCGGCGTGCGGATCGCCGTCGGTGTGGTGCAAGGTCTGGCGTTTGCCCTGGAGCGCCCGGTGTTGCCGGTGTCGAACCTGGCGGTGCTGGCCCAGCGCGCTTATCGCGAGCACGGCGTCAGCCAGGTCGCGGCGGCCATCGATGCACGCATGGATGAGGTGTATTGGGGCTGCTACCGCGAAACCGCCGGTGAGATGCGCCTGGTGGGCAATGAAGCCGTGTTGCCGCCGGAAGTCGCGGCACTGCCGGCCGACGCCAGCGGCGAATGGTTCGGCGCGGGCACCGGTTGGGGGTATGCCGAGCGCATCGGCGTTAGCCTGACCGGGCAGGACGCGGGGATGTTGCCCCATGCCGAAGACCTGCTGACCCTGGCGCGATTTGCCTGGGAACGGGGCGAAGCGATTGTGGCGGATGAGGCGCAGCCGGTTTACCTGCGCGATAAAGTCGCGACGCCCAAGGCGCGGTAATTCTTCTGAATCGAGTTGGTTTCATCGCGGGCAAGCCTTGCTCCTACGGGTTGATGGTGCGCGCCGATTTTGTGTACACCCCAAACCTGTAGGAGCAAGGCTTGCCCGCGATAGCAATCTCCCGGATACCGCCAATCGTCAGTTTCTACAGGCCGGCTTTAAACCTTTTTCCTTTTATGTGTTCTAGTTATCACTCGACAGTTTGCGAAGTGGGTAATGCGCCACTAAACTGCCATCACTGATACCGAGCATTCAATTATGCGTATAGACGGCCTTTCCTCTCAGTCGTACCCCATCAAGCGAAAGCCTCGTAAAGGCAACGTCGCGCTGGATGAATCCGTCGATGACATCGATGGCGAGCTGGAAATCCCGTCCGAAGAACAACTGGCCGCCCGCGCCGCCAAGGCGTCTGCGCAACGCCTGAGCAATCTCCCCGCCCGTCAGCAAGACATGATTTACCACCGTGCCATGAGCAAAAGCGTGGCGATGGCCCTGGCCAGCTACCTGAGCACCGCCGGTTTTGTCGATTGGGACGCTGATGTGCTGGGTCTCGACCTGTACATCTGATGCTGTTGCCTTACTACCTCGGTTGCCCGTCCTGGAGTGAAAACGCCTGGCGCGACTACCTCTACCCGCAAGACGCCAAACCCGCCGAATTTCTCAAACTCTATTCCCAAGTGTTCAACGCCGTCGAAGGCAACACGACCTTTTACGCGAGCCCGGCTGCCGCCACCGTGCAGCGCTGGGCCGAGACCATGCCCGAGCACTTTCGCTTCACCGCCAAATTCCCCGGCGACATCAGCCACAGCGGTGATTTGCGCGAACAACTGACCGCTGTCGAAACCTTCCTGCAATTGCTCAGCCCCCTCGGCGAGCGGGTGTCGCCGGTCTGGCTGCAATTGTCGAAAAGCTTCACCCCGCAACGGCTTTCCGAACTGGCCGGTTTTATTGACTCCGTGGACCGTCCGCTGGCGGTGGAAGTGCGGCATGACGCGTTCTTCGCCAAGGGCGATGCTGAAAAAATGCTCAATCGCCTGCTGCTGGATCGCGGGGTCGAGCGTATTTGCCTCGATCCGCGCGCGCTGTTCAGCTGCATTTCTACTGAGCCTTCGGTGCTTCACGCCCAATCGAAAAAGCCCAAAGTGCCACCGCGCCCGGCCGCGTTTACGCAGTTTCCGCAGGTGCGGTTTATCGGCCATCCGCAACTGGAGGCCAACGATCCATTCCTGGTGCCGTGGGTCGAGAAAATCGCCGGGTGGATTGAAGAAGGCCGCACGCCGTATATCTTCCTGCACACCGCCGACAACCTGCTGGCGGCGAAACTGGCGCAACGTTTTCATGCACAACTGATGCTGCGTTTGCCTGGCTTGCCGGCGCTGCCTGAGCTATACAGAGAACCCGCCGCCGAGCAGCTTGGTTTGCTCTGAGGCGGATTTTTCCTCTTCTCAGGAGCCTGCCAATGGATGCGCAAACCCTTCGAGCCCAGGCGTTCAAAGCGCTGCATGAACGCGCGGGGGCTTTTGTCATTCCCAACCCGTGGGACGCCGGCTCGGCGAAAATGCTCGCCAGCCTTGGCTTCGAGGCGCTGGCGACTACCAGCGCCGGTTACGCTTTTTCCAATGCTCGGCCCGATGGCGGGTTGTCCCTGGACGACACCTTGGCGAACGTCCGGGCGATTGTCGCGGCGACGGATTTGCCCGTTGCGGTCGATCTGGAAAACGGTTTCGCTGATGACCCGGTCGAATGCGCACAGAGCATTTTGCGTGCGGCGCAGGCGGGCGCGGTCGGTGGATCAATCGAAGATGCAACCGGCCGTGAAGGGGCGCCGATCTATTGCTTCGAACATGCCGTGGCCCGTGTCGAAGCGGCCGTGAAAGCGGCTCGCAGTCTGCCTTTCCCGTTCATGCTGACGGCTCGCGCCGAGAACTTCCTGCACGGTAATCCTGACCTCGCTGACACCATCCGCCGCTTGCAAGCGTTCTCCGAAGCCGGCGCCGATGTGCTTTACGCGCCGGGCTTGCGCAGTGCTGAAGACGTGTTGGCGGTGGTTCGCGCCGTGGCGCCAAAACCGGTCAATGTGTTGATGTCCGGCGGGCTCAAGTTGACGGTCGAGCAGTTGAGCGAGATGGGCGTCAAACGCATCAGCGTTGGTTCGGCGCTGGCGTTGGCCGCCTATGGCGAATTCTTCCGCGCGGCTGAAGAGATCAAGACGTTGGGCACCTTCAGCTTCACGTCGCGTTCCATGCCCTACGCGAAGGCCAATCAGTTTTTCAAAGACTGACGATGCGGTTTGCCAAGGGATTGCTGCTGGTGGTGTTGCTTGTCGGTGCGGCGGGGTTGAGCGTCTGGCGCGGCTGGATTCCTGTGCCGGCGCAGTGGAACCCTTGGGCGCCACTGGACGTGAACGACGCGCCGAACTTGCTGACCCGCTACAAGCTGATGCGTCTGCGCGATGATCCGCAGTTGTGCGATCAGGCCTTGGCCAGCTCTGGTTTGCGCGTCAACCGCCAAGCCGACAGCCCGGCCGGAGACTGTCCGTTGAGCAACACCCTGCGCGTTCAGGGCGGCGAGGTGGCCCTCAGTAGCAGTTTCCTCGCCAGTTGTCCGTTGGCGGTGGCGTTCGCCCTGTTCGAACGCCACGCTCTGCAGCCAGCGTCTCAGGCGGCGTACGGCCAAGCGGTGACGCGGGTCGATCACCTCGGCAGTTTCGCTTGTCGCAACATGTACAACCGCGAGAACGGCGCTCGCAGCCAACATGCCAGCGCCAACGCCCTGGATATCGCCGGTTTTCGTCTGGCCGATGGCCGAACCATCAACGTGCTCAAGGATTGGCCCAAGGATAATCAGGACGCGCGGTTTCTACGGCAGGTGCGCGACGGCGCCTGCGACATGTTCAGTGTGGTGTTGAGCCCGGACTACAACGCCGCCCATCGCAATCACTTTCATCTGGATGTGGGGCCGTGGTGGGTGTGTCGCTGAGAGATTCTGAGGGATCAGGCGGCGATGCGCAGGTTCTGCAGAACGATCGGGCGTGCCCAGCCGTTATCGAAATCGAGTTGTTTCTGTTGCTCCACCAGTTCTTCGGGCGGGAACGGCGGGAACGGTTTGTCCAGCAAGTGCAGTTCGAATTCGGCGATTGGCAAATGCAGCGGACGCGGCTGCGGTGCCGGGCCGGCTTCGGGCACAGGCTGGCCAGCGGTGAGTACGATCGGACGGACCCAGCCGCTTTCGAAGTTCTGCTGTTGCTGCTGAGCGACGATTTCTTCCGGCGGGAACGGCGGGAACGGTTTGTCGGCCAAGTCCATTTCGAACTCGGCAATCGGCAGGAACAGCGGTTCTGGCGGCTTGACCTGGGTTTCTTTCACATCGCATTCACGCTGGGACACGATGTGCGCGTAGAGCTCGCTGCCGACGGTCGGCTCGACCGGGCTTTCCAGATCCACCGGTGGGAAGGTCCCGCACGCCGGCACCACATCGCTCGACTGTTCGGCCAGGGCCTGGGCAAAAAAATCCTGCCACAGGTGACTGACGCCGCTCAGTGCTTGGGAGTTTCGCAGGCCATAATCGCCATGACGCGATATATAGCCAACGGATGTGGTTTGAATGTCTGACATTTTTCTCGGTCGACGCTCAGCTCTGGCAAAATGCTCGATAGTTTTGTTATCGGACGTTTTTTGCCGATCATTAATTTTTTGAGCACCTTTTCCCATGATTGAACAACCCGCGGCCTGCCGCATCCATGTCGAGGCCTCGGCCCCGGCGTTTCAGCCACAGGCCGAGCAATGGGCCGAGCGCCTGGGCTTGCCTTTGCAGGTGGATGACGGCGAATTTGCCTTGCAGGTCGGTGAGCAGGGTTTGCAACTGCAACAACTGGGGCCGGATGCGCCGGGGCCGGTGCGAGTGGACTTCGTCGAGGGTGGCGCGGCCCATCGTCGGTTGTTCGGTGGTGGCACGGGACAGATGATCGCCAAGGCTGTCGGCATCGCTCAAGGCGTGCGGCCACGGGTGCTGGATGCCACGGCGGGGCTGGGCAAGGATGCGTTTGTGCTGGCCAGCCTGGGTTGCGAGATGAGCCTGATCGAGCGTCAGCCGCTGATTGGCGCGTTGCTTGAGGATGGCCTGGCCCGTGGCGCCGAAGATTTCGACGTGGCGCCGATCATGGCGCGGATGCGTTTGCTCAAGGGCAATTCGATTGACGTGATGCGTAATTGGGAAGGCGAGCCGCCGCAGGTGATCTACCTCGACCCGATGTTCCCGCACCGCGAGAAAACCGCGCTGGTGAAGAAGGAAATGCGCCTGTTCCGCCCGCTGGTCGGCGATGACCTGGATGCGCCGGCGCTGCTCGCGGCGGCCCTGGCCCTGGCCAGCCACCGGGTGGTGGTCAAGCGTCCACGCAAGGCACCGTGCATTGAAGGGCCGAAGCCGAGCCATGCGCTGGACGGGAAATCCAGTCGGTATGACATTTATCCGAAGAAGGCGCTCAAGCCTTAAGACCGCGTCGCTCCATTCGCGGGCAAGCCTCGCTCCTACAAGAGCACCGCAGCCCCCGTAGGAGCGAGGCTTGCCCGCGAAGGCGCCCGACCAAACACCGATAATCTAGCAGGCTGTCTCACGCCGATAAGCCCGCATAAACAACCCCACCACTTCCCGCACATGCTCCTCGGCCGCGTCCCCGGTCAACGGTTCGCCGCAGCCATACAACAAGCGAAAATTCCCCGCCCCCTTGAGCAGGCAAAAGAAATGCTCGGCGGCATTGCGTGGCTTATCGATGCTTAATGCGCCGGTCTGATCGACCTTGGCCAACAGCCGCTCCATCCCATTCAGCATGCGTTCCGGCCCGGCCTCGAAGAAGATCAGCGAGAGTTTCGGGTCCTGGCTGCCCAGGCTGATCATCAAGCGATGCAGGTTCACCGATTCGTCGCTGTTGATCAGTTGATGAAAGCCGCGAGCGATGTTCAACAACACCGTTTCCACTGCCACGCCATCCGGCAATTCGAAAAACAGCGGCGGCAGTTGTTCTTCGCACTTGGCGACCACGGCGGCGGAGAACAGCGTCTCCTTGTCGTTGAAATGGCTGTAGACCGTGAGTTTCGACACCCCGGCCTCGGCCGCCACGGCATCCATGCTGGTGCTCGCGTAACCCTTGGTCAGGAACAGAATTTTCGCCGCATCGAGGATGGCCTGGCGCTTGGCCAGATCCTTGGGGCGGCCCGGACCGTTAGGTGCTGAAAGATTGTTCGACATTATTCGCTTTTAATACTGGACTGGTGAGTTTGCTATTAATAACATACCGGCCAGTATAATTATTCCAAGCACCATTAGCGAAAGGTCCTTCACCATGTTCCGCTATGCCTTGCCCCTCGCGTTGCCAGTTAGCCTGGCTTTTTTATTGTCGGCGTGTGGTCAGGACGAGGTCGCGCAAGTCAGCGTGCGACCGGCCATGGTGGTGCAGCCAGAGCCTTCGGCCCAGGCGATGGAAAGTTATCCCGGTGAGGTCCGCGCCCGTTATGAACCGGACCTGGCCTTCCGCATTGGCGGCAAAGTCAGCCGACGACTGGTCGAGGAAGGCCAGCGGGTCAAGGCCGATCAACCCCTGGCCGAGCTCGATCCCCAGGACGTACGCCTGCAACTGGAAGCCACCCGCGCCCAGGTTGCCGCCGCCGAGGCCAATCTGAGCCTGGTCCGTGCCGAGCGGGATCGCTACAAAACCCTGATGGACCGTCAGATGGTCAGCCGTTCTCAGTACGACAATTCCGAAAACCTTTACCGATCCGGTGAAGCGCGCCTTAAACAAATCAAAGCCGAATTCAACGTCGCGACCAACCAGGCCAGCTACGCGGTGCTGCGTGCGCCCCAGGATGGCGTGGTGGCCAAGCGCGCGGTGGAAGTCGGGCAAGTGGTGGCGGCCGGGCAAACCGTGTTTACCCTGGCCACCGATGGCGAGCGTGAAGTGTTGATCAGCCTGCCGGAGCAAAGCTTCGGGCGTTTCAAGGTTGATCAGCCGGTGTCCGTGGAACTCTGGACCCAGCCCGATCAGCGTTTTACCGGGCGCATCCGTGAACTGTCACCGGCGGCCGATCCCAAGTCACGGACCTTTGCCGCGCGTATTTCCTTCACTTCTGGCAAAGTCCCGGCCGAACTTGGTCAGAGCGCCCGGGTGTTTATCCAGACGGCTGCCGTGGTGTCGCTGTCAGTGCCGCTGTCGGCGGTTACCGCAGAAAACGGTGCGACTTACGTGTGGGTGGTCGGCGCCAACAACACGTTGAAGAAAGCCCCGGTCCGGGTCGGGCCGTTCGGCGAGAAAACCGTTCCGGTACTGGAAGGCCTGAACGCCAGTGACTGGGTGGTGGCCGCTGGCGTGCATGTGCTGCACGACGGGCAACAAGTGCGCCCGGTGGATCGCTCCAACCGCGTGGTCAATCTGGCGGACAAGGAGTAATCCCCGATGGGCTTCAATCTTTCCGAATGGGCGCTGCGTAATCGCCAGATCGTACTGTTCCTGATGCTTCTGCTGGCCATCGTCGGTGCGCTTTCCTACACCAAACTTGGCCAAAGCGAAGACCCGCCGTTCACCTTCAAGGCCATGGTGATTCGCACCAACTGGCCGGGGGCCACGGCTCAGGAAGTCTCGCGCCAGGTCACCGAGCGTATTGAAAAGAAACTGATGGAAACCGGCGAATACGAGCGCATCGTTTCGTTCTCGCGCCCCGGTGAGTCCCAAGTGACCTTCGTTGCTCGCGATTCCATGCATTCGGCGCAGATCCCGGACCTCTGGTATCAGGTCCGCAAGAAGATCAGCGATATCCGCCAAACCTTGCCGCCAGGCATCCAGGGCCCGTTTTTCAACGATGAATTCGGCACCACGTTCGGCAATATCTACGCCCTGACCGGCGATGGCTTTGACTATGCGGTGCTCAAGGATTACGCCGACCGCATCCAGATTCAGCTACAACGGGTCAAGGACGTGGGCAAGGTCGATTTGCTCGGCCTGCAAGACGAGAAGATCTGGATCGAACTGTCCAACGTCAAACTCGCCACCCTCGGGCTGCCGCTGGCGGCAGTGCAGCAGGCGCTGGAAGAGCAGAACGCGGTCTCCACCGCCGGGTTCTTCGAAACCAGCAGCGAGCGATTGCAGCTACGGGTCACGGGGAATTTTCAGACAGTCGAGCAGATCAAAAACTTCCCGATTCGGGTGGGTGATCGTACGTTCCGCATTTCCGATGTCGCCGACGTGCGTCGCGGTTTCAACGATCCCCCGGCGCCACGCATGCGCTTTATGGCGGAAGACGCCATCGGTCTGGCCGTGGCGATGAAGGACGGTGGCGATATTCTGGTGCTCGGCAAGGCGCTGGAGGTCGAGTTCGACCGCATCCAGAAAAACCTTCCGGCCGGCATGCAATTGCGCAAGGTTTCAGACCAGCCCGCCGCCGTGAAAACCGGAGTCGGTGAGTTCGTTCAGGTGTTGGTCGAAGCCCTGGCGATTGTGTTGCTGGTGAGCTTTTTCTCCCTCGGCGTGCGCACCGGGATGGTGGTGGCGTTGACTATTCCGCTGGTGCTGGCGATCACCTTCGCCTGCATGTATTACCTGGGCATCGGCCTGCACAAGATTTCCCTCGGCGCGCTGGTGCTGGCCCTGGGGTTGCTGGTGGACGACGCGATCATCGCCGTGGAAATGATGGCGATCAAAATGGAGCAGGGCTTCGACCGGATCAAAGCCGCCAGCTATGCCTGGACCAGCACTGCATTCCCGATGCTCACTGGCACACTGATCACGGCGGCAGGGTTCCTGCCGATCGCCACCGCGCAATCGGGCACCGGCGAATACACCCGCTCGATCTTCCAGGTGGTGACCATCGCGCTGCTGGCGTCATGGATTGCCGCCGTGGTGTTTGTGCCGTACCTGGGGGAAAAACTCCTACCGGACCTGGCGAAAATTCACGCCGCCAAACACGGCACCGCCGACGGTCAGCCCGACCCGTATGGCACGCCGTTCTATCAACGGGTTCGGCGTTTGGTGGAGTGGTGCGTGCGCTGGCGCAAAACCGTGATCGTGTTGACCGTGGTGTTGTTCATAGGCTCCATCTTCCTGTTCCGCTTCGTGCCGCAGCAGTTCTTCCCGGCCTCGGGGCGTCTGGAATTGATGGTGGATCTGAAACTGGCGGAAGGCGCGTCCCTGAGCAACACCACCGAAGAGGTTAAACGCCTTGAAGGCCTGCTGAAGGACCACGCCGGCATCGATAATTACGTGGCCTACGTCGGCACCGGTTCACCGCGCTTTTACCTGCCGCTGGATCAGCAACTGCCTGCGGCGAGCTTCGCCCAGTTTGTCGTCCTGGCCAAAACCATCGAGGAACGCGAAACCCTGCGCACCTGGCTGATCGAAACCCTCAACGAACAATTCCCGGCCCTGCGCTCGCGGGTTACACGCCTGGAAAACGGTCCGCCGGTGGGCTACCCGGTGCAGTTCCGGATCACCGGCGAACACATTGAAGAAGTCCGCGCCCTGGCGCGCAAAGTCGCGGCCAAGGTTCGTGAGAACCCGCACGTGGTTAACGTCCATCTGGACTGGGAGGAGCCGAGCAAAGTCGTGTACCTGAACGTCGATCAGGACCGCGCCCGGGCACTCGGCGTGAGCACCGCCAACCTGTCGAAGTTTTTGCAAAGCTCCCTGACCGGTTCCAGCGTCAGTCAGTACCGTGAAGACAACGAGTTGATCGAAATCCTGCTGCGCGGCACCGTGCATGAACGCACCGAACTGTCGCTGCTGCCGAGCCTGGCGGTGCCCACCGACAACGGTAAAAGTGTCGCGTTGTCGCAGATTGCGACCCTGGAATATGGCTTCGAAGAAGGCATCATCTGGCACCGCAATCGCCTGCCTAACGTGACGATTCGCGCCGACATCTATGGCAAGGAACAACCGGCGACCCTGGTGCAGCAAATCATGCCGACCCTCGACCCGATCAAGGCAGAACTGCCGGACGGCTACTTGCTGGAAGTCGGCGGCACGGTTGAAGACTCGGCGCGCGGGCAGAACTCGGTGAAGGCGGGCGTGCCGCTGTTCATCGTCGTGGTGCTGACCTTGCTGATGCTGCAACTGAGAAGTTTCTCACGCACCGTGATGGTGTTTCTGACAGCACCCTTGGGCTTGATCGGCGTGACCTTGTTCCTGATGGTGTTCCGCCAGCCGTTCGGTTTCGTCGCCATGCTCGGGACCATCGCGTTATCCGGGATGATCATGCGCAACTCGGTGATCCTGGTGGACCAGATCGAACAAGACATCGCCGCCGGGCTCAAGCCGTGGCAAGCGATCATCGAAGCCACGGTGCGCCGGTTCCGGCCGATTGTGCTGACGGCACTCGCCGCCGTGCTGGCAATGATCCCGTTGTCCCGCAGCGTGTTCTTCGGGCCGATGGCGGTGGCGATCATGGGCGGATTGATCGTGGCCACGGCGTTGACGTTGCTGTTCCTGCCGGCGCTGTATGCGGCGTGGTTCCGGATCAAGAAAGACCCCGCGTGAACTGGCGGCCCTCAGGCCGCCCATACTTTAGCGGGTGTACTTGCCCCTGTAGGAGCTGCCGAAGGCTGCGATCTTTTGATCTTTAAAACTCATAGATCAAAATCAAAAGATCGCAGCCTGCGGCAGCTCCTACAGGTTTTTCAGAAAGTTCTGATATTGAGTCGGCGGGTTCTGAATGCTGTACTCCGGACTCAGTTTTATGAGTTCTTGAGAGCGCAATCATGAAAAAGCCGCCCGTTGTGACGGGCCGGTCCGACCCGGTATTTGGCCTGTTGGCAAAGTCACCCCACAAACATCGCCTGGCGGATTATCTGGCTTTGCTAACGCCTCTGGACGATCAGGGGCGTTACCTGCCGTTCGATGAGTTGCGTTATCGCTGGGCGCCCGGGCTGGATGCGAATCTGTGCTGGGCCTTGGTCAAGAAGGCCCGTGTAGCGCAATATTCCAGCCTTCTGCCATTGGGTGAGCCTATGCAGTGGGGCACCTTCGTGCTGACCCCGACCGCGCAAAAAGCCATTTCGGCAGTTGATCGGCTAGCCACCACCGCCGCGCTGGAATACATGACCCGCCAGATTGGCGAACACGCGCATTTCAGCTATCTGCTCAATGACCTGATCGAAGACGAAGCCATCAGCAGCAGCCAACTCGAAGGCGCGGCTACCACCACGCAGGTGGCTAAGGACATGCTCAAGCGCAAGCGCCTGCCGCGCACGCCGGATGAGCGAATGGTCATCGGCAATTACAAAATGATGAATTTCGCCTGGGAAATGCGTGACCGGCCCTTGAGCGTCGAGTTGATCGCGGCGATCCATCGCGTGGGGGTCGAAGGCATCGACGACGGGCAATACAGCCCCGGAATGTTCAGGGTCAAAGATGATGTGGTCGTGCAGGACGGCGAGGGCAATACGGTCCACACACCGCCGCCCGCAGGGGGGCTGGCGTCACGTTTGCAGGTACTGACGAAGTGGATCAACCAGGCTCACAACGACCCCTTTCACACGGACTATGTACATCCCTTGATCAAAGCCATCGGGCTGCATTTTGCTCTGGGCTACGAGCATCCGTTTCGCGATGGCAACGGTCGTGTCGCCCGGGCACTGTTTTACTGGTTCATGTTCAAGAATGACTTTTCGGCCTTGCGCTACATCGCCATCAGCACACTGCTGCGCAACGCGCCGGTGAAGTACGGACGCTCGTATCTGCACACCGAAGCCGATGACCTGGACTTGACTTACTTCATCGATTTCCAGTGTTCGGTCGTTTTGCGGGCGGTGACTGGTTTTACCGAGGTCTACCGCAAAAGCCTGACTTATTGTGGGAGCGGGCTTGCTCGCGAAGGCGGTGTGTCAGTCAATGTTGATGTCGACTGACACGACGCTTTCGCGAGCAAGCCCGCTCCCACAGGGTTCTGCTGTGAGGTTTAGAGCGTGCCGAAGACCTTTTTTGCCAGGCTGGTGGCTGCTGCCGCCGGGTTCTGGCGAATGGTTTCTTCCTGTTTGCCAATCATTTCGAACAAGCCGTTCAGCGCCTGTTCGGTCACGTAGTTTTCGATGTTGGCGCTCTTCGCGTCCACCACGCCCAGGGTCGCGGCTTGGCCGGCGAACGAGTTGTATTGTTTGGCCAGGCCCACTTGGTCGGTGGCCTGCTTGACGATTGGCAGGAACTTGGCGCGGATCTGTTCGCGGCTGGATTTGTCCAGGTACTGGGTGGCCGAGTCCTTGCCGCCGCTGAGGATGCCCTTGGCATCGCTCACGCTCATCTTTTTCACGGCGTCCACCAGGATTGGCTGGGCCTGGGTCACGGCGGTTTCCGCCGCTTTGTTCATGCTGGTTTCCAGTTGATCGACCTGGGCGCCCATGCCGAAGGCTTTCATCTTGCTGGCGACCTTGCCCAGTTTGCCCGGCAGTTCGATTTTCACGTCCGGGTTGTTGCTGAAACCGCCCGGCGTACCAAGTTGTTTCACGGCCAGTTGTGCACCTTGGGTCAGGGCGTCCTTGAGGCCGCCGGTGGCGTCGGTTTGCGACAGGTCACCCAGGGACAACGCCAGAGCGTTTACAGAAATCATCAAGCCTGCGCACAGGCCGGCAAAGCGAAGGGTAGGGCGGAACATGGCGGCTTCCTTGTACGAATAAGGGAAATTAGCGGACGGCGTCGACGCGCAGTTTCAACGGTTGCGGGTCGTTGCCATCGAGTTGAACGGCATGGTTTTCGGTGGTGATGAACATCAGTTCAGCGTTCACTTCAATGCGTGCGCTGACCGAATAACGATGGCCGGGTTTGACCTGCGCCGGATCGTAGCTCAGATGAAACGCCAGCGGCACCTGACCTTTGACCGGGCCTTTCTGCTCATCGAGGACCACGGCTGGCGCATCGGCCAGGGACACGTCCTGCAGGCTGACACTCAAGGTAGCGCTCGGCGGCAGGGCGATGCGTTGCAGGTAGAACACTTCGCCATCGAGGCTGGTTTTGGCGGCGGGGTGCATGGCTTGGCAGGCTCCCAGCAGTGCGGTCAGGGCCAATAGAGACAGTTTTTTCATCATGGTTCTCCAATCAATGTGGGCGCGGGCTTGGAAGCCAAAGCGGCGTGTCAGTCAACGTTGATGTCGAAAG
>Ga0302175_10000405_pt1 | contig 14292 bp, 17 predicted proteins | sample I_Fen_N3_3_FD_198791 | JGI IMG/M metagenome (GOLD analysis project Ga0302175, IMG submission 198791) | Peat permafrost microbial communities from Stordalen Mire near Abisko, Sweden - I_Fen_N3_3 | ecosystem: Environmental > Terrestrial > Soil > Wetlands > Permafrost | place: Sweden: Abisko... | reverse complement strand
CATGGTCGGCGTTGCGGTGATCGAGACGTAGCCGTTGTAGATGATGCTGCTGCCGCCCGGCAGGTTCAGGCGAAGCAAGCGAGCCTGCTTGTCGTCGTCAGCAGCTTCACACACCGCCACGTAAGGCTTGGACGGATCATCAGCGACCGTGAAGGTCAGCGTGATTGGGTTTTTGGTGGTAGGCATCTGGCGATCATCATCGTCAGCCAGGAAACCAAAGGTCAGGAACTGCTGATCACCACCACTGGAATTCATCTCAGTAATCTGCGAGATCTCGGTGAAGGCTGTTACCTCGCGAACGGAACCAATCCCCGAGCCCGCGGGATACTGTTGAATGCTGGTCGTATTGACGCTCTCCAGCGCGAATGTGCCGCTGGCGATCTCCCCAACCCGGACGCCGCGACCGTCGAGGCGAGTCCAGCCGGAATTGACGGCTACTACATCGCCCTCGGCCAGGCCATGGGCTGCAGCAGTTGCGATTGCCGGATTAGCATTGGTCAGCGCAGTGAACTGGATTGCAACGCCGTAAGTCGATGCAATCTCAAGGGTGGCTCCGTTGGGCATTTGGATGCCGGCCATGGGTGTTTCCTCTTTTCAGAAATGACAAAACCCGCACAGAGGCGGGTTCATTGGTAAACCGTAGGAGCGGAGGATGCCGATACAGCTGACTAGCTATTCTTTGTAAGGCAACATCCCAGAAGCTGAATGTTCTATGTAGGAGTAGCACTCGTTGAGTGAAGGACGCAGGGAGCTCAGTTTGCCCCTCAATCTGGTTTGTCGAGTTTGCGAGCCAACTCGACGTTTATCTCAAACTGCTCACCGACATCGATCAGCGTGCGGCTGCTTTCGTCGATTGAGCCTTCCCGAGTCCAGAGAAACGGAAAGAATGAAAAGCACTGATCTGCTCTCAGTTCCTGCAGGTCACTACGCCAGCCATCCCAGCGCATGCCGTCGTAAAAAGTAGCGAGCCGATCGCTTAAGGCCCAGCCAAGAAAGTCGGTATAACCGATGTCCAACTGCTCCCACCGTAATGTATCGGGTGCCCAGTAATACATCGCTCCTACATCATCGCCCAGACCGCCGCCATTAATGGAAAAGAACCCTCCAGCAGCATCGTCGGCGACCAGCAAATAAGCATCGGCACGCCCGTTGTTCCAATCAACAAGATTTCGGGACAATTGGGGATGCCCGGAGCCGAGCACGCGCAACCAACCATGGTCGATGAGTAGACCACCGGTCTCGTAGGCAATCGCCCCCAACGTCGATCTAGTCGTGACTTGTAGGCTAGAAAGAACGCGGCCACTCTCGGTGGACGGGGGGAGTAACTGGTAGCTCAAAGTAGCCGCTCCCAACATTTTTTCAATGAGGGGTAGCGCGGGGTCTCGGCTGTCTATTAGGTCTTCCAAACTTGTCATCTGCCGGTCCTTGGAAAAAGGAACCGATTATAGCCACATAGGCAATACCGAGGATTGAGGCTCGGTGGGCACTAACAAACCAGCTATAAGCCGGTATCGGCTCGATACTCGAAAGAGACCGGAACCATGTATGTCGCTGCGTCGGCGATCCCAGGCCCCTGCTCCACTGGCGACATTGTGACCACTGTGACGCCGCTCTTCGTGTCTCGGGCATACAGCCGGAACAGACCAGCCAACTCAACCACAAGCGGGTTCGTCTTGGTCTTGCCGGTGCCGGCCGGGACCACAATGCTGATCTGGTAGACGCCGATGAAAGCCCGGTGGTCGCCGGCGAGCGTGCTGCTCGCAGTATCGCCCGGGAGCAAGAACGCCCGCAGATAGGTCTCTCCGTCGGCCGGGTCGTATTGGACGTTTTCGAACACAACTTTGATCGGCTCCACCCGGGTCTTGCTCCAGGCAATCAGCTTGGCCTCGTAAATGGACGCGATAATGGCGTGGCTCATACCTGGTTGTTCCTTGTGGCTTCGTCGACGATCTGCTGGAAGCGGGCAAGGGTTATCCGGACCATCCCGCCAGGGGCCTGGGTCGAATGCCCGTACTCCAGCGGGATGCCGTACGGAAGATTGTTCACGATGTAGGCTGTCTCGCCAGCCGTGAGCGCCTGCACTTGCAAGCGGAGCTTGGCCAGGGTCACACCGCCGGCCGGGTCGACTTGATAAAGCGTGCCTTCAGCCGGAGTGCCGATAGAGAATTGCCAGTTCCCTCGAAACCTCCCGCCGACGTAATCCTTGCCGACCACCAGGCCGTTCACGTTGAAGTTGTGGTCGCGCTCGGTCTTTGTCAGGGGTTTGGCATATTTCACGCCGCGCCGCAGCTTGCCAGCTTTGGTGAAGTTCGATTCGTTGAGGTTGATGATCGTGTTGCGCACTGCGACCTTGAAGTCATAGTCATCGGCTGCCCGGGTGTTCGCCTGGCGGTGCGCAATGTTCGCCGCCCAGACCTCTGGATTGCCCACGGGCGACATGCGGATGACGCTGCTGCCGATCTCGATAACGATCTCTCGGATGGTTGCGTCGATACCAGCCTGAGCCCGCTCAGCGAAGTCGCGAATGTTCTCGGCGAAGCTGCCGTTCATGCTGGCGTACTTGTTAGTCATGTGCGCACCTGCAGCTCATACAGGATGGGCGTGCCGGCCGGGTTGATCTCTTTCAGCGGAGGCACGATAGACCAGGTGCGGCCTTGGGCGACCACCTTGTCGAGCAGGCCAGGCACCCATGCCAAGCCCTTGGCGGCGATCTTGAGCTTCTTGTCGCCCTGTTTGATCAGGCTGTTGTTCTTGAATTCTTGGCCGGTGAAGTCGAGCAGAATGCCCTGGGCAATTTGCTTGACGGTTGCGCCTGGCGCTTCGCCGCCCGTCTCCGGGTCGTACTCGCCCGGTTCCGTCTTGCTGATGGTTACGGGCTGACCGAACTCCGTGATCATCTCCAGAGCCATCACGGCCATTTCGTCGTAGAAGGCCATGGTGGCTCCAGATATGAAAAACCCAGCGCGATGGCTGGGCTTCGATTTACTCGGTTTTTCCTGAAAGGTAGTCTGAAGCCGCCTTCGTCCGCTTCGTACGCTCCTCTAGGAGCTTGTCTGCAAGAAGAGCAGCTGCTGTCGCCGCTTGATCAGGCGATTCGTTACCGTCGACTACTGCGGATAGCGCAGCAGCAGCAAATCTGTCCCATGCGGCGGTATCACTATTAAACAACTTGGCAGTCATAAGTCACTCCTCCATAAGCGAGGCAAAAAGCTACCACTACGCACGTACCGCAAACAAGCCCCGCCTAAGAAGGTAATCAGCAAACTGCGTAGCGCTCGGGCGATCAGGCGCCGCCGGCAGCAGTCGGCCGCTGGTGTTCGGAATAGTCGCGTACTCGCGAGTCACCGCGCCTTCGACACGCTCCAGCGTTACCGCGCCTTTGCGCTTGTCGATCGGGTCTATGTCGTCCTGATGAATCTCAGCAGCCAGGGCCATTTGGCCGTATTGGATACGCGCGGGCAGGTAGTTGTTCGGCTTGATCTCATGATCCAGCAGCACTTCCCGGCGCGGCCAGGATAGACCCTGCTCGCTACTGGTCTTGCGCCCCTTCCAGGTCATGCCATCCATCGCCAGAGCGGCCCGGCGCAGCAGCGCTTCCTGCTCGGGAACGCCTGCGGGGATGACCGTGCCGAACTTCACGGCATACAGGGCAAGATCCTCGGCGCTCGCGTAGCTTTCGGCGTCAGGCTTGCCGGTGCCGTCCTCGATGATGAGTGTCATGCGTTAACTCGCTGGAATGGTTTGAAGATTAGCCGCCGGATCACCAACAGCCAGCAGTATTACTACTTGGGCAGCTCAGCGACGAGCTTTTCCAGGGATTCTTTCGAAGCGTTGGCCCGGTATTGGACATTGGCTTCATCGAGTTTGGCTTTCAGCGCCTCGATTTGAGTGGCCTCATCCGCCGGCGGTGTGGTGGCGGCCTTCTTCAGCGCTTCAACCTCGCCGCGCAGTGCGTCGACAGTCAAGGCAAGGCCGTCACGCTCAGTAGTCAGGTCACCTACTGAGGCATGGATGGTTCCCAGCACTTCGAACAGGCGCAACGCCAGTTCACCAGCCTCTGGACGGTGGATTTCGCCAGCCTCAAGGCCACCAATCAGGATCTCGATCGATCCATGTTCAGCCCGCAAAGTCGCGATGACTTTTTCCAGTTCGGCCTGGTGGGCACCGCCAACAATCTGCACCCGCTTGGCCTCTTTCACCGACACGTCAATACCGGCCGCTTCGTATGCGTCGACCACGCTTGGCCAATCGCCAATCACCAGCACGCTGGTCACGCCGGCTTCGGGCTTATCGAAGTGTTCCGGATTGCGGTAACGTTTCTCCTGGTCGAAGCCATTGAGCTGGTTGCTGTAAGTCAGTTCCATGTGTTTCTCCAAGGCGGCCATCGCTGACCGCGCGTTGAGTTTTTGGGTTAGCCGCCAGTTGCCGGAGGCGTCGCAGTCAAAGTGATCATCACGCCGGCGGTTACCTTGTTGCTGCCCGCGTGCTTGACCCAGTTGGCAGCGGAGCCGACCGCGGCCAGGGTTGGGTTGGAACCGCCGGTGGTGGCTTTCCAGCTGTAACCCAGCACATCGATGTTCACGGTGCCTTCAGCGCGATAACCGATGCTCAGGTTTTCTTCGTCGTTCACTTCGTAGGAACGGAAGCCCGGCGCCTGCGACTCGGTGATAGTTACGGCGTTAGGTAGCAGACCGAAAATCACGTCCGCCGGTGCGGTGTCAGTCACCAGTACTGGCTTGCCCAGGGTGCCAGGCAGGCCGCCGTAGATCACGACGCCAGCTTCTTCGTAGATCTTGTTGGTGATGGCTTCATCAACGATGTCGAAGTAGGCGCTGGAGTGCATGACCCACAGTGCGATCCGACCGAACTTATCGCCGAACTTGCGCATGCCGCGAGTCAGAGTCTTCTTGCCGTCGGTTTCGATGTTGGCCGAAACCACCATGTCAGCGTTGGAACCGATGGCCGCGCGCAGACCAGCAGTTGCGTACTGGATGAAGCCTTCCAAGGTCGCATCAGCAACGTCGGCGCCGACGATCTGGGAGAACTCCTCGACCGGACGACCGCGGCGCTTGAACGCCTCTTCGGTGGTCTGGTACGGACCGTACTTCCATGGAGCCTTGACGCCCACAGCTTCGCCGGCGCTGATCTTCTTGGCGGTAACCTTGCCGTCAGAGTTGACGTCACGGTGTTCAAGCGATCCGTTCAGCTTGTAGAGAGCACGCTTGCGGAAATCGCCTTCGATCAGTTCGTTGTCCAGCACCATCGCGCCGTTCGACGATGCGTTGAACACATCCAGGTTGTCCTGGACACGCTCCAGGTATGCGGTTTGCGCCTCATCGTTGTAGATGATCAGGTCGCTGTTAACGGTTGTAGCCATGGGTCAATCCCCTTACTTGGGCAATGCGAGGTATGCGGTTTGGCCGTGCTTGCGCTGAAAGTCGCGCTTCTGCTCGGAGGTCATTTCGGAGCGCTTGAATGCAGCCTTGCCGCCACCCCCGCCCGGGGCAAATGTCCCTGAAGCCCTTGGCCACAGATGAGGTGCGCTTTCGCGCAGAGATTCCGCCCATTCGAGCGGAGTCAGAGGGGTCTTGCCGTCTTTACCGAGGATGACCTGGCCGGATTCATCAACGGCGACTGCATCGCCATCTTCGTTAAGGGTGAACACGCCTTTGGCGCGCAGGATGATGTCGTCTGTCGCTTCAGGGAGCGCACCAGCCTTCAGTGCTGCGCCGCGTACCGAGTCGCCCAGGACTTTGCCCTGGAACTTGGCAGCGAAGGACTCAGCTTTCTCGGCACGCTCGCTGATGGTCTTCAGCTGCTTGTCGTAGTCACCGCGAAGGCGCTCAGTGCGGCGGTTGAAGACCTCGTCGACCTTGCCCTCGGTCAGCAGCTTGGTTTCTTCGTCCTGGCCAGCACGACTGAGCAGGCCTTTCACCGCATCAATGTCGATGCCTTCAAACTGGGTTTCGAACTGCGTCAGCTTGCCGGAGGTTTCCTTCAGCTTGCCCAGCAGTTCCGAGTTCTTGGTTTTCAAACCCGAAACGGATGCTTCAACGGCAGTCGCGATAGCGGCCTTGATTGCCGGGTTTTCCAGGTCGATTTCGTTTTCTTCTGCCACTTTGATGCACCCCTTGGGTTTAGTCGGCCCGCTTTGCAGGCAATAAAAAACCGCCCGGAGGCGGCTGGTTGAATGTTTTCGGCTAAATCCCGGCCCTCTCAAATGCCAGCGGCTCTAGTCCCTTCATCTGCGCCAGAGTTAGCGGCGCAAAGTTACGATCAAGCTGAAGTTCGGTGAACCGCTCGATGGTCAGCCCTCCCTCCCTGAACAGCTTGGCCCGGACTGGACCGATGGCCACGTCCTGGAACGAAGCAGGCTGCTGCTGAAGCCAGTGGTAGTAGTCGAGGTCGGCACTGACCTGCTGTCCGCCATTGGCGCCCACTGAAGCCCTCGTGGCGCCTTTTGCAAAAATCTCACTGAGAGAAGTAAGCAGTACAAACGTTGTTCGACAGTTATGAGTTACGATTCCACCAGCAAAATACCAGCCCTCTACCGTTTCGAGATTGTAAACATGCCCAGAAAAACCATCGTTCCGAATCTCGACGATCTGGTCGCAAAATACGTGGCCGGAGCATCCATTGATGATATTTGCAGCCAGTTCAGTGTCAGCAGAGCCGTACTCTATCGATCCTTCAGTGAGGCTGGCGTCGTCATGCGTAACGCCGGAAGGCCGAAAATCGAACTGCCGACCGAAAGACTGATTGAAATGTTCAATTCCGGCGTCGGAATCTCCGGTATAGCTACTTATTTCAAGGTCGCCCCAAATGTCATCATCAGGCATCTCAAGCTGGCAGGTGTTCCGACTAGAAACCGAAGTGAGCAGCAGAGTGCGCGCATGGCTACAACAGCTCCGGACGAGCGAAAGCGCCTTGCTCAGCGAGCTAACGAAGCTGCAAGAGGTAGAGTCCACAGCGCGGAAGAGAAAGCTCAACGCGCGATTACTAATCAGACCCGATCGGCGCGCATCTCCAGGTACGAGACCCAGCTCTTTACGATGCTGGTGAATCGCGGCATATACCCCACCACCCAACACCCTATCGGCCCCTATAACTGCGACCTCGCTGCCCACCCCGTCGCCGTGGAAGTATGGGGCGGACACTGGCACTGGACAGGCAAGCACGCTGCTATTACTGAGGAACGCTTCCGTTACCTCATGAATGCTGGATGGCATGTCATGGTCGTCGCAGTCAACAACACCAGCCCACTTACTGCTGCCGTCGCAGATTACGTTGCTTCGGAGATCAAGCTCCTTCGCAGCGACCCATCCCTTGTCCGTGAGTATCGGGTGATTTGGCGTGCAGGTGAGTACACGACCAGAGGATGTCTTGAAGACAACGACTTCTCCGTCGAACCACCGTTTACTTACGCCCGCGATCCCGCTACTGGCCGTTACAAGAGTGTGCCCCGGTAAACAATTCGGGTGAAACGGCGGCCTGGGCCCAGACTCAACCGGAAACCTACGGCCGTCCATCGAGCGGCACAACTGGCTGGTCTTGCTGTCCAGCGTGGCCACCATCTGGATCTCTTGCACGATATCCGTGTTGGCCTTGGCGACCTCCATGCGCGCCTGGGACGACACATGCTGAATCGCGGTGTGCACAACCGTGCTGGCATTGCGGCTGGTGGTGGCAAGAATGCCGTCCTTGTAGCCCGCCGCCTTGGTACCGCGAATGTTGCGGATGATCTGGAAATTCGTCTGCCCTTCGAAGAAGCCTTGCCGAATGGTGCCGGTGACGCGCTCACGCTCTGCGCTGGTCCAGCCTTTGATGAAGGCCTTCAGCAGCTTCCCGCCGCCGTTGCCACGCACGCTGAGCGGGTTCGTCAGCACTGCGGTCCGGATTGCAGCGGCCGTCGGCGCGACTACATCCAGCGACACACCAACCGGCGCCGATCTGGCAATGCTGGTCGCCTCAAACTCAGCCTCGTAGTTGGCGATATCTACCAGGTCGAGGTTCAGTTGCGCGCTGTAGCGGTCGAAGATGCCCAGCAGCAGACTATCCACTTCCTTCAGCAGCGCTTCGAGGCGTTTGACACTGTACTCGGTCAGGTCCGACTGGGTCAGCCGGTCGCGAATTGAGCGGTCAATCTCCTTGAGAAAGGGAGCGAACTTGCCGACCTCCCCAGCCTTGAGCTTTTCGAGAAAGACCGCGTGCCGGATCGTGGCATCAAGTACTGCCGGATTTACCGCCATTTGGTTTGTCCTCGTCGTCCAGGTCCAGGCCGTCGCCCTGCTCTTCCAGCTCGCCATCGATTTGCAGGTCTGTTCGCTCTGGCGCAATCAGCCCAAGCTTGCGCAGGTACGCCCGAAGATCCGCCTTCGCGAAGCCGCCGTTCTGCCACAAGCCAACCAAGGCTGTGATCATCTGCGGATCCGCCGTTAGCTCGACGAATTCCTGATTAACCTGGTAGGCGACCTTCTTGTCAGCAACGCCCATGTAGGCGCAGCACCACATGATGGCTCGCGTGTATGCCTCGCTGACGTTTGCCACACAACCAGCGAGCACCGATGTGGATGCCGACTGATCGCCGCGCGACTCGGTAGCTGTCTTGGTGGCAAGTGACGCCACAACCATCCGTGCGCCCAGTTCAATCATCATTTGGTTCTTATCGGCCATGGCCTCTTTGACCAACGTGTTAGGCGCCGGCTGTGCGTAACCGAACTGGCCGCCAACCGGCAGCATCATCGGCGCCCTGGAGCCGACATAGACGCCGTTCTTCTCCATCCAGTCGCGCCACTGCTCGTCCAAACCAGAGATCCACGGCTGGGCCTGGCCACACCAGAAGACGCTGTCTTCATAGTCGGCGCTGTTCCGGTAATGGCCCAGGTTGATCATTGCGATGTCATAGAGCGGTGATTCGTCGATACTCGGGTCGTTGTTCTGGGCACCGACGAATGTAAACGGGATCTCCTTGAGCCGCCCCGTAACGCCTTCTGGCTTGAATTCGTCAATGACTGCCAGTGGCCCGCCACCTTTCGGACCGGACCGGCGCCAGACCCGGCAGACAAAGCCGTCGTCCTCCAGCGCCAGTTCGCGGTACTGCTCAGCTGTCTTGTAGCCAAACCCTTCCGGTATCTCCGGCGACTCGCGCAGCACCACCAGCGTCAGCACGCTGTGGCCGTTCACCATACCCGTGCGCCAGTTGATGATGTCTTCTGCGCAATAGGAAAGGATCACAGAGTGACCGCCGATGCCGTCGTCTTGGTGATAGTCGACGTACAACCCGTGGCGCCCAGCCTCAAGCACCTTCTCCAGCGTGCCTTGGGAGTGCTGGTAAATGCTGACACCGGAGCCGTTAGCATTGACCTGCAGGTATTCCAGCTTCTTCGGCACCGCGAGGGTCGGATCTTTATGGAAGGCCAGACCAAGCAGCCCGTTTCGGGTGTGCCCTGTGGCGTTCTTGAACACCGCCCGATCGCGGTAAGCCCTGTTCCGGTCTACGTTCTCCGGCGACTTGTCGTGCGCGTTGATGTACGGCAGCCGATCGACTACCCGGTGCTGGCCGGCGCAGACGTCACGAACGGTCGCCCAGCGGTCCAGCACTGTCGTGTATTCCGCCCGTTTGAAGGAGACGTCGTTACTCATCGGGCGTATCCCATTTTGATAGCGGTGACCGGTTTGATGATCGGATACTCGCGGTGGATGAAGTAGCCGCCGGCGTCGTTCGCGTGATCGATGCCTGCGGTTTTATCTGGCTCCCCGTTCGCGCCCCACACCTGTTGCTCCAGGCCATCGGCGTAGGTTGGGCAGGTGAACGGGTTGATCAGGTAGCGGCGCTCGCCCTGCGCATTGCAGAAGACGGCGTTCATTGCGTTGATTCGATCCTTCACCGGCGGGTTTGCAGCTGGAGCGATGACCGCGAACCCGGCCTGCTTGAGCATGGCAAGGTCGGTGATGCTGGCGTTCACGGACTTGCGTGAATCGCCCGAGGCGTCCGGGTAGATCCTGATTTCGCAGGTCTTCTTGAAATCGTTGCCGTCGTGCTGCCAGTAGCGTTCTTTGATCCGGCGGATCATGTCGGGCGTGTCGTAGCCGTCGATCAGCTCATCTACTGCCCTGGGCAGCCCCTGATCACGTTTGACGTGGGTGATTGCCGCCATCTTGCCGACGTTGAAGTCCATCCCAATAAACAGCGGCTCGCCGGGCTGCACGGTGTCGAAGCATCCGTTGAGCTTGCGGTCATAGGCCGTGTAGATCGTTCCGGACGCCAGGTTGACGAACTGGCCCTTCAGGTACGCCATGATCAGTTGTGGCGGATACGACTCCATCAGGGAGGCGATGTAGTCATCCGGCAAGTTCAGCTCGTTATCGAACGTGCTGGCCTGCACCAAGCCATACATCTCTTTCAGCGACGGCTTATCGCGCAACTGCTTCACGAACTGCAGGAATACGAACTTGAAGCCTTCCGGCGTTGTGGTGACGTCCACCCCGTTCTTCAGCCCGGGCAGGTTGTAGCGCATCCGGGCGATGATCTTGCGCCAGGCCTGCTGTGCCTTGATGGCCGTCAGCACGTCCAGCTCATCTACCAGGGCGTGACCGATCTTGAAGCCAACGATGGTCTGAGGCTTCTCCATAGACCTACAAATCACAGTGCCGCGGCACTGCCGGCCGCTGTAGATGTGAACCTCGTGGTTCGCCTGGTTGATCTTGGTCTTCAGCCCCCAGTCGTAGGCAACCTCATCCATGGTCGGATAGAAGATGTCCCGGATCTGCGGGTAGGTCGGCGCGAAGTACCCAGCGTTGACGCCGGGCCACTCCATGAAGTGCTTGCTGAGTGCCGAGCAGCCCACCCATGTTTTCCCCGAGCCGAACCCGGCAACGAAAGCACGAAACTTGTGGGGCAGCGTGAGGAACTGAGCCTGCGGAACATTAAGGCTCGGCATTCGGTTTCCTCGCATCAACCACGTCGACCTGAATCCGAGTCGGAATTACCGGCTCGTCGCCCGCCTCCTCCTTCCGCGCTCGATTGACGTAGATGTCGCCGGTTTCTTTCGCGGCCTGCTCCAGGATCTGCATAGCCAGACCAATGTTCTTCATCGACTCGGCCCTCTCCACGAAGCGGTTCATGGCACGAAGGCGGAAGGCACGATTGGCGATCGGGATGTCAGCTGTCTCTTCGCGGAACCGCTTACGGGTGTCGTGAAAGAGGGTCTGCCACTTGAGCGCCAGATGGGAGCCGGCGCGCTTTGTCGGATCGTGCTGCTCAACCTGCTGGCGGGTTATATCTACATCAAATTCTTGCTTCACCGCTTGTGAGACCTGGCTTGGGGTGTCGAAGCACGCCAAAGCCTGAACGATGAAGCTCTTCACCTCATTTTTCAGGGCTGCCATAAGTTAGATTCCGTCTCACGCCTGTCTTACATCAGGCCAACTTGAGCAGACAGGTTCCGCAGGCCCTCGCAATGTTCAATTTCCCCATCTCAGCAGGACTGTTTGCAGCATCCACCAACGCTTGAACGTCTGGGCTCGCACCGTAGCGACGGACGACACCGACGAACTCCTCGACATCATGTCCACGCATCTCCAGCTTCGGCGCGCCTTCCTTGGTGAAGGCTGGCTGGCCGTACTTATCGTTGGCGTGGGCGATGTGGTACAGCTCATGCTCAACCAGTGCGCAGAAGTCGGTGTCACTGCACTCGGAGCAATAGTCAGCGGCAAACGTGATGATGTAGCCCGGTACATCGCCGAACCAATCACGCATCTGCTGCTCCATCCGAGCTTTCTGCCAACCACCTGCACGGAACGCTACCTGTTCGGCCTGGCCCAGAACCGTCCTACCCTGCTTCTCGAAGCTCGACGACGCCCACATGATCCGGATGTCTGCATCCAGTAGGTGTGCATGGTCTTCGTTGTGAATGCTGCCTGTGTCGGCAAGGATCTCGGACTGGAGCCATTCCCACACCTCAGGCGCAGGAGTCAGGCGAATACCGAAGTCGGACAGGTCCGATAGCTCAAGCAACGATGCTGGAGGAGCTGGTCTGTCCACTGCCACACCTTTGAGCTTGAAATAGTGGCTGGTTGCCGGTATTGGTGAGAATCAATCAACGGAAGGAATACGAAATGTCTGAACACTTCAAAAACCTACGCCGCCATTCGGGCATGAGCGAAGGATCCACCGAATCAAAACGTGAAGCTGCGGTTGCTGCAGCGCTTGCATTGATAGAGGCAAGGATCACGAATACTCCGGCAAATGGTGTGCTTGAAGGAGAGCTGAATAACCTATCAAAATATGCCGACCAGATTCAGGAAGCGCTCAAGGTCAAGTAATACCACGTGCCGCACTCACCTGCGGCACACCTACCTCACCTGCTTCCAGCAGCAGATCTATCAACCGCCGCTTAGAAAACCGCCCAAATGACGGCTATGCGATCTGCTTTATATCTTTCATATCAGCGCAGGTCTTATCGACTCTACGAAATCTTGGGCATCGCGAAAGTAATTTCGAAAGGCATCAGCGATAGCACCAGTGGATTGCGCCGTAACATATACGACGTCATCGGCCGGATGTAGTTTTTCAACTTCGTCGCGATACGCCATAGCTTTTGGCCCACTTGAAAACCCCTTAGCAAGAAGTTCCCCATCACGAAAGTGGAGCACTATATTCTTTTTCTGAGGGATGATGGTTGCGCTTCTACGAGCCATATCTAAAGTGTGAATGACTCCTAACTCACGCTCTAGTTCCTGCATCTCGCGACAAAGGTTTGCATCATCAATGTCCGGACATGCGCCCGTGCGATTTTCTCTTGTTCTTGCCAAATATTCGCTTGCCAGAACGAATAGACGCTCTCTTCTAGGGTTTGCATTTTGGTCGAATTTTATTCTTGCACCATCCAAAAGATCGCTAATTTCCACCGCTGTAGCCCATGCGTGCTGAGTTCGCGTCCTGTACTGAATCTCAATTTTCAGGCCGCTGTAAGACTGCCCACCGACAGACTGACTCGCATATCTATAGACTTCGTGAATGCCCCGATAACCAGTCGCCTTTGGGCGTACTATGTAGTCGTACCTGTCCTGATCATCACGGACGTGCTTGGCTCTCGTCGTATGAAATGATTCTCGAAATTCTTGAATTTCTTCGATCGAATCAAAAATCAATCTGCACCCAGCCAGATCATGCATTGTGGCAAGATCATTCGCTCGGCCGGTTGAAAGCTTATCAAGAATGGTGTTCAGTCGCTTCAAGCGCTGGGCGAACGTGATGCCCATGCCATCATGGCGCCTCATATAGTCACGCAGGTTAGCCTGAAATGTATTCAGGATGTATGCGTGCGAGTTACGCCAGTTATTGACAACATCTCGGTCTTCGGCGGAGCCCTCTCCTTTCGCCAAGGCGGTACCTGCCCTGGTTACTGCGCCTTTACTGTACTTCTTGGGTTCCCCATAAGAAGCCATCCACCACCCCTTCCTTGATATGTTTATGATGGCCACTTTAACCTCCTAGCGCTGAATGCTCAAACCAACAACTACCTTGTCTTTGGCAAGCCCAAAATCGCTCAGGCCGTATCGTTTTCAGGATCGTCCACAAAACCTCGCGCCACGATTTGGCGCATTCGAAAACGTGGCGCGGATTACTGTTTGCGCCGCTCGATCCCTTCAGGCGCCTTCGGGCAACCCATGCAGTGCTCACAATGCAGCGTGCGGCACAACCAGGCTTTCACCGGCTGCCAGTAATTGACCATGAAGATGTGGCGCGCACCGGCGAGGGCCAAGGCGACATGCAGCGTCAGCCCGGCAGTCGTCGGACCAAAGAAGATGTTCTGACTACGCACCGACACGACGAAACCAGTGATGGCGATCGTGGTGTAAATCAGCTTCCCTAGGATGCCGTCCCTAACCTTCCCGCTCAGTACGCACCAGGTCGCCCATGCCGCGATGAGGCCGCATGCGATGGAGTTGATCAGTTCAAGATTCATGGGTTGCCTCCCCCGAACCGCTGGCGGATAAGCGCCCAGAGGTCAGCGGCTTTGATGGCTCGGTTGATTGCTGCCAGGAGAGAGCCGCCGAACGTGCCAAGGAGAAAACCAATCCCGGCGACGATCTTCGGCTCAGTGACATTCAGGTAGGCGCTCACCATGCTCGTCAGGTACAGAGAGCAGGCAACGCCGGTGATCAAGAACACCATCCAGGCTCGCCAGTCGGACAAGTCGTCCTTGTGCCACCAGCTCGCAACAACGGCCCCAATCAGGCCCGCAATCAACAATTCGAACCTGTCGATCTTGTCGAGCAGGCGCTGTA
>Ga0302175_10000403_pt1 | contig 14343 bp, 10 predicted proteins | sample I_Fen_N3_3_FD_198791 | JGI IMG/M metagenome (GOLD analysis project Ga0302175, IMG submission 198791) | Peat permafrost microbial communities from Stordalen Mire near Abisko, Sweden - I_Fen_N3_3 | ecosystem: Environmental > Terrestrial > Soil > Wetlands > Permafrost | place: Sweden: Abisko... | reverse complement strand
GGGATTGCGTGAACCAGAGAAATCCCGGGCAAAAAAAAGCCCGATCTCGCTAAAGCGTTCAATCGGGCTACACACTCAGGAGCAACAAGTGCAAAGGGAGGTTCGATGCGCGTACAGGCTTGAAGGGTTGCGCCAGGTCACTAGACCATCTGGTGATTATCTGGCGATTAACGGATCAGGCGACTTGGGAGAGCTTGGCGTTGGCCTGGTTCAGGCCCTTCTCCTGGAAGTCACCGCCCAGGTTCATGCCCTCCGCGTGAATAAAGGTCACGTCGTGGATACCGATGAAGCCCATGACCTGACGCAGGTACGGTTCCTGGTGATCCGCCGGGCCACCGGCATAGATCCCGCCGCGAGCGGTCAGCACGTAAGCACGCTTGCCACTGAGCAGGCCTTGGGGGCCGGTGTCGGTGTACTTGAAGGTCACGCCGGCACGCAGCACGTGGTCGAGCCAGGCTTTGAGGGTGCTCGGGATTGCGAAGTTGTACATCGGCGCAGCCATGACCAACACATCAGCGGCCAGCAGTTCGTCGGTCAACTGATTGGAGCGGTCCAGGGAAGCCTGTTCGATGTCGTTGCGTTGTTCGGCCGGTTTCATCCAGCCGCCGAGCAGGTTGATGTCCAGGTGCGGCACCGGGTTGATGGCCAGGTCACGGATGGTGATCGTGTCCGCCGGGTGTGCAGTCTTCCATTGGCTGATGAAGGTCTGGGTCAACTGGCGGGAAACCGAGTCTTGCTGACGGGCGCTGCTTTCGATGATCAGAACGCGTGACATGGGATGTAGGCTCCATCTGAGAATGCTGTAAGGCGATGGAGTGGAGATTAAACAGAGTCATATCGATGAAAAAGCGCAAATAACTGCTATAACGCATCGATAAATTCGTTTATAAGCTGAGCACACGCTGTACCTGTAGGAGCGAGGCTTGCCCGCGAAGGGGTCGTTTCATTCAACATCGGCGTGCACCGCCTTCGCAGGCAAGCCTCACTCCTACAGGGTTCCAACTCATTTAGGCGTGCAGGTCAGGTCGATACGCATCTTGATAATGGTGCGGGTGAACTTGGCGGTGGCATAGCTGTGTTTGCCGGCGGGCACGTCGACCCTGCGGGTACGCGGCGCCTCGGGGCCATTGTTGAAGACAACCTTGCAGCTCGCATCGGTGGTGCCGTAGTTGTTGACCTGAATCGAGGCGATGTCGTTATCCGTATCGGACGCGTTGTAGTCAATGCTCAAGCCGTTCAGGGTTTTCTGGACGTCAATCGGATAGGCAAACGCCGTCAGCGGCAACATCGCGAGCAGCACACAACAGAATTTTTTCATTCGGCAGTCTCCAATAAGGACTGCCAGCTTAGGACAAGAGGAGCTCATCATGAAAGCGCCCCGCGTGACCCTTGATCAATGGCGAACGTTACAAGCCGTGGTCGATCACGGTGGTTTCGCCCAGGCCGCCGAAGCGCTGCACCGCTCGCAATCGTCGGTCAGCTACACCGTGGCGCGCATGCAGGACCAACTCGGCGTGCCGCTGCTGCGCATCGACGGTCGTAAAGCCGTGCTCACCGAGGCCGGCGGCGTGTTGCTGCGCCGCTCCCGGCAACTGGTGAAACAGGCCAGCCAACTGGAAGACCTGGCCCATCACATGGAGCAAGGCTGGGAAGCGGAAGTGCGACTGGTGGTCGATGCCGCTTACCCGAGCGCCCGCCTCGTGCGCGCCTTGACCGCGTTCATGCCGCAAAGCCGTGGCTGCCGCGTGCGCTTGCGTGAGGAAGTGTTGTCGGGGGTCGAAGAAGTCCTGCTCGAAGGCGTGGCTGACCTGGCGATCACCGGTTTAAGCATTCCCGGTTACCTGGGTGCGGAATTGAGCGATGTGGAATTTGTCGCCGTCGCCCACCCCGAACACCCGCTGCATCGCCTGAACCGCGAACTGAATTTCCAGGACCTGGAAACCCAGATGCAAGTGGTGATCCGCGACTCCGGCCGCCAGCAGCCACGGGATGTCGGCTGGCTCGGTGCCGAACAGCGCTGGACCGTCGGCAGCCTGGCCACCGCCGCCACATTCGTCAGCAGCGGGTTGGGTTTCGCCTGGTTGCCCCGGCACATGATCGAGCGAGAATTGAAGGAAGGCACGCTCAAGCTGCTACCGTTGGACCAGGGCGGCAGCCGCAACCCGAGTTTCTATTTGTATTCGAACAAGGACAAACCCCTGGGCCCGGCGACGCAAATCCTCATCGAACTGCTGCGCACCTTTGACACCGCGCCGCTGGATGCACCGTTCGCCGCCCCTGAACAAGCCTGATACGGAGTGTCTGCATGGCCTATTTCGAACATGAAGGTTGCAACCTGCACTATGAGGAATATGGCCACGGCACTCCGTTGCTGCTGGTCCACGGGCTGGGTTCCAGCACCCTGGACTGGGAAATGCAGATCCCGGCACTGGCCGCGCGCTACCGGGTGATCGTCCCGGATGTGCGCGGCCACGGGCGCTCGGACAAACCTCGCGAGCGATACAGCATCGCCGGGTTCAGCGCCGACTTGATCGCCCTGATGGAACACCTGAACCTCGGCCCGACCCATTATGTGGGCCTGTCCATGGGCGGCATGATCGGTTTCCAATTGGCCACGGATCAGCCGCAACGGCTCAAGAGCCTGTGCATCGTCAACAGCGCCCCCGAGGTCAAGTTGCGCAGCCGTGACGATTACTGGCAGTGGTTCAAGCGCTGGAGCCTGATGCGCATGCTCAGCCTCGGCACCATCGGCCAGGCCCTGGGCGGCAAACTGTTCCCGAAACCCGAGCAGGCCGATTTGCGACAAAAAATGGCCGAGCGCTGGGCAAAAAACGACAAACATGCTTATCTCGCCAGCTTCGATGCGATCGTTGGCTGGGGGGTTCAGGAACGACTTTCCAGGGTCACCTGTCCAACCCTCATCATCAGCGCCGACCGTGACTACACCCCGGTGGCGCTGAAAGAAACCTATGTAAAACTGCTGCCCGATGCGCGGCTGGTGGTGATCGCCGATTCGCGCCACGCCACCCCGCTGGATCAACCCGAACGCTTTAACCAAACCCTGCTCGAGTTTCTCACCGCAGTCGACACCACCACACTCAGGATCACTGACCCATGCTGAAAAAAATCGCCCTCGTCGCCGGCTCCGTGCTGTTTGCCGCCAACCTGATGGCCGCGACACCCGCCAAGGCGCCACACGTTGAGTTGGTCACCACCAACGGCACCATCGAAATCGAACTGGACCCGGTCAAGGCGCCGATCAGTACCAAGAACTTTCTGGATTACGTCAACAGCGGTTTCTACAACAACACGATTTTCCACCGTGTGATCCCGGGCTTCATGATCCAGGGCGGCGGCTTCACTCAACAGATGACGCAAAAAGAAACCAAGGCACCGATCAAGAACGAGTCCAAGAACGGTTTGCATAACGTCCGTGGCACGCTGTCCATGGCCCGCACGTCCGATCCGGATTCGGCCACCAGCCAGTTCTTCGTCAACGTCAAGGACAACGACTTCCTCGACCAGGGCGACGGCTACGCGGTGTTCGGCAAAGTGGTCAAAGGCATGGACGTAGTGGACGTGATCGTCAACTCCCAGACCACCACCAAAAGCGGCATGAAAGATGTGCCGGCCGACCCTGTGTTCATCAAGTCGGCCAAAGTCATCGACTAAGCTCCACCGGATGTCTTGAGCGGTTGTCGCCTCGCGGCACCGCTCACATTGTTCAAAGGAAAGCCCCAGTGTGGGCGGAGAACCCATGCTTTATCGCCGTTTTGAAAAACTGATCGATATCTTCCGCGATGCACCGACGGCGGCCCCGCCGGATCGGGTTCTCCCCTTCTATACCTATTACTTGAAGCAGGTCTGGCCGAGTTTCGCCGCCCTGCTGGTGGTCGGCCTGTTTGCCTCGTTGATCGAAGTCGCGCTGTTCAATTATTTGAGCCGCATCATCGACCTGGCGCAGGGCACGCCCAACCCCGATTTCTTCAAGGATCACGCGCTCGAACTGACCTGGATGGTGGTGGTGACGCTGGTCCTGCGGCCGATTTTCTTCGGCCTGCACGACCTGCTGGTGCACCAGACGCTGACCCCGGGCATGACCAGCCTGATTCTCTGGCAGAACCACCGCTACGTGCTCAAACAGAGCCTGAATTTCTTCCAGAACGACTTCGCCGGGCGCATCGCCCAGCGCATCATGCAAACCGGCAACGCCCTGCGCGATTCCGCCGTGCAAGCGGTGGACGCCCTCTGGCATGTGCTGATCTACGCGATCAGCGCGCTGGTGCTGTTTGCCGAAGCCGACTGGCGCCTGATGATTCCGCTGATCACCTGGATCGCCGGTTTCATCGGCGCGCTCTATTACTTCGTGCCACGGGTCAAGGACCGCTCGGTGCAGTCCTCCGATGCGCGCTCCAAACTGATGGGGCGGATCGTCGACGGCTACACCAACATCACCACCCTCAAACTGTTCGCCCACACCAATTACGAACAGCAGTACGCCAAGGAAGCCATCAAGGAGCAGACCGAAAAAGCCCAGATGGCTGGCCGCGTAGTGACCAGCATGGACGTGGCCATCACCAGCATGAACGGCCTGCTGATCGTCGGCACCACCGGCCTGGCGTTGTGGTTGTGGTCGCAGTCGCTGATTTCCGTGGGCGCGATTGCCCTGGCCACGGGCCTGGTGATCCGCATCGTCAACATGTCCGGCTGGATCATGTGGGTGGTCACCGGCATTTTCGAAAACATCGGCATGGTCCAGGACGGTTTGCAGACCATCGCCCAACCGGTCAGCGTCACCGACCGCGAGCAGGCCAAACCGCTGGCGGTGGCCCGTGGCGAGGTGCGTTTCGAGCAGGTGGATTTCCACTACGGCAAGAAGAAAGGCATCATCGGCGGCCTCAACCTCAACATCAAACCCGGTGAGAAAATCGGCCTGATCGGCCCGTCCGGCGCGGGCAAATCGACCTTGGTCAACCTGCTGCTGCGGCTCTACGACGTCGAGGGCGGGCGCATCCTCATCGATGGCCAGAACATCGCCGAAGTCGGCCAGGAAAGCTTGCGCGAACGCATCGGCATGATCACCCAGGACACCTCGCTGCTGCACCGTTCGATTCGCGACAACCTGCTTTACGGCCGGCCCGACGCCACCGACGCCGAACTGTGGGAAGCGGTGCACAAGGCCCGGGCCGACGAGTTCATCCCGTTGCTCTCGGACGCCGAAGGTCGCAGCGGTTTCGATGCCCACGTCGGCGAGCGCGGAGTGAAACTCTCCGGCGGCCAGCGTCAGCGGATCGCCATCGCCCGGGTGCTGCTCAAGGACGCGCCGATCCTGATCATGGACGAGGCGACTTCGGCACTGGACTCGGAAGTCGAAGCGGCGATCCAGGAAAGCCTGGAAACCCTGATGCAGGGCAAAACCGTGATCGCCATCGCCCACCGGCTCTCGACCATCGCCCGCATGGACCGCTTGGTGGTGCTGGAAAACGGCAAGATCGCCGAAACCGGCACCCATGCCGAACTGCTGGCCCACGGCGGCTTGTATGCGCGGTTGTGGGCGCATCAGACGGGTGGGTTTGTCGGGATTGATTGAATCGAACGAACAACACCGAACCTGTGGGAGCGGGCTTGCTCGCGAAAGCGGTATATCAGGCAACATTGATATCGATTGACCCACCGCTTTCGCGAGCAAGCCCGCTCCCACATTGGAACTACGACACACCAAAAACCGCCACAACCCGCCAACCACGGGCCCTGGCGGTTTTTTCATGTCCACTGGCATTGCGCCAAAACCCTGCTGTACTCAGCCAAGGTTCTGGAGATGAACCTGTCGTAAATTCGCAGGATGCATAACGCACTAAAGTCTCGATAGGAAACCTATCAAGGACGCTCTCATGTCTCTGTTCAAACGTTCAGTCACTGAGTTGTTAGGTACGTTCTGGCTGGTGTTGGGTGGTTGTGGCAGTGCGGTGCTGGCCGCGTCGTCGCCGTTGGGTATCGGGGTGCTGGGTGTGGCCCTGGCGTTTGGTCTAACCGTGCTGACCATGGCATTCGCCATTGGCCATATCTCTGGCTGTCATCTCAACCCTGCGGTGTCGGTGGGTTTGTTCGTCGGCGGTCGATTCCCGGCCAGGGAGTTGCCGGCCTACATCGTCGCCCAGGTGATTGGCGGGGTGATCGCCGCCGCATTGCTTTACTACATCGCCAGCGGCAAGGAAGGCTTCGACCTGTCGGCGGGGCTGGCCTCCAACGGCTACGGCGAGCACTCCCCCGGCAAATACTCGATGGCCGCAGGCTTTGTCTGTGAGCTGGTGATGACGGCGATGTTCGTGCTGATCATCCTCGGTGCCACCGACAAACGCGCACCGGCGGGGCTGGCACCGATCGCCATCGGCCTGGCCTTGACGCTGATCCACTTGATCTCGATTCCCGTCACCAACACCTCGGTCAACCCGGCCCGCAGTACCGGCCCGGCGCTGATTGTCGGCGGCTGGGCCATCGCGCAGTTGTGGATGTTCTGGGTGGCACCGCTGCTGGGGGCGGTGGTCGGCGGCGTGACGTATCGCTGGCTCGGCAAGGAAGGCACCTGAGGCCCGTGGCGAGGATCAGTCCTGCCGATATGGCAGGGCGGTCCTCGCCTCTTCGGCATAAGCCAGCACGCCGACACGTTCCTGCTGCAAAAAGTCCTTCACCGCCGCTTTCAACCCCGGATGGCGCAAGTAGTGCCAGGAATGGGTGATCACCGGCTCGAAGCCGCGAATCAACTTATGCTCGCCCTGGGCTCCGGCATCGAAACGTTGAAAGCCGTTGGCAATGGCGTAATCCATGCCCTGATAGAAGCAAGTCTCGAAATGCAGCCGGTCAAACTCTGCCAGACAGCCCCAGTAACGCCCATAGAAACTGTCGCCGCCCACCAGGCTGAACGCCATCGCCACCGGCCGTGAGCCTTGTTTGGCCAGCACCACGCGAATCGATTCCGGCATGCGCTCGGCCAACAGGCTGAAGAATTCCCGCGTCAGGTACGGCGTTTGCCGGCGGACCGCGTAGGTATTGGCGTAGCAGGCATAGACGAAATCCCACTGCGCCTCGGTCAGTTGCACGCCCTCCAGCCATTCAAACTCGATGCCCTGCCCCGCCACTTGCTCGCGTTCCTTGCGCATCTGCTTGCGCTTGCGCGAACTGAGGGCGTCGAGGAAATCCTGGAAGTCCCGATAACCGCGATTCTGCCAGTGATACTGACAGCCGATGCGCTGCAACCAGCCCGGTTGTTCGGCCAGCGCCGCGTCGGTGAACGGGTCGGTAAAATTGATGTGGGCGCTGGAAAGTTCTTCGATCTCCAGATAACCCGGCAGGCTGCTCAACAGCTCAAAACCATCCTCGACCGTCGCCGCCAGCAAGCGCGGGCCGCTGACCGGGCTGAACGGCACGGCGGCCAATAACTTCGGGTAGTACTCGATGCCGGCACGGGCGCAGGCGTCGGCCCAGGCGTGGTCGAACACGTACTCGCCGTAGGAATGCCATTTGCGGTAACCGGGCAACGCCGCGATCAGCCGATCACCTTCGACATGCAGCAAATGCTCAGGCTGCCACCCGGTGTGCGGGCCAACGCTGCCGCTGTCTTCCAGGGCACTCAGGAACGCGTGGCGCAGAAACGGCTGACGCTCAGGCACCAACGCGTCCCACGTTGGCGCGGCGATTTCGGACAAGCTTTGCAGACGTTGCAGCGGCATCGACATTCTCACTGTTGCTTGGCGTGACAGCTTGGCGAGTATCGCCTATCGCCACTTATTCCACACCCGTCATCCGCGGACAGTGCTCTGGCCCAATGGTTCACGAGCACTTTGTATCGTCATCGAGACGCCATCACTTTGCCACTGCACTGTCATAAACCATCGCGATACTGGCGCCTGTTTTTAGAGCGCCGGGTTCTACCCGGTCACTGTTTTCCGTCCGTCAACGGTCGGTTGTGTCCTGGATGGTTCAGTCATCCATTCTCATCTTCGGAGATTGATATGCGTCTTGCTTCCACGAAAACTGCGGCGGCCTTGTGTGGCGGCCTGCTACTGGCCATGAGTGTTCCGGCCAGCGCTGCAGTCGACGCCAAACTGCTCGACATGCTCAAGGCCAACGGTTCGATTTCCCAGGCGCAGTACGCCGAACTGCAAGCCGAATTGGCGAAGGATCAGAAGACTCAGCAAATCGCCCAACAGGCTCAGCAAGAGACCAACGAGCAGATCGCTGCGACCGCGAAGAAAACCAATGAACTGAGCACCTTCGACCAGAAACTGGCGTGGGCCGCCAAGACCCAATTCAAGGGCGACGTGCGTTTCCGTGAAGAAACCGTTCACAACGATGGCGTGCCGAACAGTAAAGACCAGGATCGTCAGCGCATTCGTGCCCGCCTGGGTGCCTACAGCGAGATTAACCCGCAAGTCGACACCGGCATTCGCATCGCCACCGGCAGCAGCGACGACGCACGTTCCACCAACCAGGATCTGAACAACTACTTCGACAAGAAGCAGATCTGGCTGGACCAGGGCTACGTTGACTACCACCCTGACGCGATCAAAAACCTGCACCTGATCGGCGGCAAGATGTCTCAGCCATGGGTGAGCATGGGCGACATCATCTGGGATAGCGACATCAACCCGGAAGGCCTGGCCGTCACTTACAAGTACCCATTGGGCGGCGCCACCGAGCTGTTCGGCAGCGCCGGTCACTACACCCTCAAGGACAACGTCGACGGCGAAGGCGTGCAATTCAAACACGACCTGCGCCTGTACGCCGGCCAGTTGGGTGCGCGCTTCGCCCTTACTGACAACCTGAAAATGACCTTGGGCGGCAGTATCTACAGCTACGACAACGACAAGGACAGCGCCTGCCCGACTACCGGCACCGTGACCGCGCCATGCGCATTGGCGGTCAACGGCAACAGCGCGAACGAGCAGTTCAAGCTGTATGAAGGCTTCGGTCAGATCGACATCGGCGGTTTGCCGGTTCCGCTGTCGCTGTACGGTCAGTACGTGAACAACAGCGACGCCAGCAACGACCAGGACACTGGTTGGCTGGCGGGCGTGAAGTCGAAGTTCTACGGGATCGCCGTGGACTACAACTACCGCGACGTGCAGCGTAACGCCGTGGTCGGCGCCTTCACCGACTCTGACTTCGCCAACGGCTTCACCGGCTCGCGCGGCAGCAAGTTGAAAGCAAGTTACGAGATCGACAAGAACTTCACCATTGGCGCGACGTACTTCATGGCTAACTCTGACTACACCAACGCCAGCATCAAGAAGACCGACTCCGACATCAACACCCTGCAACTGGATGCCGAAGCCAAGTTCTAACCTCCCGCTATATGCCTCGGGCAAGGAAGCCCGAGCGCTTTTTTTACAGCCTCGCGTTGGTCTATCGGTCCCCATCATCCGTCCGATAGACCAACACGGGGCTGTTTTCATATTCCAGCAACACACCGCACCTTTGTGGTAACCCCCTCACCACAAAAATCCGGCGCAAAAAAAAGATCGCAGCCTGCGGCAGCTCCTACGCCGATCGAGTGAAACCCGATCCGTAGGAGCTGCCGCAGGCTGCGATCTTTCAGGCGTTAACTCAGCGCTTGCGCAAAATCACGCTACCAATCGAATACCCGGCACCAAACGAGCTGAGCACCGCCAGCGAACCGCTGGCCAGGTCATCCTGGTTCTTGTGAAACGCAATCACGGAACCGGCGGAGCTGGTGTTGGCGTAGGTGTCGAGGATCACCGGCGCTTCTTCTTCGCTGGCTTCGCGGCCCAGCAGTTTCTTGACGATCAAGTGGTTCATGCTGAGGTTGGCCTGGTGCAGCCAGAAGCGCTTCACGTCACCGACGTTCAGCTTGTTCTCTTCCAGGTGCGTGGCGATCAGCTCGGCGACCATCGGGCACACATCGCGGAACACCTTGCGGCCTTCCTGCACGAACAGTTTGTCTTTGGCGCCAATGCCCTCTTCCGCCGCGCGGTTGAGGAAGCCGAAGTTGTTGCGAATGTTGTTGGAGAACTTGGTCAGCAGCTTGGTGCTGACGATGTCGAACTGGTACGGGGAAGTCGCCAGGTCGGCACGTTCGATGATCACTGCGGTGGCCGCGTCGCCGAAGATGAAGTGGCTGTCGCGGTCGCGGAAGTTCAGGTGACCGGTGCAGACTTCCGGGTTGACCATCAAGATCGCCCGGGCCTGGCCCAGTTGCACGCTGTTGGTGGCGGCCTGGATGCCGAAGGTCGCCGAAGAACAAGCCACGTTCATGTCAAAACCGAAGCCTTGAATGCCCAGGGCTTCCTGGACTTCGATGGCGATGGCCGGGTAAGCGCGTTGCAGGTTGGAGCAAGCGACGATCACGCCGTCGATGTCGGCGGCGGTTTTGCCAGCGCGTTGCAAGGCTTGTTCGGCCGCACCGATGGCCATCTGGCAGAGCACCGACCATTCGTCGTTGGAACGCTCGGGCAAGCGTGGCGCCATGCGTTGCGGGTCGAGGATGCCGTCCTTGTCCATGACAAAGCGGCTTTTGATGCCGGAGGCTTTTTCGATAAACGCCGCACTGGACTCGGTCAACGCTTCGATTTCGCCGCGCGCGATGGCGTCGGCGTTGTCGGCGTTGAATTGCGCGACGTAAGCATTGAAAGACTGCACCAGCTCTTCGTTGGAGATGCTGTTGGCCGGGGTGTACAGGCCGGTGCCGCTGATGACGACGTTATGCATGGTCGTTTCTCTAATCTGTTCAGGCAGAAAGCGTTGGCACCGACGTACCAACACACAAAGGGTCTTTTCCCGTCAGGGGAATCAAACCTGGCATCGCTTTATTCCGATCCGCGGCTGCCCTGAAGGCTCAAAACCACGGGGCCGGCGTTTATAGGCGCGAAGTTTGCCATAAACGCTGGGGTTTGGCCCTATTTGCAAGAGCAACGGCATAACGCAATCACCCTGTAGGAGCTGCCGAAGGCTGCGATCTTTTGATCTTCAGGTGTCGCGACAAAGAAAGATCAAAAGATCGCAGCCTTCGGCAGCTCCTACGGTGGATTGCAGTGAACACAGAGTATTGAGGTTATGGCTCGACCTGGGTCCACTGCTTGTTCAGGCGTTTGTCGGAGATCGGTACCTTGGTCCCCAATTGCTGGGCGAACAGGGAAACCCGGTACTCCTCCAGCCACCAGCGATACAACTCCAGCTGCGGGTCGCGTTTGCCTTCCTGGGCGTGTTTGTTGGCGCGGGTCTGGTATTGCGTCCACAGCCCAGACAGTTCGCCGGCCCAGACCCGATCCCGCTGCACTTGCGCGCTGATTTTCTCGAAACGCTGCTCGACCGCTTTCAGATAACGCGGCAGCTCCTTGAGCCACTGCATCGGCGTTTCCCGGACGAAACCCGGATACACCAGATGACTGAGCTGCTGCTTGATGTCGTTCAGGGCCACGGCTTGGGCCAGGTCGATCTTGCCCTTGAAGCGTTTTTGCAAACCGTGCCAGAGCTTGAGAATCTCCAGGGTCAGCTTCGCCAGGCGTTCGGCGTGTTCGGTCCAGCCGCCGCGCTTGCGCTCGGCCAGTGACGCCAACCCGGCGCCATCGCGAGGCAACGGGTCTTCGCCGTCGAGAATGCAGCTATCGAGACTCGCCAGCAGAATGTCTTCGACCAGCGCATCGATGCGCCCCAGTTCGCGGTACATCAGGCCCAGTTCGGTCAGGCCCGGCAACTTGCCGCGCAGGAACTTCGCCGGCTCCGCCAGTTGTTGCATCAGCAAACGCTGCAAGGCGCGGCGATGCTGGAATTCGGCTTCGGCCGGCGTCGAGAAACGCCCTTCCTTGACCGTGCCAGCCTCTTCCACCAGCGCCGGATACACCGTCATCGACAACCCGGCAATCTTCTGCTGGGTTTTCTCGGCGACGGCGGCAAAAACTTTCGGCTCCACCGGCAGCTGATTCCTGGCGGTTTGCGGCACCGCCAACGCGGCTTGGCTCGCTTCGGCAAAACGTGCGGTCAACTCGGCCAGATCCCGCCCTTCGCCAAGAAACTTGCCCTGGCCATCGACGATTTCCAGGTTCATCCGCAAATGACTGTCGACCTGTTGCGCCGCTTCTGCCCAAGCTTCATCGCTGACCCGCGCACCGGTCATGCGCAACAGTTCCCGGCCCAACACCTGGGGCAGCGAGCCCTCGGCGAAGGTCATGCGCTGCAACGCCGCTTTGACGAAGTCCGGCACCGGCACGAAGTTCTTGCGCAGGGCTTTGGGCAGATTGCGCACCAAGGCAATGCACTTGGCCTCGATCACGCCGGGCACCAGCCATTCCAGGCGTTCCGGCGGCAACATCGGCAACAGCGGCGCCGGCACGCGCAGGGTCACGCCGTCGCGGGGATGATTCGGTTCGAAGTGGTAACTCAGGGCCAGTTCCAGATCACCGATGTGCAAGGTGTCCGGGTAATGCATCGCGGTGACTTCACTGGCCTCGCGGGCCAGCACGTCTTCTTCGCGCATGACCAGCAATTGCGGGTCTTTCTGGCTGTTGACCTTGTACCAACTGTCGAACGTCGCGGTCTGGTGAATCTCCGCCGGCAGCCGCGCATCGTAGAAAGCGAACAGGGTTTCTTCGTCCGCCAGAATGTCCCGACGCCGGGCCTTGGCCTCCAGTTCGTCGAGCTGCTCCAGCAGTTGCGCATTGGCGGTGAGGCACTTGGCCTTGGACTGAATTTCGCCCCGCACCAACCCTTCGCGAATGAAAAACTCGCGGGACACCACCGGATCAATCGGCCCGTAATGCACCGGCCGGCGCCCGACGATGATCAGCCCGAACAAAGTGATCTGTTCGAACGCCACGACCTGACCGCGCTTCTTCTCCCAATGGGGTTCGAAGTGGTTTTTCTTGATCAGGTGCCCCGCCAGCGGCTCGATCCAGTCGGCGTCGATTTTGGCCACCATCCGCGCATAGAGCTTGGTGGTTTCCACCAGTTCGGCGGTCATCAGCCATTGCGGACGCTTCTTGCCCAGGCCTGACGACGGGTGAATCCAGAACCGTCGCTGACGGGCGCCGAGGTAATCGCCGTCCTCGGTTTTCTGGCCGATCTGGCTGAGCAACCCGGACAGCACGGCTTTGTGCAGTCGCGGGTAATCCGCCGGCTCTTTGTTGATGGTCAACTGCATGTCGCGGCAGATCAGGCTCAACTGACGGTGCGAGTCGCGCCATTCGCGCAGACGCAAATAATTAAGGAAATTCTTGCGGCACCAGTTGCGCAGCGGACTGGCGGTGAGGGCTTGGCGCTGCTCTTCAAAACCACGCCACAGATTGACCAGTCCGGCGAAGTCCGAGTCCACGTCTTTCCATTGCGCGTGGGCCTGATCCGCCGCTTGCTGGCGTTCCGGCGGACGTTCGCGGGGGTCCTGGATCGACATGGCGCTGGCGACAATCAGCACTTCCTGCAAGCTGCCGAGCCGGGCCGCTTCCAGCAGCATGCGGCCCATGCGCGGGTCCACTGGCAAACGCGCCAGGTTACGACCCAACGGGGTCAACTGACTGTTGCGGTCCACCGCCGAGAGTTCTTGCAGCAGATTGAAACCGTCGCTGATGGCTTTGCCATCCGGCGGCTCGATAAACGGGAAATCGGTGATCTCGCCAAGGCGCAGATGCAGCATCTGCAAAATCACCGCCGCGAGGTTGGTGCGCAGGATTTCCGGGTCGGTAAATTCCGGTCGGCCAATGAAATCTTCTTCGCTGTAGAGGCGAATGCAAATGCCCGGCTCAACCCGCCCGCATCGACCTTTACGCTGATTGGCGCTGGCCTGGGAAATCGCTTCGATAGGCAGGCGCTGGACCTTGGCGCGGTAGCTGTAACGGCTGATGCGTGCGGTGCCGCTGTCGATCACGTAACGAATGCCCGGCACCGTCAGCGAAGTTTCCGCGACGTTGGTCGCGAGTACGACGCGGCGCCCCGGGTGCGACTGGAAAATCCGCTGCTGCTCGGCCGGCGACAACCGCGCATAGAGCGGCAGGATTTCGGTGTGCTTGAGCTGGGCCTTGCGCAGCATGTCTGCGGCGTCGCGAATCTCGCGCTCGCCGGGCAGGAACACCAGCACGTCGCCGGGGCTCTTGCGCTCGCTGCGTTCGAACGCGGCGATTTCGTCGAGGGTGGCAAGGATCGCCTGATCCACGGTCAAGTCGTCTTCGACGCGGTTGCCCTCTTCGTCCTGCTCCAGCGTCAGCGGGCGATACCAGGTGTCCACCGGGAAGGTACGGCCCGAGACCTCAACAATCGGCGCGTCATCGAAATGCTTGGAGAAACGCTCCAGGTCGATGGTCGCCGAGGTGATGATGACTTTCAGGTCCGGGCGACGCG
>Ga0302175_10000401_pt1 | contig 14363 bp, 13 predicted proteins | sample I_Fen_N3_3_FD_198791 | JGI IMG/M metagenome (GOLD analysis project Ga0302175, IMG submission 198791) | Peat permafrost microbial communities from Stordalen Mire near Abisko, Sweden - I_Fen_N3_3 | ecosystem: Environmental > Terrestrial > Soil > Wetlands > Permafrost | place: Sweden: Abisko... | reverse complement strand
ACGGCGCCGGGGGGGCCAGCGGCTTGAACTTCGGTGCCTTGAACTTCGGCACCGCCAACAGCCTGTTCACCACCGCTGATGCCCAGGTGCTCGGCGGCGGTGGCGGGGCGCTGTCGATTCTGTGCTCCAGCGGTACTTCACCGACGGTGAAAGTCCGGGCGGGCAGCCATGACGGGCAATCCACGGGGGGCACTCGGGCGTTGGCCGATGGCTCGGGCAACTTCGTGCCCTACGACTTTTATACCGACTCCGGTCACTCGCAGATCCTGGCCATCGACGGGGTGATCAACCTCGCGGCCAGCACCGGGGTGGCGCAGACCGTGAACATCTATGGCAGGGCCGTGGGCAAGGCCGGGTTGCCGGCCGGGACCTACTCCGACACCGTCGCCGTCGAACTGACGTTCTAGTGCGATGGCCCGCCATGGCTGTGCGGCGCTGGCCCTGCTGTGTGCGAGCAGCCTGCCCTTGCCGCTGGCGGCGGTGACCAGCCAGAGCTTCCAGGTCAGTGCGACGATCACGGCCGGTTGCCTGGTGGTGGGAGGCGTGTCGAATTACGGCAGCCTCAACTTTGGCAGCCTCTCGGCCCTGGCCACCAACACCGTGCAAGTGTCGTTGAGCGGCGGTGTGCAGTTGCAATGCACGCCGGGGGTGACGCTGAACATGAGCGTCGATGGCGGCCAGTACAACAGCAGCGGGCGGCACATGCAGCTCACCACCGGCAGCAATCGCGTGGCGTATTCGCTGTTTCGCGATGCCGCGTTCAGTCAGAGCCTGGGCATCGGTCAGAGCGTGGCGGTGGCTTACACCGATGCGAACAACATCAGCCTGCCGATTTACGGGCAGGTGCAATTACCGGGCAATCAGCCTGGGGGGACGTACAGCGATGTGCTGCAGGTGCAGTTGTCGTGGTGATGGGGCGTTTGAAAAAGGAGCGGCAAAATGGGGTCACAGGTCTTGCGCTGTACAGCGCTGGCGATGGTGTTACTGGGGGCTACGAATGCGCAGGCCGCCAGCTCGGTGCTGATTTGGCCGATCGACCCGGTGCTGGAGGCCGATCAACAGGCCAGTGCCTTGTGGCTGGAAAACCGTGGCAGCGAGACCGCCAACCTGCAGATCCGCGTTTTTGCCTGGAGCCAGAGCGGTTTCAACGACCAGTACCAGAACCAGCGCGACGTGATCGGCAGCCCGCCAGTGGCCAAGATCGAACCGGGCCAGAAGCAGTTGGTACGGCTGACCCGCACCCGGGACATTCCACCGGGCCAGGAACTGGCTTACCGCATCATCATCGACGAAATCCCCTCGGCCAAGCCGCCCGCCGCCGAAGACGGCAAGACTGCGGCGGCGATCCGTTTCCAGATGCGTTATTCGGTGCCGCTGTTTGCCTACGGCGCCGGGCTGTGGAGCAAGGAAGACACCACCCGCCCGCGTGATCCCAAGGGCATCGGCCTGCCAGACCTGAGCTGGCGCACGGTGGCGGTGGACGGTCATGCCTATGTGGAGGTCCGCAACCAGGGCGCGGTGCATGCACGGCTGACTGATGTCGCACTCAAGCAGGGAGGCCAGACCCAACCACTGGTGGAAGGCTTGCTCGGCTACGTGTTGCCCGGCGCCATCATGCGCTGGCCCGCGCCAGGGCCGATGGCCGGGGAGCCAGCGTTGCAGGTGCGGGTGAATGGGGCGAGTCAGGTGCAAAGCATTGCGCCCGCGCGGTGACCACTTGTAGGAGCACGGCTTGCCGGCGATGGCGTCCTTGAAACCGTCATCGCGAGCAAGCTTCGCTCCTACAAAAAAGGATGTGGAGGGACCTGTCCATTGACGGACATAAAGCGCGAATGAGCCAGGGTTGGGCTCGCAGTTTCCAGTGTCCGTTGTGGGCGGCGACTTGCGCGTGTTGGCTGGTGATCGTCCCTCGTACCGAGGCCGGCGATCTGCCGCCACCGCCCAGCGGCATGGAGGCTGTGGCCGATGCACAGTTGTTTCTGGAGTTGGTGGTCAATCAGATGAATACCGGACGAGTCGTCGCGGTGGATCAACGGGGCGGGCGATTCTTTCTGCCCGCCACCGCTCTGCGCGACAGCGGCATGAAACTACCGGAAAACATCAGCGCCGAAGTCGACCTCGACAGCTTGCCCGGCCTGCACAGCGAGTACGACAGCGCCGGTCAACGCTTGCTGCTCAATGTGCCGCCGGACTGGCTGCCGGAGCAGTTCATCGGAAACCGCCAAGCTTATCCGCGCACCCCGGCGCTCAGCAGTTTCGGGGCCTTGCTCAACTATGACCTATACCTCAACGACACCGACGATGCCGGCACCTACCTCGCGGCGTGGAACGAAGTACGGCTGTTCGACAGTTGGGGCACGCTGTCCAACACCGGGCAGTACCGCCGGACTTTGTCGGGTGATGCGGTCGGCACCTTGAACAACGGCTACTTGCGCTACGACACCACATGGCGCTATTCCGATGACGAGCGTCTGCTGACCTACGAGGCCGGCGACCTGGTCAGCGGCGCCTTGCCCTGGAGCAGCTCGGTGCGACTCGGTGGGGTCCAGCTCTCGAGGGACTTCGGTGTCCGCCCGGACCTGGTGACCTACCCGTTGCCGCAGTTTGCCGGTGAGGCGGCGGTGCCGTCCTCGGTGGATTTGTTCATCAACGGCTACAAATCCAGCAGCGCCGACCTGCAACCGGGGCCGTACACCCTGACCAATATTCCGTTTATCAACGGGGCGGGCGAAGCGGTGGTCGTCACCACGGATGCGTTGGGACGGCAGGTCTCCACTACCGTGCCGTTCTACGTCACCAGCAGTTTGCTGCAAAAGGGCTTGAGCGATTTTTCCGTGGCGGCCGGTACGTTGCGTCGAGACTACGGCCTCAAGGATTTCGGCTACGGCCCCGGCGTCACCTCCGGCAGTTTGCGTTATGGCGTGAGCGACAACTTCACCCTGGAAAGTCACGCCGAAGCCTCGGACGCGCTGACCCTCGGCGGTTTGGGCGGCAACCTGCGCCTGGGCAATTTCGGCGTGCTCAACACGGCGCTTAGCCAAAGCCAGTTCGATGGCGAAAACGGTCAGCAGTTGAGCCTCGGCTATCAGTACAGCAGCCAGCGTTACAGCTTCTCTTATCAGCGCTTGCAGCGGCGTGACCAGTACGCCGACCTGACAGTGATCGACAGCCCTTACACAACCCTGAGCAAACGCAGCGAACAGGCGACCCTGAGCTTGAACCTCGACACCTGGGGCAGCCTCGGCGTCGGCTATTTCGATGTGCGCGCGGCGGACGATTCGCGCACCCGATTACTCAACCTGACCTGGAGCAAACCGCTGTGGCGCAACACCAGTTTCTACCTGTCGGGCAACCGCGAGATCGGTGACAGCAACTGGGCGGTGCAGGCACAACTGGTGATTCCATTCGACCTGCGGGGCAGTCTGGCCATCAGCAGCGAGCGCAGCAAAACCGGGCAGAGTCAGCAGCGGGTCAACTACAGCCGTGCGGTGCCGAGCGAAGGCGGGGTCGGTTTCAATCTCGGTTACGCCCAGGGCGATGGGCCGGTGTATCGTCAGGCCGACCTGACCTGGCGCCTGCAATCGGTGCAATTGCAGGCCGGGGTGTATGGCACCAACGAGGCCGAAACCCGCTGGGCCGATGCCAGTGGTTCGCTGGTGTGGATGGACCGCCAGCTGTTTGCCGCCAACCGCATCGACGATGCTTTTGTAGTGGTCAGCACCGATGGTTACGCCGACATTCCGGTGCGCTACGAAAACCAGCAGGTCGGCCAGACCGACCGTAACGGCCATTTGCTGGTGCCGTGGAGCAGCGCCTATTACCGTGGCAAATACGAAATCGATCCGCTGAACCTGCCGGCCAACGTGCGCAGCCCCAACGTTGAACAACGCATCGCGGTGCGCCGTGGTAGCGGCTATCTGCTGGAGTTTCCATTAAGCCGTGTGATCGCCGCGAGCATCGTGCTGGTGGATGCCCGGCAGCAGGATTTGCCCCTGGGCAGTGGCGTCGTCCACGAACAGAGCGGCACGCAAACCGTGGTTGGATGGGACGGGCTGGTGTACCTGGAAAACCTCCAGGCGCAAAACAGCTTGAGGGTGACCCTGGCCGACGGCAGTACGTGTCAGGTGCAGTTTGCCGTGGACGTGAAACAGGACCAGATCCCGTTGATCGGGCCGTTGGTGTGTAAATGAAGGGGTGGTTATTGCTGGTGCTATGGCTGCCGGGTTCGGCGTGGGCCTTGTGCTCGGTGGTCAGCACCACGCCGGTGGCGTTCGGTTCGTTGAGCTCAATTGCACTGCGCACCACCTCGCAGTCCAGTTCAACCACCAATGCGGGATTGAGTTGTACCGGCTCGTTGCTGTCGTTGTTGACCACCAATGACCATTTCTACGCCACGGTCACTTCCACGCAAACCGGGCTGCTTGGCCCGACCGGCGACATCATTGGCTACACGCTGTACGCCAACAACTCCACCAGTTACCCGCTGATCCGTGGCGTGGCGTTCGACTTTGCGCGCAACGGCATCATCGATGCGCTGGGATTACTCGGCAGTGTGGTGCCCAAGACCGCGCCGATTTTTCTGGGAACCACCGTTGGCAGCAACGTCGCGGCGGGCATTTATACCGAGACCCTGAGCATCGCCTGGAGCTGGAATTATTGCTCAGGCATTGGCGCCGGCAGTCTTTGCCTGGGCCGCGACATCAACAGCGGCAACACCACGTTGACGGTCAACCTGACGGTGGCCAACGACTGCACTATCACCGCGCCGAACATCAGTTTCGGCAGCGCCCCGGTGATCAGCGCATTCACCGCCGTCACCGGCCAGACCATCAACCTTGCGTGCACCAAGGGCAGCGCGTACACCGTGGGCCTGAGCGATGGTCAGCAAGCCGTGAGTGTGGGAGGGCGGCGACGGATGATTTCCGGTAGCAATTACTTGGCTTACGACATCTTCAAAAGTGCCGGGACCACGCGCTGGGGCAGTGTCGGCAGCGCACGCCGGGCCAGCTCCGATGCGGAGGTCAACCCTGGCAACGGACTGGGGACGGGCAGTCAGGTGTTCAACTACAACGCGAAAATCTACACCGACCAGACCACCCCACCGGCCGGGACTTACCTCGACAGCGTAGTGCTCGACGTAGGTTTCTAATCTTGCGCAACCCCCCGTAGGAGCTGCCGAAGGCTGCGATCTTTTGACTTTGACCTTCAAGATCAAGATCAAAAGATCGCAGCCTTCGGCAGCTCCTACGGGACCCGTGTCGCTGTTCTAGCGCTCGATACTGCGATTCCACCGCGCATTCCACGCCGGGCGCTGTTCATTGACCTGGTCCCAATCAATCGCAATCGCGGTGTCCAGATACTTCTTCATCGCCTCAACCTGGCCACGGGTCTTGTCGGTGGTCGGGGTGTTGGGGTTGGACGGGATCTGGTCGCCATCTTCAAGCGCTGCCGCTTGCGCGTCCGGTGTCAGCAGGAACGCCGCGAGTTTTTGCGCCAGTTCCGGTTGGGTGTTGTTGGCGATCGCGCATTCGGCGACGTTGAGCACCACAGCGCCTTCCTTCGGTTGCGCATACTCGACCGGCATGCCTTTGAGTTTCAGCGCGGTGACCTGGGTCGGCGTCAGTGGGAACAGCGCCGCCTCATCGGTTTGCAGCATTTCGGAAATCTTCGCCGAGCTTGGGATGTACTCCAGCACATTGCGCCCCACGGTGTTCGGCCAGGCTTTGAAACCCGGCTCGACGTCGGTTTCGCTGCCGCCCTGAATCCGGTTGAACATCAGGAAACCGTGCAGGCCGAAAGTCGAAGAGGCCATCGACTGGAACACCACTTTGTCCTTGAAGCGCGGGTCGGCCATGTCCATCCACGAGGTCGGCGCGGCCCAGCCTTTTTCCTTGAACAGCCGCGTGTTGTACGCCAATCCGGTGACCCCGAGGCTGACTGCCACGGCCTCATCCTTGATGCGTCCCTTGGCCGGAATCTGCGCCAGGGTCGGGCTGTCCTGGAGTTTGTCGCACAGGCCCATGGAGATCGCGCGGTACATGATGCCGTCGTCGAGGAACATCACGTGCAGTTGCGGGTTGCCCTTGCTGGCCTGGACCTTGGCCAAGATGTCGGCGGAGGTGCCCGGCACGATCACCACTTTGACGTTGTTGGCTTTCTCGAACACCGGCAGCACCTTGTCGGCGTAGAGCCGCTCCATGGTCCCGCCGTTCATGCCCAGGTAAAGCGTCGGTTCGGCCTGGGCCTGAGTGACCGTGAGCAGGGCGCTCAGGCAGGACAATCCGAGCAGTGCAGTGCGTTTGACGTTATTCATTGGCGCGACCTTCCTCTATCAAGCTACGGAGATGGAGTGAAACCGGGTGATGGAAAACGCATCCAGCGACGTTGTTGACGCGCCGCTGCAGATGATCTCGGTGAGCGCCTGGCCCACCGCCGGGCCGATCTGGAAACCGGCGCCGGCAAAGCCAAACCCGTGCAACAGACCGGGTTGGGTGCCGCTGTGCCCGATCACCGGTTGGCGATCAGGCAAGTAACCTTCGGTGCCGCTCCAGGTGCGAATTGCCTGGGCACCTTCAAGAAACGGGTAGAGCTCGACGGCTTGGCGGAGGATTTCCAGCACCGCGTTCTGGCCCGGCCGGGCGCGGGCGTCGTCGAGGGCAAAGCCCTGGCCGCCGCCCAACACGCAGTTGCCGCGCGTGACTTGTCGGGCGTAAATCCCACCGCCCTCGACCCCGGTGCTGGCGTTCATCACCAGTGGCAACGGCTCGGTGACCAGCATGGCCGGGTGTCCGGCGTGCATTGGCACCGCTTCGCCAAACTGTTCGGCCAATTTGCCGGCCCAGGCCCCGGCGCAATTCAGCAGCCACGGTGCGCGAAGTTCGAGGCCGTTCGCAGTGTTGACGCGGAAGCGCTGGCCGTCGTGTTCAACGGCGGTGACCGCGCATTGCTCATGAACCTGGGCGCCGTGACGCCGCGCCGTTTGGGCAAACGCCGGGGACACCAGTCGCGGGTTGGCGTGGCCGTCGTCGGGGCAGAAAGAAGCACCGACCGCCACATCACCGACCCACGGGAAACGTGCACGCAGCTCATCGCGATCGAGAATCTGCAAGTCGAGGCCAAAGCCCTGGCTGCTGGCGGCATAGTCCTGCAAGGCGCGCAGATCGTTAAAGCTGCGGGCCAGTTTCAAGTGACCGCTGCGCTGGTATTCGCCGTCGATACCGAGCAACTGCGGCAACTGTGACCAGATCTCGTGAGCCTGTTGCGACAGCGGCAGTTGCGACAACGGTCGGCCCTGACGCCGCACGCCGCCGTAGTTCACGCCGCTGGAGTGCGAGCCGCAAAAGTCCCGTTCCAGCAGCGCCACGCGACGGCCGGCCTTGCTCAGAAACAGGGCGGCCGAGGCGCCGACAATGCCGCCGCCAATGATGATGGCATCGACTTCGATCATGGCTCGACCTCCAGGCCAAACGGCAGCGGTTTGATCGGCGACTGAGCGCGCAAGCGGCCGATGTCCGACACGCCACGCTGGCTTTCGCAGGCGATGATTTCTGCGGCCGCGGCGCCGCACATCCGGCCCTGGCAGCGACCCATGCCGACCCGGCAATGGGCCTTGACCCGGTTGATTTCCCAGTGGCCTTCACGCACCACCTGGCGGATCTCGCCGGCGCGTACTTCTTCGCAGCGGCAGATGATCAGGTGGTCGGCGGCGTTGGCGGCCCAGTCCTCGGGGAACGCGAAGGCTTGTTCCAGTCCTTTGCGGAATGAGCCGATGCGGTTAAGGGCGTGTTCCAATTGATTGCCGCGTTGCGGTGGGATGAGGTAGCCGCTGTCTTCGAGCACTGCCAACGCGGCGCGCTCGCCGGCCATTTCGGCGGCGTCGGCGCCCATGATTCCGGCACCGTCACCGGCTAGGTAGATCTCGGGGATACTGCTGCGACCAGCACTGTCTCGTTGCGGCAGCCAGGCGCGGTTGAGCGGGTTCCAGGTGAACTCGCAACCGAGCAGGTCGGCGAGTTGAGTTTCGCTGCGCAGGCCATGGGCGAAGGCAACCGCGTCGCACTCGAGGTGCTGTGAGCCTTTGGCGTTGCGCCAGTTCAGCGATTGGACACGCTGTTCGCCGTTGATCTCTATAAGGCTGGCGCCCTGATGCACGGGAATGCCGTGGGCGGTCAGCCAACTGCGGTAATAAATGCCTTTGGCCAGGGTCGCCGGTTGCGCCAGCAGGCCGGGCAGGGCGCGGGCCTGGGCGCTGAAGGGCGAGCTGTCGAGCACCGCCAATACGTTCGCCCCAGCCTTGGCGTATTGATAAGCGACCAAATACAGCAACGGACCGCTGCCGGCGAACACCACCCGCTCACCGATGGCGCAGCCCTGGAATTTCAGCGCAATCTGCGCCGCGCCGAGGCTGTAGACCCCCGGCAGCGTCCAGCCCGGCACCGGCAGAACCCGGTCGGTGGCGCCGGTGGCGACGATCACCCGGGAGAACTCCAGTCGCGTGGCGCGACCGTCGTGCAAGGTGTCGAGGGCAGCGGTTTCGGCGTTCCACACCAGGGTGTCGGGACGGTAGTCGAGCTGCTCGTGCAGGTCGTCGATTGTTTGATGAATCGCACTAGCTTTGTGCGCTTCAAAGCCGTAAAGCTTGACCGCCGAACGCTTGAAGTTGGCTGGTTGCCGCCGATAAATCTGCCCGCCGCCGCGTGCAGCTTCATCCAGCAATATCGGCCGCACACCATGGGCGACCAGGGTTTGCGCGGCGCGAATTCCGGCGGGGCCGGCGCCGACGATGACCACCGGACTCATATAGACCTCTCGAATTTCAAGATCAAAAGATCGCAGGCTTCGCCAGCTCCTACAGGGAGTCGCGTAAGGCTGTGATCTTTTGCGCGCACCGGATAAATGACGGTCATACGCGGCGCCCCGGTTCGCGGCTGATCTGTTGGCCAGGTTCGAGCAACGTTGCGCAGGCTCGCACCCGGCGGCCATCGCCCAGGCGCACCCAGCAATCCTGGCACGCGCCCATCAGGCAGAAACCGGCGCGGGGTTCGTCGCTGAAGTCGCTGCCGCGCAGGTGGTCGCTGCAGGTCAGCACGGCGGTCAGCACGGTGTCGCCGAGCAGGGCGGTGGCCGGTTGGCCGTCGAGGACAAAGTCCAGGGCCGGGCGATCGCCTTCGGCCAGTCGTTTCAGCAGAGCCATGGCGCCCTCATTGTTTACCCACCAGAACCCGATCCAGGCCATAGACCCGATCGAGCAGAATCATCGTCAACGCCGTCAGGCCAATCACCAGTGCCGACACCGCCGCCATCATCGGGTCGATGGATTCGGTGGCGTACACGTACATCCGCACCGGCAGCGTTTGCGTGGCCGGCGACGTCACGAAAATCGACAACGTGACCTCATCAAAACTGTTGATAAACGCCAGCAACCAGCCCCCGGCCACCCCCGGCAAAATCATCGGCAACGTGATTTGCTTGAACAGCGTGAAGCGCCCGGCACCCAACGACTGCGCGGCGTGTTCGGCGCTGCGATCCAGACCAATCGCCGAGGCCAGCACCAGCCGCAATACATACGGTGTGATCACCAGCACGTGAGCGAAGATCAGCCAGCCGAAGCTGCCGTTCACACCCATCAGCGCGAACAGCCGCAGCAATGCCACGCCCAGCACCAAGTGCGGAATGATGATCGGCGACAGAAACAAACCATTGAAAAAGCTCCGGCCCGGAAACTCGTAACGGGTAATGGCCAGCGCCGCCGGCACCGCAATCAACGTCGCCAGGGTCGCGGCGCAGAACGCCAGGATCAGGCTGTTGTAAAACGCATCGACAAAATCAGCCCGCTCAAACACCGCGCGGAACCAGCGCAGGGAAAAGTGCGTGGTGGGCAGGCTCAGGGTGTTTTCCGGGGTGAACGCCACCAGGCACACGACTACCAGCGGCGCGAGCATGAACAGCACCACCAGGGCATGAAACAGCAGGGCGAAAGGACCGTTCTTGGACATGACGAGTTATCCCAATGACTTTTTGTAGCGGCCTTCGATCATGCGGTTCCACGACAGCATGATCAGCAGGTTGAGCAGCAGCAGGGCCACGGCAATCGCCGCGCCCATCGGCCAGTTCAGCTCCGACAGGTATTGGTCGTAGATCAGTGTCGCGACCATTTTCAGTCGGCGGCCGCCGAGCAATCCGGGGATCGCAAACGAGCTGGCAGCCAGGCCGAACACAATCAGCGTGCCGGACAACACACCGGGCATGATTTGCGGCAGCACCACTTTGCGCATCACCGTGAGGTGGCTGGCGCCGAGGGACAGCGCCGCTTGTTCGGCGGCCGGGTCGAGTTTCTGCAACGAGGTCCAGACCGGGATGATCATGAACGGCAGCATCACGTGGACCAGCGCAATCACCACCGCGAACGGCGTGTAGAGCAACTTCATCGGCGAACCGCCGAGGGCTTGCAGGGTCTGGTTGACCAGGCCATCGGCGCCGAGCAGCAGGCTCCAGCCGAAGGCGCGCACCACCACCGAAATCAACAGCGGGGTGAGGATCAGAATCAGGAAAATCGAACGCCACGGCGTGCCCATGCGGCTGAGGATGTAGGCCTCGGGCACCCCGATCACCACACACAGCAGCGTGGTCAGGCCGCTGATCCAGAACGTGCGCAGGAAAATTTCATAGAAGTACGGATCGCCCAGCAGGCTGCTGTAGTGGTCGAGGGTGTAGGCGTTGCCGTTGATGCCCGAGCTGTAGTCGAAGACGTTGAACGACAGCACCAGCGTCAGCAGCAAAGGGATGACCAGCAGGCACACATACAAGGCCAGCGCCGGCGCCGACAATAAATAGCCCTGGCGTCCCTGACGAATGGAGGCGAACAGACTCATGCCGACACCTCGTCGACACTCAGCACCCGCAGCAGCGCCGCGTCCCAGTCCAGGCCTACCGCCGTGCCTTCGGCCAAGGGTGCCGAACCGTCGTTGCGGCGGACCACACTGAGTTCGCCCAGCGATGTCGAGACGCCGTACAACCATTGGCTGCCGAGGAAGAAGCGGCTGACGATGTTGCCTTGCAGACGGCCGAGCTCTTTATCCCGCAGATCAATTTTTTCCGGGCGCAGGCTCAGGGTCAGGTCGCCGCCGCTTTGCACTTGAACCACACCCGCCGCATCACGCGCGCCGGGCAACAGGTTGGCCTTGCCGACAAACCCGGAAATGAATTCGGTGCGCGGGTGTTCGTAGAGGGTGTAGGGCGCGTCGATCTGGGTGATACGCCCGGCCTGCATCACCACCACCCGGTCGCTGATGGACAGCGCTTCGGACTGGTCGTGGGTGACCATCAACGTGGTGATCCCGACTTCACGCTGGATACGGCGGATCTCGAACTGCATCTCTTCGCGCAGGTTGGCGTCGAGGTTGGACAGCGGCTCGTCGAGCAGCAGCACGGGCGGTTCGATCACCAGGGCCCGGGCCAACGCGACACGCTGGCGCTGACCGCCGGACAACTCCCGTGGATAGCGTTCGGCGTGCTGGTCCAGGCGCACCAGTTTCAACACCCGCGCCACCCGTTGCTGCAATTCGGTGTTGGGCACTTTGCGCATCCGCAGGCCGAACGCGACGTTGTCTTGCACGCTCATGTGCGGGAACAACGCGTAACTCTGGAACACCACGCCCAGGCCACGGCTGGCGGGTTTGGCGTGGGTGATGTCGCGACCGTCCAGCACAATGCGGCCGCTGCTGACGTCGACGAAGCCGGCGATCATTTGCAGCGTGGTGGTTTTACCGCAACCGGAAGGGCCGAGCAGGGAGACGAATTCGCCCTTTTCCACCGAGAGGTTGGTGGCGACGACCGCGTCGATTGCACCGTAACGTTTACCGAGGTTTTCAAGTTGCACAAAGGCCATAGCTGCGCTCCACCTGAGATTGTTATGCGCGGCCTGAAGGCGCGCTTTTTTGTATGGGCAGATACGAAAGGATGTTGCGGGGTGCGTTGGCGCTCGACTTGGGTCGGCTGCCGCTGTTGTTCGAATCGCCCCTGTATGGACGCAGAGTAGGACGAAGAATAGGATGGGCTCAATGGACAATTTCACTGAGACGATAACTATTTTCAGTTTCATTCGGTGAGTAAATTTTTAATCGAGAAAAACCATGTCTGATTCCATTGAGCGGAATGAAAATAAAAATGAAGTCGGCGTCGGTGCGGTCTCCCGGCTCTTTGCGGTGCTGCGCAGCCTCGGTGATACGGTCGAGGGCGGCGAGCGGGTGACGCAACTGGCCCAGCGCATCGGTTTGTCGCAACCGACGACCCATCGGTTGCTGCGCAGCCTGATGGACGAGGGCATGGTCGAGCAGGACGCGCGCAGTAAACGCTATCGCTTGAGCCTGGACTTCTTCGCCCTGGCGGCCCGCGCCGGCAACACCGGCAACCTGCGTGAACTGGCGCGCCCGGCGTTGTTGCGGTTGTCGGCGTCGCTGGGGGATTCGTTGTTTTTACTGGCGCGCAGCGGGTTTGATGCGATCTGCCTGGACCGCAGCGAAGGGCCGTTTCCGATCCGCACCTTTACCGGCGATATCGGCGGCCGGGTGGCGTTGGGGGTGGGGCAGGGCAGCCTGGCGATCCTGGCGTTTCTGCCGGAGGAAGAGCGGGACACGGTGATTCATTACAACCTGCCGCGACTCAAGGATTTTCACCTGTATGACGAGGTGTTCCTGCGCTCGGAAGTCGAGAACGTGCGAGCGCTGGGGTATGCCGGGCGTAACACCGGGGTGTTGCAGGGCATGGCCGGGGTGGCGGTGCCGATTCTGGATCGTGACGGGCGGGCGGTGGCGGCGTTGAGTGTGGCCACGATCAGCGATCGGCTGGGGCCGGATCGCTTGCCGACGGTGGTGGAGATGCTCAAGCGCGAAGCGGCATTGATCGGGCCGCGGATTAACCCGTTTGATCCGTTGTTGCGCCGGCCTTCGCAGGTGTTTGGGCAGGGTTGAAAAAGATCGCAGCCTGCGGCAGCTCCTACAGAAGCACGCGATCCCCTGTAGGAGCTGCCGAAGGCTGCGATCTTTTGATCTTCTAAAACTGCACGGTTTGCTTGAGCATTCGCGCCGCCGGCGTATCGCTGGGGCTGACCATCGCGTAGTTGTACCCGGCCCCCGACCAATACTCGGCCTGTAACTCGCCGTCACTGCGACTGCCTCGGGGCAACAGGTAGTTTTTCGGGCCCGGCGGGCGGACATAGAAACTGATCTTGTGCCCGGTCGAGTCTTCGTAAACGACCATCGCCGCCGGCCCTTGCTCAGTGCTGAGCAGGCGCCCGCTGACCGGTTTGAAACCTGCGCCCGCCAGGTCCGGCAAGCGATTGGCCTGGGTGAAATACCGGTCGAGCCAGTGCTGCATGTCGCCGTCATCGCTGACCTTGTAGTCCGCCGGCAAAATGCCTTGCTGCGCAATCAAACGGTACGCCTGCAGGGCGTCGGTCATTGGCAGTTGAGTGCTGACCAGCGTCATCTCCCGCGCCTGCCAGCCACTGATCCCGCCGATGCCGACCGCGATCAGCAACACCGCTGCGCTGGCCAGATGTCGCCGGGATTGGCGTTTGAGGCGTTGGCGAATCAGCGCCGGATCGAGTTCCGGGTTGGCCGGTTGCTGCAACGCACCGCTCAACGCCGCGCGCAGTTGTTGAGCGTCCTGCTGCCAGGCGCGCACTTGCTCGGAAATTTCCGCGTTGCTGGCCAGAAAAGTCTCCACCAGACGTCGGTCGGCGTCGCTGAGCTGGTGATCGACGTAGGCGTGCAGGTCACGCTCGCTTGGGGGCATGCTGATCATTTGAGTCTCCGCAGAGAAGGGCGGCTGATTTCGCCGTCGCTGAGTTCGCGCAAGGCCTGGCTGGCGCGGGACAGGCGGGACATCACGGTGCCAGTCGGGACGCCAAGAATCTCGGCGACCTCTTTATAGGTCAGGCCTTCCACCGACACCCACAGCAGCAGGGCGCGCTGTTCGGTGTTGAGCTGGTCGAAGGCTTGCAGGGTGGTTTGGGCAATCACCGTGCGCTCGGCCGAGGGCTGGGCATCGTCGCGGCCGGTGAAAAACTCGAGCATCCGCGCATAACGCCGGGAGCGCCGGTGAGCGTCGAGAAACTGCCGATACAGAATCGAAAACAGCCAGGCGCGCAGGTCGCCGTCGGGGCGTTTGTCGTTCCAGCTCGACAACGCTCGCTCCAGACTGGCTTGCACGAGGTCGTCGGCACTGCTGGGGTTGCGCGTGAGTGACACAGCAAACCGGCGCAATCTGGGAATGATTTCACTCAGTTGTTCGTCGATATCGTTCATGAGTTTCTGGCTAGTCACTACGCTGGGACTAGGAAGACGCCCGGCACCTGAGGTTAT
>Ga0302175_10000398_pt1 | contig 14403 bp, 11 predicted proteins | sample I_Fen_N3_3_FD_198791 | JGI IMG/M metagenome (GOLD analysis project Ga0302175, IMG submission 198791) | Peat permafrost microbial communities from Stordalen Mire near Abisko, Sweden - I_Fen_N3_3 | ecosystem: Environmental > Terrestrial > Soil > Wetlands > Permafrost | place: Sweden: Abisko... | reverse complement strand
GTGCACTGCGCCACCGCCGTGTACCGATTGCATTGCGCATTGCCAGCCATAACGTGATCCTGGTCGCCCTGGCCCTGGTGATCTATGCCTGCGTGATGGGCCTGCAATTCAAGCAAGCCATGCATGAACAAGCCGATGCCCTGGGCCAGAGTCTGACCACCCAGACTGCCACTTCGGCGACCGAGTTGCTGGTGTCCAACGACATCCTCAGCCTCAACGTGCTGCTCAACAACCTGACCAAGAACCCACTGGTGGCCCACGCGGCCATCTACAGCGTCGACAACCGGATCCTCGCCGAAGCCGGCCAACGCCCGAAAAGCAGCCTGCTGGGCGAGACCGAAGGCGTCTATCAGACCAAGATCACCTTCCAGGACGTGACCGCCGGCAACCTGCGGATCAGCCTGGACATGGCGCAGTTCCAACAGCCCATGACCATCAGCCTGCAAAGCATGGGCATCCTCAGCGCGATCTTGCTGGCCCTGTCCCTGGCCTTGAGCCTGCGCCTGGGGCGCCATATCTCGACCCCCCTGATGCAACTAAGGGTCTGGCTGCGTGATATGGACGAACACACCCCGGCCACCCAGCGCCAGGATGAAATCGGCGACCTGGCGCGCCAGCTCCACGCGCGCCTGGTGCCGGAGAAACCGCAGCCGGAACCCAAGCCCGAAGCCGACTACGACGACGATGATTACGACGAGCCGCAGGATCGCGAACCGGCCTTCGAGATGCGTAACCTGCGCGACCCGAGCTTTGATGAAAGCCCTCCGGTCGCTGGCCTCAAGCCCGCGCCGCGACAACTGGTCAGCACCGAAGAAGACGAAGTCGACGAAGAAGACCCGTTCGCCGACCTGCGCGATCACACCACAGCTGCCGCGCCCAAGCCGCTGGCCCGGCCGGTAACGCCCGCGCAACCGCAACACAGTGCGGTGCTGGCGGTGCAACTCGGTGCCCAGGATCAACTGCGTCGCCTGCCTCGCACCCGCCTGACGGAGCTGCTGGAACGCTATCGCGACTGCCTCGACCAGGCCGCGTCGCTCTATCAGAGCGAGCTGCATACCCTGAACGATGGCAGCACCCTGATGCTGTTCCACAGTGAAGACAGTGGCGACGACTACCTGACCAACGCCATTTGCTGCGGCGAACTGCTGCGCGCGCTGGGCCATGCCTTGCAGATCGAAGTCGCTGACAGCGGCATCACCCTGCAGTTGCAACTGGGCCTGACCCTGGGTGACGAGCTGTTTGGCCTGAGCCAGATCGATCTGCTGCTGACTGAAACCGCCCAGGACGCCCTGGCGCTGTCCCAGCACAGCCGCAATCTGTTGCTGGTGGAACGCAAGATCAGTGATGACACGCTGATCCGCCAACGGGCGCGCATCCGCCCCATCGCCAGCCCGGAAGGCGCGTGCTGCGTCGAACGCCTGATGGAGCCCTACCCATCAATGCTGGAGCGCCAACTGGCACGCATGCACGAGACACGGGCCAAGCTCTAAACCTGCCCCCCCACAAAAAGCCCGCTGCTTAGCGGGTTTTTTATGGCCGCGCAACGGCCAAGCCGACCTCCGCCGCAGTCGCAGCAACACCTTCAGAGCCCCCGTGCCTGCCAGCTCACAGCCAACAGCGGATAGAAAAGGACTTACCCCAGAAACGAAAAAGCCCGCGTCAGAGCGGGCTTTGTCTTGGGCGAACAACCTAGAACCTGAACACTTCCATATCCGTACGGATAGGCGTAGCCATCGGGATCTTTGGCTGCTTCTCCTGCTCGACAGGCTTGGCCGCAGGGGCCGGAGCTGCCTTGCGTGGCACTTCAGCCACCACGGGCTGGTTGGCCAACGGCTTCAGCGCACCCGACAGTTGCTCGGCCAGCCGCTGCAGCAAAACGCCCTGGGCCTGAACCTGGGAAGCCGTAGTGCCCGCGTGCTGCTCTTGCAAGTGCACGATGCGGTTATCACGCACCTGGCCACGACGGTCGATCAGCCGCCATTGCGCATCCAGCACCGCTGGCTGCGACTTACCGGAATCCAGGCGAGTGATCGATAGCAGCACCTGCACATCTGGGGTAAAGCCGTTGGTAGCCGGCGCCAGAACCACGCGCTGGCTGTCCAGGTGGCCTGCCACCTGGCGCAGGAGCAGTTGGCCGATATCGGAGGACAGGCTGCCCGCCCAACGACCATCGGTTGAAGCTTGCAGACTGCCATCATCCTGGCGTTGCAGCAGGGTTTCACGTTGCAGGTAATCGGCGATCAACACCGGCCCCAGCACAACCGACATGCCGGCATTGGCCGGCTGAGCTGGACTTCCGCTGTCCAGCTGATACAGCGACACCGGCTGGTGTACGCTGCAACCCGCCAGGCCAAGAACGCCAGCGAGCAAAAAAACCAAAGGAAGGCGCAGAGCAGTCATCATCCCATCCAGGTGGCGGCCACAAGGCTAGCCACAGTGTAAATACTCAAAAAACGCTAAATAACGCACAGCTACGCCGGCGTTTGAAAGCGCATATCATCCGTGAATATGCGTCCTGACTCCAGCGCTGTAGCGTCGATCTACGCGTTAAATCGCAGATCGAGCGCTCTAAGCCGCATTAATTGAGACTCTCTACCAGCAACGCATCTACCCGCTGGAAACCACGTGGCAATTTGTTACCACGACGCCCACGCTCGCCCTTGTAATGCTCCAGGTCATCGGCCTTGAGCGACAAGGTACGTTTTCCGGCCTGCAACACCAGGGTTGCGCCATCTGGCAGCACAGCGATATCAGTGACATATTCCTCACGGCTGGCTACGCGCTCGCCTGGAATACCGATGATCTTGTTGCCCTTGCCTTTGCCCAACTGCGGCAGATCACTGATCTTGAAGATCAACAGACGGCCTTCGGTGGTGACCGAAGCCAGCCAGTTCTGCTCGCGGTCGCTGACCAGGCGTGGCGCCAGTACCTTGGCGTTGTTGGGCAGGCTCAACAGCGCCTTGCCCGCCTTGTTCTTGGCCTGCAGGTCTTCACCCTTGACCACGAAACCGTAACCGGCGTCAGAGGCGATGACATACAGCGCATCGTCTTCTGGAAGCAGTACACACTCAAAATTCGCCCCTGGCGGCGGCGTCAGACGACCGGTCAACGGCTCGCCCTGCCCCCGTGCCGACGGCAAGGTATGCGCCGCCACCGAATAGCTGCGGCCGGTGGAGTCGATAAACACCGCATATTGGTTGGAACGCCCCGGCGCCGAGGTCTTGAAGCCGTCACCGGCTTTGTAGGAAAGCCCGGTGGCATCGATCTCATGCCCCTTGGCCGAACGCACCCAGCCTTTTTCCGAAAGTACGACCGTCACTTTCTCGTTGGGCAGCAGGTCATGCTCAGTCATGGCCTTGGCTTCGGCGCGCTGGACAATCGGCGAACGGCGATCGTCACCATAGGTTTCGGCGTCTTTGATCAGCTCGGTGCGTACCAGTTTCTTCAGTTTGGCTTCGCTGTTAAGCAAGGCCTGCAGCTTGGCCTGCTCCTTGAGCAGCTCATCCTGCTCGGAACGCAGCTTCATCTCTTCCAGCCGCGCCAATTGACGCAAGCGGGTGTCGAGGATGTAGTCGGCCTGGATTTCGCTCAGGGCAAAACGCGCAATCAGGCTGGCCTTGGGGTGCTCCTCGGTGCGGATGATATGGATCACTTCATCCAGGTTGAGGTAGGCAATCAGCAAGCCGTCCAACAGGTGCAGGCGACGCTCGACCTTGTCGAGGCGGAATTGCAGGCGACGACGCACGGTCTGCACCCGGAACTCCAGCCATTCGACCAGCAGCGCGCGCAGGTTCTTCAACTGCGGCTTGCCGTCCAGGCCAATGATGTTGATGTTGACCCGGTAGCTCGACTCCAGCTCGGTGGTGGCAAACAGGTGCTGCATCAACGCTTCGTGATCGACCCGGCTGTTGACCGGAATGATCACGATGCGGCAAGGGTTCTCGTGGTCCGACTCATCGCGCAAGTCCGCAACCTGCGGCGCTTTCGACGGCTTGGCCTGCATCATGGCCGCGATCTGCTCCAGAACCTTGGCCCCGGAAACCTGGTGCGGCAGTGCGGTGACCACAATGTCGCCGTCTTCGACGTGGTACACGGCACGCATGCGCACCGAGCCCTTGCCGGTTTCGTACATTTTCAGCAGATCGGCGCGCGGGGTGATGATCTCCGCTTCAGTCGGATAGTCCGGGCCCTGGATGTGCTCGCAAAGCTGTTCGACCGTAGCCTTGGGTTCATCCAGCAGCCTGACGCAGGCGGTGGCGACTTCACGCAGGTTGTGCGGCGGCACGTCGGTGGCCATGCCCACGGCAATGCCAGTGGTGCCATTGAGCAGGATATTCGGCAAACGTGCCGGCAACACCAGGGGTTCGTCCAAGGTGCCGTCGAAGTTCGGCCCCCAGTCTGCGGTGCCCTGGCCCAATTCGCTGAGCAGCACCTCGGAGTAACGCGACAGGCGCGCCTCGGTATAACGCATGGCGGCGAAGGACTTGGGATCATCCGGCGCACCCCAGTTGCCTTGCCCGTCCACCAGCGTGTAGCGATAACTGAAGGGCTGGGCCATCAGCACCATGGCTTCATAGCAGGCCGAATCGCCGTGGGGGTGGAACTTGCCGAGCACGTCACCGACAGTACGCGCGGACTTCTTGTGCTTAGAATCAGCGTCCAGCCCCAGCTCACTCATGGCGTAGATGATACGCCGCTGTACGGGCTTCAGGCCGTCGCCGATATGCGGCAAGGCACGGTCCATGATCACGTACATGGAGTAGTTGAGGTAGGCATTTTCGGTGAAGTCAGCCAGTGACCGGCGCTCTACACCGTCCAGGCTGAGATCAAGGGAGTCGCTCATGCGGGCCTCATCAGTTCGTTGTCTGGCGCAGCAGCAAAGTGCCGCCACGCTGGGTAAATTCAAGTTGTTTCAAAGCGCTCATGCCCAGCAGCACTTGTTCACCGTCCAGCCCCGGCGCCACCAGCGCCCGGACATCACGCAATACGATATCGCCCAGTTGCACGCGGTCGAGGCGGGTTCGATAGCCCTCACTACGACCGTTGGCAGTACTCAGCGTCACCGGCAAGCCCTTCTCCAGCCCCAGCCGTTCGGCCAGACGGGTGGGAATCGCCACATCAGTGGCCCCGGTGTCGAGCATGAAATCCACCGGCTGGCCGTTGATCTGGCCGCTGGCTACGAAATGCCCCTGGCCATTTCCGACCAGTTTCACTTCGATGTAACCCTCATGTTGTTGCGAAGTGACGACCGCGTTGGGGTTCTCCTGACGCCGCTCCCACTGCGAAAAAAACTGCGTGGCCAAAAACAGGCCGGCGGCCCAGGCCAGGATCAGCATGACTCGTCCAGCGCGGCTGCCCGGCTGTCGGCTCATAATTTTCCACTCCAGCCGCCTTGCGGGGCGGCGAAGCGCCAGACGATCGGCCGGATCTCACCATCGACCCGGGCCCCGTTGTTGTTGTCGACGCCGATCCAGGCGCCCCCGGCATCCACCACCAATGCTTCGGCCAAGCCGTAAGCCTGCGGATACTGGCGGTTCTCCACCAGAGCCTCGGCGGCGAACGACCAGCAGCGCTCGACCTGGGCCGATTGTGCATCCCGGCGACAGATCCGATAGGCGTTGCGCTCCAGGGTGAATAACTTGCCCTCGAACAACGCCAGATCGGCAAAGTCACGGGACACCGCCCTGGCCTTGGGCATTTGTGCCGGCTGCATTTCCACGCCCGCTTCGCTAAGCAATACGCAGGCGCCGTCACAGTCCCAGGCGCTTTGTTCGCGCTTGATCAGCAGCAAGCCACGGCGCTCGCGCTCGGCCGCCAGCCAGAGCCGATTGCCTTGCGGGTTGACCGCCAGCCCTTCAAACAAGGCATTGAAGTGCAGCAACATGCCACTGGCGCGGGCTTCGCGCACCAGGATGGACGAGATTTTCAGCCAATCCGGCTGCCCCGTCACCGGCACCCGCAACACCGTGGCCTCGGACTCACTGACGATGTACTTGTTGCCCGCGCCATCGCAGGCAATACCTTCGAAATCCAGCTCGCCACCGCGCACCAGCGAGGTCGCCCAGGTGCGCGACTTCAGGCCCCAGGGCAAGCCCGCATCCGGCACCGCGGGCACCTCGATGTGCACAGTCTCGGCTTGCCACACCGTGTCCCGAGTGTCGAGGCGGTAAATCTGATCATCGTCACGGTCAGAGACCGTCCACAGCTCATTGCCGCACAGTGCCAACCCCGACAGGTTGCCGCCGCGCATGCCTTCGACCGGGTGTTCGGCGAGCAATTTCAGCTCGGGGATGGGCTCTGCCAGCACCGAGGTCGCCACCAGCGCCAAGGCCAGGGCAAAGCCTCTGCGCATCAGCCCAGAACCTCCGCCAGGTTGCCTTTGGATTCCAGCCAGGACTTGCGGTCGCCGGCGCGTTTTTTCGCCAGCAGCATGTCCATCATTTCCGAGGTCGCCTCGAAGTCTTCCAGGGTCAACTGCACCAGGCGCCGGGTGTTCGGGTCCATGGTGGTTTCCCGCAGTTGTGGCGGATTCATTTCACCCAGGCCCTTGAATCGGGTGACCTGGGGTTTGCCGCGTTTCTTTTCGGCCACCAGGCGATCGAGAATGCCATCGCGCTCAGCCTCGTCCAGGGCGTAGTAGATCTCTTTGCCCAGGTCGATACGGTACAGCGGCGGCATGGCCACGTAGACGTGGCCGGCATCCACCAGCGGGCGGAAATGCTGGACGAACAACGCGCAGAGCAACGTGGCGATGTGCAAACCGTCGGAGTCGGCGTCGGCGAGGATGCAGATCTTGCCGTAGCGCAGCTGGCTCATGTCCGCCGCGCCCGGATCGACACCGATGGCCACGGCGATATTGTGCACTTCCTGACTGGCCAGCACTTCGCTGCCGTCGACTTCCCAAGTGTTGAGGATCTTCCCGCGCAGCGGCAGGATCGCCTGGAATTCCTTGTCCCGTGCCTGCTTGGCCGAACCACCCGCGGAATCACCTTCCACCAGGAACAGCTCCGAGCGCATGGGGTCCTGCCCGGCGCAATCAGCCAGCTTGCCCGGCAGGGCCGGGCCTTGGGTGATGCGCTTGCGCTCGACCTTCTTGCTGGCCTTCAGGCGACGGCCGGCGTTGTTGATCGCCAGTTCCGCCAGGGCCAGGCCCAATTCTGGGTGCTCGTTGAGCCACAAGCTGAACGCATCCTTGACCACACCCGAGACAAACGCTGCCGCCTCGCGGGACGACAGCCGCTCTTTGGTCTGGCCGGAAAATTGCGGCTCCTGCATCTTCATCGACAGCACGAACGCAATGCGCTCCCACACGTCTTCCGGCGCCAGCTTCACACCCCGCGGCAAGAGGCTGCGGTATTCGCAGAATTCGCGCATGGCATCCAGCAAGCCCTGGCGCAAACCGTTGACGTGGGTGCCGCCCTGGGCCGTGGGGATCAGGTTGACGTAGCTTTCCTGCACGCTGTCGCCACCTTCCGGCAACCACAGCAACGCCCAATCGACCGCTTCCTTATTGCCTGCCAGGCTGCCGCAGAACGGCTCGTTGGGCAGGCGCTCAAACTCGGCGACTGAGTCTTCCAGGTAAGAGCGCAGTCCATCTTCGTAATGCCACTCGACCTTCTCGCCGGTGCCTTTGTCTTCAAAGCTGACCAGCAACCCCGGGCACAGTACGGCCTTGGCCTTGAGCACATGCTTGAGGCGGCTGACGGAAAACTTCGGGGAGTCGAAATACTTCGGGTCCGGCGCGAAATACACGCTGGTGCCGGTGTTGCGCTTGCCAACAGTACCGATCACTTCCAGATCGGTGGCTTTGTAGCCGTCGGCGAAGGTCATCTGGTATTCGTTGCCGTCACGCTTGACCTTGACCCGCACCAGGGTCGACAGGGCGTTGACCACCGAGATACCCACGCCGTGCAAGCCACCGGAGAACTGGTAGTTCTTGTTGGAGAACTTGCCGCCGGCGTGCAGCTTGGTGAGGATCAGCTCGACCCCGGGAACCCCTTCTTCGGGATGGATATCCACCGGCATGCCGCGACCGTCGTCGGACACTTCAAGGGAATGATCGGCATGCAGGATGACCTGCACCGACTTCGCATGCCCGGCCAAGGCCTCGTCGACACTGTTGTCGATGACTTCCTGGGCAAGGTGGTTCGGCCGACTGGTGTCGGTGTACATGCCCGGGCGTTTGCGCACCGGGTCGAGGCCCGAGAGGACTTCGATGGCGTCTGCGTTATAAGAGCTAGCGCTGGGAGTGGCCATGGGGTCTCGTCGTTAGTCGTTCAATGAAAATAGAGGCGCGGTTTCACAGTGCCGTGAAATCGATCGCCTGGTACTGATCTGTGCCAATGCCGGCAAAACTCAACAACGCCGGCAATTGTCCGGCAAAACCCTGGAAACCATGGTCGCCGCCGGCCTGGATGCGCAAGGCACAGGCACGGTAATACAGCTGAGCGCTGCGATAGTCCAGAGTCTCGTCACCCGTCTGCAACCACACCTGATAGCGCTGGGGATCCTGGGGCGCCGGTACTTCCAGTTCGGCCAGGGCCGCAACATGGTCGTGGGTCAGTTCCCAGGTTTCATCGGTGTACAGGTTTTTCTGCGTGCCCAGGTAGCCGTCGAACATCCGATGCGGACTGACAGCCGGGTTGACCAACAGGGCTTTCAAGCCATGGCGCTCGGCAAGGTGAGTGGCATAGTAGCCGCCGAGCGAGCTGCCGACCAGCAGTGGCCTTCCGAGCTCGGCAATCGCCTGCTCCAACTGGGTGATCGCCTCGCGCGGGTGGTGATGCAGGGCCGGTACCCGCAACTGATCGGCCAGCCCCAGGGTGCTCATCACCGAACTCAACTGACTGGCCTTCTGCGACGCCGGTGCGCTGTTGAAACCGTGGATATACAGGATCGAACCAGACATGCGAGCTCCCTAGGCATCAAGCAAAGGGCGCAGTTTACAGGGAGTCTGGCGGATTGACTTGCCTTCAGGTGTATCGACTTGTCCCGCCACGGCGACAGGCCTCCCGGGCTCAGTAGCCGTTGCTGCCGTAGTCGACCTCGAAATCAAAGCCGGTCACCCGCTCGACGCCGGTTTCCAAACCGCCATCGGGTAGCAACCGTAGCCAGCGATAGCCCGGCGCCAGCTGATCGACCTTGAAATCGTCACTGCCGGGCTCGAACTGAATGCAAGTCGACGGCGATGCCAGCAACCGCAGGCTGCCGTGCAAGCGGTCGATCTCCTGATGCACATGGCCCCAGAGCAACGCCCGCGCCTGAGGGAAGCGCTCGAGCACGGCAAACAGCGCTTCGCGGTTGCGCAGGCCGATCGGCTCCATCCACGCACAGCCAATGGACACCGGATGATGGTGCAGGCACACCAGGTGATGGCGATCAGGCGCCTCGCTCAAGGAGCGGACCAGCAATTGCAGCTGTTCATCCTGCAGATAACCCGGCACTGAGCCCGGCACTGCGGAGTCGAGCAGGGTGATGCGCCAATTGCCGATGTCCACCACCGGCTCGAGCAGCGGACTGTGGGTGACGGCCTGGGCCATGACCTGAGGCTCATCGTGATTGCCCGGGATCCAGCGCGCCGGGGCGGCGATGGACCCGCTCATCTGCCGAAAACGCTGGTAGGACTCCAGGCTGCCGTCCTGGGACAGGTCGCCGGTGGCCAGCAGCAAGTCGATCTTCGGCTGCTGAGCCAGCACCAATTCGATCACCCGTTGCAGGCTGTCGCAGGTATTCATGCCCAGCAGGGCGCGGTCTGCCTCAGCAAACAGGTGGCTGTCGGAGAGTTGCACCAGCAACACGCTATCGTCGGTGGTCAGAGTGGATACGCTCGGCAAGGCGGTCTCCCAGGGCGTGTCACGGGATATAAAGGGTGGCGCAATTATGCTGGGGGAATTTCAAAAGAGGAAACCGGCGAACCGGACGCAGTTCACAACTACCGCACGGCCTCGAATTCATGGCCGCAGGCCAGGCAATGGCTCAGCCATTCGCCCAGGAATACATTGAGCTGGGCTTTCTCGTCCGGCTGGTGCATGTGCGCATTGGGGTAAGGATAAATGCCACGAAAACGCCGGGCATGTTCGGCGCTGATCACCTCGGCCATGCGCGCGTCGTGGTACACCTGCACTTCCAACTGCGGCACCGGCAGCCACGGCAGGCTGTGCTCCTGGCGCACCTGCAAGGTGGTGGTATAGGGGCAGGCCTGCAGCACCTCGAGGGCCAGCACGCCAAGCATCTGGTCACCTTGGGTCACCGCAATGCGTCGGGCCACCGGCTGATTGCGCATGTCGGGCAACAGGCGCATCAAGCGCGCGTAGTTGGCCTCGCAGGAGGTTTGCAGCGCCACTAGATCGACCCGATAGCGGTCGCGTTGCTTGTTTACGACCATAGCCCCCTCACTTCAGCGCGATTCAGAGCCAGCCATTGCAAGGCAATGATGCTCGCCGCGTTGGAAATCCGCCCATCCCGTACCGCCTGCAGCGCGTCTTCAAAAGCCCAGACCGACACGCGTATGTCTTCACCCTCCTCCACCAGCCCGTGCAGGCCGCCGACGCCACGGCTGTCACAGCGTCCGAGAAACAGATGAACGAATTCGGTGCTGCCCCCCGGCGATGGAAAATATTTGATCATCGGCCACAGCGCACTGATCTCCAGCCCAGCTTCCTCCTGCGCCTCGCGGTGAGCAACCTGTTCCGGTTGTTCGTCCTTGTCGATCAGGCCGGCCACTAACTCGATCAGCCACGGATTGTCGGTCTTGCCCAGGACGCCGACGCGAAACTGTTCGATCAGCACCACTTCATCGCGCTGCGGGTCGTAAGGCAGCATGCACACGGCATCATGACGCACGAATACTTCACGGCTGATCTCGTTGCCCATGCCACCGGCAAACAGCTCATGGCGCAGGTGCAGCCGATCAAGCTGATAGAAGCCCTGGTAGCATTTCTCGCGGCGGACAATATCGACCGCGCTCGGCGTGGCGTTGGCAAAGTCAGTCATAGCAATCCTCGTCTACTGCCTGTTCTTGCGAGGATCCCCCTCGACTTCGCGCCATCCTAACGCGCTCGCGACCCCGGATGCAGCCCCTTTCCTGTCAGCGGGATAGACGGCGAGGGGGCAAACCTAATCTAATTACCTGTATTGAGCTTAGTGGCGAACTGACTGCCTCGCCGACAGTCGAAGCCGGTAACTTTCGCTCCCCCCTGGTTTATGAAGGACGCCCATGTCGCTTGCCAAAATTGCCTCCGTGGCCTGTATCGCCCTGACCCTGGGCGCTTGCCAAAGCCTGTTCCAGCCCAGCTACAAGACCCCGCTGAGCACCACCAGCGACAAGTCGGAGCAGATCAAGCCCGGGTGCAATGCCCCGGACTGCCCGCTGGTCAATATCGATACCGTGCACTTCCCGGACGAGCCGCAACTGGATGCCGTCATCGAAAAGCGCCTGCTACAGATGACGCGCACCAGCCCGCAGGACTCGGTTCCGGCGACACTCAGTGCCTATCGGGAGACGTTTTTACGCGAAGCCCCCAGCCGCAACAGCATGTACCTGCAAGCCAAGGTACGTGAGCAGCATGACGGCTTGGTGATCATCGAGCTGGCCAGTTATCTGGATACCGGAACCGCCCATGGCACGCCGGGCCGCGGTTTCATCAACTATTCACGGGCGCAGCACAAGGCGCTGAACCTCGCCGACATGCTGCTGCCGGGGCAGGAAGACAACTTTTGGAAGGCCGCACAAGTGGCGCACAACAGTTGGCTGATCAGCACCAAACTCGATCAGGAGCCGGAGTACATCAAGAGCTGGCCGTTCCAGAAAACCCCGAATGTGGCGCTGACCTACGGCGGCGTGGTCCTCAAATACAACGTGTCGGTGATCGCCCCTTACGCACTGGGCCACGTTGAACTGAAGATCCCCTACAACCGCCTGAACGGCATCCTCAAACCCGAGCTGTTTCCCGCCCGTAACTGAAGGCCCGACCCAGCAGCCATTGCAGCAGCCCTGCCAGAGTCAGCGACGGCAGGGTTGCGCCGACATCCGGGTAGAAATTGGCCAGCAGGTGATAGGTGCTGACCCCACCCAGCCAGGCCAGCAGCGCCGGCCAGCGCAAGCTTGCAGCTGGCACCTGGGCGCTGCGTTTGCGCAGGATGAAGTGATCCACCAGCACCACGCCGAACAGCGGCGCGAACACCGAGCCGATCAGCAGCAGGAAGTTCTGGTACTGCGCCAGTGGCGCCAGGCAAGCGATCAGGGTGCAGAGCACGCCGATGGCCAGGGCCAGGTGTTCGACCTTGAGGCGCAACAGGATCCCGCTGGAGACGGCCGCCGAGTGAATATCAGCGAAGGCGTTTTCCGACTCATCCAGCAGAATCAGCAGCAGCGGAATCCCCAGGCCGGCCCCCGCCAGTGCCAGCAGCAGCGCGTTGACTTCGCCGCTCGGCGCAAAGGCCAGGGTGTAGGCCACGCCCAGGCTCATCAGCCACAAGTTACCGATGAAGAAGCCCAGCGCGGTGCCGCCGAACACGTTCTTGGCGCGCTTGCCAAAGCGTGAGTAATCGGCAATCAACGGCAGCCAGGACAGCGGCATGGCGATCGCAATATCAAAACCCACGGCAAACTGCATCGAGCCATCACCGGCCTGGGCCCAAAGGGCGGCCAGGTCGACCTTGGCCAAGAGGTTCCAGGTCAGCCACAGGCAGGCCGCCAGCAGCAACCAGATCCCCCACTTGCGCAGGATCTGACGGACAAAGGTCAGCGGGCCACTGACAGCGAGCAGGGTCGCCAGCGCACCAAAAAACAGGGTCCAGAGCAACGGGTTGCTCCATAGGCTGCCTTCGCTGAAGGCGCGGGCGCCGAGCAGGCTGGCCGCATCGCGCATGACGATGATTTCAAACGACCCCCAACCCACCAGTTGCAGCAGGTTGAGTAACGCCGGCAGGCTGGCGCCACGGTTGCCGAGGCTGAGCTTGAGCGCCGCCATCGACGACAGGCCAGTGTCACTGCCAATCACACCGACCGCGGCCAGCAGCAGCACGCCCACCGCCGTGCCACAAAAAATCGCCAGCAATGAGCCAGACATACCCAGGCCGGGTGCCAGCAAGGCACCGGTCTGCAACACCATCAGGCCGATGCCGAGGGAAAACCACAGGGAAAACAGATCACGGCCGCCAAATACACGCTTGTCGGTGGGCACCGCGATATCCGGGGAGTAAGTGCTGGGTTGAATACTCAAGGGGAGAGACTCAGAGAGGGACAGAGAAACGCAGCGGCAAGCTTCAAGCTGCAAGAAAAGGCGCGGCGCCATCGCTTGCAACTTGGAGCTTGCAGCCTGCCGCTTAAACCTTCTTGTACAGCTGGCTGCCTTCCTGCTTGAAGCGCTCGGCCTGTTCCGCCAGGCCTTGGGCGACCTCCACGTCGATGGCCTCGATCCGCTGGTTGGCCGCGTATTCACGGACTTCCTGGGTGATTTTCATCGAGCAGAACTTCGGCCCGCACATGGAGCAGAAATGCGCGACCTTGGCCGAATCCTTCGGCAGGGTTTCATCGTGATACGAGCGCGCGGTGTCGGGGTCAAGGCCAAGGTTGAACTGGTCTTCCCAGCGGAACTCGAAACGCGCCTTGGACAGGGCGTTGTCGCGGATCTGCGCGCCGGGGTGGCCTTTGGCAAGGTCGGCAGCGTGGGCAGCGATCTTGTAGGTGATGATCCCGGTCTTCACGTCATCCTTGTTCGGCAGGCCTAGGTGCTCCTTGGGCGTGACGTAGCAAAGCATGGCGCAACCGAACCAGCCGATCATCGCCGCACCGATGCCGGAAGTGATGTGGTCGTAGCCCGGAGCGATGTCGGTGGTCAGCGGGCCGAGGGTGTAGAACGGCGCCTCGTCGCAGCACTCCAGCTGTTTGTCCATGTTCTCTTTGATCAACTGCATCGGCACATGGCCCGGGCCTTCGATCATGCATTGCACGTCGTGCTTCCAGGCGATCTTGGTCAGTTCGCCGAGGGTTTCCAGCTCACCGAATTGCGCGGCGTCGTTGGCGTCGGCAATCGAACCCGGACGCAGGCCATCGCCCAGCGAGAAGCTGACGTCGTAGGCCTTCATGATTTCGCAGATGTCTTCGAAATGGGTGTAGAGGAAGTTCTCTTTGTGGTGCGCCAGGCACCACTTGGCCATGATCGAACCACCGCGAGAGACGATGCCGGTCACGCGTTTGGCGGTCAGCGGCACATAGCGCAGCAACACACCGGCGTGGATGGTGAAGTAGTCCACGCCTTGCTCGGCCTGTTCGATCAGGGTGTCGCGGAACAGCTCCCAGGTCAGGTCTTCGGCGGCGCCGCCGACTTTTTCCAGGGCCTGGTAGATCGGCACGGTCCCGATCGGCACCGGCGAGTTACGGATGATCCACTCGCGGGTTTC
>Ga0302175_10000397_pt1 | contig 14436 bp, 15 predicted proteins | sample I_Fen_N3_3_FD_198791 | JGI IMG/M metagenome (GOLD analysis project Ga0302175, IMG submission 198791) | Peat permafrost microbial communities from Stordalen Mire near Abisko, Sweden - I_Fen_N3_3 | ecosystem: Environmental > Terrestrial > Soil > Wetlands > Permafrost | place: Sweden: Abisko... | reverse complement strand
TGAGCAGTTGGTGGAGGCCTTGCAACAGCTCTGCCGACTCACCGACAGCCGCGAAGCTGCGATCCTTTCCACCTGCAATCGCAGTGAACTGTACATCGAACAGGATCACCTTTCGGCGGACATCATCCTGCGCTGGCTGGCCGATTATCATCATTTGAGCATCGACGAGCTTCGCGCCAGCGCTTATGTGCACGAAGATGATGCGGCAGTTCGTCACATGATGCGGGTCGCCTCCGGGCTCGATTCCCTGGTGTTGGGCGAACCGCAGATTCTCGGCCAGATGAAATCGGCCTACGCCGTGGCGCGGGAGGCCGGCACCATCGGTCCGTTGCTGGGGCGTTTGTTCCAGGCCACGTTCAATGCGGCCAAACAGGTGCGCACCGACACGGCCATCGGCGAAAACCCGGTGTCCGTGGCGTTTGCTGCGGTGAGCCTGGCGAAACAGATTTTCAGCGACTTGCAACGCAGCCAGGCCTTGCTGATCGGCGCCGGTGAGACCATCACCCTGGTCGCCCGTCATCTGCACGAGCTGGGGGTCAAGCGCATCGTCGTGGCCAACCGTACACTGGAACGCGCGAGCATCCTGGCTGAACAGTTCGGTGCCCACGCGGTGTTGCTGTCGGACATCCCGGCCGAACTGGTGCGCAGCGACATCGTCATCAGCTCCACCGCCAGCCAGTTGCCGATCCTCGGCAAGGGTGCGGTGGAAAGTGCCTTGAAGCTGCGCAAGCACAAACCGATCTTCATGGTCGATATCGCCGTTCCCCGGGACATCGAGCCTGAAGTCGGCGAACTCGACGACGTTTACCTCTACAGCGTCGACGATCTGCACGAAGTGGTCGCCGAAAACCTCAAGAGTCGCCAGGGCGCAGCCCAGGCGGCGGAAGAAATGGTGTCGATCGGCGCCGATGACTTCATGGTGCGCCTGCGCGAACTGGCGGCGGTGGATGTGCTCAAGGCCTACCGTCAGCAGAGCGAACGCCTGCGTGACGAAGAATTGCAAAAGGCCCAGCGCAGCTTGGCCAACGGCACCAGCGCCGAAGATGTGCTGGTGCAACTGGCCCGTGGCTTGACCAACAAGCTGTTGCACGCGCCCAGCGTACAGTTGAAAAAGTTGACTGCCGAAGGCCGCCTCGATGCGCTGGCCATGGCCCAGGAACTCTTTGCCCTCGGTGAGGGCTCGTCGGATAGCTCGGATAAAAAACTGCAATGAAAGCGTCACTGCTTAACAAGCTGGACATCCTCCAGGACCGTTTCGAGGAACTGACCGCGCTGCTTGGCGATGGCGAAGTCATTTCCGATCAGGCCAAATTCCGCGCCTATTCCAAGGAATACGCGGAAGTCGAACCGATTGTCGAAACGTATAAACAACTGCTGAAAGTGCAGGGCGACCTCGAAGGCGCCCAGGCCTTGCTCAAGGACAGCGACCCGGACATGCGCGAAATGGCCGTGGAAGAAGTCCGCGAAGCCAAAGAGCAACTGATCGAAATCGAATCCCGGTTGCAACGCATGCTGCTGCCCAAGGACCCGAACGACGGACGCAACGTGTTCCTCGAAATTCGCGCCGGCACTGGCGGTGACGAGGCGGCGATTTTCTCCGGCGACCTGTTTCGCATGTATTCGCGTTACGCCGAACGACGTGGCTGGCGGGTCGAGATTCTCTCGGAGAACATCGGTGAGCACGGCGGCTTTAAAGAAGTCATCGCCCGGGTCGAAGGCGAGAATGTCTACGGCAAGCTGAAATTCGAATCCGGCGCGCACCGTGTGCAACGGGTTCCGGCCACCGAATCCCAGGGCCGTATCCACACTTCGGCCTGCACCGTGGCGGTGTTGCCCGAGCCGGACGAGCAGGAAGCGATCGAGATCAACCCGGCGGATATTCGGGTCGATACCTACAAATCCTCCGGTGCCGGTGGCCAGCACGTCAACAAGACTGACTCGGCAATTCGTATCACGCATATACCGTCCGGTATCGTCGTGGAATGCCAGGAAGAACGTTCCCAGCACAAGAACCGCGCCCGGGCGATGTCCTGGCTATCGGCCAAACTCAACGACCAGCAGACCAGCGCCGCCGCGAATGCCATCGCCAGCGAACGTAAATTGCTGGTGGGTTCGGGGGATCGCTCCGAACGAATTCGCACCTACAACTTTGCCCAGGGCCGGGTCACCGACCACCGGGTCAACCTGACCCTGTATTCCCTCGACGAAATCCTCGCCGGTGGCGTCGATGCAGTGATCGAGCCGTTGTTGGCCGAGTACCAGGCCGATCAATTGGCGGCGATAGGTGAATAAATGACCATCATTGCCAGTTTGTTGCGTGCTGCTGAACTCCCCGACTCGCCGACGGCGCGCCTGGATGCCGAACTGTTGCTAGCCGCTGCCCTGGGCAAGTCCCGCAGCTTCCTGCACACCTGGCCCGAGCGCATTGTGCCGAGCGAAGCGGCGCTGATGTTTGCCAGCTACTTGCAGCGGCGTCGCGGCGGTGAGCCAGTGGCTTACATCCTCGGTCAGCAAGGTTTCTGGAAGCTTGATCTGGAAGTCGCGCCGCACACGCTGATCCCGCGCCCGGACACCGAACTGCTGGTGGAAGCCGCGCTGGAACTGTTGCCGGCCACCCCCGCCAAGGTTCTCGACCTCGGCACCGGCAGCGGCGCAATCGCGTTGGCCCTGGCCAGCGAGCGTCCAGCCTGGAGCGTTACCGCCGTGGACCGTGTGCTCGAAGCCGTGGCCCTGGCCGAACGCAATCGCCAGCGTCTGCACCTGAACAACGCCACCGTGCTGAGCAGCCATTGGTTCAGCGCCCTGGAAGGCCAACGTTTCCAACTGATCATCAGTAACCCGCCTTACATCGCTTCCGCCGATCCGCATCTGGTGGAAGGTGACGTGCGTTTCGAGCCGGCCAGTGCCTTGGTCGCCGGTGTCGACGGGCTCGACGATCTGCGTTTGATCGTTGCCCAGGCACCGGACTATCTCGACGCCGGTGGCTGGTTGATGCTGGAACACGGTTACGATCAAGCCGAAGCAGTGCGCGATTTGCTGCTGACTCGCGGTTTTGAAGAGGTCCACAGCCGCACCGATCTGGGCGGTCACCAACGGATCAGCCTGGGGCGCCTGCCGTGCTGAATGATCAGGAGTTGTTGCGCTACAGCCGACAGATTCTGTTGCAACACGTCGACATCGACGGTCAATTGCGGCTTAAAGAAAGCCGTGTACTGATCGTCGGGCTCGGCGGTCTTGGCTCGCCAGTGGCGCTGTACCTGGCGGCGGCCGGTGTCGGTGAGCTGCACCTGGCGGACTTCGACACGGTCGACCTGACCAACCTGCAACGCCAGATCATCCACGACACCGACAGCGTCGGCGTGAGCAAAGTCGATTCGGCGATCCGCCGTTTGAGCGCGATCAACCCCGAGATTCAACTGGTCGCCCATCGCGCGGCGCTGGATGAAGATTCCCTGGCCGCTGCGGTGGCGGCGGTGGATCTGGTGCTCGACTGCTCCGACAATTTCTCCACCCGTGAAGCGGTCAACGCGGCGTGTGTGGCGGCGGGCAAACCGCTGGTCAGCGGGGCGGCGATTCGCCTGGAAGGGCAGTTGTCGGTGTTCGACCCGCGCCGTCCGGAAAGTCCGTGCTACCACTGCTTATACGGGCACGGCAGCGAAGCCGAACTGACGTGTAGCGAAGCCGGGGTGATCGGTCCGTTGGTGGGCCTGGTCGGCAGCCTGCAAGCCCTCGAAGCGCTCAAGTTGCTGGCCGGTTTCGGCGAGCCATTGGTAGGGCGCTTGTTGTTGATCGATGCCTTGGGCACACGCTTCCGTGAGTTGCGGGTCAAGCGTGATCCGGGTTGCAGCGTGTGTGGTCCGGCCCATGCGTGAAGCGCCGATTGGCGTGTTCGACTCCGGCGTCGGTGGGCTGTCGGTGCTGGCCGAGATCCAGCGTTTGCTGCCCAATGAGTCGCTGTTGTATGTCGCCGATTGCGGGAATATTCCCTACGGCGAGAAAACCCCGGCCTTCATTCAGCAGCGCTGCAGCGTCATCGCCGAGTTCTTCCAGCAGCAGGGCGCCAAGGCGCTGGTGCTCGCGTGCAACACCGCCACCGTGGCCGGCGTGGCCAATTTGCGTCGCGATTATCCCGAATGGCCCATCGTCGGCATGGAACCTGCGGTCAAACCGGCCGCAGCGGCGACCCGCACGGGCGTGGTCGGTGTGCTGGCCACCACCGGCACCTTGCAGAGCGCCAAGTTCGCTGCGTTGCTGGACCGCTTCGCCACCGATGTTCGTGTGATCACTCAGCCTTGCCCCGGTCTGGTGGAGCTGATTGAAAGTGGCGACCTGCACAGCCCGACCTTGCGCCAGTTGCTGCAGGGGTATGTCGAACCGCTGCTCGCCGCCGGCGCCGACACAATAATTCTCGGCTGCACGCACTACCCCTTTCTAAAGCCGCTGCTTAAGCAGATGATCCCGGAGCACATCAGCCTGATCGACACCGGTGCGGCTGTGGCGCGGCAACTGCAACGCTTGTTGGCCGAGAGGGAATTGCTCGCTGTGGGCCCGGTTCGTCCCGCGCAGTTCTGGACGAGTGCCGACCCGGAACATTTTAGAAATATCTTGCCGATACTGTGGAATACGGCTGGCGTTGTGCAAAGCTTCAAGTACTAGAAAAAAGCCGGGGGCAACCGTGAAATTGGGGTGAACTTCTGATAAAGCGCCGACTTCTATAGCTGTGTCTGTTGAGCTACAAAAAAACCACACGAAATCGTTCCGGAAAAGGATGTTTCTAATGAAGCGACTATTCTGCTTGGCCGCGATTGCGGCCGCACTCATGGGGCAAAGTTTGACCGCACAAGCGGCTGGCGTGGAGTTCGGGGTCGGACAGACCAGCGATTCGACCATGACCTACCGGTTGGGCCTGCAATTCAATTGGGATCAGAGTTGGCTGCAAAGTGATGTAGGTCGCGTGACCGGTTACTGGAGCGGCGCCTATACCTATTGGGATGGTGACAAGACTTCAGGCACCAGCAGCCTGTCGTTCGCCCCGGTGTTTGTTTACGAGTTTGCCGGGCAAAACGTCAAACCTTATGTGGAGGCCGGGATTGGCGTGGCGTTGTTCTCCAACACCCAACTGGAAGACAACAACATTGGCCAGGCCTTTCAGTTCGAAGACCGCTTCGGGTTCGGGCTGCGCTTTGCGGGTGGGCATGAAGTCGGGATTCGTGCGACGCACTATTCCAATGCCGGGCTGAACAGCAATAACGACGGTGTGGAAAGTTACTCGCTGCACTACACGATGCCGTTGTAACGTCAAAAGCTTCGCGGGCAAGCCTCGCTCCTACAGGTTCGGTGATCCGTAGGAGCGAGGCTTGCCCGCGAAGGCGTCTTAACATTCGGCAGTGACGTTGAATTAGACCGCTTTCGCGAGCAAGCCCGCTCCCACATTGGGTTGTCGGTGGCTTCGATTTACCGATAAACCGACACAATCCCCTGACGCTCTTCCATGCACTCCGGCGACCCCGTCTCGAACTCCCGGCAAATCAACGGGCGTTTTTCGTAGATGGTGCACATCATCGTGTTGCGATCCAGCGCCGCGCACCAGCCGTCATCCAGCCGCAACATCACTTCCCCGCCCCAGTCATCGGTATCGATGTAGCGTTCGGGCACGCCGGTTTCGGTGATCAGCATGACTTCGAGCTGGCAGCAGCAGGCCGAGCACGTCGAGCAAGTGACCGCCGGTTCGGCGATTTGCGTGTGGGGGATGGTTTTCATGGGGCGCAGTGTAAGGCAGTCGACCGTTACTGTGTGAAAGGCCTGACGGACGCTCAGTCGCGGTGATCCGCCGCCAGCCGTTGGGCCATGAAATGCAGCGTCGGAAACAGCATTGCCCAGAGTAGTCCGATGCCGATCAGCGTTGGCATCTGGCCGTAGGGAAAGTGCACGCCCGCCAATCGGCTGCCGGCGTAATACGACAGCGGCCCACCGATGGCGCCCAACAGGCTGGCCAGCCATAAGGGGCGGGCGCTCCACAGCAAGCAGTGGCGCAACGTGGTCGCCAGCAACGCCCACAGCAGCATCAGCCACAGCGGAATCAACGGCGCGACGTCGGTGAAGTCGAATACCCCCAGCCAGCGCAACGAACTGTCGACGGTGGTGCCCAGCAGGACCACGCTCAGGATCAGTCGGCCCTCATCGACCCAACGACTTATCCACAGCAGATGAATCACCAGCGCCGCCAGAGCCACCAGCAACCACAGGCTGTTGCCGCCGACCACGCAGGCGAACCAGCCGACCTGGAACAGTACGGCGTTGGCCACACGTTCAAGCATCGAAACGGCCGAGCAGTGGCGCCGGCATCGCCGCCGGTTTGGCCAGCAACAATTGCGCGGTGCCGATGGTGCGCTCCAGAAAGCCCCCTTCGCAGTAGCACAGGTAAAACTCCCACAGCCGCAGGAAGTAATCGTCGTAGCCCAATTCGCTCAAGCGACCGTGGGCGCGGCGAAAATTCTCATGCCACAGGCGCAAGGTTCGGGCGTAGTGCAGGCCAAAATCCTCCATGTGCAGCAGGTTCATGTCGGTGTCGCGGCTGACGATTTCCAGCATCTTCTGCACACAGGGCAAGGCGCCGCCGGGGAAGATGTAGCGCTGGATGAAATCGACACTGGTCTTGGCTTGTTCGTAGCGCTGGTCGCGGATGGTGATCGCCTGCAACAGCATCAAGCCGTTGCTCTTGAGCAGGTGCGCGCATTGCTTGAAGTAAGTCGGCAGGAAGCGATGGCCCACCGCTTCGATCATCTCGATGGACACCAGTTTGTCGTACTGGCCGGTGAGGTCGCGGTAATCGGAGAGCAGCAACGTTACTTGATCCTGCAAACCCAGGGCTTCGATCCGCTGGGCGGTGAACGCGTACTGTTCCTTGGAGAGCGTGGTGGTGGTGACTTTGCAGCCGTAATTCTGCGCGGCGTACAGCGCCATGCTGCCCCAACCGGTGCCGATTTCCAGCAGGTGATCGCCGGGTTGCAAGGCGAGTTTCTGGCAGATGCGCTCCAGTTTGTTCAGTTGCGCTTGCTCCAGGCTGTCGTCGGGGCTGAGGAATTGCGCCGCCGAATACATCATGGTCGGGTCGAGAAACTGTTCGAACAGGTCATTGCCCAGGTCGTAATGCGCCGCGATGTTTTTCTGCGAGCCTTTGCGGGTATTGCGGTTGAGCCAATGCAGGCCCTGCACAAACGGCCGACTGAGTTTGGCCAGGCCACCCTCCAGCGCATCCAGTACTTCCAGGTTGCTGACGAACACCCGCACCACGGCGGTCAGGTCCGGCGAACTCCAGTAGCCGTGGATAAACGCCTCACCGGCGCCGATCGAACCGTTGCTCGCCACCAGGCCCCAGACCGACGCATCGAGGATATGAATTTCCCCCAGCAGATGATCGCCCGCCGTGCCGAAAACGTGGCGTTCGCCGTCCTCGACCACCACCAGTTGCCCGTGTTTGAGGTGTGCCAATTGACGCAACACGCCCCGGCGCAGCAGCGAACCGGACAAGCCGTTGGTGCTGAGCAGGGGGGCTTTGACCGAAACGCTAGAGGATTTCATGACGGCGATCCTTTGGAGGGACGATGGCGGTTTGAAAGCTGCCATCGGCAGCCTGATGAGCAAAAATCGGTGTGCGCTTGAGCAACAGGCGAATGGCCTGCCAATAAATCGCCAGGCAGGTTTTCGCGGTCATCCACGGAAAGCGCCGCAAGTAACGGTGCAGGCTGGCGCGATCCAGGGGCTCGCGTTGCAGGTTGAGCGTGGCGTCGAACAGTTTCAGTTCGCCCTGCCAGTCGGCCATGTGCACGCCAAGCTTTTGCGCGGCAGGGCTGAAGCTCATGCGGTATTCCAGATCCCGGGGCAGAAACGGCGACACATGAAAAGCCTTGGCCACGGCGAAATGCTGATGGAAATCGCCCAGGGTTTCCGGCGTCTTGGCCGGCAACACGTAGTGATACCGTTCGCGCCACGGCGTATTGGTGACTTCGCAAAGAATCGCTGCCAGTTGGCCGTCGGCTTCGTGGCAATAGAAGAAACTCACCGGGTTGAACGACAGGCCCCAACTGCGGGCCTGGGTCAGCAAGCAGATCGAGCCCATGGGCGCATGGCCGATGGCTTGGCCGACCTGCTGGCGCACCGCGTCGATCAAGCGCATGCCGGTGCCGGTGAAGGCCTTCAAGTAGTCGCTCTCACGAAAGGAAAACGGCGCAAAGCGGCTGTGGCCCGACAGCGGCGACAAGCCGAGTACCGCGTCCTGTTCGTCGAGGTCCAGGTACAGCAGCCCGATCCGGTAGCGGAATTCATGGCGCCGTGGCGCAAACCGCCGATGGGCGATCCAGCCGCTGTAGAGGGCGCTGTTCACAGCAGCTCTCCAAGCGAGCGGGCCACGCGCAAGCCGCTGACCACGCCGTCTTCGTGAAAGCCGTTGGCCCAATACGCGCCGCAATAATAGGTGTGCTGCACGCCGTCCAATTCTTCCCAGCGTTGCTGCGCCGCCACGGCTTTGAGGCTGTATTGCGGATGGGCGTAGGTGTATTTGGCGAGCACTTTGAACGGGTTGATGCCGGCGCTTTGATTGAGGCTGACGCAGAACGTGGTGTCGCTCTGGAGGCCTTGCAGGATGTTCATGTCGTAGGTCACGGCGGCCAGCGTGTGTCCGGCGCCGCCGAGTCGATAATTCCAACTGGCCCAGGCCAGTTTGCGTTCCGGCAACAGGCGCGTGTCGGTGTGCAGCACCACTTCGTTGTCGGCGTAGGCCAGCGCGCCGAGGATCGACTGTTCGGCGCTGCTCGGTTTGGCCAGCAGTTTGAGGGCTTGATCGCTGTGGCAGGCGAACACCACTTTGTCGAAGCGCTCGCTGCCGGCGGCGCTGTGGATAACCACGCCTTCTTCATCACGCTCGACGCGAGTCACCGGGCAATTGAGGCGGATCTTGTCTTTAAAGGACGCGGTCAGCGGTGCGACATAAGCGCTCGACCCGCCCTCGATCACACACCATTGCGGACGATTACTGACAGACAACAAACCGTGGTTCTTGAAAAACCGCACGAAGAACTGCAACGGAAAACCGAGCATGTCGGCCATGGACATTGACCAGATCGCCGCGCCCATCGGCACGATGTAATGCAGGATAAAACGCTCACCGTAACCGCCGGCCTTCAGGTATTGATCGAGGGTGGTGTCGGCGGCGATCCGCAGTTCTTCGAGGTCGCGCTGGGCTTCTTTATTGAAGCGCAGGATGTCGCGCAACATGCCCCAGAACCCCGGCGACAGCAGATTGCGCCGCTGGGCGAACAGGCTGTTGAGGTTGTTGCCGTTGTACTCCAGCCCTGAATCCGGGTCGGTGACCGAGAAACTCATCTCGGTGGGTTTGAAACCCACGCCGATCTGGCCCAGCAGGCGGATGAAATTCGGGTAGGTCCAGTTGTTGAACACAATGAACCCGGTGTCCACGGCGTAGTGCCGGCCATCGACGGTCACGTCCACCGTATGGGTGTGCCCGCCGACCCAGTCGCCGGCCTCGAACAGGGTGATCTCGTGGCTGCGATTGAGCAGGTAAGCGCTCGTCAGCCCCGAGATGCCGCTGCCGATAATGGCGATGTTCACGGTTGATCCTTGATCGGCGGGTTGCTGCGGACCATGCGTTTGCCGATCGCCAGTTTGACCCGGTTAGGCAGCTTCGACAGGGGCCACAGGGCGGCCATGAACAGCGCCGGGAAGGCGATTTCCAGCGGACGGTTCTTGAGCTTGGCGAAGATGTGCCGCGCGGCTTTATCCACCGGCCAACTGAGCGGCATCGGGAAATCGTTTTTCGCGGTCAGCGGCGTGTCGACAAAACCGGGGCTGACCACGGTGACTTCGATGCCTTCGTCCGCCAGGTCAATGCGCAGGGATTCGAACAGGTAGCGCAGCCCGGCCTTGGAGGCGCCGTAGGCTTCGGCCCGGGGCAGCGGCAGGTAAGTCACCGAACTGGCGACACCGACCAGATGCGGCGCGGTGCCCTTGCGCAGCAACGGCAGGGCCGCTTCGATGCAATAGCTGCTGGCGAGCAGGTTGGTGCGCACCACGTGCTCGATGATCGAGGCATCAAACTGCTTGGCATCCACGTATTCGCACGTGCCGGCGTTGAGGATCACCGTGTCCAGCGAGCCCCAGTCGGCGGTAATCTGCTCGCCGATTTCACGCACGGTCTGGCTGTTGGTCAGATCGCCAGCGACCACCATCACTTGCCCCGGATAGCGCTGGGACAGGACTTTGAGTGACGCCACAGAGCGCGAACTGACCGCCAGGTGCGCACCGGTTTTCAATATTTCTTCGGCCAGCGCGGCGCCAATGCCGCTGCTCGCACCCGTCAACCAGTATCGACGTGGAGGTGTAAGGCTCATCCCATTCTCCTTTTCAGCCAGGCAATCGCCCGGCCCAACACGGGTAGATGTTCATAAAGCAGGGCCCCGGCATCGAAGTAATCCCGGTGGCGATAAACCTTGTCGCGCCAGAGTAGGTGCGAGCAGCCGTCGACCCGAATCAACCGGCCACCGGCCAGGCGCGGGTGGCGGTAGCTCATGACCCAGCGCAGATAACCTTCGCCTTCGCCGACCTGGTCGAAGCCGTGAAAATCGAAACGCAACTCGCTGACGTTGGCGTAGAGCTCCTCAAAGTAGCTGCGCATCTGCACCAGGCCATGGACTTCGTGCAACGGATCGGTGAACTGCACGTCGTGGGTGTAGAGCTGATTGAGGCGTTGCAGGTTGTCCTTGTTCAGGTCCGCAAACTGCCGGGCAAAGCGCTGCAGGAATTCACTCATAACCCCCTCCGGCAGCCTGGCGCGACGGCAGGTTCTTGAACGCGGCCAAAGCGCGTTGGCGTGAAATGCTCAGGTTGACGATGGGCGACGGGTAATCGGCGACGCCGAACAAACCGCCAACGTTGGCCGGGTTGTGCACTTCTTTTTTATTCAACCCGGCCAGTTCCGGCAGCCAGTGCTTGATGAACACGCCTTCGGCGTCGAATTTTTCCGACTGACTGAGCGGGTTGAAGATGCGGAAGTAGGGCGCCGAATCGGTGCCGGTGGACGAACTCCACTGCCAGCCGCCGTTGTTCGCCGCTAGGTCGCCGTCGATCAGGTGGCGCATGAAAAAGCGCTCGCCTTCGCGCCAGTCGATCAGCAGGTTCTTGGTCAGGAACATCGCCACCACCATGCGCAGGCGATTGTGCATCCAACCGGTTTCGAGCAATTGGCGCATGGCCGCGTCGATGATCGGCAGACCGGTGCGCGCCTCTTTCCACGCGGCGAGTTCGTCCGGTGCATCACGCCAGGCCAGGGCTTCGGTTTCCGGGCGGAAGGCGCGGTGCCGCGAAACCCGTGGGTAGCCCACCAGAATGTGTTTGTAGAACTCGCGCCACAGCAGTTCGTTGATCCAGGTGACCGCGCCGACCTTGCCGCTTTCGAATTCACCCTGATTGCTTTGCAGCGCCGCGTGCAAACACTGGCGCGGGGAAATCACCCCGGCGGCCAGATACGCCGAGAGCTGACTGGTGCCGGGTTTGGCCGGGAAGTCGCGTTCACTTTTGTAGTAATCGATTTGCGCGTCGGCAAAGGTCTCGAGACGGCGCCGGGCTTCGGCTTCACCGGCGGGCCAGAGCGCGATCAGGCTGTCGGTGGGGGTTTCGAAACCGTCGACATTTTTCGGTATTTCATCGCTATGGAGGCTCAACGGATCTTGAGCGCCGGGTGCGACCACGAGGCCCGGCAGTGAGCGACGCAAGCGGTCGTAACAGACTTTGCGGAACTGACTGAATACCTGGAAGTAGGTGCCGGTCTTGGTCAGTACGGTGCCCGGGGAAAACAGCAATTGATCGAGGTAACTGTGGAAGTCGATGCCCTCGGCTTTCAACGCGTGGGCCACGGCCGCGTCACGGCGGGTTTCGTGGATGCCGTATTCCTCGTTGACGTGCACCGCGCTGATTTTCAATTGCCGGCACAGGTCGAGCAGCACTCGGGGCGCATCGTTCCAGTGCGGCGCCGTGCGGATCAGCAGCTGGATGTTGAGCTCGCCCAGCGCCCGGCTCAATTCACTCAGGTTGCGCAGCCAGAAATCCACTTTGCACGGTGCGTCGTCATGTTCGCGCCATTGCTCCGGGCTCAGCAGATACACCGCCACGGTCGGGCCGCGCGCGGCGGCGGCCGAGAGGGCGGTGTTGTCGTGTAGGCGCAAGTCGCTGCGCAGCCAGATCAATTGCATGGTGATATCCGAACTGTTCATTAAATTAGCCCGCGCTGAACCAGGTCCTGATGCGCCGCCAAGGGGTCTTCGGCCAGGAACAAATCAGCGATCTCGGTGGTTCTTACGGACAACTCGGCGTGGTGGATGCATACCGTTGGTCCGACAATCATTTTCGGGCAGTGGATGCCGTTCAACAGTTTTGGCAGCTGTGACAGGTTCATGGCTTTGCTGGAATACAGCAGCACGCCACGGGCTTGCAGGTGATCGACCGCCAGCGCGAGTTCCCCGGACGGCAGCGGCCAATCGAAGACCTCCACCGGGCAATCGGCGCTGCTGACCAGCCACGCGGTGAGCCACAGATGCGGTTCCAGGGGCAAGTCCGAGTGATTGATCAGCAGCAGCGGCGCGGTGCGCAATTGACGATTGTTATGGTAGATGCGCGCGCCAAATTTGCTGCGCAGCCAGGAATAAAAGAACACCCGCTCCATCTGTGCGCCGAACTGGCCTTGCCAGCGTTGCTCCAGTTCCGCCAGCAACGGCATCAGCAGTTGTTCACACAAGGTGCGCGGCGGGTACAGCGCCATGGCTTGGTTGACCGTGTCGTCGAGGGTCCGTTCGGACAGTTGCGTCACCGCTTGCAGCAGGGTGTGGCGCAGGGTGTGCCAATCGTTTTCGGCGGTGTCGGTGAAGGCCTGCGGGGTGTCGAGCAGTTGCTTGACCTGGCTGACGGCCACGCCGCGATTGAGCCAGGTGAGGATCGTCAGAATCCGTTGCACGTGTTCGGCCGAGAACAAGCGATGCCCCTTGGGCGTGCGTTGCGGCACGATCAGGCCGTAGCGCCGTTCCCAGGCGCGCAGGGTCACGGCGTTGACGCCGGTCTGGCGCGCGACTTCGCGAATCGGCAGCCAGCCGTCGTCCAGGGCTTTTTTGAAGTCGTCGCCCAGGTCTTCGCTGGCGCTGGTGTCGGTTGTGCTTTTCATTTAGATCGCATTTCGCAGGCTGAGGTTTTCCGGGTGCGGTTGCAGGTAAACCTGTTGCGCGATGTACGGGTCCGGGTGTTGGCGAAAGTAATGTTTGAGCAGCGTCAGCGGCACCACCAACGGCACGATGCCATGGCGGTACTGGCCGATGACGTGCTGCATTTCCCGTTTGTCTTCAGCGCTGATGGCCTGCTTGAGGTAGCCGCTGATGTGTTGCAGGACATTGGTGTGGGTGCGGCGGGTGGCGCATTTTTTCAGCGCCTCCATCAACTCGCTGAAATAGCGCGGGCCGAGTTCCTTGGGATCGGTCTGGCCCATGTTGCCCAGCAAGTTGCCCAGGGTTTTGTATTGCACCGGGTTGTGGGCCATCAGCAGGTATTTGTAGCGCGAGTGAAATTCGATGAGGCCACGCCGGCTCAGGCCTTCTTCCAGCAATTGTTGCCAGGCGCTGTAGGCGAACACGCGGGTCAGGAAGTTTTCCCGTAGCACCGGGTCGTTGAGGCGGCCGTCTTCTTCCACGGGCAGGTTGGGGTGTTGTTCGCAAAAGGCCTGGGCATAAATACCGCGCCCACCGCCATCCACGGGCGCGCCGTTGGCGTGGTAGACCTTGACCCGCAACAAGCCGCAGGACGGGGATTTCTGCATGAAGATGTAGCCGCAGATGTCGCCCAGTTCGGCGGCCATTTTCTGACCGTACTCGGCGAGCGGCTGGGTGACGTTAATTTCGGGGTGGACGGTGCCGACCGCTTCAGGATGATCCGCATCGCCGACCAGACGAATCGGTTCGCGGGGAATGCCCAGGCCAATGGCGACTTCCGGGCACACCGGAACGAAATCGAAGTACTCAGCGAGGGTCCGACTGCACAGGCGCGACTCCTTGTGCCCGCCATTGAAACGCACCTCGGCGCCCATCAGGCAGGCGCTGATCGCGATTTTGGGTTTGGCGGGAGCAATGGACATCGAAGCACCTCGAATCTAAACCTGTACAGAACGTGGGTTCTGTACAACATGCCTTCATCATAGATTCAAAGGTGTACAAGTCAAATTGTTTGTATAAGTTTTTGTGGATCTACTTCCAGCCCGATTGCCAGGTGTCGCTGTTCTTGAGGGTTCGCCAATCGAGGCGTTCACTGCGCTTGGTCAGCACCGCCTGCAACTCGACTTCCAGCACCGTGCCTTCCTCGTCACGGAATACCTCGGTCACCAGAAAG
>Ga0302175_10000395_pt1 | contig 14491 bp, 12 predicted proteins | sample I_Fen_N3_3_FD_198791 | JGI IMG/M metagenome (GOLD analysis project Ga0302175, IMG submission 198791) | Peat permafrost microbial communities from Stordalen Mire near Abisko, Sweden - I_Fen_N3_3 | ecosystem: Environmental > Terrestrial > Soil > Wetlands > Permafrost | place: Sweden: Abisko... | reverse complement strand
CCCGTCCGCTGCGCCATATTCGGTAACATGGAATGCTGAACGCCAGGTCACCACGGAAAAGCCCGCTCACGCGGGTTTTTTTCTGTCTGTTGTTCCTGCGGGATGTGTTGTTTCATCGGTTTTCAGATTTATTTGAAAAATATTCAATTAAATCAACACCTTACGAAAACTTGTGGCATAATGCGCCCCGTAACGAAGGTACTGGGTGATTAGCTCAGCTGGGAGAGCGTCTGCCTTACAAGCAGAATGTCGGCGGTTCGATCCCGTCATCACCCACCATTACTTTCAATGCTACGCGCAGCGGTAGTTCAGTCGGTTAGAATACCGGCCTGTCACGCCGGGGGTCGCGGGTTCGAGTCCCGTCCGCTGCGCCATATTCGGTCACCTGGAACGCTGAACGCCAGGTCACCACACAGAAAGCCCGCTTAATGCGGGCTTTTTGTCGTCTGGCGTTTGGCGTTTGCTCTTGTGGGGGTGGGCTTGCTCGCGAATACGGTGTGTCAGCCAACATCTTTGGCGACTGGCACTGCGCCATTCGCGAGCAAGCCCGCTCCCACCAGGTTAGTGGTCGTCTACTGCTCCGCGTTACGGCTGTGCCGGTAGTCGCTGACCGCTTCGTACACCGCTTTGCGCAGACGATTGATCCCACCAATCGGGCGATGCGCTTCCAGGCCAAACCAAGGGTTGAACGACTGGTTGTCGCATTGCAGATTCAACACCGGTGTATCGAAGTCCTGCGCGGGCACGTTGATCTTCGCCACTGTCTCAAACGGTGCATCACTTTCACGCCACTCAATGCTCGTGTCTTCAATCGGCATGTACGTGTTCACATTCTGGCGCTGGATCTGCAAAACGAAACACGCCGGCACCCGGTCAGTCGACAATTGCTGGTTCAGCGCGGTGCGCAAGAAGTTCGGCAAGTCCTGGTTTTGCTTGGGCAGGGTGTAGGCCGGGCAACTGCCCGGGTCCGGCATGACGCGGAATTTGGCATTGGCTGCGCCGAATTTGTAGGGCGAGACCGAAAAGTAAGTGGTCTGGGTCGGGCTGTCGGGAGCAGGGGAGAGCGTTGCTAGCGCAATAAACAAATGACGGACCTGCCAGGTGCGCGGGTCCCAGCCCGGGAAGAACGCCATGATTTTTTTGCCATCAGCCTGGGCCGCCACATTCTGACGGTACTCGGCGACATCGCTGACGAAGAAGTTCGGATGGCTGAACATCACGAAGTCCTGCTCATGGCGACCTGCCTGGTCCGCCAGCAATTGTTTGCCGGGCACATCAAGCAATTTGATCGCCATGCCCCGGGCATCGCGGATGCTGTCGAATTGCGGGTAGGCATTGCCGTTCGACAATCGCACCGTCGCTTGCCAGGTTTTGCCCGGTTCACTGAACACGCCTTGGCGCAAATCCGCTGCCAGATCCGCTAATACCTGAACCTCCGCCTTCACACAGCCATGGGCCTTGGCGTGGGCATCACGCAGGTAACGGGTGGGTTCGCGGTGCTGGTCGACGATGCGCACGGCGGTCTGAATGATGTCCTGGGTCATCGCCGACTCACCCGCCGGGATCAACTCCTCAGCGGAGACCGCCCCGCGCTGTTGCCAGGCAAACCACGCGGTGGCCAGGGCCCAGCCGAGCAATCCCAGGCCCAGCAACCACAGCAGGGTCTTGGCGAGAAAAGCGCCGAGGCGCAGCCAGGGTGTGATCAGCATGGGTAAGTCCTTTTGATGGAGGCCGAGGTCATGGCAATTGCGCTTCCAGCGGACCGCCCAGCACTTTCAGGTATTCCAGCAGCGCCCAGCGTTCTTCGGGTTGCAGCAAGCGACCGATCACGCCGTTACCGCGCTCACCGGCGCGGAATTCGTGACCGCTGTTGTGATTGCCGGTGATGCGGGTGTCGAACACGAAGCCGTTGGTAAAGGCTTCGGTGCGATAGCCCAGGTGTTTGGGGTCGTACTCGAACGTGCCTTTATAGAAGGTGCTGGCGCGTTCGTCCTGGGGCGAGAGCAGTTGATAGACGCTCGGGACCGAGCCGTTGTGCAGGAATGGAGCCGTGGCCCACACGCCGGCCAGAGGCCTGGCCTTGTAGGCGCGCAACTCCTGGACACCGATGGGCAGGCCGAAGCCGTCCATGTCCGGTTTTTCTGCCGGGGTCACGTTGGCCTCTCGATACGCATGGTTCTCGACGTACGCCGTAACGTACGCGAGCCCCTTGGCCACCGACAGCTTGCTCAGGTCCAGCGGTTCGGTCGGCTTGGGATGCAGTTGAACGTCGAGTTTCGCCAGTTCCGCCGGGTCCCATTGCAGGGCCGTCAGGTCGAAACGGTGGTCGGCAATGTTGTTGGCAGCGGTGGGATCGGTACCGATGGCGGCAACGGGCAGCAACTTGAGCTGTTGCACGGCGCGCCCATCGACCTGATTCACCCGAGGTACATGGCAACTGGCGCAGTTCTCGGCGAACAGTGCGCGGCCCTTGGCGGCCAAGGGTTTGTCGACGCTGCCAAGCAGCTCTTCCGGCCACGCGGGTGGCTTGAGCCGTTGCAGGGTTTCTTCGATCAGGTGCAAATCGCGAACGCGGACGCTGGAGGGGTAGCGCGCATCGCCTTTGAGCGGCTGGCCGTTGGCGTCGAAGAAGCTCAGCGTGGCGCCGACACCCAGCGCCTCGCCAATATTGCGTGCCATCGGTTGCTGCGCCGAACCGTTCCACTGCACCCAGTCGAAGGTCCAGATGTCCCAGAGTTGCGGGTAGTCCACCGGGGCATTGGCCACGCGGTAGTTATCCGGCGAAATCGCATCGCCGAAGCTCGCATTGGCGATACGCCCGAATGCGTCGGTACGGCCCGGGCCCTCCTCGGTGGGGTAGAGCCCGCGATGGGTGTCGTTCCAGGCGACTTTCAGGAAGGTGTCGAGCGAACTTTTGAAGTCTGCGCGCAGGGCTTGATGACGAGCGTCGTAATCGGCCCCCAATACGTTGCGTGCGAAACGTTCGAATTTCCACGGGTTGTAGTAGGTCGAGGCGAGGCTGGCCACCAGTGCCTGACCGAAACTGCCACCGCGCAAGGTCGGCACGCTGGACGGTAGAACATGCTGCGCCGAGCCGCCGTCGATCCGCACGGCCTGGCCGTTGAAGCGCAGTTCGCCGGTGTGGCAGGCGGCGCAAGTGATGTCGAGAAACTGCTCCTGGCTGCCGGGATTCTGGTGCCGGGCGAAACCCACGGGCAAGTTGCCGGGATTGTTCGGCGTGGCTTTCTGCGCGGGATCGATCAGAAAGCCGAAGCGCGCCAGGTACTCGGGGGCGGCGAAGCGCTGTTGCGAAAAGGGCAGCTCCAGCGCGCCGAACCATTCGTAGCGCAGGCCTTTGACCTGGGTGCCTTGAGGGGTGAAGTAGTACGTCTGGCGATCGGCGGCGCTCCACTGTTCCAGGTAATGCACCTGTTGCGCAGGGGTATAGGCCGGCAGTTTTGGGTTGGCGACGTAGTACAGAACCACGGCCAGGCCGAGGCCCAGCAGTACGGCGATCACAGCCATCAGGCGGAGTAAGAGGCGCAAGATAAACGTCCTTGTCGAGTTGTGTCTCCTTTATGCCTTAGCTCCTGTGGTGGCGGCAAGAGGCCATTACGCCAGATGATGTGGGATACGGCGTCGGCTCCTATGGGATGAAGATGACATAAACTTCATCGAGCCCATTCCCGAAATGCTTTAAAAGACCTGAACTTATCAGCAGTTTCCTGCTCTCATGCCGGTAGCCATTGGTCGTGGCCGCCTGATAAGCTCGCGGCTTTATTCGATTGCCCTTTAGGCGCATGAACAAGGAAATAGCATGAAACAGCATCGGTTGGCGGCGGCGGTGGCCCTGGTTAGCCTGGTACTTGCGGGTTGTGACTCGCAGACCAGCGTAGAGCTGAAAACCCCGGCGCAAAAAGCTTCCTACGGGATTGGCCTGAACATGGGCAAGAGCCTGGCTCAGGAAGGAATGGATGATCTGGATTCCAAGGCCGTAGCCCAAGGCATCGAAGATGCCGTCGGCAAGAAAGAACAGAAGCTGAAGGACGACGAACTGGTCGAAGCCTTCGCAGCACTGCAAAAACGTGCTGAAGAACGCATGGCGAAAATGAGCGAAGAGTCGGCAGCCGCCGGCAAGAAATTCCTCGAAGAAAACGCCAAGAAAGCCGGCGTAGTGACCACTGCTTCCGGTCTGCAATATGAAGTCGTGAAAAAAGCGGATGGTCCTCAGCCTAAGCCGACCGACGTAGTGACTGTTCACTACACCGGCAAGCTGACCAACGGCACGACCTTTGACAGCTCGGTTGATCGCGGTAGCCCGATCGATCTGCCGGTCAGCGGTGTGATCCCGGGTTGGGTCGAAGGCCTGCAACTGATGCACGTCGGCGAGAAGTACAAGCTGTACATTCCTAGCGACCTGGCTTACGGCGCGCAAAGCCCAAGCCCGGCAATCCCGGCCAACTCGGTGCTGGTATTCGACCTGGAACTGCTGGCGATCAAAGATCCAGCAAAAGAAGACGCCGCCAAGTAACTGTCGTCTGCTTGAAAACAACGCCCCGCATTATGTGGGGCGTTGTTGTATCTGGCGTTTGGCAAAGTACAAAGAAAGCGAACGGATGCTGTAGGGTGGAGTCATAGCCTGTGTGAGTGCTTGGGCTAGCCGTACCTGATCGCCAAGTCAATGAAATCTTGGGTTTTTTTATGTGAGTAAAAAACGCCCGATCTGAGTTGAGCCCTTATAAAACGGGGCTTCCAGCCGTGAAATGCAGCTCTGTTCACAAGGTTATCCACAATTTGTGTGGATAACATTTCAGCGGGAGGAAAAGATGAAAGCACCGTGGAATTTCGCTCGCTTCCTGCCCCTGGCCGGGCGCTTGTTGGCGAAAGGTCGTTTGCCGACCCTGCTGTTCGCCGTGGCCAGCAAAAGCGCCAGCGAAGGCGGGCGCTTGGGCAAACTCAAGGATGATCTGCGTCTGTTGCAGGCCCTGTGCCTGGCCTACTGGCGCGGCGAGTACCGGGCCATCAACCGCAAATCGATTCTGATCGTCATCGCCGGCCTGATGTACTTCCTCAGCCCCCTCGATGCCATCCCGGATTTTATCCCCGTGTTCGGCATGCTCGACGACATCGCGGTGCTCGCCTGGGTGATGAAAACCCTCGACGACGAACTCAATGCCTTCCGCGCCTGGCGCAATCGCCAGTTGCCGGAGAAGCTCGCGGTGGTTGAGCGACTGCCCGATACCCCCGAACAACTCCAGCTTCAAGGCCCCAAAGATGACTGAGATGTTTCAGTTTTCACCCAGAGATTGATGCCCCCGCGACCTTGGCCGCTGTTAGGATTACACTTCAAGGGAAAAGCGCCGACTCGCTAAGTGTCGTTGTCCTACGGGGAAGTCATGGATATTCAGATAATCACACGCGAAGGCGAGCCCGAATATGCGGTTCTGCCGTGGGCTCAGTATCAGGCTCTACTGAAAGCAGCAGGCATCGAGCAACAACCGCCGCGGGTCGCCAAAGCGCCACCCGCAGCTACACCAGACCAGATTCTTCCGGGTCTGGATCAACTCCGCAGTTTGCGCGAAGGGAAGGGCATCGCCATTGAGGCGCTCGCCCGCACGGTAGGCATCAGCCCGTCTTATCTGGCCTTGATCGAAAGTGGCGAGCGTCAACCCGACGCTGCGATTCGCCGCAGCCTGGCCTGGGAATTGACGGTGCCAGGGTGGAGGGATGAATCGTGAGCGTACGCATCAGTCGTCAACATTGGGATGGGTTGTTAGGTGAACTGGACCAGGCGCGCCGTCAGCGCCACCTACTGACTTACCGGGCACTGCTCGAGCGATTGCAATTGCCGACCCCGGCCATGCAAACCCTCACCGCCGCCCTTGAACACCTCGCCGCACTCGACGCCAAAGCCGAACAGCCCTTGCGCAGCTCACTGGTGATCAGCCAGGGCGCCAGCCGCCTGCCGCGTACCGGTTTCTTCGAATGCGTCGAGCGCCTGGGGCGATTCTCCGGGCCCTCCGACGGCGTCGCCGCCGCCTCCTGGCATGCGTCGGAAGTGGTCCGGGTGTTCGAATACGAGTACCCCGAATCTGCGGAGGCCTGAGTGTTTTTACGACTCAAGGCGCGGGCAACCTACTGGTTGGCCCGTAGGCTGTTTCACTGGTCCTGGTTTGTGCGCCAGCCCCGAGGCTGGAGCTGGCTGGAAGGCCAGTTTGCCCGTATGGCCAACCTCGGCGATGTCGGCGCCCAAAGCTTCTATGGCCACATCCTGACCTTTCGCGGCGTCGGCCTCGGTGCGCGTGAAGAAGGCGTGCGCTTGCTGCGCCTGGCGGCGTTGGCGGGGGATGGCAAAGCGGCGTATCAGGTTGGGGTGATCAGTTTGGCCGGCACGCCGAGCAAAGCACCGGACCCGGTGGAAGCAGCGCGGTTTTGGCGGATCGCGGCGCAGGCCGGGCATCCGTTGGCGGAAATAAAGTTGAAAGGATTGGTGAGCGATAGTCCATCGCAGTGATCCGCTGATTGTTCAATAACCCGACGTGGCGCCTGACGATCGCCCGCGAAAAATACGTGTCCGCGTCATTTCCCTTGTGGCACGCAATGCCTACCCCTTATAAAAGCCACTTTTCCCTCTCGAAGTAAAAGGATACGAGCATGAGCGACGCCTGGAACGAAGGATATTTCACCGACGAAGGCTACACCTACAGCTATAGCCGGGAAATCAATCCAGTCTTCCTGCGTTATTGCTTGTTGCTGCGCGGTTTTGCCAGTCTGGAGACAACCGACGGCTATCACTGCGAATTGGGCTTTGGCCAGGGCGTCTCGATCAACATCCATGCCGCCGCCAACCCTGGGTCCTGGATGGGCACTGACTTCCATCCGGGCCAGGCTGCCCATGCCAATGCGCTGGCGACCACCTGGAACAGCGACGCGCAACTGTATGACGACAGCTTCGAGCAACTGCTGGCCCGTCATGATTTGCCACAATTCGACAGCATTAGCCTGCATGGCATCTGGACCTGGGTCAGCCGCGACAACCAAAAACTGATCGTCGAATTCGCCCGACGTCACCTCAAGCCTGGTGGTCTGCTGTACATCAGCTACAACTGCTTCCCCGGCTGGTCACCTTCGGCACCCTTGCGTCATTTGTTCAGCCTGCACGACCGCTTTGCGACAAACCGCTCCGAACGCCCGGACCAGCGCATAGATGCCGCATTGCAATTCTCCGAAGCGCTGCTGGTGGCCAACCCCAACTACGCCGCCGCGGCCCCGAACCTGAACACCAAGCTGCAGAGCATCAAAGGCCAGGATCGGCAGTACGTCGCCCATGAATACTTCAACCGCGACTGGAACTGCATGTACTTCACCGACGTGGTCGACGCCCTGGCGCCGGCCAAACTCGACTTCGCCGCGACGGCCGTGCCACTGGATACGGTCGACCCGCTGAACTTGAGCGCAGAAGGCATGGACTTTCTGGAGGGCATCGATCACCCGATCATGCGCGAACAAGCGCGAGACTACTTCGTTAACCAGAACTTCCGCCGGGATGTGTACGTGCGCGGTGCCAACCGACTGTCCGCTTCCGAACACCGCCAAGGTCTGCTCAATACCCGTTTTGTCCTGCTGCAGCCGGCAGAAAGCGTGTCCGCCACCGTCAAGGGGCCGGCAGGCGAAGCGTCGCTGCAAGCGGAAATATACGGCCCGGTACTCGAAGCGCTGGCAGCCAACGCCTATGCACCCAAAACGTTGCGCCAATTGTCAGCGGCCGTGCCCTCGATGCCTTATGACGACCTGGCCCAGGCCGTCACCGTATTGGTCGGGATGAGCGCAGCGGCCCCGTGCCAGAGCGAAGCGGCCGAGAAACTGGTACAGGCACGCTGCACCACCCTCAACCTGCAGCTCTGCAAACGCTCGTTGCTAAGCAACAAAATCCAGGTCCTGGCCAGCCCGGTCACGGGCGGCGGCGTACCGATCGGCCGCTTCCAGCAACTGTTCCTGATATCGATCAAACAAGGCAAAAAACACCCGGCGGAATGGGCGCAACTGGCCTGGAGTGTCATCAGCGAACAAGGCGAAGGTATCGTCAAGGACGGTAAGGCGCTGACCACTGCGCAAGAAAACATCGCGGAACTGACCGAACAGGCGCAAGCATTTGCCGAGCAGTCGTTGGTGGTTCTCAAGGCGTTGAGCATCGTTTAACCCAAAGCGTCATTGATGCACCTGGCAGCGGATGTCAGGTGTTAATGAGTTGAATCCCATCAAGGAAGATAAATACAGTGAAAACAGCTCTCTGCGCCCTGTTATTGATAGGCCTGACCACCAGCGCACTCGCTGACTCCGTCGGCTTCCAGTCCTCCACACTGCCCGACCCGCAAAACGAGCGGCCGCTGGAGATGGTCGTCTGGTACCCCACCGCAAGCACCGCCACCCCGCAACTGTTCGGCGACAACCCAGTGTTCATCGGCGCCCTCGCCGTGCCCAACGCACCACCGGCGGCCGGCGAACATCCATTGGTGGTGCTCTCCCACGGCTTCGGCGGTAGTTGGATCAACCAGACATGGCTAGCCAGCGCACTCGCCCACAAGGGTTACATCGTCGCGGCAGTCAACCACCCTGGCACCACTAGCCGTGACCGAAGCCCACAAGCTGCCGCACAACTATGGCAACGGCCTGCTGACCTGAGTCGGGCTATCGATGCGGTCACGGCTCAGCCAGAACAGTTTGGCCTGGTTGCGAAGGGTCGAGTTGCGGCAGTGGGGCATTCACTCGGGGGATGGACCGTTCTGGAAATCGCCGGGGCGCGGTTTGATCCTGAGCGGTTTGCGGAGGACTGCAAGGTCCACTCGACGTTGTCCAGTTGCACCGCCTACCAAACGATGAACCCCGCAAGCACGTCGGCATCGAAGACTCGGTTGGCTGCCGACTTGCGCGATAAACGCGTTACTGCCGTTGTTTCATTGGACCTAGGGCTGTCGCGTGGGATGACCGATGAAAGCCTCGCGAAGTTGCCGGTGCCGACGTTGGTGATTGCAGCGGGTGTGCCGTCTGAAGAGCTTCCTGCTGAGTTGGAGTCTGCTGATTTGGCCAAGCGGTTGCCTCAAGCGTCGAAGCAATACGTTGAGATAAGTGATGCCAGCCACTTTAGCTTTATGGCGGTGTGCAAACCTGGCGCGGTGGCGATGCTTGAAGACGATGTGCCTGGGGATGGGATTATTTGTGGGGATGGGGAGGGTGGGAGGACGCGGGTGGTGATTCAGCAGGAGGTCGCGTCGTTGATCGAAGCGTTTCTGGCGAAATTATCTCGCGGCTACTAAATGGACAGTTTTATTGCCGTTGGTCACCAAAATAGCCGTCGGCACAGTTGCTATACCTGAGTTAATTACTAGCTCGTTGTTTGGGGGCTACCACCTTGAGTCGATGCAGCTTTGCGAAAGGCTGCAACCGGCCAAAAGCAGACAGTCAGATGTGTCTAGAAAGTCAGCGGCGATTCATTTAGCTAGAGTGTCGCGAGCCAGGGACGGCGTGTCATAGCTAGATTATTTGCAGAGACTTGAACAACCCCCTGTGTAATACCAATGGCTCTTTCCTGTTAAAGTTTGCTTCTGGCGTTACGTACCTGAATACGTGAGTATTTTTCTGCTTTGGCTGGTTTCCAATCACTGAGAAATTGAAAAGAATGCTGAGTATGAAATCGGCATTTCTATCTTGAATATCCCCACTCTTTAAGGCTTCCTCATATGCCAACTCAAACTCCGAAATGTGAAGAGTTTGCTTTCTAACTATTGAAAAGAGATTAAGGATAGCTTTGATTTGAGGTAAAATTCCACCTATTTCATCTTCAAGCTCGCTACGCAGATAGTTAGAGAAAGACTTATCTACACGAGTAACTATCGCTGGCGTTATCCTCGGAATTCTCTCTAATATGGCTTGCTCGGCACAAGCTTGAAGAAAGTGAATATAGTCACGAGGCCTGAGCTGCGTACTTCGAGTTATATATTCAAAGATGCTCATTTTCTTTTCTTGCTGATGCCCGTATTTAACAGGTGAAGTTAAAAATAGCATTCGCCAAGCGTGGTTAAAAGATAAAATCTTTTTGGTCTGAGAGTCAGCTTTCGATATCCGAAAGGCTATCAAGTCTTTAATTGATCGCTCATCCCATGTCAATGTTACCTTAAGGTCCCTCCATTTGTTTCTATCATTATCAGTTAATATCTCATATATATCATCCCGTAAAAACACTACAGGAAAGAGCTTGTGAGTTTCCCCGAATACGGAGCGTACATCCTGTGTAGCCTTGAATAAGCTTGTCAGTAGATCCGTATAGCTTTTTGATTTTGCAGTATCCATTATATTGCTATAATCTTCGTCGAGCTCGTCGAAGACAATCAAATATTCAGAACTATCCAAGTGCTTCAATAGCAGATCTTCCAGAGTCTCAACGCGCTCTATCCAAGACGTCTCGTTTTTCTGGAGATTACTTGCCCCGGCTGCCTCGATACCAGTGCCCAATATTGATATTTTAAAACCACCACTCACCCAGCGCTTGATGCTACGAGGCAGTGATTGCTCAATGTCGCCCTCATATACAGCCTTTAATTTCTCTCGCACTGAATAATCTATAGCCTCGTTGGTAATCATCAACTTTGCTACGGAGCTATAAATCAAATATTTCCAAAGAGTAATATATTGGTTTGGCGTGGTGAAGCTGTCATTGCTTAAAGTGTAAAGATCCTGGAAAGGAAAATTTTTAAAAGATAGCTTCTTTGCAAATCGAGAGTATTTATTTTCTTTTACGATATGCTCGGTGATTGCAGTCTTGCCTGTTCCCTTCCTGCCAATCACGAAAGATTTTTCACCAGATGTGATTTTGTCAACAATATCGATATGAAAAAAGTATCTAGTCGTATCTTCCAGCTTCGCTTCCAATTTCCATTTAGATACTTCTTTTAATAACTCTACGCTCATTTTCATCCCTCCCTGAATTTGGGCAAAATGCTATCATACAATCTCATCTCCACAAATTATTTCAGCTAGGGATTCGTGGTTGATTTATCAGACAGATGCGTTAGTCCGCTTCTGGCCGAAAACGGTCACCCCAGAGAATGGAAAAATAGGGCTGGGCTGTAGCGAAGTCGTTCGGACTGTTACTGAGCGAATATTCCGGGCAGGGTCTTCGGAAATTTCCTTCGAGTTGCGGCGGTTTTGGTGAACTGGTGCGCGGTGAGTTTGATCGGTAGGCTTTGGTGGTCGCTGCATATTCAGTGACAGGGTGTAGGAACCCTTCAATCTCCCAAAGACGGCATCAGTGTCGACTTCTGATTTGCGGCTGCTGATTTGCATCCGTAAAATCCGTCGCGGCGGCTGTGCGCGGGCACGCTTCGGTGTGGTCGAGTGTCTCTGGGGCTCGATATTCCTACCCCGCGTATGGCTGCCACCCATGCCTGTAGGAAGGCATCTGGCAGCTCCTATTCTTCCTGGAGTTATAAAAATGCCAACATTACACCCCGACCCACCCTACGAAAAACCAACCCCCCACCCCAAAAGCCGCTTCATGGCGCTCACCAGCAATTGCGACGACATGCCGACCTTGTTCGTCGATACCCACGCGCCGCTAGACGTTTTGTATGACGCCGCCAACTACCGAATCCGTGCCGTAACCCAAGTGCTGGAAAACATGTCCATGCGCGGTTCGATTGATTGTGAGTCCTTCATCCTCAGCGACTTTGCGTTGCTGTGTGCCATTCCTTTGCGGGACGGGTGTGATGTGTTGGATGTGTTGGGGCGGCGGTTGCGGGCGATGCCTTCGGCGGAATAGTTTTCAGATCTCGGTTGTCTGATCTGGCGTCTTCGCGGGCAAGCCTCGCTCCTACAGGGTTTTGTGTGGGGCGCAATAATCACGCATGACGCGAAGCCCGTTGGAGCGAGGCTTGCCCGCGAATGCGTCAGGTCAATCACCGGTGTCCTATCAGCAGTTCATCTTCTCGCCCAGGCACCGCCAGGCTATCAATCACATGCACGCTATACCCCGGGATGTTCTTCGCGTGGTGCTTGGCTTGTGAGGCCATTTCTGCCAATTGGCTCGCGTCGAGTCCGGCGCAGGCTTCGGGATGCAGGTGCACGACGCCGATGGACAGTGACAGCAATGGGAATTCTTGCCGTACGCCTTGGCGATTCGGGGCGATGAAGCAGCCGGCTTCCAGGTGTTCGGCGCGATAGAAGCGTCGGCATTGGCTTTGGAAGTCGTCCAGCAACTGGTTGAGGCGTTTGCGCCAGTCTTCCGGGCCGAGCACCATCAAGAAGTCATCGCCGCCGATATGTCCTACGAAGTCGCGGGACGGGTCAACGCGATCATTCAGACACTGCGCCAAACACAGTAGGACTTCATCCCCGCGACCGTAGCCGTAGATGTCGTTGAAGGGTTTGAAGCTGTCGATGTCCACGTAGCAGATCACCGATTCCCGGGCTTGTTGCAGCAGGCGGGTCAGGCATTGCTGGATCGGGACGTTGCCGGGCAGCAGGGTGAGCGGGTTGGCGTAGCGGGCTTGTTGGATTTTCAGTTCGGTGATCAGTTTGAGGACGTCGATCACCCGACCAAGCCCCAGATAGCTGCCGTTGAGGGTGATGATGAAGTCTTCTTCGATGCGTTGCCGGGCGCGGCTGGTGATGAGGCGGCTGACTTGTTGCAGGGACTGGCTCATTTCGACGGCGAGGAAGTCGTCGTTCATCAAGCGGCTGATCGGTTTGCGGGCGAACAGGTCAGTGGCGAAGGGCTTGAGCAGGGCGTCGGAGAGCGAGTGGCGATGGACGATGCCGCAGGGCTGGCCTTGTTCGTCGAGCACCGCCAGGGAGTTGAGGTTGGCTTGGCGGCGGAAGGCTTCCAGTACGGCAGCGGTCGGGGTGTCGCGGTCCACGGCCGGTTGTTCGTTGAGCAGGGCGCTGAGATCGCTGCCTTCGTCGTTCAGTGCGACCGAAGTGCTTTCCTGTTTGGGCATCAGCGCGCGAGCGTCCCGTGGCGGATGTTCCTGGGGACGGCAGAGCAGATAGCCCTGCACCAGATCGACGCCCATTTCGGTCAGCACCGCCAGTTCTTCCGGCAGTTCGATGCCTTCGGCGATCACTTGAGCGCGGGAGGCCTTGGCGATTTGCAGGATCGAGCCGACGAATTCGCGCTTGAGCGCGTCCTGATGGATGCCGTCGATAAAGTGCCGATCAATCTTCACGTAGTCCGGGCGCAGCTCCGACCACAATCGCAAACTCGAATAACCGGCGCCCAGGTCATCCAGCGCAATGGAAAACCCCATTGCCCGATAGTGATGCAGGGCGTTTTGCAGCAACTGGAAATCATCGGTCGGGGTTTGCTCGGTCAGCTCGATCACTACCTGGCTCGGTGGTATGCCAAAGTCCTGCAACAGTTGCAGGGTGCGGCCCGGTTGGTGCGAGGTTTCGAGCAGGGATTCCGGTGACACGTTAAGGAACAACTTGCCCGGCAGTTGCTGTTCATTGAAGCGACGGCAAGCGCTCTGACGACAAGCGATTTCCAGTTCGCTGAGGCGTCCGGCCTGACGGGCCACGGCGAACAGGGCGATGGGGGAGTGCAGCGGACTGTTGGAGGGGCCGCGACTCAGGGCTTCGTAGCCAACGATTCGTCGTTCGGAGAGGGAGATGATCGGCTGGAACAGACTGTGCAAACCGCTTTGAGCCAGAATTGAACTCAAGGCACTCAGCTGTTCGGTAGTGGTCATGGCGATCTCTGGCGATAAAAAAAGGACTGGGAGCGGACTCTTGATTCAAGAGGCGCTCCCAGTCCTGTATTTCACGACAGAATGATGACTGTTTGATGACGCTCCGGGGAGCGTCAGCATTAAATTGCCATCATCTTAATGCTTAGCCACCTGATTGCTCAGTTTCAAGTAATCCAGCAGTACCCGGCCGCTTTCGCTCAGGTAGGCATCGTCTTCCGGCTTGATTTTGTCCGGCTCGGCCGCGATGGCGTCTTCGTCTTCTTTCTTCAGCTCTTTGAGCGGTTCTTCGCCCTTGGCCTTGCGGCGCAGGTTTTCCATCACCAACTGCTTGGCTTCGATGTCGGCATGTTGCTTGCGACGATCGGCTTCGTTGAGGCTGACGGTTTTTTCTTCCATCAGCTTCTGGGCCAGGGCCAGCTTGTCACGGATGAACACAAACTCTGCGTCCTTGGCCGAACGCGCGTCATGCTCGGATTTGAGCTCGGCGATGTAAGGCTTGAACGGGTCGCTCGCAGGCTTGATAGCAGCCTTGATGGTGTCCCACGGCATGGCTTCCGGCAGGGCGCTTTCGCCGATTTCCTTGGTGTCGATGATCGACGGGAAATCCACATCCGGCAGTACGCCCTGATGCTGGGTGCTCTGGCCGGATACCCGGTAGAACTTGGCCAGGGTCAGTTTCAGTTCGCCATGGTTCAGCGGCTGAATGGTCTGCACGGTGCCTTTACCGAAGGTCTGGCCGCCGATGATCA
>Ga0302175_10000394_pt1 | contig 14502 bp, 10 predicted proteins | sample I_Fen_N3_3_FD_198791 | JGI IMG/M metagenome (GOLD analysis project Ga0302175, IMG submission 198791) | Peat permafrost microbial communities from Stordalen Mire near Abisko, Sweden - I_Fen_N3_3 | ecosystem: Environmental > Terrestrial > Soil > Wetlands > Permafrost | place: Sweden: Abisko... | reverse complement strand
TCCTGGACCGTTGTCTGGAGCCATATCCTCAACGCAGCAAGTACGATCTGGTGGGGATTGATAACCGTCGCACGGCCTTCCTGGCCACGGAACACTTGCTTAAGGCGGGGGCGAAACGCATCATGTTTTTCGCGCGACCAAATTCGGCGCCGACCGTGGATGCTCGAATTGCGGGCTATCGAGAGGCTCTGCTGTTGCAGGGTGAGAAGCCCGCTCGCGATTTGGTCAGAACCGGGAATGCTTCCGACCCGAAATTCATCAAGTCCATGCTAAAAAAAGATCGGCCCGATGCGTTCGTGTGTGCGAACGATCTTACGGCCGGAAATCTCATGCATACGTTGCTCTCTCTCGGTCAGCGGATCCCGGAGGACATTCGCATCGTAGGGATCGACGATGTGAGATATGCGCGGCTGCTGCCGGTACCGCTCACCACCATGCACCAGCCTTGCCGTGACATCGGAAGGATTGCGGTGGCGGTCATGCTTGACAGAATTGCCAATCCTGATCTGCCCCCGCGAGACGTGCTTCTCCGATGCGAACTGATCGTGCGCAAATCGTGCGGCATGCAGGTAAAGAAAAATAGTAGGAACTAGCGGATATGAATTGGTTGTACGGCGCGACGCGAAGCCGACCGACCTTCAGCCAGGAACCCATCAGTCTCTCTCCACGGATAGGTGGAATACCATTTCTGGAAGCCTTTCCACTCGCGATGGTATAGACAACTTCTTGATAGTTGTCTGCAATTTGCCTTGACAACTCAGGATGCCAAAGCTTCTAGTTAGTTCGTCCTAACTGCTTGCGGATTGTCGCCGGTCGAGTTGAGGCGACGTTCGTGTTCGGGCGTGTAGAGGCATCAATTTCGCGCCCCGGCAGCGAGCCCAAAACAACTTTGCCTTTCCAAGTCGAGGGGTAACAAGATGCGTAAGACTCTGACCGCTGTCCCTGCTGAGTTGTCGAAGTTTTCCAACCTCTCCTTTCATTCTGCAAAGACCTTCATGGCCAGAGTCGCAGGTTTCTCGACTCCGCGATCCGTTGCTTTGCGGGTGATGAGTGTTCTGGTTCTCGCCGGAGTTGTCGGATCATGTCTGTCGGCCAACGCTCAAGTCAGGTTTGGTGGTGTAGTCGGAAGCGTTTCCGATCCCACCGGTGCAACCGTCTCAGGCGCGAAGGTGACCCTCACCAATGTCGGCACGAACGAGAATCGATCGATGCCGACCAGTAGTGCCGGCACCTACGCCTTTGCCAACGTCAGCGCGGGCTTGTACCGGGTCGAGATTGAGCAAGCTGGCTTCAAGCGTTTTACCCAGCAAAACGTCGAGGTTCAGGTGGACGTCACTACCCGTGTAGACGCTACATTGCAGGTCGGCAATGTGAGCGAGAGTGTGGTTGTGACCACCGAGGCGCCGCCGTTGCAGACGGACAGCGCGTCCTTGGGGACAACCGTCGGTCTGCGAGAAGTTGAGAGCATACCTCTCAGTGGAAGAAACGTAAACAACATGCTGACGCTGGTGCCGGGTGTCGTCGCCCAGGGTGGCACGTACGGCAACGCAGTCTCCAATCAGTCAGGTGGCGCTAGAACTAACGCCATTGGGTTTGGAAACTACGCGATCGGTGGCGGCTTCGGTAACCAGAGCTCGTTCTATATCGATGGCGTCGCGTCCAATGCGCCGGCCGGCAATTTAAATTCCTTGATTCCATCTCAGGATGTCGTGCAGGAGTTCCGTGTTGTGACGAACAATGTTGCGGCCGAGTATGGCAGCTACGCGGGAGGAATCATAAACCTCACGACGAAGTCGGGAACCAATAAGTTCCATGGGACTGCATACGAGTACCTGCGGAACAAAGTCTTGAACGCGAACGACTACTTCAACAACCACAATGGTCCGGGTGGAACCGCGCTTGCTCGTCCTCCACTCAGGCAGAATCAGTTTGGTGGTACGATCGGCGGGCCGGTCCTGAAGGACAAGACATTCTTCTTCTTCGGGTTCGAGCGTCAAGTATTGAAAACTGGAACGCCCGTCAACAATACAGTTCCTACAGCCGACATGTTGACTGGTGACTTTTCGGGAATTTGTACCACTGGATTTACGGGTGGAATCTGTGATGATAAAGACCTACAAGACAACCCAATCCATCAAATCTACAATCCAGCGGACGGGACGCCCTTCGCTAACAATCTGATTACGACCCCTCTTGACACCTCGGCGTTAGCGCTCTTTGCGAAATCTTACCCCGCGCCTAACCGGCCGGGTGTATCGAATAACTTCATTACGAATATGGCGACCGGCGGAGTCAACGCTCAATACAACGCCCGTGTGGACCATCATTTTTCCGAAAAGAACACTCTGTTTGGGCGCTACTCGTATTGGAAGGCAGATAGTGACGCCTATGATGCCTGGGGAACTCACACAGCCGGCCAGGGCCACACGGGTGTCTACACACATTCGGCGATCCTCGGGGACACTCACGCCATCAATTCCTCGACGATTCTGGATTTGCGGCTTTCTTATCTGCGTGTTTTCCAACACGAGTTCCCCGACAGTGAGGGCGTTGACCTCTCCCAATTCGGTCCGGGCTGGGCAGGTCTTACAAGCCAGCTTCTGGCGCCAGCGAACTATCCCGCAATGGCCTTCAACGATAACTCTGGAACCACGGGCAGTAATGGCATTGGTTCGCAGCTGTTTTGGACCCAAAACGTAATCGGATTGTCGGGCACTCTCACTAAGATTATTGGCCGCCATCAGCTCAAGTTTGGCGGTGCCGGTCGCCATGTGCAGTGGGTTTCCGCCCCGCAAAACGGGGTACTCACGGTGAACTTCGACAATTCGGCTACTGCGGCACCCGGCTTGCCGACCGAGGGCAACGCAGTGGCGTCGGCACTGCTTGGCATTCTTGGGGGACAAGGCTCACAGGTAGCGTCTGGAATGGTGGGCGGCTCCCGAGCGTACTTCACGTCCTATGGTTTCTTTATCGACGATACCTTCCAGGCCACCAGAAAACTTACCATCACCGCCGGTCTCCGCTGGGATCAGCCCAGCGTTTTCTCAGAAGCCAGTAATAATGACACCGTGTTTCTGCCCAACCAAGCCAGACCGGTCACCGGCCAGACGCAACAAGTGATGGGAAATGTGGCTCTGGTTAACAGTCCGGATTGGAAATCACAACGAGAAGACAATCTACACTGGAAACTGTTTTCGCCGCGCCTCGGATTCGCCTACCGGCTCACCGACAAAACTGTATTGCGGGGGGCGTATGGGATCTCATATCCGCCCGCTACGCTTAGCCAGGATGGACCTAATCTCTCGCCCATCAATGCAGCTCAGGGTGCCGGTGATTCAACGTCGACAGTGGCTAACCCGTTCCCCAACGGGCTGCCGCAGCCAAAGCGGCGGAGCGCGACGCCGGGCGACTTCTATGGACTGCCCGTCTTTGCCATGCGCGTGCCTGGCGATCCAATGCCATATGTTCAGCAATGGAACGCGGCATTCGAACGGCAGATCGGCAAGGATTCCTCGCTCACGGTGGCATACGCCGGTTCGAAGGGTACACACCTCCTCCTGCAGGGGTGGGCGACCGTTTCGAATATCAATCTGAATCAATTGCCCGATAAGTATTTCTCCATGGGGCCGGCCGCTTTAGAGGCCCAGGTGCCAAATCCGTTCGCTGGCATCATTACGAGTGGTCCCTTCGCAGGACCTACGATTGCCACGGGCCAGCTCTTGCTGCCGTTCCCACAATATCGGCGAGTTCTATTCCTGGATCCGCACCGAGGCAGATCCAACTACCGTTCGCTGCAGGCCTCCTATAGGAAACGGTTTGGCGACAACGGCATTCTCAGTGTGGCCTATACCTGGTCGCGGCTGATGTCCAACACGGATAGCTCCAGCGCATTCCTCGACGAAGGCTTCATCTTCGGAGGGTCGACTCAGGACAATAACCACTTGGAAAAAGAGTATGCGCCTAGTTCCTACGACATTCCTCACAACCTGTCCATTGGGTACGGTGTTGACTTACCTTTCGGCCGCAACAAGCGCTATATGGGGGATGCTCACGGAGTGTTGAACGGCGTCATCGGTGGATGGCGGGTCAACGGCATCACGACTTTCCGGAGTGGTGTCCCCATGAGCGTGTACCAGTTCTTTCCCGCTACGACTCTTAGCAACTTTGGCGGGGGGCAGGGATACTTCGGCGCGCAAGGTTTATGGATGCGTCCCGATCTGGCTCCAAGCTGCAACCTGAAAGCGTCGGGCTCGCGTCAAAACAGGGCGGCAAACGGCTGGTTTAACACGGACTGCTTTGTGGCAGTGAACGAGGGCGCCATTTTCAATCCATCCGGCGAAGTGAGGTTCGGCAACGAACCGCGAAACATCGACTCCGTCCGCATGGATCACATTAATAACTGGGATTTCTCGATATCAAAACGCAACAACATTACAGAAAATGTCTATCTGCAATTTACGGCGGAGTTCTTCAACGCATTCAACCATGCGCGATTCGGCACGCCAAACGAGCAGATCGGTAGTCCGAATTTCGGTGTTGTGCTTTCGCAGGTGAACCCGCCGCGCGCGATTCAGTTTGGCCTACGCCTCGGCTTCTGATCCTCTCAGCGGCACCGGCCAGCAATGGCCGGTGCCCACATTGTTTAATCAGCGCGAGCATGCTCAATCCAATGGTAAGGGGATCGCGATTATGTCGAACCAGCGCTTCATCCTGCAGTTGCTGTGTTCAGCCCTTCTAGGCATTCCCTCCCCCAGTACAGTCTTTGGTCAGGATCGTCCCGCCGTGGAGCCATCCAAAGTCGTGGTGCAAGCCGACGGCACCGTGGAAGTTCCTGCTCAGACCGTGCCCATGTCCCCGTTTCTCAGCGCGGAGGCAAAGGCGTACGTCACCCAGCATTTGAAAGACATGCAGGATCCGGAAATCCTGAAACAGGATGCTGGAGTACCTCGCTTCATGAAGGGATATCTAGCACGCGACTACGAACTGTTTGCGGTCGAGAAGAAAGACCAGAAAGTCGGCGGCGTGCATGTGTATGTGTACACGCCCAAGTCTGGAGTCTCAGCAAGGAACAAGAATAGACTTCTGATCAATCTGCACGGCGGCGGCTTTTCAGGCTGCTGGCCTGGTTGTGCAGAACTCGAATCGATTCCCATCTCGGCCTTGGGACAGATCGAAGTAGTCAGTGTCGATTATCGTCAAGGTCCGGACAATAAATTTCCCGCTGCGAGCGAGGACGTTGCAGCCGTGTATCAGGAACTTCTGAAGACGCACAAGCCGCAAAACATTGGTATATATGGCTGCTCGGCTGGGGGAATGCAGACCGCAATGTCCGTCGCCTGGTTTCAGGCCCACAACCTTCCGGCGCCGGGGGCAATTGGAATCTTCTGTGCGGGTGCGGGGGGTGCTTTTGGCGGCGATGCGCTATACACCGCCTGGCCGCTCGGCGAGGCGCGACTCGCGCCGCCCATGCCACCGCGTCCCTCGGACGGGCCGCCGCTGGGGTATTTCAGCGGGACCAATCCCAAAGACCCTCTGGTTTCCCCCGTCAGTTCACCGGATGTTCTCGCCAAGTTTCCGCCAACGCTAATGATCACAGGCACGCGGGGGTTTGAACTGAGTGGCGCGATCTACTCCCATGAGCAATTGGTGAAGGCGGGAGTGGAAACCGAGCTTCACGTCTGGGAAGGCTTGTTCCACGGGTTTTTCTACAACGTAGATGTGCCCGAGTCGAAAGATGCATTGAATGTGATTGTTAAGTTCTTTGATCGTCGTTTGGACGGAAAGTAAAGTTGGTGCTTCGTAGGCTGTATACAGCGTGCATTCATAGCTGATGGAAGTTTGTGGCTTTACCCATGCTTACTGGTCAGGTCTTACTCGATCGAATTCAGAAGAACGTAGGAGTACCCTGGCAGAGCCAGCGGTCGGACGGCTTTTCAGACGGCATTCTTCACGGAAGCGCCGATACCGCTGTTACCGGGATCGTGACCACATTTACCCCGACCCTGGAAGTTCTTCGAGGCGCGGTTGCTTCCCGTAAGAACACCATCATCTGCCGCGAGGCTCCTTTTTATAGCCGCGGCGAGCGTGCCCCGTTGTTTTGGCGCAATAGTCCTGCTCCTCCCAAGGAGATGACCGACAACGATCCGGTGTGCCGCGCCAAGCAGGATTTCATCACGCAGAACAACCTGGTCATCATCCGTCTGGTCGAGAACTGGGATGCGCGTCGCTCCGACGGCCAGCTTCGCGGATTGGTTCGCGCCCTGAGTTGGGAAAAGTTCCATGTTCCGGCTAAGAGCCTCGATGAGTACGACCCACGAAATGTTTATTTCCAGCTGCGGAAGAATTCGCTCGGGCGCCTGGCCCAGGATCTCCAGACGAAACTGAAGATTCACGGGGTTCGCGTGATCGGCGACGCTGTGTCCAGCGTCAGCAACGTAGCACTCACCCACGGCTTGCTTTTGGTGGCGGACAGCGAACGCATGCTGCGCGAGCAAGGTTTGGATGTCGTAATCGCAGGCGATGCGGTCGAATGGGAGGCCGTCCCATATTTTGCGGACCTGGTCACGGCGGGGAAGGTCAAAGGACTGATTCTCATTGGGCAGCAAGCTTCTGAGGAGCCGGGTGGTGGCGAAATGGCCGCGTGGCTGAAGAGCTTTATCAGTGAAGTTCCAATCGAGTGGGTTCCCGCCGGGGAGCCATTCTGGGTGCTGTCGTAGAAGGGAACTCGTGAACCAGACACCATTGTCGCGTCGGCGCTTCTGTCAGTTGGCCAGCAGCGGCCTGCTCCTCGGGCCGTCTCTAATGCGCGGGCAATCGTCCCCGACGCGACTGACAGCTCGTGAGGTCGTCGAGCGAATCCGAAAAAATGTCGGAGTGCCGTGGAGGACTCCCACCGCGGACGAATTCAAAATCGGCGACCCGGACGCGCCGATCACAGGAATTACCACAACCTTCATGTCCACCCTGGATCTGCTGGAGCGGTCGGCAGCAGCGGGAAACAATTTCGTGATCACGCACGAACCCACATTCTGGAGCGCCGCCGATGTGGTCTCCGATCTGCGGGATGATTCACTTTACCGGCACAAGGTGAATTTCATCGAGAAGCACAAGATGGTGGTATGGCGGTTCCACGATCACTGGCACGCCCGGCGACCGAGCGATGGCATCTTTGCCGGATGGAATCGAGCGATGGGGTGGGAAGACTACCGCGTCAAAAGCGACAACCCATTTTCGATTCAGTATGTGATCCCGGAGACCAGTTTCGAAGAGTTGGCGCGGGACATGCAAAAGAAGTTGAAGCTCCGCAGTATGCGCCTGGTCGGCGATCCAAAGCTGCGCGTCAGTCGGGTTGGCAATGGAGGTCACTACATTCTCCAGTGCATGCCCCAGCTGCCCAAGGTCGATGTTCTTCTCGTGTTCGAAGGGAGGGAATGGGAAGCGCCAGAATACATCCGCGATGCGATCGCCGCCGGGGAGAAGAAAGCGCTCATCCAGCTCCCGCATCAAGGGGGAGAGGAAGCGGGCATGGACGAGTGCGCTCGCTGGCTGCAGGCTTTTGTCAGTGAGGTGCCAATCAAGTTCATTCCATCCGGTGATCCGTTCTGGATACCGATATAGAGAGGATCGAGGGACTGTGAAACGTGGAGAAACCGTGGTGAGAACACGACTCGTGATGATTGCCCTCATTCTGGCTGTGATGCTGGTTAGCCCAGTTGCTGGCGCGCAAACGCCTCCCACTGATGGATCCTGGGTCAGCGCCTGGAGCACTGCTATTCATGCACCGCTTTCATTCCCAGGACTACCGCCAACGCCCGTGTTCGAGAATCAAACGCTCCGGATGGTGGTGAAACCCACAATCGGCGGCGGGCGCCTGCGGGTTCGATTGTCGAATGCATTCGGAAATGCGGCGCTCACGATTGGCGCTGCGCACGTGGCTCTTGTGCAACAGGGTGCAAAAATCGTGCCCGAATCTGATCGGGCGCTGACCTTCGGGGGAAGGGCCTCTGTCACCATTCCTCCGGGCGCACCGGTGTTGAGTGACCCGGTTGATCTGAAGGTCGCTGCCTTGACTGAGATTGCGGTAAGCATCTATCTGCCCGTCAGCGCTTCTGCTTCCAGCACGCATTTTTGGGCACAACATGAAACCTATGTATCTGGCCCCGGTGATTTGACGGCGCAAGCCGAAATGCCGAACCCGGCGACACGGATGTCGTGGTACTGGCTTGCCGACGTCGAAGTCTGGACCTCAGATGAAACCACTGCTGTTGTGACCTTGGGAGATTCGATCACAGACGGAGTCGGGGCCAAGCAAGGGGAGTACACCGATTGGCCAGATATATTGGCTATGCGGCTGGGATCTGAAAAAGTATCCGCTAAGTTGTCTGTCGTCAACGTTGGGATCGGGGGGAACCGACTTCTGCATGATGGTGCTGGAATCAGCGCGCTGGCACGTTTCGATCGTGACGTTTTGGCGCAACCTGGGGTTTCGGCCGTGATCGTACTCGAGGGAATCAACGACATCGGCTGGCCACATATGAAACCACGGCTGCCGAATGGCGAGACGTTGAAGGACCCGCCGTTCGTCCACGAACTGGTGAGCGCAGAAGACCTGATCGTCGGACTCAAGCAGATTATCGACCGTGCTCATCAGCATGGAATCCGTGTCTTTGGCGCGACGCTTACGCCATACGAGGGCGCCGACTATTACAGCGAAGACGGAGAGGCCACGCGGCAAGCGGTCAATCATTGGATTCTCACCAGTCGTGCATTTGATGGTGTCTTTGACTTCGACGCAGCCGTTCGTGACCCGAACCATCCATCGCAATTTCGCGAAGGCTATCACTCGGGAGACCACCTTCATCCCAGCGCGATTGGCTACAAGGCGATGGCCGAAGCTGTGGACCTCATCCGGTTAAGAGGGGCAGAAAAGTCGAAAGCGAAGAAGTGACGGTTGGCCTGGACTTGCACTATGACGACATTCGGAAGGATCATCGTCGCACTGGTTCTCACGTTTGCGGCATGCTGGGGACAAGTCATCCCATCCCATCCCGCCTCAACCAATATCCCCGGCGCGGACTTTCCGCGGATCAATGCCGATTTCAGCGTTACGTTCCGAGTTCAAGTGGAACAGGCGCAGAAACTTCAGGTGTCATTGGGTTTCGGCCAGTCCGTGTATGACATGGTGAAGGGGACGGACGGGGTTTGGGAGGCGACCACCAAGCCGCTGGCGCCTGGCTTTTACTACTATGGGATTTCCATCGATGGTTTCATCACGAACGATCCTGGAAGTCGGACGTTTTTTGCCGCACGCAAGGAAGTAAGTGGGCTTGAAGTCCCTGGCGATGAATCAGAGTTCTTTGCGGTGAAAGATGTTCCGCATGGCAACGTACGAATCGAATGGTACTTCTCTAAAACGACAGGCGAAACCAGAAGAATTTTCGTCTACACGCCGCCGGGATACGACCGGAGCGCCGCGCGCTATCCAGTGTTATACCTCCAACACGGCTACGGTGAAGACGAAGCCGGCTGGAGCTACCAGGGTCATGAGAATTTCATTCTTGACAACCTGATCGCGGCCGGCAAAACCAAGCCGATGATCATCGTCAATGAGGACGGGCTGACGGGCGTGAATTTTCAACCGCCCCCTCCGCCTCGACCGGGGACAACTCCGCCCCCGCCATCGCGCGGCGTGGTGCGCTTCTTCATGGATGAACGATACCCAACCCTGGACCAGATCATTTCCCGAGACCTGATTCCGTTCATCGATTCACGCTTCCGCACCATTCCCGACCGCGATCACCGGGCGCTTGCGGGGCTTTCCATGGGGGGTGCGCAGGCATTGCGCATCGGGTTCAACCATCTCGACCAGTTTGCATTTCTCGGTGCCTTCAGTCCCGCCATCGCCATCACCGACACGGACAAAGACTATGACGGAATTATGGCGGATCCCGCTAAGCTAAACCGGCAATTGCGTCTCTTGTGGCTCGGAATCGGCAACGAGGATTTTCTACACGCGCCGGTCAAGGAATCTCACGAGGCTCTGGAGAAGGCTGGGATCAAACACGTTTGGGTCGCGAGTTCCGGTGCGCATGTCTGGACAGTATGGCGCAAGTATCTCGCCGATTTTGCGCCCAGGCTCTTTCAATAAGCAGCAGGCGCGATGTTGGATAAGGCCATGAATAAACCGGCAGTGATGATTGGAGTGGGCGAAGTTTTGTGGGACATTCTACCGACAGGAAGAGTGTTGGGCGGCGCACCCGCGAACTTCGCTTACATGACCAACGTACTTGGAGACCAGGGAATCGTGGCCAGCCGAGTGGGCAGCGACGACCTGGGCCGTGAAGCCTGCACGGTTATGCAACAACTGGGCCTGACTATAGACTACGTTCAGCAGGATGAAGGTAACGCAACCGGGACCGCGGTAGTAAGTATCGGTCCGGGTGGCCAGCCCACGTTCCTGATCAAGGAGCTTGTCGCGTGGGACTCGCTGCAATGGTCACCGGACTGGGAAGAATTATCGGCCCGGGCCGACGTGGTCTGTTTTGGTTCGCTCGCTCAGCGTTCTCCGATGTCGGCTTCTACGATCGAGCGCTTTCTCAAAAACGTCCCCAAGACCGGTCTGCGTATATGCGACGCAAATCTCCGCCAGTCTTACTACAGTAACGAAGTTCTCCGCCGGTCCTTCCAGCATGCCGACATCGTGAAGCTCAACGAAGAAGAATTGGGAAGGGTCGCGTCTTTGTTAGCGCTGGGCAATGGAGGCGAGCAGGTACTTGCCAAACGGCTTCTGGCGGAATTCGACCTGCGGTTGGTTTGCATTACGCGAGCGGACCGCGGAAGCGTGCTGGTTTCGCACGCCGAGACCGTTGAGCATGCGGGTTTCCGCGTGAAGGTAGAGGATGCTGTTGGCGCGGGAGACGCCTTCACTGCCTGTCTGGCGCACCATTACTGGAGAGGGCGTTCCCTGAAGGAGACGAGTGAGGCCGCGAACCGTTTTGCGGCATGGGTGGCAACCCAGCGGGGCGCGACTCCGCCCATCAGTCCAGATCAATTGCAGAACATTCTTGCCGGGTTTGTCCTCCACTAGAGATTGCAGGGGGAGCGCAGACATGCCCGCACCAACAGATGACAGGGGGCGTCGTGAAGACTTTCTGGGCAGTTTTGTCGACTGTTCTGATGGTGGCAACCTGCTATTCGCAGATCAAGCAGTCGCTTCGCACAGACAGCGGTCTGTTCAGCGGCGTACCGGGCAGAGATCCCAGCATCACCGCTTTCAAAGGTATTCCATATGCGGAGCCTCCGGTGAGGAACCTGCGCTGGGTTGAGCCACGCCCTCCTCACCATTGGGAGGGAGTCCGCAAAGCCGATCATTTCGGCGACGGCTGCGTACAGAACTTTCCCAAAGGCGATTTTCCGAAGAGTGAAGACTGCCTCTATCTGAACGTGTGGACTCCGGCGAAGGACAAGGCCGCGCTGCCCGTGATGGTCTATATCCATGGAGGCGGTCTGCGCGTAGGCTCCGCGCGCGAGGCCCTGTACGACGGCGAAGAACTGGCCAAGAAAGGGATCGTCGTCGTGACCCTGAACTATCGCCTGGGAATTCTCGGGTTCTTCGCTCATCCGGAATTGACCAAGGAGTCTCCTTACCACACCTCCGGAAACTATGGGCTGCTCGATCAAAACGCTGCCCTGCAATGGGTACATCGCAACATTGCGGCGTTTGGCGGTGATCCCAACAAAGTCACGATCTTTGGGCAATCTGGCGGCGCGTTCTCGGTGACTTCTCAGGTGGTGAGTCCGCTATCGAAGGGCCTGTTCCGCGCAGCGATCGTCGAAAGCGGCGGAGTTGGGGCCGGATTCGCGCGGACTGAACTGCTGTCGTTGGAGGATGGAGAAAAAGCCGGTGTCAAGTTTGCGGAATCTCTCGGCGCCCACTCTCTGTCCGACTTGCGGGCAATGCCGGCAGAAAAGATGCAGTCTGACGGGCCCGCGGAATCGAACGTAGACGGGCGGTTCTTCCCGGCCAGCCCGGTTACCTTATTAAAGGAAGGGAAGCAGAACAGGGTTGCCATGATCGTTGGCTCGAACTCCGATGAAGGGCAGCATTTTCTCCATTCGGCACTGCCAGCCGGCGAATATGCCGAGCTGGCGAAGAAGAACCACGGTACGGACGCCGAAAAATTCCTGGCGTTGTATCCCAACGATTCCGAACGGGCTTCCAAGATTTCCCAGCAACGCATGTTTGCCGACCGCATGGCCTTGGGGGAACAGAACCTGGCAGCCTCGATGACCAGTATCGGATCAATTGTCCATCTCTATTATTTCGACTATCTCGACGAGGGGGGCTACAACAGCGAGCCTGCGACTCTCGGTCTGCGCCTCGGAGCGGACCACGGCGCGGAACTTCCTTATGTGTTCGGCTTGATGAACCACTGGAAAGCTCCCGTCCCCGATCAGGATCTCAAACTGCAAAACATTGTCATGCAATATTGGACGAACTTCGCTAAGGGCTTGGATCCGAATGGCAAAGGCCTGCCCGCCTGGGAAGTGTTCAAGGGACTTGATAGTCCCATCATGATTGTGGACAAGAATCCCAGCATGAGGCCGCATCCCCGTGCGGGGCAGGTGGAGTTCCTTCGCACTCACGGAGTGAAATAGTCCAGCACATCAACCTTTTGGAAACGATGGAGGCTTTACATGCGCCGAATCATGATTCTGTCGATCGCCCTGTTGTTCAGCTCCGCGCTGTGGGGGCAAGCTCGACCCAAAATGCGGACGCGCATCATGACGCACATGACCAACACGGAGATCGAGCAGTATCTCAAACGTAACGACGTGATCTTCGTACCCGTGGGAACGGTTGAGCCGCACGCGGAGATGCCGATCGATGCCGAGTATGTTGGCCCGCTCGCGTACACCATGAAACTTGCGGAGGAGGGAGACGGACTGGTCCTGCCAGGGCTGGCCTATTTCTTTCCCGATGCAACGGTGGTTGGAAGAGGTGCTGTACACGTGACCCCTTCGGAAGGGACCGCTTATCTGCTGACGATTGCGCGTTCACTTCTGCGCCAGGGGTTTCGCAGACAGGTTTACATAACCGGCCATGCGCCATCCTGGCAGACCGTGAGCCCGCTGGTACGGCAGTTTTATGACGAGACTCACGTCCCTATTCTTTATCTGGAGTCGGCGATGTTTCACCGCCCAAGGAGCAATACCAAACCGCCAGATTTCGCAGATTTCGCCAAGATGACTTATGGCGCTTACGCCATTGCCGGCAGGCTTGAGGACATTCCGGTCAATTTGTCTGAGCCGGTGCCGGAACATCCCGCCGATCCTGGCATTAACAATCTATTTCCCGTCGGGCCGCAAAGCGGGGCGATCGGCTTCTATATGAGCCACTACACCGACCATATCGGCCCTGCCAAAGCCGTTACTGCCGAACAACGCGCCCAGTGGGGGAAGGAAGGCGCGGAGATGATCGATGAGTCGGTGAAAAGCATCGACATCAAGAGCATCCTCGGGGCTTTGCGGGATCACGACAAATTCACCCAAGAACACATCATTCCACAATATGGCTGGATGTTCCCGAATCAATCGGGAGGGGAGAAATCCAATGACATTCATCAGCACTAGGGCGTGGATCGTATCCGGGCTTCTGTTGCTAGGTCTTGCTGGAGCAGTGAGCGCACAGACAGCTGCGCCTCTGGCCCCACCGCCAATTACACCTCCCTTCCTGGCCCCGGAGCCGGTGCCTCCCCCGCCTGTGCGGACCCATTACTTTACGAGCTTGAGCAACGTCGAAGTGGAGAAATACCTCCAGTACAACGATCTCATTTTCGTTCCGATTGGAAATATCCAGGCGCATGGCGTGTTGCCGGTTGACTGCGAGTATGTCGCAGCTGAGGCGCTCGCCCTGAAGCTGGCCGAGGAGACTAACGCCTTGGTGTTTCCCAATCTGCAATTTACCTATTCCGGAGACGGGATGATCGGGCGCGGCACGGTGCAGGTCAGTTCCGCGCAGGCCCTCGCGTATTTGAAGCCCATTGCTCGTTCTCTGCTGAGGCAGGGATTTAAGCGCCAGATCTATGTCACGGTCGGCAATGCGGCGGGACCGGAAACCGTCAGCCCCCTGGCCCTTGAATTCTTCTACGAGTCGAGAACACCCGCGCTTTATCTCGAAGGAGACATCTTGCTTCAGAGGGTGAAGGCAGACCTGAACAAGGTCTTCTTTGGGGCGTACTCCATCGTGGGCCGGCTCGATGATATTCCGTTGAATCTAACGCCCGAGGTTCCGAAACACGCCATCGATCAGGGACTCCGCACGCTGCAAGCGCTCAGGGTGAGCGGCGGCGCCCGAAACGGCACCGTCGGGTTCTTCGGGTTTGAGGATGAATCCGGCGCGCCCGTGCAGGCCGTCACCGCCGAGCAGAGAGCCGCTTGGGCAAAAGAAGGCGCGGACGCGATCGACGCAGCGCTCAAGCAGGCAGACATAAAGAAGATCGC
>Ga0302175_10000393_pt1 | contig 14549 bp, 14 predicted proteins | sample I_Fen_N3_3_FD_198791 | JGI IMG/M metagenome (GOLD analysis project Ga0302175, IMG submission 198791) | Peat permafrost microbial communities from Stordalen Mire near Abisko, Sweden - I_Fen_N3_3 | ecosystem: Environmental > Terrestrial > Soil > Wetlands > Permafrost | place: Sweden: Abisko... | reverse complement strand
CGAGCTGAGTGGCGTAGGCCTGGGAATCAAAAGTCATGCGTTGAACCAACCCAGCTTGATCACGAACAGAATCGACAGAATCACCAACGCCGGGTTCAGCTCGCGGCCACGCCCGGACAGCAGTTTGATCGCGGTCCACGAAATGAAACCGAAAGCGATGCCGTTGGCGATGGAGTAAGTGAATGGCATCGCCAGGGCGGTGATCACGACCGGTGCGGCAACGGTGATGTCGTCCCAGTCTATTTCGGCCAGGCCAGATGTCATCAGTACGGCGACGAACAGCAGCGCCGGGGCAGTGGCGAACGCCGGAACGCTGGAGGCCAGGGGCGAGAAGAACAGCGCCAGCAGGAACAGGATCGCCACCACGACGGCCGTCAGGCCCGTGCGGCCACCGGCACTCACGCCGGCGGCGGATTCGATGTAGCTGGTGGTGGTCGAGGTGCCCAGCAGGGAACCGGCCATGGCGGCGGTACTGTCGGCGATCAGGGCACGGCCCATTTTCGGCATGTGACCGTCCTTGCCCATCAGGCCGGCGCGCTTGGCGACGCCGATCAGAGTGCCGGAGTTGTCGAACAGATCGACAAACAGGAAAGCGAAAATCACGCTGACCAGACCGATGTCCAGTGCGCCTTTGATGTCCAGTTGCAGGAAGGTCGGGGCCAGCGAAGGAGGCATCGACATCACGCCGCCGAACGGCGTGAAACCCAAGGCGATGGAGGCGATGGTTACCACCAGAATACCGATCAGTACCGCGCCGCGAACCTTCAGGGCTTCGAGGGCGACGATCAAGGCAAAGCCCAGGGTCGCGAGGATCGGTGCTGGTTGTTTCAAGTCACCGAGGCCAACCATGGTCGCCGGGTTGCTGACCACGATACCGGCGTTGTGCAGGGCGATCAGCGCCAGGAACAGGCCGATCCCGGCGGCAATCGCCGAACGCAGGGGCAGCGGGATGCTGTTGATGATCCATTCGCGGATGCGGAAGATCGACAGCATGAAAAACAGCACCGCCGAAATAAACACCGCACCCAGCGCCACTTGCCAGGTATGGCCCATGTGCAGGACCACGGTGTAGGTGAAGAACGCGTTCAAGCCCATGCCCGGCGCGAGTGCGATCGGGTAGTTGGCGATCAGGCCCATCACCGTCGAGCCGATGGCGGCGGCCAGGCAGGTCGCGACGAACACCGCGCCTTTGTCCATGCCGGTCTCGCCGAGGATGCTCGGGTTGACGAACAGAATGTAGGCCATGGCCAGGAAGGTCGTGACGCCCGCAAGAATCTCGGTGCGCACATTGGTGTTGTGTGCCTTGAGTTGAAACAGCCTTTCCAGCATGTCTGCTCCCCGTGGCGCGCAGTGCGCCGTGAATGTATCGACCTCAACAGCAAAGCACAGACCGCCCAAGGCGCCCGGGAATTTTCTGTGGGTCGGAAAAAGCCGCGCATCATACCAGCCGCGTGGGGGAATGGCTGCGATCGTCGGCGATGTTTTGCCATTAAGCGAACTGCGCCATACTGCGCGCCTGTTTTGGGGGGAGTCGTCATGGTTTGCAACAAGCGCAACGTTGTTTGGTCGTTGGGTCTGTTTTTCGCCTGCCTGGCCAGTGTGCCCGCAGTGATGGCGGCTTCGGCGCCGCCGTTGACCAGCGTTCAGGTGCTCAAGGTTCAGTCGGCGACGTGCGGGATTGAAAACATCTCCGCCGGGCAAGAAAAGACCCAGTGCGATCACGGCGGGGCGAACATCAAGGTCTATGTGCTGGAGATGGGCTACGGACGCGCACCTCGTGCGGCGCTCGATGGTTTCAGCGTCGCCGGGATGCAGCAGGCCAACGTCTGCGCCTACGACAACGGCAACCCGACGCAATGCACCAGCACGCAGACGCGGATTGTCGGCAAGCTCTACGTCTTTGACCTGGGCGACAAGCAGGAAGGGACGTTCACCTTCAGCAACACCTCGATCAACGCGCCGGGCAACACGCTATCGACGCAGCTTTACATCAAGTAACGACCGGGCGCGAACCGGGGTCAATAAAGCTGACTACGCTTTAAGGACCATCCTGTGGATTGTGCCCATGACCTTTAGAGCCCTGATTACCCTCGCCGAGGGCATCGATGACCTGCAATGCGTGACCCTGATCGACGTGCTGCGCCGCGCTCAAGTCGAAGTGGTGGTGGCCAGCATCGAGGGCCGGCGCATGCTTACTTGCGCCCGTGGCACTCGCTTGACCGCCGACGCGATGCTGGTGGACTTGCTGGCTCAGCCGTTCGACCTGATTGCCTTGCCCGGCGGTGCCGTTGGCGCACAACACCTGGCGGGCCATCAACCGCTCGAACAACTGATCAAGGACCAGGCTGCCGCCGGACGCCTGTTCGCCGCCATCGCCGAAGCCCCGGCCCTGGCGCTGCAAGCCTTCGGTGTGTTGCGCCAGCGCCGCATGACTTGCTTGCCGGCCGTCAGCAACCAATTGTCGGGTTGCAACTTCATCGATCAACCGGTGGTGGTCGATGGCAACTGCATCACCGCGCAAGGTTCGGGAGCTGCCCTGCCGTTTGCGCTGGCGCTGGTGGAACAGCTTTGCGGCAAGGCCGCAAGGGCAACGGTGGCGAAGGAGTTGATGGTTTGACGCCGATCAGGCGTGAGCGGTAATGGGCTCGATAGCCGGTTGTTCACGATGCTCGGCTTGCCAGAGGTCGTAGTCAGTTTGAACTCCTAGCCACATTCTGGCTTTACCGATACCCGCCCGCTCAAGACGTACCGCCAGGTCTGGGCTGATCGGAGCGTGACCATGCAGCACGCGAGAAAGGTGTGGGCGCGCGAATCCCAGATGGCGAGCCAGTTCGGTGACGCTGATGCCTAAATCGGGCAACACATCCATCAACAGCGTTTCACCGGGGTGTGGCGGGTTGTGCATGGGCATGATCCTGCCTCCTGTCAGTGATAGTCCAGATAGTCCAGATAGTCGACCAGTTCGATATCCGAGCCAATAAAACGAAAAATAACCCGCCAGTTCCCTGAAACGCTGAGAGCCCAATACTCGGTCAGTTCTCCCTTTAGCCGATGTAACCGCCATCCCGGAAGATCGAGGTCGCCGGGTACCACCGCGCGGTCCATGAACTGCAGCATTCGAGACAGACGTTTCGCATGGTCTGCGCGAATCCCACGAGTCGAACCTGTTTCATAGAAGCCTTTAAGGCCTTTGTGCTGAAAGGATTTGATCATGGGGGGGGGAGTGTAAGGCGATACATTACACTCGATGCGGTATCTATGTATCGCACTTGGTCGGCCGGCATGTGCTTGGTGCGCAACGACGCCGCGGTTCAATTCCCAAAGGCGTTGCATAAATCGGCATCGTCGGCAGCGGTGAACGTCATTTACCACGCTGCTGGCAAACGGATACGGGGATTTCCCAAGCGGTTCTAGACCTTCGCTTCTTCCACCGCGACGTGCATACGATCGCGGTTGGCCAGGGTCGGGAACAATTTGATCCAGGTCCCGGTCACCACCAGCGTGCCGATGCCGCCCATGACCACGGCCGGCACGGTGCCGAACCAATGGGCGGTCAGGCCGGATTCGAATTCACCGAGCTGGTTTGAAGCGCCGATGAACAATCCGTTCACGGCGCTGACCCGGCCGCGCATTTCGTCGGGGGTTTCCAGTTGCACGAAGGACGCGCGGATCACCATGCTGATCATGTCCGCCGCGCCCAGCACCACCAGCACCGCGAGGGAGAACCAGAACGAGGTGGACAGGCCGAAGGCGATGGTCGCGACACCGAAGATGCCCACCGCCGTGAACATCACCCGTCCGACTTTGCGTTCCACGGCAAATCGCGCCAGGAACAACGACATCAACAGCGCGCCCACCGCTGGCGCCGAACGCAGCAGGCCCAAACCCCACGGGCCGGTCAGCAAAATATCCTTGGCAAACACTGGCAGCAGCGCGGTGGCGCCGCCCAGCAGTACGGCGAACAGGTCGAGGGAAATCGCCCCGAGAATATCCGGGCGGCTGCGAATGAAGCGGATGCCGGCCAGCAACGAATCCATCGTCGCTTTGCCTTTGTTCAACGGCGTTTGCCGGGCGGGGAGGTTGAGCATCAACGAGCAGGCGATGATGTACAGCACCACCGTCGGGCCATAGACCCAGACACTGCCGAAGGCGTACAGCAAACCGCCCATCGCCGGGGCGACGATGGTGGCGGACTGCTGCGCCGATTGCGCGGCGGCCACGGCCCGGGGGAAGAGTGCGCTGGGCACGATGCTGGGCAGCAGGGCCTGGGTGGTCGGCATCTCGAAGGAGCGGGCGGCACCGAGCAGGAACGCGAGGATGAAGATCATTTCCCGGGTGACGTGATCGGTGGCGCTGCCAATCGCCAGGGCCAGGGCAATCAGGGCCTGCAACGACTGGCAGATCGCCGCGACCTTGCGCCGGTCATAGCGGTCCGCGACATGCCCGGTGTGCAGCATGAACAGCACGCGCGGGGCGAACTCGACCAGCCCCACCAAACCCAGGTCCAGCACATTGCCGGTCAGTTGGTACAGGTTCCAGCCGATGGCCACGGTGAGCATCTGAAAACCGCTCGCGGTGAACACCCGGGCCAGCCAGAACGCAATGAAAGGGCGGTGATGACGTAACAGCAGGGGCGTTTGGCTGGGCATCTGACGGCAGGTCTTGAGCGAGGGGAGGGCCGAGGTTATCACCAAGCTGTAACAAAAAGTGACGCTGACAAAAAATTTAGGTAGCTAGACACCTATCCAAAAAAATAGCACCGATCTCCTGTGGTGAGGGGGCTTGCCCCCGTTGGGCTGCGCAGCGGCCCTAAATCCTGGCACCTCGTTCCTGCTGACAAACCGCATCAGCCGATTTTGCGACTGCTTCGCAGCCGAACGGGGGCAAGCCCCCTCGCCACAGTAAGTGCGTTCAGCACCGGGAATGTGTTTCAGCGCGTGAGCAACGCGCTGAGGCAACCTGTCACGCGGCAATAGACCACACCGTCCCGCTTCAAAAATCGGACTACTCTTTCAACGTTGCTTGATCCAGATCAATACCCATCCAGGAATCGATCCGGCGGCCAAACGGCCAGACTCCCTACGTTGTGATGTTTTTAAAAAAAGAACGAATTGAAATTCGCCACACTCCATATCCGTGGGGGCAGAGTGGGTGCAGGGTCACAAGCCCCGCAGCCGGTATTACCTGACAGAGGAAGACTTATGTTCGGTTTGGAGGCACTTGATCTCGCCCGGATGCAGTTCGCGTTCACCATCTCGTTCCACATCCTGTTCCCGGCGATCACCATTGGCCTGGCGAGTTACCTGGCGGTGCTCGAAGGCTTGTGGCTGAAAACCCACAACGATACCTACCGCGATCTGTACCACTTCTGGTCGAAGATCTTTGCCGTGAACTTCGGCATGGGCGTAGTTTCCGGCCTGGTCATGGCCTATCAGTTCGGCACCAACTGGAGCCGTTTCTCAGACTTCGCCGGCGCCGTCACCGGGCCGCTGCTGACTTATGAAGTGCTCACGGCTTTCTTCCTCGAAGCCGGTTTCCTCGGTGTGATGCTGTTCGGCTGGAACAAGGTCGGGCGCAACCTGCACTTTTTCTCCACCGTGATGGTGGCCATCGGCACGCTGATCTCGACGTTCTGGATTCTCGCCTCCAACAGCTGGATGCAGACGCCACAAGGCTTTGAAATCATCGACGGTCGAGTCATCCCGGTGGACTGGCTGGCGGTGATCTTCAACCCGTCGTTCCCGTACCGCTTGATGCACATGGCAACTGCGGCGTTTGTCGCCACCGCGTTCTTCGTCGGTTCCTCGGCGGCGTGGCACTTGCTGCGTGGCAAGGACAACCCGGCAATCCGCACCATGCTCTCGATGGCCATGTGGATGGCGCTGATCGTCGCGCCGATCCAGGCTGTCATCGGTGACTTCCACGGCCTCAACACCCTTGAGCACCAACCGGCGAAAATCGCCGCGATTGAGGGCCACTGGGAAAACGTTGGCGATGAGCCGACCCCGCTGATCCTGTTCGGCTGGCCGGACATGAAAGCCGAGAAAACCAAATTCGCCGTTGAAATTCCGTACCTGGGCAGCCTGATCCTGACCCACTCCCTGGATAAACAGGTGCCGGCGCTCAAGGACTTCCCGCCTGAGGATCGGCCGAATTCGACCATCGTGTTCTGGTCGTTCCGGGTCATGGTTGGCTTGGGCTTCCTGATGATCTTCACCGGTTTGTGGAGCCTGTGGCTGCGTAAACGCGACAAGCTCTACACCTCGCGGCCGTTCCTGTACCTGGCGTTGTGGATGGGCCCGTCCGGCCTGATCGCGATTCTCGCCGGTTGGTTCACCACTGAAATCGGCCGTCAGCCGTGGGTGGTCTACGGGTTGATGCGCACGGCGGATGCGTCCTCCAACCACAGCTTCATGCAGATGAGCATTACCCTGGTGCTGTTTGTGGTGGTGTATTTCGCGCTGTTCGGCGCCGGCCTCGGCTACATGATGCGCCTGGTGCGCAAAGGGCCGAAGATCGACGAAGGCAAGGAAACCAACGACGGTGGTCCCGGCCAGAAACGCACGCCGTCCCGTCCGCTGTCCGCAGCCGACGACAGCGGCGACCACGATCACAGCCCCAGCCTGACCAAGGAGATTTGAACATGGGTATCGATCTTCCGCTGATCTGGGCCGTGATCATCATCTTCGGCATCATGATGTACGTGGTCATGGACGGCTTCGACCTGGGGATCGGGATTCTCTTCCCGTTCATCCCGGGCAAGACCGACCGCGACGTGATGATGAACACTGTCGCACCGGTCTGGGACGGTAATGAAACCTGGCTGGTGCTCGGTGGCGCGGCGTTGTTCGGCGCGTTCCCGCTGGCCTATTCGGTGGTGCTGTCGGCGTTGTACCTGCCGTTGATCCTGATGCTGATCGGGCTGATCTTTCGCGGCGTGGCGTTCGAGTTCCGCTTCAAGGCCAAGGACGACAAGCGTCACCTGTGGGACAAGGCCTTTATCGGTGGCTCCATCACGGCGACGTTCTTCCAGGGCGTGGCGTTGGGCGCGTTCATTGATGGCATTCCGGTGGTCAATCGCCAGTTTGCCGGTGGTTCACTGGACTGGCTGACGCCGTTCACGCTGTTCTGCGGTCTGGCGCTGGTGGTGGCTTACGCGCTGCTGGGTTGCACCTGGCTGATCATGAAAACCGAAGGCAAGTTGCAGGAACAAATGCACGACCTGGCGCGGCCCCTGGCGTTCGTGGTGTTGGCGGTGATTGGTATCGTCAGCATCTGGACCCCGCTGGCCCACGCCGAGATCGCGGCGCGCTGGTTCACCTTGCCGAACCTGTTCTGGTTCCTGCCGGTGCCGATCCTGGTGTTGGTGACCATGTACGGTCTGATCCGCGCCGTGGCCCGCAACGCGCACTACACGCCATTCCTGTTGACGCTGGTGCTGATCTTCCTCGGCTACAGCGGCTTGGGCATCAGCCTGTGGCCGAACATCGTGCCGCCGTCGATCTCGATCTGGGACGCCGCCGCGCCGCCGCAAAGCCAGGGCTTCATGCTGGTGGGCACGCTGTTCATCATCCCGTTCATCCTGGGCTACACCTTCTGGAGCTACTACGTGTTCCGCGGCAAGGTCACCCATGAAGATGGTTACCACTAGCAGGAGCAAAGCTTGCTCGCGATGGCGCCCGTACCGGCGCCATCCAACTCAAGAGAGGAATGAGTGATGTCCACCAAACCATCCCTGCACGACATCGAACAAGCCGAAAAAAAGCCGCTGTTGCAGCGGCTCGGCTGGCTGGCACTGATTTGGGTCGGCAGCGTCGGCGCGTTGTTTATCGCCGCGAGCCTGATGCGCCTGTTCATGAATGCCGCGGGTTTGACCACCCACTGAAACACCCGAGATTCCCATCCCGTTGCCTCGCGGCACGGATTCATAACCCTCCGGCTGGAGGGTTTTTTTTGCCCGGGTTATTTGCGGGCCTTGAGAATGACGAATTTCGGCGTGGCCGCCACTTGCTCGACGCCACGGAACAGCCGCGCCAGTTTGCTGTGATAACCCAGGTGACGGTTGCCGACGATGTACAGCGCGCCGCCCACCACCAGCGCTTCCCGAGCCTGCTGGAACATCCGCCAGGCAAGAAAGTCACCGACCACTTGTTGCTGGTGAAACGGCGGATTGCACAGCACCACGTCCAGGGATTGCGCCTCCTGACCGGCCAGGCCATCACCGGCCCGCACGATCACTTCGCGCTCACCCAGTGCCGCACGCCAGTTGTCGTGGGCCGATTGCACGGCCATGAACGATTCGTCCACCAGCGTGTAATGCGCCTCTGGGTTTTGCAGGGCGCTGGCGATGGCCAGCACACCGTTGCCGCAACCCAGATCCGCCACCCGCGCCGCGCCGAGGTTCTTCGGCAGATGCGGCAGGAACGCCCGAGTGCCGATGTCCAACCCTTCGCGGCAGAACACGTTGGCGTGGTTGAGCAGTTCGATGGCCGGCTCGTCCAGTCGGTAGCGGGACGGGTAGGGCGAGGTGGCCGGTGTTTTCGGTTCCGCATTGGCGATCAGCAACCGGGCCTTTTTCACCGCCAGCGACGCTTGTACCGGACCGATGTAACGCTCCAGCAAATCCCCGGCGGCGCGGGGCAGGTGCTTGACCATCGCCGCAGCAATCACCTGGGCGCCCGGTGCCAATTGGCCTTGCAGGCGAATCAGTTGTTCCTCCAGCAACGCCAGGGTTTTTGGCACGCGAATCAGCACCCGGTCGAACGGCCCGACGAAGGCTTCATTGGCCGGCACGCCCATCACGGCGTCGAACGCCTGACCGTTGCGGATCAGATTCTTTTCCAGCCCCTGAAACGCCAGGAACGAGTCGCCACTGCTGGTGACCTGAACCTTACCCACCAGGCTGGCCGCCAGTGCGCCAAAGCTGTCGTTGAGCACCAACACGCGAACATCCGCCATCGGTTGCTGTTCGGCCAGGTGATTGAGCAGGTATTCGTCGGCGGCATCGAAAGCTTGCAGCGGTTCGTCTTGCTGTTCGGGCTGGCGGATCAGGTCGAGTCGGGCGAAGGGTGTTTCGAGCAGGGGCATGGGGCGGGGCTCTGGAGGGTCAACGGGTATCCCGCTGCCCAAGGGCGTTGTGGCGGGCGGAACCTGCCGAGTGGACTGCGACGTGAACGTGTAGACGTCATCACTCAGGAAGGATCGCAAATGGTACGTTTTTTTGCTTTGGATTACTCGCAGGTTTTCCTTCAATCACAGGCGCGGCTTCAGATAGCGCCGGCCCTGGCGGCGGCGATCACCGCGGCAATCTTGTTGCAGACCCCCAGTTTCTGGATGGCGCTGTGCACATGAAAATTCACCGTACGCTCCGACACACTAAGGATCATTCCAATTTCACACGCCGTCTTGCCATCGGCCGACAGGCTCAAGACCTCGCATTCTCGGGGAGACAAATGTGGCAGGGGTGGTTTCGGTACTTTCGCAGGCAGCGTCTTGGCGGCCAGGGCATGCAGATGACGACTGATGAACACCGTAAAACCGAGATTTTCATACAGTTCATAGGCCGTAATCGGGCAATGGCTTCTGGCCAGGCTCAGGATGCTGCACAAACCGTTCTCTTCATCATGTATCGATTGCGACCAACCATGCTGCAAGCCCTGTTGTTGCAAGGCTTCCCATAGCCAGGGTGTTCTGGAAAACACATCTTCAGTCCAAAGGATCGGCTGCATTGACTGGTTGCAGTGAGCCACTACGGGGTCGATGGCGCTAAATTTGTTTTGTTCATATTCGGTATTCCAATCGGTCGGGAAGTTGTTCAGGTTAAAGGGGCTGCTGTTAGTGCCGGTTGTTCTAGAAGTTACTGAAAAAGCACAGAATTTAAAACCAAGATTCTTAACGAAATTAAGCGCAATCTGGTAGGCGATCTCTATTTCTTTGGCATAAGACAGTTGTGTTAACTGTGACTCCTTCCATATTTCCATTTCAGCTCTCCATTTACGTGTTTCTCTGGGGTGCTCCTTGGATCCATGACCCGGCACGCCAAGAGTGTAGGATTATTCCTACTTTGGCGCTCCGATTTTTTTGATATGGATTTCTTCGGTATGTGAATAACAAGTTCTTAGTAGGTGTAACGCGAGTGTGACGGTTTGGGTATTAAAAAATCAGTGTCTATAGGTTTAAGGTGTTGTTTTAAACTGCTGACCATTTAATGGTATTCGTTAATTGTTTGATTAGATAAGAGTAAGAGGCGTCAAGCAAAGCCACTACAAACCACCGGTGTTTAAGTCGCCTGCTTTGCGGGACACTGGTGCGACCTGTTCGATGGAGCGCCCCATGACCGCCAGTGCAGAAAAATTCACACGCCAGACCCTGCTTGATGTCCAGCCGCTGACCCCGAGCCTGTTCACCCTGCGGACCAACAGGGATGCCGGCTTTCGTTTTCGTGCGGGGCAATTCGCCCGGTTGGGGGTGAGCAAGCCGGACGGCAGCACCGTATGGCGTGCCTATTCGATGGTTTCGTCGCCCTTTGACGAGTTTCTGGAGTTCTTCTCCATCGTCGTGCCGGGGGGCGAGTTCACCAGTGAGTTGAGCCGCCTGCAAGTGGGGGACACATTGCTGGTCGAGCGGCAAGCCACGGGTTACCTGACCCTGGACCGTTTCGTCGATGGTCGTGATCTGTGGTTGTTATCCACAGGCACCGGGGTGGCGCCGTTTCTGTCGATCCTGCAGGATTTCGAGGTATGGGAAAAATTCGAGCGCATCATCCTCGTCTACAGCGTGCGCGAAGCCAAGGAACTGGCCTATCAAGCACTGATTGCCGGGTTGGCGCAGCGTGACTATCTGGCGGAACACGCGCACAAACTGCACTTTATCCCCACGGTGACCCGCGAGCACACGCCAGGCGTACTGCATGGCCGGATTACCACCCTGATAGAAAATGGTGAACTGGAGCGCGCGGCGGGGTTGGCGCTGACGCCTGAGCATTCGCGGGTGATGATCTGTGGCAACCCGCAGATGATCGACGACACCCGCCAGTTGCTCAAACAGCGGAATATGAACCTGAGCCTGAGCCGACGACCTGGCCAAGTGGCGGTGGAAAACTATTGGTAATAAAAAACGGCGCTCGGAGGCGCCGTTTTTAATGAAGCGCAGCCTTCAAGGTCGATTGTTCTGAGCCTTGAGCAGGTCGCGGATCTCGCCCAGCAGTTCTTCTTCTTTGGTCGGGACCGGCGGCAGGGTCGGTGCTACGGCCTCTTCGCGCTTCAAACGGTTGATCGCCTTGACGCCCATGAAGATCGCGAACGCAACGATCACGAAGTCGATCATGCTCTGGATGAATTTACCGTACGCCATGACCACCGCCGGGACGTTACCGTCGGCGGCCTTGAGGGTAATGGCCAGGTCGCTGAAGTCCACCCCACCGATCAGCAGACCGATCGGCGGCATCACCACGTCGCCGACAAACGACGAAACGATTTTGCCGAAAGCGGCGCCGATGATGATACCGACGGCCATGTCGACCACATTGCCTTTGACCGCGAAGGCCTTGAACTCGTTAAGCACGCCCATAGGTTATTTCCTTGTTACAGATGAGGTTGGTGAACGCAGTGTAAATCAGCAAAACGCTTCCTGCTCGACACAACTGCTTACATCGCTTGCCTGCTATCGACCCAACGAAGGGATAAAAGTTTACAAAAGGCCACCATTGGCGCGGATTCGCCTCTCTAGATAGGGCATCCGAATATCGTCCAGCGACTTGCCGGTTTGGTGTTTCCATCGAGTCGTTGGATAGGGGGCCGTCCTTCGAACCTGATTCACCGACCGACTTTGGCGGTTTGGATTTCTTCTCCTCTGTAGCGCCCGTCGATGATCGGAAGTGCGATGGAAATGCTTCATATCTGAACGTTGGTTAGGGCCGCAGGAGTAGTGCGAGTGCTGTGAAAACTCTTTGGAATAGCAGGAGATGGATGAGCTGTTTCGATCTGTAAACAATCGTCTAACTTTAAAGTCAAGATGGCAATTGCAAGGCTAACGATTTGGTTAATTCTGAAATGCACTGGCGAATTTCCATCAAGGAACTTGTACGCTCATGTTGTAAATTATAAAGACGTGTACAAATTTAAATTCAATGCTTTGGGTACTTCCAGTATTTAACTCGGTACTTCCCGGGCGGAAACTTGGACAAGGGTTGAATGGCAATTGGGACACTGTATTTCGGAAAAACGAATAAATAGCCAGGGCACCCCAATGCTCAGCGCAGTGGCTCGTGATGTTATCGCTCATTTAGGCAGAAGGAGGGCGCCGCGTGTCTGGCCAATAGTGGAATCCGCAAAGCAGTGTCGCGCTGATCCGGCGTGGCTGAGCTATCATCGCGGTTTTTGCCGGGAGTTCAGATGGCCAAGGCCAAGCGCATGTACGGCTGCACCGAGTGCGGCTCCACCTTCCCCAAGTGGGCCGGCCAATGCGGCGAGTGCGGGGCCTGGAACACGCTGACCGAAACCATGGTCGAGAGCGGCGGTGCAGCAGCCCCGAGCGGTCGCACCGGGTGGACCGGCCAGCAGGCGCAGATCAAGACCCTGGCGGAAGTCAGCGTTGAAGAGATTCCACGTTTTTCCACGGCCTCCAGTGAACTCGATCGGGTGCTGGGCGGCGGTCTGGTGGACGGTTCGGTGGTGTTGATTGGTGGTGATCCGGGGATCGGCAAATCGACCATTCTGTTGCAAACCTTGTGCAACCTCGCCAAGAGCATGCCGGCGCTATACGTCACGGGTGAAGAGTCCCAGCAACAAGTGGCTATGCGCGCCCGCCGCCTCGGCTTGCCTCAGGACAAACTGCGGGTGATGACCGAAACCTGCATCGAAACCATCATTGCCACGGCCCGGCAGGAAAAGCCCAAGGTCATGGTGATCGACTCGATCCAGACGATTTTCACCGAACAACTGCAATCGGCACCCGGCGGTGTGTCCCAGGTGCGCGAAAGTGCGGCGCTGCTGGTGCGTTATGCCAAGCAAAGCGGCACGGCGATTTTCCTGGTGGGCCACGTCACCAAGGAAGGCGCATTGGCCGGCCCGCGTGTTCTGGAGCACATGGTCGATACCGTGCTGTATTTCGAAGGCGAATCCGATGGGCGTTTGCGTCTGCTGCGGGCGGTGAAAAACCGGTTCGGTGCGGTCAACGAGTTGGGCGTGTTCGGCATGACCGACAAGGGCCTGAAAGAAGTATCCAACCCTTCGGCGATTTTTCTGACCCGTGCTCAGGAAGAAGTCCCGGGCAGTGTGGTGATGGCGACGTGGGAAGGCACCCGACCGATGCTGGTGGAAGTGCAGGCGCTGGTGGATGACAGTCACTTGGCCAACCCGCGCCGGGTGACGCTGGGGCTGGATCAGAACCGCTTGGCGATGTTGCTGGCGGTGCTGCACCGTCACGGCGGCATTCCGACCCACGATCAGGACGTGTTCCTCAACGTGGTCGGCGGGGTCAAGGTGCTGGAGACGGCATCCGACCTGGCGCTGATGGCCGCGGTGATGTCGAGCCTGCGCAACAAGCCGCTGCCCCATGATCTGCTGGTGTTTGGTGAGGTCGGGTTGTCCGGTGAAGTGCGTCCGGTGCCGAGCGGTCAGGAGCGCCTGAAAGAAGCCGCCAAGCACGGCTTCAAGCGCGCCATCGTGCCCAAGGGCAACGCCCCGAAAGAAGCGCCGCCGGGGTTGCAGATCATCGCCGTGACCCGACTGGAACAGGCCCTCGACGCCCTCTTCGAATAAACGCCAATCCCCGTAGGAGCTGCCGAAGGCTGCGATCTTTTGATCTTTGGCGGCAGTCGCATCGCTGAAGATCAAAAGATCAAAAGATCAAAAGATCAAAAGATCAAAAGATCAAAAGATCAAAAGATCAAAAGATCAAAAGATCAAAAGATCAAAAGATCGCAGCCTTCGGCAGCTCCTACCTTGATTAAACTTCGATCAATGCACCCAGTTCGCGTTCCAGTTCCTCTGGATCGCCCAGGTTGAACTCAATCAACCGCCGCAAGCGTTCGATGGATTCCAGGCTGATGTGCTTGCAGACGAACCCGAGCTGACCACGGTCATCGTGGGTCAGCACCACGTCCATCTTGATCGCGACTTCATCAGTCAGGTGAATATCAACGCAAAAGTGATGCTCCCGATTACCGAGCCACGGCTCCGGTTTCTCGATCAGCAGCCCTTTGAGTGACAGGTCGATCAGCTTCACCGGCCAGATGAATTCCCCTTGGCTCAGCTCGGTGCGGGCATCAAATGCAATACGTTTGAAGCGGCGGCGCTCGGCAGGGTGCTCGCTCATGGCGCAATCCTCTGGAAGGTTCGCTGACTATAGACCCGCATCGTCAACGGCTGCCAGCAAAGTGCTGGCGCTCGACCAATGTCGGGGTATGGTCTTTGCCGTCAGGAGAGCTAAACTCGGGGTGGCTGTCTTTCTTGTCCACTCTGGCTGGAATCATAAAATGAAAAATAATAATAGCCTGCTACGCCATTTACCCTGGCTGCTGCTGGCAATCGTCGGTGCGTGCGCCCTTG
>Ga0302175_10000392_pt1 | contig 14552 bp, 15 predicted proteins | sample I_Fen_N3_3_FD_198791 | JGI IMG/M metagenome (GOLD analysis project Ga0302175, IMG submission 198791) | Peat permafrost microbial communities from Stordalen Mire near Abisko, Sweden - I_Fen_N3_3 | ecosystem: Environmental > Terrestrial > Soil > Wetlands > Permafrost | place: Sweden: Abisko... | reverse complement strand
GTGCAACGAGACTGCGATCTTTTGATGTTGAACCTCAAAAACTACGTCAAGAGATCGCAGCCTCGTTGCACTCGACAGCTCCTACGGGTGATTTGAACAGGGGTTCACCAATTTGCTGAATTATCGACAACTGCATTACTTCTGGGTCGTGGCCAAAACCGGCAGCATCGTGCGCGCCTGTGAGCAACTGAACCTGACGCCGCAAACCATCAGCGGGCAGATTTCCTTGCTCGAACAAACCTACGGCATCGAATTGTTTCGCCGGGTCGGGCGCAATCTGGAACTCACCGAAGCCGGGCGTCAGACCCTGCCCTACGCCGAGCAGATGTTCCAACTCGGCGGCGAACTGGAACTGATGCTTCGCGCCCAGCCCAATGAGCAACAGATCCTGTTTCGAGTCGGCGTGGCGGACGTGGTGCCCAAATCCATCGTCTATCGATTGATCGCGCCGACCATGGAATTGAGCGAGCCGCTGCGCATCACCTGTCGTGAGGACAAACTGGAACGGTTGCTCGCCGACCTGGCGATCCAGCGCCTGGACCTGGTGATCTCCGACAGCCCGATGCCGTCGAACCTCGACATCAAGGGCTATAGCCAGAAACTCGGTGAGTGCGGGATCAGCTTCTTTGCGACCCAGAAACTGGCCGCGCTGCATGGTCAGGACTTCCCCCGCAACCTGCACGGCGCGCCGCTGCTGATTCCCGGGCCGGAAACCGTGGTGCGCAGTCGCTTGCAACGCTGGTTTGCCGAGCAACAGATTCAGCCGCGCATCGTCGGAGAATTCGACGACAGCGCACTGATGCAGGCCTTCGGCCAATCCGGCAGCGGGATTTTTATCGGCCCGAGCGTGATTGCCGACGAGGTGAAACGCCAATACGGCGTGGAGGTGATTGGCCAGACCGACGCGGTCACCGAGTCGTTCTACGCCATTTCAGTGGAACGCAAGGTCAAGCACCCCGGCATCGTTGCGATTACCGAAGGTGCTCGGCGCGAGCTATTTACTGAACTGTGAGAGGTTCACGGGGCGTCATGGTCATCAGCGCCATGGCCAACAGGATCGACGCGAGGATAAACGCCGCCGCCGCGAAACCCAGGCCGCCCAGGCCAACGGCGTTGATCACCCGACCGCCAACCATCGCGCCCAGGCCGATCCCGAGGTTGGCCCCGGCGATGTTCAGCGACGCGGCGAAGGCCGGCGCTTGCGGCGCAGCCTTCATCAAGCGCACATGGCTGACCAGGAACAGCGCGGCCTGGGTGACGCCCCAGATGCCCATCGCTGCCGCCAGCCCCAGCGGTGACTGAATGTTCGGCACCAGCGCGATCAGACCGGCAATCAAAAACGCGCAGAACATCATCGACGCAATCAGCGGATGACGATCCACCGCACGGCCACCCCACCAGTTGCCGATCAACCCGACCGCACCGAAGCCCATCAGGCACCAGCCCACCAGCGCGCCGTCGAAACCGGCCAGGCGCTCAAGAATGTCCGCCAGGTAGGTATAGGCGGTGAACATGCCGGTAAAGACCAGGATCGACAGCACCACATGCCCGATCATCAACGGGTTGCGCAGGATCTTGAACTGCGAACGAAAGCTCACCTGGTTCTTATGCAGCAGGGTGCCCGGCAAATAGAGATACAGCAGCAACGCCTTGGCCAACGCGATCACCGCCAGGATGCCGAACGCACTGCGCCAGCCGAATGCATCGGAAATCAGCGTACCGACCGGAATACCAAACACCATGGCGCAGACAATCCCGAAGCCGATCTTGGAAATGGCCCGCCCCGCATGATCCGGCCCGACGATGTCCACTGCCGTCTCGCTGGCCAGAGCCCAGAACACCGGTAACCCCAACGCCGGGATCAACCGGGCGAAGGCCATCACCCAGATGTTCGGCGCAAACGCGGCGATGGTGTTGGCCACGCCGAACATGATCAGAATCGAGATAAACAGTTTGCGACGCTCAAATCGAGCGAAGTACGCGGTCAGAAACGGGCCGAATGCGGCCACGGTGAACGCGAACAACGTCACCAGCAATCCCGCTTGGGGAATGGTGACGTCCAGGTCGCGGGCGATCGCCGGCAACAGGCCGACGATGATGAATTCCGTGGTCAGCACCGTGAAACCGGCGGCCGACAACAGAAGAATGGGGAAAAGCATGCGCAACTCCAGAAAAACGACGACAACAGCGACAGCCCGAGGGCCCGCTGGCGGAATTTGAAAATGAGGATGGCGAATCTTAACAGAGTGTTTCAGATGCGGCTTGCACGAACCTGCATATCGCGTTGAACGCCCGGTGGCAGATCGTCACAGGTCTGAAGGATCGGGACGACCCTGTGATAAAGTCCGCGCCCTGCGATTTATACAGCCTGCTCATCGGCCAGTTTTCTGGCATTGATGCCGCACTACCCTTTGGTTCCCCCATGTGGCCTGCCCTGCTTATTGCCGCGTGACTCGGAACCCTGTACCCAAAAAAATCAGAGATACCGTTATGAGCGCTTCATCACCGTCCCTGTTGCACCGCTTGAAACGCACCAGCCTGGTCACGCAAATCGTCATCGGCCTGATCGCTGGCATCGCCCTGGCGTTATTCGCACCTGAAGTGGCGAAGTCCACGGCGTTCATCGGCAAAATCTTTGTCTCGGCGCTTAAAGCCGTCGCGCCGATTCTGGTGTTTGTGCTGGTGATGGCTTCGATCGCCAACCACAAGCACGGTCAGGAAACCCACATTCGGCCGATTCTGTTTCTTTATTTGCTGGGCACGTTTGCCGCCGCCGTGGTCGCGGTGGTGGCCAGCACGTTGTTCCCGTCCAACCTGGTACTGGCAACGCACGACGTCGCGGTGACCGCGCCGGGCGGCATCGGTGAAGTGCTGCAAAGTCTGCTGCTGAGTGTGGTCGATAACCCGGTCAGCGCACTGATGAACGCCAATTTCATCGGCATTCTGGCGTGGGCGATCGGCATGGGCATCGCCATTCGCCATGCCGGCAACACGACCCGCGAGGTGCTCGGTGACCTGTCCAACGGCGTGACCTTGATCGTGCGTCTGGTGATCCGCTTCGCGCCGCTGGGGATTTTCGGGCTGGTGGCGTCGACCCTGGCCACCTCGGGCTTCGGGGCCTTGCTCGGTTATGCCCATCTGCTGGCGGTGCTGCTGGGCTGCATGCTGTTCGTGGCGCTGGTGATGAACCCGGTCATCGTGTTCTGGAAACTGCGCCGCAACCCGTATCCGCTGGTGCTGACGTGTTTGCGTGAGAGCGGCATTACCGCGTTTTTCACCCGCAGTTCGGCGGCGAACATTCCGGTCAATCTGGAATTGAGCAAGCGCCTGGGCCTGCATGAAGACACTTACTCGGTATCGATCCCGCTCGGCGCGACCATCAACATGGCCGGTGCCGCGATCACCATCACCGTGCTGACCCTGGCCGCCGTGCATACCCTGGGGATTGCCGTGGACATTCCCACGGCGATTTTGCTCAGCGTCGTCGCGGCGATTTGTGCCTGCGGCGCTTCGGGTGTGGCGGGCGGGTCGTTGCTGCTGATTCCGCTGGCGTGCAGCCTGTTCGGCATTCCGAGTGAAATCGCCATGCAGGTGGTCGCGGTGGGTTTCATTATTGGTGTGTTGCAGGATTCGGCGGAGACGGCGTTGAATTCGTCCACCGATGTGTTGTTCACGGCGGCAGCGTGCCTCGGTGAAGACGAGAAAGCTCAGCGTCTGGCTTAAGATCAAAAGATCGCAGCCTTCGGCAGCTCCTACATTGGATTGATGTACACCCTGTAGGAGCTGCCGAAGGCTGCGATCTTTTGATTCACCGACAAAAAAAAGCCCGCCAAGGCATAAACCTTGGCGGGCTTTTTACATCCGGGCGGTTTAGAACGCGCCCATGTAATCGCGCTTGCCCACTTCCACACCGTTGTGACGCAGCAACGCGTAAGTGGTGGTGACGTGGAAGAAGAACTGCGGCAGGCCGTAGCTCAGCAGGTAAGCCTGGCCGGTGAAGCGCTTCTCTTTCGGCGTGCCTGGACGGGTGATGATCTCGATCCCTTCCTTGCCATCGATCTGCTCAGGCTTGATCTCGCCGATGAACGCCAGAACCTTGGCGATCAGTGCTTGCAGCTCGGCGAAGGTGGTTTCGGTGTCGTCGTACTTCGGCACTTCGATCTCGGCCAGACGCGAAGAAACGCCTTTGGCGAAATCAACGGCGATCTGCACCTGACGCACCAGCGGGAACATGTCCGGGTACAGACGGGCTTGCAGGAAAGCGTTCGGGTCGATGTTTTTGGCGGTGGCGTGGGCTTCGGCCTTGTTCAGGACATCGCTCAGGGCATTGAGCATTTGTTTGAAAACCGGGACGGAAGCGGCGTACAGGGAAATAGTCATGGCAGTCTCGTGTTGTGGCGGGGTTGAAACATGGGGGCGATTATAGCCATGCCCGAGCGCCCTGCGGCTTGTCTTTTATCCAGCAAGGATTACGCTAGGCGGCTTCGACTGCACGCTTCGACAGCAAAGGGAAAAGCGCGATGACCACTGAGCAAGAGACCACCTTCGACGAGCCGCGCCTCAATAGCTCGGAAATCCGCATCCTGGGCTCATTGATCGAGAAACAGGCCACCAGCCCGGAAACCTACCCGCTGACCCTCAATGCGCTGGTGATTGCCTGCAACCAGAAAACCAGCCGTGAACCGGTGATGAACCTGACCCAGGGCCAGGTCGGGCAGAGCCTGCGCGCCCTGGAAGGTCGCGGGTTTGCCAAATTGGTCATGGGCAGCCGGGCCGATCGCTGGGAGCACAAGGTCGACAAGGCCCTGGAACTGGTGCCGGCCCAGGTGATTTTGACCGGGTTGTTGTTTCTGCGCGGTCCGCAAACGGTCAATGAACTGCTGACCCGCAGCGGTCGCATGCATGAATTCGAAGATGCCGAGCAGGTGGTGCATCAGTTGGAGCGTTTGATTGCCCGGGGTTTGGCGCTGCTGATTCCGCGTCAGGCAGGTCAGCGTGAAGACCGTTACATGCACGCACTGGGTGACCCGGCGGACATCGAAACGATCCTCGCCGCCCGACAGAATCCGGCAGAACGTGGCGCCGGCAGTGGCGTATCCGTGGAGCGGATCGAAGAGCTCGAAGCGCGGATTGCGGCGCTGGAAGAACGCCTGGCACGCCTCGAGTAACCCGACAACATCAATCCCTGTGGGAGCGGGCGGGCCCGTGAAGGCGTCGTGTCAGTCGATGCACATGTTGCCTGACACACCGCTTTCGCGAGCAAGCCCGCTCCCACAGGGGTTTGGTGCTGATTCGGATTACTCGCCATCCCAGTAATCCACGCCATCACCCGGCCGGGCGATCGCGACAAATCCTGAGGTGTTGCCTTGGGCGTCGACTTTGAAATCATCCATCACCGCGTATTTCCCCGAGTCCGGGTATTCGCAAATTTCCGGTGATTGCTGCGTGCTGACCGCCAGGTAACGCAGTTCGGCCTGGCTGGTGTTGATGATCTGATGCGCCGCCTCAGGCCCTCCCGGCGGGCAGGCGATCACGTCGCCAGCGCGAATCGGGAAGCGCTCGGCGCCGAGGCGAACCTCCCCTTCCCCGGCGACGACGTAAAACATTTCCTCATTGACCCGATGGCTATGGAACGGGCTGCCGCGCATCCCCGGTTCCAGCGCATACAAACGATAACCGAGCTTCTGTGCCCCCAACTGCTGGCCGATGCGGGCCATGCGTTGCTGGTAGCGGCCAGCGGTTTCGCCAGTCGCGGCCACCGATTCAGGCAAGGGCAACAGTTCGGCCTGATCCAGATTGAGAATGGGCGGATGCATGGGAACCTCGATCACGGTGTTGTTGCGGGATGCAAATCTTCGTTTGCCGGTGGCCAGTATAGAACCGGCACTACGCGAAAAGATCGCAGCCTTCGGCAGCTCCTACAGGGTTATGCAGTCCATGTAGGAGCTGCCGAAGGCTGCGATCTTTTGCTCTTCAGCCGTTATCAGCTACGGGCAAACGCCACCGCGCTCTGAAACTGCTCATCCGTCGGCCGCACGCCGGTGTAAAGCACGAACTGCTCCAGCGCCTGGATCGCAATCACTTCCAGCCCGGTAATCACGCGCTTACCTTCAGCGCGTCCCTGCAAGATCAACGGTGTTTCCGAGGGGATCGCCACCACATCGAAGACAGTCTCGGCGGCGGCAACGGTTTCAGCGTCAAACGCCAGGTGATCAGCTTCCGGCCCGCCGGTCATGCCGATGGGCGTGACGTTGATCAGCATCTGCGGGCGCCGAGCCCCCAGTTCCGCCTGCCACTCATAACCCAACGACTCGGCCAGGGCTCGCCCGGCGCGTTCGTTGCGGGCCACGATCAAGCCGTTTTCGTACCCGCCGTCGCGCAAGGCACTAGCCACGGCTTTGGCCATGCCGCCGCTGCCGCGCAGGGCAAAGGTCGAATCCTTGGGCACTTGATGGGTTTCCAGCAACTGGGCGATGGCAATGTAATCGGTGTTGTAGGCCTTGAGATGGCCGTTGGTGTTGACGATGGTATTGATCGATTGAATGGCGGCGGCGGACGCGTCCAGCTCATCCACCAGGGCAATGCAGGCTTCCTTGAACGGCATCGACACGCCGCAGCCGCGAATGCCCAAGGCACGAATACCGCCGACCGCGCCCGTCAGGTCCTGGCTGCTGAAGGCCTTGTAGTAAAAATTAAGCCCAAGCTGTTCGTACAGATGATTGTGAAATCGCAGGCCAAAGTTCCCGGGGCGTCCTGACAGGGACATGCACAGCTGGGTGTCTTTGTTGGGGTTCATCTGCATGAAACATCTCCTTCCAATTGCACTTTCAGATAGACGGGATTAGCCATACCATCGTGTTCTGTTCGATCATAGAGGCCTGTCTGCCGCGGCTTTGCAGGACTCGTAAAGAAGCCGGTACAGACCTTACACAAAATTTACCTAACGACTGTGCAGTTTTTCGAAAAAGCGCTGTCTTAGAAGTATCCCCGCGACAATCCTTGGGTCTATTGCAGATTCAAGCGCCGGGTCGAAGAACCGAGGAATTATCATGATCCGTAAAATCCCCACAGTTGCCTTGCTGATCGGTGCACTTGCTATCGCAGGGCAGGCAGAAGCGCATGGTGGTGGTAACTATTGGCAGGGTCCCGCGATATTCGGCGCGCTCGTCGGCTCCGCCATTGTCGGTTCGGCCATTATCGAGAGCAATCGCCCGGTCTATGCCGCTCCCGCGCCGGTTTACGTTCAGCAGCAGCCGGTCTATGTGCAACAACCGCCGCCACCGGTTTATTACCAACCCGCGCCGGTTTACGTGCAACAACCGGTCTACTACCGCCCGGCGCCGGTTTACTACGGTCCGCCACGCGGTTACTACGGCCCTCCCCATGGTTACTATGGTGGCCCACGCTGGTAACGGACTCATCAGGCCCCGCCTTAACAGCGGGGCCTTTTTTATGCCCGTCAGTCGGGCGAGGTCTGAATAAATCTCGCCAAGGTCGCTGTCGGGACAGTGCAGACAGGTAAATTAGGCAAGATTGACTGGGCCGCCCTTCCCTCGCTTTGGGGGAAACGGTCATATTTATGTCATGTCAGGTCCGCAAGCTTGGATCTGTCCGTAAACAACAGGTTGATAAAAACAAGGACGACCTCATGCCCACGCAAAACCCGCATCGCAATGTCGGCTTGTGTACCTCAAGCAAGGTGTACAACGCCCTGACCGAACTCAAACACCTGGAAGGCCACCGCAGCGCCAAATTTCTCTCGCTGCTGGCGGAAAACCTGGTGCGCAAGGGCCTGCTCAACGAGCAGGAAGTGGTTCATATGCTCGATCTGGTCGTGGATTGAACGCCACACTCAGTGGCGTCAATGTCGACTATCGAGAACGTTGATTATCCGTTGAACCGTATGGTCCGTAAGGTAACCCCCATAGATTGATTGGAGGTACTTATGTCCCAGGTTCAGATCATGTCCGTCATCGGTAGCGCCGTTCCCGCATCGCTCAGAGAGCTAGGATTGCTCGCCTGTTGGTACCTGATGCGCGACGGCGAACCGATCAGCGGTCCGCTCACCTCGCTTCCCGCCGCCCAAGCCTTGTCACAACGCATCGGCACCGGATTGCTCAGCGCCTAAGGCAGCTGAACCCGTGGCTTGGTTTCGACGAAGATCGCCCAGCTCGACATAAACAGCGCGGCGATCAACGGCCCGATCACAAACCCGTTCAGACCGAAAACGGCCATGCCGCCCAACGTCGAGATCAGGATCAGGTAATCGGGCATCCGGGTGTCTTTGCCCACCAGGATCGGCCGCAGCACGTTGTCCACCAGGCCAATTACAAACACCCCGAACAACCCCAGCACCACGCCCTGCCAGATCGCGCCGCTGAGCAAGAAGTACACCGCCACCGGTGCCCAGACAATCCCCGCCCCCACCGCTGGCAACAGCGACAGAAACGCCATCAGCACCGCCCAGAGCAACGCACTCGGGATATCCAGAAACCAGAAAATCAAACCACCCAACGCGCCCTGCGTAATCGCTACCAGCAGGTTGCCTTTGACGGTGGCCCGCACCACGCGGTTGAACTTGAGCTGCAAACGGCGTTTCTGGTGTTCCTGCAACGGCACGGCGGTGCGCACTTTACGCGCCAGTTCGGCACCATCACGCAGAAAGAAAAACAGCAGGTACAACATGATGAAAAAACTGACGATGAACTCAAACGTGCCCTGGCCAAACGTGACCACCTGCGCCGCCACAAATTGACTGCCCTGCATCGCACCCTTGACCACTTTATCCTGCAAGCCCTTCAACTCGCCGACACCGAACCGATCGAGCAAATGCTGGAAGTACGGCGGCAAGCCGTGTTTGAACTGCGACACATACGCCGCGATGTCCAGTTCGCCGCTTTCGATGCGGTTGTACAGCGAAGCCCCTTCCTGAACCAGCAAGATGCTGAGGATGATCACCGGCAAAATCGCAATCAACAGGCACACCCCCAAGGTGCACAGCGACGTCAGGTTGCGCGGCCAGCCGAACTTCAATTGCAGGCGCCGCTGCATCGGCGCGAAAACGATGCCGAGGATAACGGCCCAGAACACCGCACCGTAAAACGGCAGCAAGATCCAGATAAAAGCCAGGGTGACCGCCACCAGCAAGGCCAGCAGCGATCTGTTTTGCAGCGTCGTTTCTTTCATGTCCGATCCATGTCAGTGCAAGGGACGCAGGCGCGCGTCTGATGCTTAGTCCGCCACGGGTCGCGCGAGTGCCATCCGTTTGTTCATCAAGCATAGATCCAGATCAATAAACCCCATGGGCAAGCCCTTTATCCTCGGCGGCTTTTGCGATCGATACCGCCATGACCCTTGCGACACCCGAGCTGCTCGCCCCCGCCGGCACCCTGAAAAACATGCGTTATGCCTTCGCCTACGGTGCCGATGCGGTGTACGCCGGGCAGCCGCGCTACAGCTTGCGGGTGCGCAATAACGAATTCGATCACGCCAACCTGGCCATCGGCATCCAGGAAGCCCAGGCCCAGGGCAAGCGTTTCTACGTGGTGGTGAACATTGCGCCGCACAACGCCAAGCTCAAAACCTTCCTCAAAGACCTCGAACCGGTGATCGCCATGGCGCCGGACGCGCTGATCATGTCCGACCCGGGCCTGATCATGCTGGTGCGCCGGCACTTCCCGCAGATGCCGATTCACCTCTCGGTACAAGCCAACACGGTGAACTGGGCGAGCGTCGAGTTCTGGCAACAACAGGGCTTGAGCCGGATCATCCTGTCCCGGGAGCTGTCCCTGGAAGAAATCGGCGAAATCCGCCAGCAAGTGCCGGCCATGGAGCTGGAGGTGTTCGTCCACGGCGCGCTGTGCATGGCCTACTCCGGCCGCTGCCTGCTGTCGGGCTACATGAACAAGCGCGACGCCAACCAGGGCAGTTGCACCAACGCCTGCCGCTGGAAGTACTCGGCACAGGAAGCCACGGAAAATCAGCTCGGCGAAATTGTTCAGCAATTCCAGCCGGAACCGACTTTAGGCATCGGCGCGCCGACCGATCAGGTGTTCCTGTTGCAGGAAGCCAATCGCCCGGACGAGTTGATGCCGGCCTTCGAGGACGAACACGGCACCTACATCATGAACGCCAAGGACCTGCGCGCCGTGCAACACGTCGAACGCCTGACCCAAATGGGCGTGCACTCGCTAAAGATCGAAGGCCGGACCAAATCGCACTTCTATTGCGCCCGGACCACTCAGGTTTATCGTCAGGCGATCGACGACGCGGTGGCCGGTCGAGCCTTCGACCGCAACCTGATGAGCGATCTGGAATCCCTGGCCCAACGCGGTTACACCGAAGGTTTCCTGCGTCGGCATGTGCATGATGAGTATCAGAACTACCAGAACGGCAGTTCGGTGTCGGAGCGTCAGCAGTTTGTCGGGGAGTTGACTGGCGAACGGCGCGACAGGCTGGCCGAAGTAAAGGTGAAGAACCGCTTTAGTCTGGGCGATCACATGGAACTGATGACGCCCAAGGGCAACTTCCACTTTGACTTGCACCAGTTGCAGAACGCCAAAGGTCAGCCAATTGAAGTCGCACCTGGGGATGGGCACACGGTGTACCTGCCGATCCCGGATGCGGTGGATTTGCGATTCGGGTTGTTGATGCGCGATATCCGCGCATAGCCCCGTAGGAGCTGCCGAAGGCTGCGATCCTTTGATCTTGCTTTTAAAAAGATCGCAGCCTTCGGCAGCGCCTACGGTTGATCATTGGTGGCGTGCAGTAACCATTGTTTGAACGCTGCCATCGCCGACGTTTGCGGACGTGATTGCAGTCGGGTCAGCCAATAACTGCCGGTGGTGATGTGAATCGCAAACGGTTGCTCAATGGCACCCGCCGCCAGTTGCCGGACGAACATCAGCGGCGGCGCCAACGCCACGCCCGCGCCTTGCAGCGCCGCTTCCATCATCGCCAGCGACGAGTCGAAGACGATGCTTTGCGGCGGCGCGGCATGGGTTGAAAGGCCCGACGCCTGAAACCAGTCCGGCCATTCATCGGTGCGATAAGAGCGCAGCAGGGTTTGCTTCAATAGATCCGCTGGCTCATTGAGTTGCCGGGCGATCTCGGGAACGCACAACACCGACAGCGGCGCCTCGATCAGCCGCAGCGCTTCGATCCCGTGCCACGCCCCCGCGCCAAAGCGAATGGCGTAATCCAGACCTTCGGCGGCCACATCCACCCGATTGTTGTTGGTCGACAGGCGCAAATCTATGAACGGATGTTTCGCCTGAAAGTCTGCCAGACGCGGCAACAGCCATCCCACGGCAAACGTCCCGACGGCGCCCACCGTCAGCACTTCGCGATAGTGACCGCCCTCAAGTCGCTCCAGGGTTTCGGCGATCCGGTCGAAGGATTCACGCAGCACCGGCAACAGGGTTTCGCCCTCGCTGGTCAGCATCAGCCCACGGGGCAGGCGTTTGAACAGCGTTACGTTAAGCTGAGCCTCGAGGCTTTTGACTTGATGGCTCACCGCCGCTTGGGTGACGCACAGCTCCACCGCCGCCCTCGTGAAGCTCAAATGCCTGGCGGAGGCTTCGAAGGCGCGCAGTGCATTCAACGGTAATTGAGGCCGGATCATGGCCACTCCCAAATTTTTCTAATGGCTCGTGCGAATTATCATCGGTTGTCGATCAGCGGCAGACTGCCTAAATTTGCCTCGCCATTCACCGGCCGATGGCGGGCAGTCTACCGCTTGGCAGAACCCTTTCGCACGGAACAGAAACAATGACGGATAGAAACAACATGACCAGACTGGCTATTTTTGCGGCTTGCGTGGCATTTCTCGGCGCAGGCCCATGCCTGGCTCAGGGTCAGACGGACACGCAGATTAAAAGCGTGGTGGACGCCGCCATCCGCCCGATGATGCAAGCCCAGAACGTTCCGGGCATGGCGGTGGCGGTGACCGTCAACGGTAAACCGCATTACTTTAACTACGGCATCGCCAACAAAGAAAACGCCCAAGCGGTCACGGAAAACACCCTGTTCGAAATCGGCTCGGTGAGCAAAACCTTCACCGCCACCCTCGGTGCCTACGCCCACGCGACGGGCAAATTGTCCTTCACCGACAAGGCCAGCCGGGTCTTGCCGGCGTTGCATGGCAGTGCGTTCGATAACGTCAGCGTGTTGCAACTGGGTACTTACACGGCGGGCGGTTTGCCGTTGCAGTTCCCTGATGCGTCAGATCACGCCGATAAAATGCTCGCCTACTTCCAACAGTGGAAACCGGTATATGCCGCTGGCACCCATCGACAATATTCGAACCCCAGCATTGGCTTGTTCGGTTACCTGGCCGCCCAAAGCCTGGGCGCGCCGTTTGACGAAGTGATGGAAAAAACCCTGCTGCCCAAACTCGGGTTGCAGCACACCTACCTCAACGTGCCGCAGGACCAAATGGGGCTATACGCCCAGGGTTACGACAAGGAAGACAAGCCTGTGCGCGTCGGGCCGGGGGCGCTGGACGCTCAAGCCTACGGCGTGAAAACCAGTGCGGCGGACATGATTCGGTTTGTTCAGGCGAACCTGAAACCGGCTTCACTGGATAAGACCTTGCAGCAAGCCATCGCCACCACTCACACCGGCTACTACACGGTGGGCGACATGACCCAGGGCTTGGGTTGGGAACGCTACGCCTACCCTGTAACGCTGGATAAATTGTTGGCCGGCAACTCGACGCCAATGGCGATGCAAGCGCATAAAGTCCAATGGCTGAACCCGCCGCAGCCTCAGCCGGCCAGCGTGTTGATCAACAAAACCGGCTCAACCGGCGGCTTCGGGTCCTACGTCGCGTTCGTGCCGGCCAAAGACATCGGCATCGTGATCCTGGCCAACAAAAACTACCCGATTGCGGAACGGGTCAAAGCCGCACATCAAATCTTGAACGCACTGGCCAAGTAGCCCGAAGCGCAAACCCTGTGGGAACGGGTTTGCTCGCGAAAGCGGCGTGCCAGGCAACATAAATGACAACTGACACACCGTCTTCGCGAGCAAGCCCGCTCCCACAGGGGTTGTACGTTGACCCGCCCCTTTTTCCGCTCCAGGCAGGCCGGCGCACTGATGGCCATCGCCGGGCAAGCACCTGCCTTGATGAATATTGTGGCGAGAATTGGCCACAGACTAAAAATCGGCGATCGCTTGAACTAGGCTAAGCGCCACGCAGTCATCCCTCTTACCTCCCTTCAAGAGCGATCCCCCATGAACATCGACCTGTCCCGCAAAATCGCCCTCGTCACCGGTTCCACCCAAGGCATCGGTTTCGCCATCGCCAAAGGCCTGGCCCTGTCCGGCGCAGACGTGGTAATCAACGGCCGCAAGCAGGACGCCGTAGACGCGGCGGTCACTCAACTCCAGCACCTGCTGCCCTCCGCCAGCGTGCGCGGGATCGCGGCCGATGTCGGCACCGCCGAGGGCTGCAAGGCGATGGTCGCGGCCCTGCCTCGGGTGGATATTCTGGTCAATAACGTGGGTATCTACGGCCCGCAGGATTTCTTCGAAACCGACGATGATGTCTGGGAGCGATTTTTTGAGGTGAACGTGATGTCCGGCGTGCGCCTGTCCCGTGCGTATCTGCAAGACATGGCGAAAAACGGCTGGGGTCGGGTGGTATTCATTTCGTCCGAGTCAGCGCTGAATATTCCGGCGGACATGATTCATTACGGTTTTACCAAGACCTCCAACCTGTCGATCTCTCGGGGCCTGGCCAAACGCATGGCCGGCACGGGGGTGACGGTGAATGCGATTCTGCCGGGGCCGACGTTGTCTGAGGGGTTGCAAGACATGCTCAAGGATGAACAGCAAAAGTCCGGCGAAGCGATGGAGAAAGTCGCGGCGGACTTTGTCATGGCCAACCGTCCGAGCTCGATCATCCAGCGCGCGGCGAGCATGGAGGAAGTGGCGAATATGGTGGTCTACGTGGTGTCGCCCCAGGCATCGGCCACGACCGGTGCGGCACTGCGGGTCGATGGCGGCGTCGTGGACACCATCGCCTGACCTGATTCCCCCCTGTGGGAGCGGGCTTGCTCGCGAAAGCGTCGGCACATCCGACATCAATGTGACTGACACCCCCGCCTTCGTGAGCAAACCAAATCGGCTCACCATTACGCCCACAGGTTGTTAATCAGTCATCCGGCTGCTCGGCCGGTTTCGCAGGCCTGGCCGGTTTAGCCGATTTGGTGCCCTTTGCGCCTTTGGTCGGGGCCGGTTCCGCTGCCACGGGCGGCGGGGTCGGTGCCGCGACTTCCTTCTCGGTGGCCGGCAGCGCGTCGATCGTGTCGAAGATCTTCTTCAAATCCACCGACTTGGAGTCGTCCCCCGAACTCTCAAGCTTCATCTCGCCGTCCTTGCCCACCAGGATGACCTTGGGCAATGCCCCGGCACCAAGTTTCAGCGAGCGAATCAGGGCCATGGTGTCCTGTTGGCCGAGGTCCTTGCCGTCAAGTTGGCCGAACATGTTCAACACGCTGTAGACCTTGATGTTGCGCTGGGCGATGCCTTGCTTGTTGGCGGGGTCT
>Ga0302175_10000391_pt1 | contig 14566 bp, 14 predicted proteins | sample I_Fen_N3_3_FD_198791 | JGI IMG/M metagenome (GOLD analysis project Ga0302175, IMG submission 198791) | Peat permafrost microbial communities from Stordalen Mire near Abisko, Sweden - I_Fen_N3_3 | ecosystem: Environmental > Terrestrial > Soil > Wetlands > Permafrost | place: Sweden: Abisko... | reverse complement strand
CGCGAAAGCGTCGTATCAGTTAATAGAAATGCTGACTGAAACACCGCTTTCGCGAGCAAGCCCGCTCCCACCGGGTATTGCATCATCCTGCCGAGACTACCGCGACCGTCGGCCGACTTTGCTCGCGCCAGGCCAGGAGGGCATAAATCGCGCCGCCGAGGAAACACCCGGTGAACCAGGCAAAGTTGGCCATCGCTTGCAGCACCGGCGTGAAGGTAATCGCCACGCCCATCAACGTTGCAGGAATCAGGGCCTTCACCGCCGTCCAGTTGACCCCGCCGCTGTAGTAATACTTACCGCTCGGGCCGTCATCGAACAGCGCATCGACATCGATCTGCTGCTTTTTGATCAGGTAGTAATCCACCAACAGAATCCCGAACAACGGCCCGATAAACGCGGCGAGCACATCGAGGGTGTAGTGGATCACTTCCGGGTTGTTGAACAGGTTCCACGGGGTGATGAAGATCGACGCCACCGCCGCGATCATGCCGCCGGCACGCCAGCTGATTTTGCTCGGGGCAACGTTGGCGAAATCGAACGCCGGGGACACGAAGTTGGCGACGATGTTGATGCCGATGGTCGCGGTCACGAAAGCAAACGCGCCGAGCAGCACCGCCACGCTGTTGTCGATGCGCGCCACCGTGGCAATCGGGTCGTGAAGCATTTCACCGAACACCGGCAAGGTGCCGGAGACAATCACCACCGTCACCAAAGAGAACGCCAGAAAATTTACCGGCAAGCCCCAGAAATTGCCGCGACGCACGTCCTTCATGCTCCGGCAGTAACGACTGAAATCGCCGAAATTCAGGGTCGGGCCGGAAAAGTACGACACCACCAGCGCCGTCGCGACGATGACCTGTCCGAACGCTTCCCAGCCAGAGAGGGATTTTTCCGCGAGGGTGAAACTGATGTTGCTCCAGCCCGCCTTCCAGACGATCCATCCGGCGAGCATGAACATCACGCCATAAACCACGGGACCGGCCCAATCGATGAAGCGTCGGATCGATTCCATGCCGGTCCAGAACACCAGCGCCTGAACGAACCACAAGCTGAGGAAACCGAACCAGCCGAGGTAGGACAAACCGGCAAAATGCGGTTCGGCGTAGGCCGCCATTGCAGGAAAAAACCGCAGCACCACGATGATCAGGGCACTGGAGGCCAGGTACGTCTGAATCCCGTACCAGGCGACGGCGATAAGGCCGCGAATGACTGCAGGAATATTCGCCCCGAACACGCCGAAGGCGAGCCGACAGATCACCGGATACGGCACCGCCGCTTGTTGGCTCGGTTTGGCCACCAGGTTGGCGATCAGTTGCACGATGCAGATCCCGCCGAGCAACGCGATCAACACCTGCCAACTGGCCAGCCCCAAGGCGAACAGGCTGGCGGCAAACACATAGCCGCCGACGCTGTGCACGTCGCTCATCCAGAAGGCAAAAATGTTGTACCAATTCCATTTCTGCGGCAGCGGCCCCAGGTCCTGGTTATACAGGCGGGGGCTGTAGCCGTTGGGCACTTGCTCGGTCATCGCGGGGGCTCCTCGTAGGTACAGGCGCGGCCCCCGAAAGTGATGTGGCGACCACACTGCGTACGGGAGCTGGCATGGTTTGTATACGAGTTGCTACGCAGAATGCGTGCCATATCAACCAAAGGTGTGACAGGTCTGGCTTAAGACCTCGAACAGGGGATGATATTGGCGCCAGAATGAAAGGGATATTGCCCATGAACAGGGCATTCGCGCCTGCAAACGGTGCAGGCGGTACTGTATACAACTGTTCCAACACTACGCCTTGCGCGCAGCGAAATAACCCACAGTGCACGCGACTGCCGTGGCAAAGGTGCCCCAAGCCATGTCCATCAGCGCCAACGACGCCGACCACCCGTGCAGCGTCGCCCAGTTACTCAAGTCATACGTGCCGTAAGCCACCAATCCCAGCAACGCACCCAAACGGCAAGCGCGCTGCCAGGAGCTCGCGGGCAACACCACGAACACCACGCAACCGATGACATAAAGGAGATAGAACACCGCTGCCGGAGCCAGCAACGGTTGATCGAGCATCAACGATCCGAGCAGCGCCCTGTAAGTCGGCGCCATCAGCACGCCGAGCCAGAGGCCATCGAGCACTAGAAACGCCAGCAAGGTGCCGGCGTAGGCGAACAGCATTTTCTTCATGACACCCGACCTCAAGTGAACCCGCGTAGGAGCTGCCGCAGGCTGCGATCTTTTGACTTTTATAAGATCAAGATCAAAAAGATCGCAGCCTGCGGCAGCTCCTACATGGGCCTGCGCGAGGTCAGCTTAGTTCAATGCGATCCGCATGAATGACGATCTGGCCGTTCTTGTACAACGCGCCGATGGCCTTCTTGAAGTTGCCTTTGCTGACGCCGAACATGCTGCTGATCAGGGTCGGATCGCTCTTGTCGCTGATTGGCAGGGTGCCGTTGTTGTCGCGCAACTTGGTGAGGATCTTCGAGTTCAGGCTGGTGGCCGCTTCTTCGCCGACCGGTTGCAGGCTCAGGCTGATCTTGCCGTCGGTGCGGACTTCTTTGATAAAGCCCTTCTCTTCTTTACCGGCGCGCATGAACTTGAAGATTTCGTTCTTGTGGATCAAGCCCCAATGCTTGTTGTTGATGATCGCCTTGAAGCCCATGTCGGTCGCTTCGGCCACCAGCAAATCAACTTCCTGGCCTGGGGTGTAGTTGGCCGGGGTCTTGTCCAGGTAACGGTCCAAGCGAGCCGTCGCGGTGATGCGGCGGGTGTGCTTGTCGAGGTAGACGTGCACCACCACATATTCGCCGGCGGTCATCTGGCGTTTTTCTTCGGAGTACGGCAGCAACAGATCCTTCGGCAGACCCCAATCCAGGAACACGCCGATGCTGTTGACTTCAACGACTTTCAAACTGGCGAATTCACCGACCTGAACTTTCGGTGTTTCGGTAGTTGCGATGAGTTTGTCATCGCTGTCCAGATAGACAAATACGTTGAGCCAATCTTCATCTTCGCTGGGAATATCTTTAGGAATATAACGATTAGGCAGAAGGATTTCGCCGTCCGCACCACCGTCCAGATATAAACCGAAGTTAGTGTGTTTAACCACTTGCAAACTGTTGTAGCGCCCGACTAAAGCCATTTCCAATACCCTCATTGCGTGGGCGGCATTCTACCCGGTTTTACGGGCCGCGTTCGCCGGCCGGCCCGGTGGCGCGAGAAAATCCTCTGCACGCCTTAATTTTCCTGGGTTGATCGGTGGGCTCCTGGCCGCTCGTCAGACCGATTCAGCGCCCTTGGCCAGCATCCGTCGATGCAAAACAGCCCCTTGATCGCCCGCTCTTCTTATTTAAAACAGCAGCTTAGCCAACTATTTCGAACAATAAGTTGTGAATATTCGAGTGATGGCCCCGGTTATTTCAGGGGGATATTTACCAAGCAATTGTCAAGTATTTCCTGTACGATGCCTGGCCAAGTTAATTTTCTACAGGTTAATGGCCGCCATGCGTGTAAAAGCATCCAACAGCAAAGCAAAGCCAGCTCCAGCCGTTGAAACCAGCGAATCGATCAACAACCAGATTGCTGCGTTCCTCAAGTCCGGTGGCGAGATCCAGCAAATTGCCAAAGGCGTCAGCGGCCAGACATTCGGTCCGTCGAAGCAAATCACGCTCGGCAAAAAGTAACACCTGCTTTAACTGGTCCGTAAGCGCTTTGAGCTTCGAAGCGCTTGGACTGGAACCTCTCCCGCACCACCCAGCAAACCCCATCAAAATTCCAGAAATCGACGAACGGCCTTCGATGCCGAGCATTCGCCGGTATGCTTGCACACGTCTAGATTAAGCGTTTCAGCAGCCTTTCGATTACGGCTCCCTCGCTGGTCATGGAGTGACCCATGTTCAAACCCTCCTGTTTATTACTCGGCAGCCTTCTCCTGTCGTCCTCGATCGCCAACGCGCAAATCTTCCAGCGCGAATTGGGCGACTTCGACCTCAAACTCGGCACAACTCCCAGCCGCAGCATGGCCCAGGGGCTGGTCAAGCCCGCCAGCACCGGCTCATTCCATGGCGGCCTGGACTTGAGCCACGACAGCGGCTTCTACGTTGGCCAATGGTCACCGAGCGCAGGGCTCAGCCCAGGCAGCAATCTGGAAGTCGATTCCTACCTCGGTTTTAAACACCCCTTCGATAAAACCCTCGGCTACGAAGTCGGCATGATTCATTACAGCTATCCGAAAGAGGACACCCTCGACAGCCAGGAGCTGTTCGGTGGCCTGACCTTTCTCGGCAGCCGTTTCGGCGCCGCGTTCAGCAACGACCCGGATAAACAGAACAGCACCGTGTTCGCCGACCTGGGCGGCAATCAACCGTTCGGCATCGGGATCAGCATGAAGTACACCACCCACCAGCTCAATTCGCCGGTGTCGGTGGACGGTGGCTCCATCGGCAGTTTCAACGACTGGTCGCTGCAACTGTCCCGGGCGTTCATGGGCATCGACCTGGACCTTATCTACAGCGACTCCAACCTCAGCGGCAGCGACTGCACCGCCTACTCCGGGCACAACAGCCAGTGCGACGGGCTGGTCACGCTCAAGGCCGAACGCGCCTTTTATTGATCGGCTTGAACTGCCGGGCTTATCTTGCGCTCACATAGAGACCCCATCAAAGAAGCCAGGTCTTCGCAAGGACTCGCATCATGTCGCGCTGGTTGAAACGCATCGCCGTCCTCATCACCATCACCCTCGCCCTGGGCGCCTGCAGCCGTGTCGGGTTGGCGTATCGCAACCTCGACGTGATCATTCCGTGGACGCTCAGCGACTACCTGGACATGAACGGCGAGCAAAAAGGCTGGTTCAACGAACGCCTCAAGGAACACCTGAGCTGGCACTGCACCACCCAACTGCCGGGCTACCTGGATTGGCTGGACCGCTTGCAGGCGATGGTCGAAACCAATCAGGTCACCGACGCGGCGCTCCAGGCCCGCACTGAGGAGGCCAAACAAGCCATTGCCCAGACCGCCAGGGAAATCACCCCGTCGGCCATCGAATTGTTGCAGGGGCTGAACGACCAGCAAGTGGCGGAAATGAACGATGCCTTCGCCAAAGACCAGCGCAAACGCCAGGACGAATACCTCAAGCCGTCCCTCGACCAGCAAATCAAGGAGCGTGGCGAGCGCATGGATAAACGCCTGAATGACTGGCTCGGCCCGCTCAGTGCCACTCAACAGCAACGGGTGATGACATGGTCAACGGCCCTGGGCGACCAGAACCAGCAGTGGATCGCCAACCGCGCGCATTGGCAGAAGCAGTTCAGTGCGGCCGTTGCGCAGCGCCAGAGTGCAGAATTCCCACAGCGAATCGAGACGCTTCTGGTCAATCGCGAGCGTTTATGGACGCCGGCTTACCGCGAGGCCTACGCCAACACCGAGGCTCAGGCCCGTGGGTTGCTGGTGGATTTGATGGCCGAAAGCACACCGGAACAGCGTCAGCGGTTGTTGAAGAAGATTGATGGGGTGAGGAAAGACTTCACTGATTTGAAGTGTTTGAAGGCGGTGCAGCGGGGGTAAAAGCAAGATCAAAAGATCGCAGCCTTCGGCAGCTCCTACGGTGTTTTGTGTACACCGTAGGAGCTGCCGAAGGCTGCGATCTTTTTGCCGTCAGGCAATCTGCGCTTTGGACGCCACCTGATCAAACGTCCCTTCATCCAACGCATCCGTCTGCTCGTCCAACACCTGCCGCGGATGGTCATTACCCGGAATGCTGCTGTCGATCAGGCTCAACAGACTCGAGCCCCGCGCCGTCAAAATGTAATTGGAGCCATTGCCGCCCTGGTCCTCCGGCCGTGGCTCGATATAGCCACGGGCCAGCAGCAGCTTTTCATATTCGCCGGCCACCGCTTTAAGGTGATCGAGGTTTTCAATCGGCTCGCCCGCCGCTGCTTTGGCGGCCGCGTATTGCTCGGCATAGGGCCGGGGCGTAAAGCTGTGGCCGGCACTGTTTTGCGCTTCATGCAGCAAGCGCTCAATCAAATCCCAGTTATAAGTCGTCATCCTGATTCAACCTCCAAGCCAGAGAGTGAGATGGCCTTCATAGGTTGTGACCGGCGTGGCGGGCAGCCGTTCAGCCGAGGTGTCGGACAGCACCGACTGGCGGCATGTCGAAATCGGCACCGGTCGAACGACTAGGCTGTGTAAGACACCTCCCCGCTCCCCGCAGGAGAATTCATCATGCAGATCCAGAATCATCCGGTCGTCTCGCGAGAAGAATGGCTCGCAGCCCGTAAACAACACCTGGCCCACGAAAAAGCCTTCACCCAGGAACGCGACCGACTCAGCGCCGAACGCCGCGCCCTGCCCTGGGTGAAGATCGACAAGGACTACCGCTTCCAGAGCGAAAAAGGCGAACTGGCGCTGGCGGACCTGTTTGGCGGTCGCAGCCAACTGGTGATTTACCATTTCATGTTCGCCGCCGGTTGGGATGAAGGCTGCCCTGGTTGCTCGTTCCTGTCCGACCACATCGACGGCGCCAACCAGCACCTGGCCCACCATGACGTGGCCGTGGTGGCGGTTTCCCACGCGCCGCTCGCCGAATTCCAGGCTTTCAAGCGGCGCATGGGCTGGAAATTCGACTGGGTATCGTCAGACGGTTCCGATTTCAACTACGACTTTGGCGTTTCGGCCCGGGCCGAAGCCGTCGCCGCCGGAACGGCGACCTACAACTACGAAAAATCCGACGGCGCCGAGGAAGAACTCCCAGGCTTAAGCGTGTTTTATCGCAACGAAGCCGGCGAAATTTTCCACACCTACTCCACCTATGCCCGGGGCCTGGACCTGCTGGTTGGCGCCTACAACTACCTCGACCTCACGCCCAAGGGCCGCAATGAAGAGGAGATCATGGAATGGGTGAAACACCACGACAAATACGAAGACACGGCGTCGACCGGCTGCTGTCATGGGGGATAGCTCCGGGGGACCGAGGCGCAGCGGCCATTCGCAAGCAGGCTCGCTCCCACATTGGAATGCACTCCCCTGTGGGAGCGAGCTTGCTCGCGATGACGGACTAACATTCAACATCCATGGCGACTGAGATACCGCTATCGCGAGCAAGCTCGCTCCCACAAGTGATCAGGAATCCGGTGGCATCGGCTTCTTCACAAAATCCACAAACGCCCGCAACGCCGGAGCCATCTGCCGCTGATTCGGGTAGTACAGGTAAAAACCCGGAAAGGCCGGCGTCCACTCCGGCAGCAAATGCACTAAACGCCCGGAAGTAATGTGCTCCCGAACCTGATGCTCAAACAGATACGCAATCCCCGCGCCTTCAAGCGCCACACGGGTAAGCATCTCCGGCTCCGTGACCACCAGCGGACCCTTCACCGAAATCGCCAGCCGTTCGCCGGCATGCTCAAACTCCCAGCGATACAGACTGCCGTCCGTGGGCCAGCGATAAGACAGGCATTGATGCTCGCTCAAATCATGCGGCGTGTGCGGCGTGCCGAATTGCTCGATATACGCCGGTGAAGCCACGACCATCATTTCAAGAGGCCCGCTCAACTCCACGGCGATCATGTCCTGATCGAGGCTTTCACCGAGCCGGATGCCGACATCAAAACCACCCGCGACCATATCCACCGGACGCTCATCAGTCACGATGTCGAGACTCACGCCGGGATAAGTGTTCAGGAATGGCCCAATCAAAGGCGCAAGATAATGAACCGCCGCGACCCGTGGCGCATTGATGCGCAGTCGCCCACTGGGCGGCATGCCCGGCGTTTGCGTGACCCCGGCCAGCGCCGCATCCACCTCGTTGAGCGCCGGTTGCAGGCGCAACAACAGCCGCGCTCCGGCATCGCTTGGCGACACGCTGCGGGTAGTGCGGTTGAGCAGGCGCACATCCAGCCGCTCTTCCAGTTGGCGGATGGTCTGGCTCAACGCCGACGCCGACATCCCCAAATGAGCCGCCGCCCGCACGAAACTGCCATGCTCCACCACCGCGACAAAGGCCCGAAGCTGGGCGTATTCACTGCCTCGCATTATGTATGGGCTCCTTAATAAGTCGTCCGGATACTAACGCATTATCAAAGCAATCCCCTTTCCCGATGGTCTGAACACTTGAAAGAACTGACGCCGATGTGGCTGTAAAAGGCTGAACTTTTCACGGGGCTGAGCCCTCAACCGAATAACCCGCCCTAACTGGAATCGAGGCCTGCCCCATGAAAACCTTATTGAAGCTGACCCTCGCCACCACCCTCGCCTGCGCCCTGCCTGTCTGGGCCTGTACCCCGGAGGAAGCCACCGCCAAGCGCGAACAACTGGCCCAGGAAGTGGCCAAGCTCACCGAGCAAAACCCGAAGAAGGCCAAGGAGATTAACGATGAATTGCAGAAGATGGATCTGGGCACCGCCAGCGCTGATCTTCCGGACAAGTGCCAGTTGATTGATCAGCGATTGAAGGAGTTGGAGACGGCGGATAAGAAGGCCGAGGGTTAAAAGCAAGATCAAGAGATCGCAGCCTTCGGCAGCTCCTACGCAGGTATTCGCGCAATCCCCCGCAGGAGCGGCCGAAGGCTGCGATCTTTTGACTTTTGGACGGTCAGCCCCCGTCGGAAATCCGCTCAATCGCCTTGAGCAATTCACGATTGTCCCCACCCAGCGCAACGGTCGCCCGGGCCGCTGCATCGAGCAGCAAGCCGCAGGCTGTCGAGACTTTTTCCTGATTGAATCGCTCGGCGGGGCCGGACAGGGTCAGCGCCCCGGTCAATTCAAACGCCGCGTTAAACACCGGCACCGAGACTGACGCCGTCTCCGGATCTCGTTCACCAAAGGAAGAGGCCCAAAACTGCTCGCGAATCGCAGCCAGGCTCGGGTCGGACACAGCACCAAACGCCCGTAGGACTTTTCCCGACGCCCCGGCGTTAAGGGGAAACCGCGCACCTTCATGCAGGGATACCCGCACTGCACGTTTGGGCTCGACCCGGAACAACACCACGCGGCTGTCGTTTTCCCTGACGTAAAACGAAGAGGTTTCGCCGCTCGCGTCCGACAAGGACTCCAGCAGCGGATAGATCACATCCCGCAGACGGAACGAGGTCTGATAAACCTGAGCTAGGCGCAAAGGCTCCGGCCCGACGGCGTATTGGCCATCGCCCAGGCGTCGAATGAAACCGGCCCGTTCAAGGGAGCTCATCAAGCGCAGGATGGTGCTTTTATACAGCCCGGTGCGCCGGGCAATTTCCGCCAGTGGCAGGCTGTTGCTGCCGACATCGAACGCCGAGAGGATCGCAAAGGCGCGATCCACGGCGGCCACACCGCCCTCGGCCGCAGGTGCCGAAGGCTCATCTTCCAGGGGTGATTGATTGCTCATGTTCGCTCGTGACAAAACTTCAGGACGGCGCCAGCACCGGGCTGCGCAGCGGCTACCTTAACCGTTGATCGAAGCGGCGACCACCCTGAGCACCCGTTCAGGCCGGCGACCTGATAACCCCTGCCCCGTGCAGCGCGGCGATATCGGCCCCCGTGTAACCCAACTCGGCCAGCAATTCATCGGAATGACTGCCCAACGCCGGCACATTCAGCCGCGTGCCGAAGCGCTGACCGTCCATTTCAAACGGCAGCATCGGCACCTTCACCGATTGACCGTCGGCCAGGGTTATCCGCGCCATGCCACCAGACTCGTTCAGGTGTTTGTCGTCGAACAGGTCCTGGGGCCGCTGGATCGGTGAAAACGGCAGGCCGGCCTTTTCGCACAAGGTCATCACCTCGACTTTGCTCATGCGTGCCAGGCACTCGCGCACTTGCGGCAAGATCAACTTGCGCGCCGCGACCCGCTGATTATTGGTGCTCAACAGCGGATCACTCGCGAATGCGTCAAAGCCAAATACCTCGCAAAAACACTTCCACTGGCTGTCACTGACCACCCCAAGGAAGACCTGTTCTTCCCCCGCGCAACTGAACACATCGTAGATCGCCCAGGCCGACACACGGCTCGGCATCGGTGCCGCCGGCGTGCCGGTGACCACGTTTTGCATCATGTGCTGGGCCACCAGGAACGCCGAATTCTCGAACAATCCGGTCTGCACGAACTGGCCCTGGGCACTTTGGCTGCGCTGCAACAACGCCGCGAGAATCGAAATGGCGCTGAACATCCCGCCCATCACATCATTGACCGACGCCCCCGCTCGGAGCGGCTGGCCGACCGGGCCGGTCATGTAGGCCAGGCCAGTCATCATCTGCACCACTTCGTCCAGCGCCGTGCGATGTTCGTAAGGCCCCGGCAGGAACCCTTTCATGGAGCTGTAAATAATGTCGGGCTTGATTGCCTTGACGTCGTCATAACCCAGACCGAGCTTTTCCATGGTGCCGGGGCGAAAGTTTTCGGTGACCACATCTGCGGTAGCGATCAGTTTCTTCACCGCCGCCATGCCTTCGGGGGTTTTTAGATCCACCGCGAAGCTTTTCTTGTTGCGGTTGTAGGTGGTCCAGTAACCGGCGCCGGAGCCCAGCAAGCGCCGGGTGTTATCGCCTTCCGGGGTCGGCTCGACCTTGATCACCTCGGCGCCCAGGTCCGCCAGTACCAGACCGCAGCTCGGGCCCATGACCATGTGCACGAACTCGATGACCCGGATTCCGGCCAGTGGCAACGGCTTTTGTGGTGGACTGAGGCTCATCGTCATACCGCCTTCTTTGCATAGTGAAAATTCTTGCCGACCCCGGCATCAGGGATGAAACCGTACAGCGGCTCACCCGGTAGCCCCTGGCGTAACCACTCACGGGCGCTCACTAGCCGATCGATGTTGATACCCGTGCGCAGGCCCATGGATTCGAGCAGGAAAACCAGGTCTTCGGTAACGATGTTGCCCGACGCGCCCGGCGCATAAGGACAGCCGCCGATACCGCCCTGAGAGGCGTCGATGGTCGTCACCCCGGCCTCCAGCGCCGCCAGCACATTGGCCAAGCCCTGGCCGCGGGTGTTGTGGAAATGCGCGCTGCCGGCAACGCCCGGCAACTCCTGGCGCAACCGGGTGAACAAGCGCCGGACTTGCACCGGATTGGCGTAGCCGACGGTGTCGGCCAGGCCCACTTCATCCACGCCCAACTCAGCCATGATCGTGGCCAGGCGCAGGGTGTCGTCATCCGGTACTTCGCCCTGGATCGTGCAACCAAACACCGTGGACAACCCGGCCTCGATTGCGATGTGCGGGTATTGCTCGTTGCGCAACGCAACAACGGCACGAACCTCTTGATAGACCTCGACGTGGGTCTTGCGGATGTTGGCCAGGGAATGGGGTTCACTCACCGAAATCGGCATTGTGATTTTCTGCACGCCGGCCTTGAACGCTGCTTCGGCCCCCTTGAGATTGGACACCAGCGCGGTGACAAACAGATTTGGCAAGGTCCGCGCATACGCCACCAACTGCGCCGCATCGGCCATTTGCGGCAGCAACTTGGGTGAGACGAAAGACCCCACTTCGATTTCTCGCACCCCGGCATACACCAGGGCGGCGATCCATTTCAGCTTCAGTTCGGTCGGCATGGTGGCGGCAACACTTTGCAGCCCGTCGCGAGGCCCGACTTCGCTCACCAGAATATCGATTTCGTTCGAATGACCCATTCCCAGCCCTCCTGAAACGCTACGAACCCCCCGTATTTTCGGGCACCTCGCAAGTCGTTCTATCTAACAGAATATTGTTCTGTTTTTAGTATCTGTCGAGTTTCGACGACTTGTCAACGAACGGACAAACACTTGACAGCACAAAAATTTGATCGGAAAGTTGTTCCATCAAAAGGAATGATGTTCTATCTAACAGAACGATAGAAATGGCCGAGCGCTGCTTCCGCCCGCCGTCACACCCGGACAAAACCTATAAAAACGAGGGAAACCATGCTGACCTTACTCAGCTATTCGATGATCACGTGCTTCATGTACCTGGTCATGAGCAAACGCCTGTCGCCGCTGGTTGCACTGTTGCTGGTGCCGGTGGCTTTCGCCTGCCTGGGCGGATTCGCAACGACACTCGGGCCGATGATGTTCGACGGCCTGAAGATGCTGGCCCCGACCGGGGTGATGCTGACCTTTGCGATTTTGTATTTCTGCATGATGACCGACGCCGGGTTGTTCAACCCGCTGGTCAAACTGATCCTCAAAGCGGTGAAAGGCGACCCACAGAAAATCGTGCTGGGTACTGCGATTCTGGGGATTTGCGTCGGCCTGGACGGCGACGGCGCCACCACTTACATCATCACGTGCGCCGCGCTGTTGCCGCTGTATCGCCGCACCGGCGTGCGTTTGCAAGTCATGGCCACCGTGTTGCTGCTGGCCATCGGCGTGATGAACATTCTGCCGTGGGCCGGACCGTTTTCCCGGGCGGCCAGCGCCATGCACGTGGACATCACCGAGCTGTTCGTGGCGATGCTGCCGTTGATGGCGTTCGGGCTGGTCTGGGTAATTTTCGTCGCGCTGTACTTGGGGCGCCGGGAACGGCGGCGGCTTGGCATAGTGCAACTCAACGGCAATGAAGGCCTTGAGCATTTCACCGAGTTTCGTCTGAACGACTGGCGCTTCCTGTTCAACGCGACGCTGACCATCGCCCTGATCGCATTGATGATGCTCGCCGTGATGCCGCCCGCCGTGTTGTTCATGCTCGCTTTCGGCATCGGTTTGGTGGTGAATTTCCCGAATCTCAAAGACCAAAAAGCGGTGATCGCCCGCCACGCCGACAACGTCATGGCCGTGACGTTGCTGATCTTCGCCGCCGGGATCTTCGTCGGGATCATGGCCGGCACCGGCATGACCAAAGCCATTTCCGACAGCCTGATCAACATCATTCCGCAATGGGCTGGCGGCTGGATGTCGCTCATTACCGCCGTGATCAGCATGCCGTTCACCTATGTACTGACCAACGACGCGTTTTATTTCGGCGTGCTGCCGATCCTCGCCGAAACCGCCAGCCACTACGGCATCAGCGGCAAGGAAATGGCCATCGCCAGCCTGATCGGCCAACCGGTGCACCTGCTCAGTCCATTGGTAGCGTCCACCTATTTGCTGTGCGGGTTGCTGGATCTGGATTATGGGGATAACCAGCGCATGACTTTGAAATGGACCATCGGCACCGTGGGGGTGATGTTGCTGGCGGCCATCGCATTGGGCTCGATTGCGGTTGTCAGGTAACGCTTGAAAGATCGCAGCCTTCGGCAGCTCCTACAGGGATCGCGTTTCACTGACAAACGCTGGACGTAAAAAAACCCGGACACTGTCCGGGTTCTTTATTGGAGTGCAATCACTTAGGTCCAACACACCCTTGCCACAGTCTTGCGGTCGTTAAGGCGCGTTATTCAGCCGCCGGCGCTTCCGGCTTGCGGCGCTTGAGCGGCGCCATGCCGTCCTTGCTGACCAGCGACAGAGCGTCGGTCTTCGGGCGGTTGGCGATTTTGCGCTTGGTCGGTGCCTTGGCTCCGGTTTTCTTCTTGTCACCTTTGGCGTCGACTTTTTTCTTCTTCACGCCAACGGCTTTGCCCGAGGCCTTGACCTTTTTCGGTCCGCCGTAGGTGCCTTTGACTTCCTTGATGGTGCGGCGCTCGAAGCTCTGCTTGAGGTAGCGCTCGACGCTCGACATCAGGTTCCAGTCGCCGTGGCAGATCAGCGAGATGGCCAGGCCATCGTTGCCGGCACGCCCGGTACGGCCGATACGGTGAACGTATTCGTCGCCGCTGCGCGGCATGTCGAAGTTGATCACCAGGTCCAGGCCTTCCACGTCGAGGCCGCGAGCGGCAACGTCGGTGGCCACGAGGATTTTCACACCGCCCTGCTTGAGGCGATCGATCGCCAGTTTGCGATCCTTCTGGTCCTTGTCGCCGTGCAGCACGAACGCTTTGTAATCCTGCGCCACCAGACGGCCGTAGATACGGTCGGCCATGGCCCGGGTGTTGGTGAACACGATGGCCTTCTGGTAGGTCTCGTTGGCCAGCAGCCAGTTCACGATCTGTTCTTTGTGCTGGTTGTGGTCAGCGGTGATGATCTGCTGACGGGTGGTCGCGTTCAGGTCGCTGACGTTGTTGAGCTGCAAGTGCTCCGGGTTGTTCAGGACCTTGGCAACCATCTCACGCAGGCCCGAACCACCGGTAGTCGCGGAGAACAGCATGGTTTGCTGACGGTTGGTGCACTCTTCCACCAGACGCTGCACATCTTCGGCAAAACCCATGTCGAGCATGCGGTCGGCTTCGTCGAGCACCAGCACTTCGACTTCTTTCAAGTCGAGGTTGCCGGCGTTCAGTTGCTCGATCATCCGGCCCGGCGTACCGATCAGGATGTCCGGCACCTTGCGCAGCATGGCGGCCTGGACCTTGAAGTCTTCACCGCCGGTGATCAGGCCGGACTTGATGAACGTGAACTGGGCGAAGCGCTCGACTTCCTTGATGGTCTGCTGGGCCAACTCGCGGGTTGGCAGCAGGATCAGGGTCTTGATGCTGACGCGGACTTTCGCCGGGCCGATCAGACGGTTGAGGATCGGCAAAACGAAAGCAGCGGTTTTGCCGCTGCCCGTTTGCGCCGTCACCCGCAGGTCACGCCCTTGGAGCGCCAGCGGAA
>Ga0302175_10000390_pt1 | contig 14574 bp, 14 predicted proteins | sample I_Fen_N3_3_FD_198791 | JGI IMG/M metagenome (GOLD analysis project Ga0302175, IMG submission 198791) | Peat permafrost microbial communities from Stordalen Mire near Abisko, Sweden - I_Fen_N3_3 | ecosystem: Environmental > Terrestrial > Soil > Wetlands > Permafrost | place: Sweden: Abisko... | reverse complement strand
CGTACGACTCGACCAGCATTAAAGTGCTGAAAGGTTTGGATGCCGTACGCAAACGTCCCGGTATGTACATTGGTGACACCGATGATGGCAGCGGTCTGCACCACATGGTGTTCGAGGTGGTCGACAACTCGATCGACGAAGCACTGGCTGGCCACTGCGACGACATCAGCATCATTATCCACCCGGACGAATCCATCACTGTGCGCGACAACGGTCGCGGCATTCCGGTTGATGTGCATAAAGAAGAAGGCGTTTCCGCAGCCGAAGTCATCATGACTGTGCTGCACGCCGGCGGTAAGTTCGACGACAACTCCTACAAAGTATCCGGCGGCTTGCACGGTGTAGGTGTGTCTGTAGTGAACGCCCTGTCTGCAGAGCTGATCCTGACTGTTCGCCGTAGCGGCAAAATCTGGGAACAGACTTACGTGCACGGCGTTCCGCAAGAACCGATGAAGATCGTCGGGGAAAGCGAAACCACCGGTACCCAGATTCACTTCAAGCCTTCGACTGAAACCTTCAAGAACATCCACTTTAGCTGGGACATCCTGGCCAAGCGGATTCGTGAACTGTCCTTCCTCAACTCCGGTGTCGGCATCGTCCTTAAGGATGAGCGCAGTGGCAAGGAAGAACTGTTCAAGTACGAAGGCGGCCTGCGTGCATTCGTTGAATACCTGAACACCAACAAGACTGCGGTCAACCAGGTGTTCCACTTCAGCATGCAGCGTGAAGACGGCATCGGCGTGGAAATCGCCCTGCAGTGGAACGACAGCTTCAACGAGAACCTGTTGTGCTTCACCAACAACATTCCACAGCGTGATGGTGGCACCCACTTGGTGGGCTTCCGTTCGGCACTGACTCGTAACCTGAACAACTACATCGAACAGGAAGGCCTGGCGAAGAAGCACAAGGTCGCCACCACCGGTGACGATGCCCGTGAAGGCCTTACTGCGATTATTTCGGTCAAGGTACCGGATCCGAAGTTCAGCTCCCAGACCAAAGACAAGCTGGTGTCTTCCGAAGTGAAGACCGCGGTCGAACAGGAAATGGGCAAGTACTTCTCCGACTTCCTGCTGGAAAACCCGAACGAAGCCAAACTGGTAGTCGGCAAGATGATCGACGCTGCCCGTGCCCGTGAAGCGGCGCGCAAGGCTCGTGAAATGACCCGCCGTAAAGGCGCGCTGGATATCGCAGGCCTGCCGGGCAAACTGGCGGACTGCCAGGAAAAAGACCCTGCCCTCTCCGAGCTTTACCTCGTGGAAGGTGACTCTGCTGGCGGTTCCGCCAAGCAGGGTCGCAACCGTCGTACCCAGGCCATCCTGCCGTTGAAGGGCAAGATCCTCAACGTCGAGAAAGCTCGCTTCGACAAGATGATTTCCTCGCAAGAAGTCGGCACCCTGATCACCGCCCTAGGCTGTGGTATCGGTCGTGATGAGTACAACATCGAGAAGCTGCGTTACCACAACATCATCATCATGACCGATGCTGACGTCGACGGTTCGCACATCCGTACCCTGCTGCTGACCTTCTTCTTCCGTCAGTTGCCGGAGCTGATCGAGCGCGGCTACATCTACATCGCTCAGCCGCCGCTGTACAAGGTGAAGAAAGGCAAGCAAGAGCAATACATCAAAGACGACGACGCCATGGAAGAATACATGACGCAGTCGGCCCTTGAAGACGCCAGCCTGCATCTGAACGAAGAAGCCCCGGGCATCTCCGGCGAGGCGCTGGAGCGTCTGGTAAACGACTTCCGCATGGTGATGAAGACCCTCAAGCGTCTGTCGCGCCTGTACCCTCAGGAACTGACCGAGCACTTCATCTACCTGCCTGCCGTCAGCCTGGAACAACTGGGCGATCATGCCGCGATGCAGGATTGGCTGGCCCAGTACGAAGTGCGCCTGCGCACCGTCGAGAAGTCCGGCCTGGTCTACAAGGCCAGCCTGCGTGAAGACCGTGAGCGTAATGTCTGGCTGCCAGAGGTCGAACTGATCTCCCACGGCCTGTCGAACTACATCACGTTCAACCGCGACTTCTTCGGCAGTAATGATTACAAGACCGTCGTCACCCTGGGCGCGCAGTTGAGCACCCTGTTAGACGAAGGCGCGTACATCCAGCGCGGCGAGCGCAAGAAAGCTATCACCGAGTTCAAGGAAGCCCTTGAGTGGCTGATGGCTGAAAGCACCAAGCGTCACACCATCCAGCGCTACAAAGGTCTGGGTGAAATGAACCCGGATCAGCTGTGGGAAACCACCATGGATCCAAGCCAGCGCCGGATGCTCAAAGTGACCATCGAAGACGCCATTGGCGCAGACCAGATCTTCAACACCCTGATGGGTGATGCGGTCGAACCTCGCCGTGACTTCATCGAAAGCAATGCCCTGGCCGTGTCCAACCTGGATTTCTGATCCAGGGACACCGCTGAAAATAAAAAGGCCGACGCTTAGCGTTGGCCTTTTTTATTGGCAGATTGTTCAATCCCTCATCTATAACGATTTACGTTTTTATCCGGCCAAGGCAGCCATGGCGAATGCTCAAGAAAATCATTGAAGATGAATATGCCGGTAATCGTTGCCACCTCCATGAGTGGTTAAACCCCGACTCGACGCAGGTGCTGTCCGCGTTCGACCGCCTGGACGGAAAGGCTTTCAGCTCGACGGTTTTTTTCTTCAGCGACGAGACCCTGATGCATATCGGGGGCGGTGCGGCCGATCAGTATGTGGCCTTTATCGCCCAGGACGTCGACCAATCGTTGCAGACCCTGCTCAGTGCAGACAGTCCTGACGATCAGCAGGTTGAATTGGTCGCGGGCGGCCAGTCTGGCAGTTACCCTCGGCATCAGTGTGTGGTTAAAGAGCGAGCGAGGCAGGCCCTGGCTTATTTCTCGGCCTATGGCTCGGCCGATCCCGATCTGGCTTGGGAAGTGGAAGGCTAACTGGACAATAAGGACATAGACCTTGGCAGGTACAAGCAGCCACCTATTCGATGAAACACGCTACCCCATCGCCTGGCGTTTCAATGCCGCGGATTGTGGTCTGAGCGCGGACGAAAAACAGCGACTAGTGCTATTTGATCAGGCGGAGTCACAGGCGCTATGGGAGCCGTTCATTCCAGTGCCCAGCCTTATCAATGAGCTGCCCAGCCTGTTTCAATGCCATGAAAAAGCCACACTGGATTTTGCCCAGCGCGCAGAGTCGTCGTTGTTCTTCGAGCGGCGGCTAAGCCCGGAGAAAGACCTGCTCTGGCTGTTCTGGGGCAGACGCTGCGCGGCGCAGGTGCCCAGGGATATTTTTATAAAATGCTGGGACGACTTTTTCTATCCGTCCGACGAGAATACGGCCCTGGTCATGCCGGACAGTGCAGAGGTCATATTCTCCTTCGAGGAACACTTCTTTTATGGACAATTCGTGAGGCCCATGGCGGCGCCTCTGTGAGATGGAATGGATAACTCGACAGCACCGTTTCACAAGATCATTTTCAAACTCACCGTCGACGCCGACGGTTACCCACCGGTGGAGTATGAATCGCTGTGGGGCATCCAACAGGGCGCCGGTGTCTGCGAGTTGGACAACACGCCCTTCTATCTCTACGGCGTGAGCAAGGGCGACTGGGTGCTGACTGGCGCCGATGGGCATGAGCTGATCGCTACCCGCGTGGTGCGGCAATCCGGGCACTCGACGCTGCGGGTTTTTGCCGAGCGCGAGTCAGAGCGCGCGAGCATTGTGCAGCACCTGCGCAGCCTCGGCGCCCGGTGTACGGTTACCCGTGGCCTGTCGCTGTTCACTGTGGACATCGCGCCCGAGGTCAGTTTTTGCGCAATCGACCACTACCTGTCCTCCATCACCGACGACCAACATATCGCCTATGAAGATGCCTGCTTACAGCTCGGGGCCATTGAGCCTGCGCGCATGAGCGAGTGCTCTTCACTGGCTTCACTTGAGGTTCAAGCATGACTGTTGAATGGCCTGCCAGTTTTTTCAGCGCAACCCTGGAAGACGATGTATGGCTTGTGGCTTTTGCCGATGCCGCCGATGAGCCCGAGCACTTCCTGTTGTTGCAACGCAGCACCGAGTGCGACGAACAGGACGCAGCCCTGGGCCAGGACACCTACCACCTCGAAATCTCCAGCCCTGCCCTCTCCGGCTATGGCGGGGTTGCACAAGTGCGTATCGAACAGGACCGCATCATTTTCAGCATGGACAGCACCATCACTTGGTGTGCGGGCCTGGATCAGGTGGAACTGCTGCTCGCACCTGAACTGCAAGGTGACCCGGCCATCGAACAGGCCCTTAGAGAAGTGTTTGTCGACCAACTGACCCTGATACGCGGCTGAGTCCAACCCGGCCCCTTTTACCCTTTTTATAAACAGTCATCGCTCGGAAATTCGTTATGGATGATGAACACCAGGAAATTTCGATCCGGGTTGTCGCGGGGCAAAACGACCACGGTCCGGTCTATGAACCGTTGCATGTGCGGCAGATCAATGAGGATAGCTACGAGATCCTCTACTCACCGGGGCTAACGCTGAACCTGGCCAAGGGCGACATTATTTCGATCAAGGACCCGCAAGCCCCCGCCGTGGTGCTCAAGCGTGGCGGCAACTTCTGCATCCACATTTATTCGGATCACATCCCGGAAGAACACATCATTGCCCTGGCGGCGGATGTGGCGACCGAATTGGGCGGCATGCTCGACGGGCGCTATAAGGGCGATCTGACATTGTCGGTGCCGGCGCGAAACGGTATGGACAACATCGCCCTGTTCTTCAACCGCTTCCGCGAGACCACGGGCATCGAGTGGTACTACGCCAACATCTATAAAAACCTCGATGACACCAATGACGAGACTTTGCTCAATTGGTGGCTGGATAGCTGACCGCGAACGGAGTGAATACGAGCATGAGCTACGAATTTCGCCTGGTGTTCGATGAGCCGCTGGACGCGCGGCAGGTCATGGATCAACTGCGCAGCGGTGCGAATGGTGTGCGGGCTGCCGAGCAAGTGATCGAGTTCAAGGACCCTGGCCTGGGCAGCAGCGCCGACTATGATCTGCGCCTGACCTTCGAGAGCGAGCAGACGCTGTGGATGGAGTTGCTGTTTCGGACCGCGGCGTTGCACGAGTGTCTGGAGCCGGCGCTGCGTGGGCGTCGTTTCAGGTGTTTCGAAGACGGCGACAGCGATGACGAGGTGGCACTCGAACAGGTCTTTGCGCTGGGCAGGACTCTCCCTTTTTCCCCTTGATGGCTGGGCCAATGAACGAACGACAGCAGCTTATCTGTGAACGCTACGACCTCGCTCCCCAGGCGCCGGAACCGATGATTGCACTGGCTACTGGCTCCCTTGAGCAGTCGCCCATCTACGGCACCCGGGTCGAGTTGCCGGAGAACGGCACGGTCAGTTGGTTTATCCACTGCGGCGAACATTCCACCGCCGTGGATTTCTACCAGCCCTTGTGCGCCGAGCACCTGGTCGAGCTGTTGCCGGAGGTGATCGATTACCTGTACCTGCCGAGCGGGACGCGTTTCATCATCGACCGCGCCGGCTATGAAGATGTCTGGCAGGACCCGCAATGACATCAAGCCGCTATTAACGGCCAGCAGTCAGTTGCCCTGCCCGCCAGGCGACGCGACGCTTTCCAGTCGGTAGCCGTAACCGTAGATGGTCAGCAACTGCCAGCCACGGTCCGTGGTCAGCCCCAACTTGTTGCGCAGGCGGTAGATGTGGGTGTCCAGCGGCCGTGAGGACACGATCTCTTCGTGGGTCCAGAAACGCTGGTACAGGTACTCCCGGGACAACGGCCGCCCCAGGTTGGCGAACAGACAACGCGCCAGGCGGTATTCGCGATCGGTCAGGCTGATGGGGTGACCAGCCCGGGTCACGGTCAGCTCCGCATCATCGAAGGTCAGGTCATTGAAGCTCAGCACTTCGGTGGCGGTGGTGCGTTGCAAACCGTGGCGACGCATTACCGCCATGACCCGAGCCTTGAGCTCGTTGGGGCGGAAGGGTTTGCTGACGTAATCGTCGGCCCCGGCGTTCAGTGCCTGGACGATATCGCTCTCGGCATCGCGGCTGGTGAGCATGATCGCGGCCGGCGGCGCTTCCATGTGTTCGCGGGTCCAGCGCAGCAATGACAGGCCGCTGAGGTCGGGCAGTTGCCAGTCGAGCACCAGCAGATCAAAGGTTTCTCGACGCAGTTGGCGTAGCAGGTCCTCGCCACGTTCAAAACTGTGCAGGGTCCAGGGCTGGTCGCCCGGCCCGGGGATCTGTCGCAGTGTCTGTTCCACCCGGGCCAGTTCGGCGGGCTCGTCATCCAGTATTGCGACACGCATGCGGGGCAGTTCCTTGGTTGCAGGGGGAGCACTGTGACCGTTTTTAACGGCGTCTGAGTGCAGGTGAGTTTAGGCCGCCAAGGCGAATCTGAACAATTATGGCGATTTGCTCTGACGCCATTGCGGGCTCGGTACGCTGATATCAAATAGCCGGTAGGCGACAGGAGCACTGTCATGGCCTGCCGTGCAGCAGAACCATACCGACTGCAACCGGCAAGGAAAAGGATCATGGGGAAGATGTTTCGTACAGGCCGTGGGCTGCTGGTGAGGGCGGTGCAGGGTAAAGATCTCGGGTGTTTCGGCGCCCTGGTGCTGGCTGTCTATCTCAGCGTGGGGTCGACCGGGTTATCGCCTGCCAACCCCCACCACGGGCCACTGCCTGCTCATCCCCGGGCGCAGGGGAGCGCCAGTGTCACAGCCTTTGGCGACTTGAACGGGGTGGCGCCCAGTACCCTGCATTACGTTGAGCACAGTGCCTTGCACCGGGAGCAGCAACGCTGGGTGTTCTAGATTCTGAAGAAATCTTGCAAATCGGCCTGTCGAGTCGTGGGAACGGTAGATTCCTATCCGCTGAGTGGCACACGGAGCATCAGGAAGTGCTCCGACACAGGGAGTGTCAACCGCCAGGCTGGCGGGGCGCGGGTTGTTCGCAAGCCGTGTTGAAGGGGAATAAAAGGAGTGCCTCCTCAGGATGACCTCCGGGCGATCTGTCGCTGCGGTGTCGACACACGGAAGTGTCACCCTCCCCTGGGTTGGCAGGCTGGATCGGCCTCGCACTTTTTCCTGCGACAGACCCTGACCAGCACCCCACGCGTTGGCGGGCGACTGAGGAGAATCTATCGGCTCAGGATCGGCCTCAGGTATGGTGCACAGGTTCGAAACAGGGTTTTCCCGTCGGTTTGCCACAGGCCCAAGCACACTCCATGAATCAAACGACCCCGTTGCAACCCACTTCATCCTGGCCTTTTTTGGGCCGTCGCCTGCTGGTTCTGAGTGGTTTGCTCGGGAGTCTGCTCCTGCCGCTGGTGGATGCCAGCGCCGCCCCACGGCGTTTGCCCTATATCGATGACAACCTGCAATGCCGCGGCCAGCCGTTGCCGGCAACGGTGGAGCACCTGACGGGCGAAGCCTGGAAAGTGGATGCGCAAGGCCGGGAAATCCTCCTCGAGGAAGGCATGAATATTGATGAGCAGGAGGGGGTGAAGACCTCGCCTTCGGCCTTCGTCAGCCTGTCGTTGGGGGACGGTTCGCGGGTGGTGCTGCCCTCCAGTTCGAAGATCACCCTGCGCCTGAACCAGGAGTACGCCGTACCCCAGGTCAGCCTGGAACAGGGCCAGATCGAATCCTATGTGATCAAGCGCAGCAGTGACCACGATCGCTTCCAGATCCTCACGCCAGTGGGCGTCCTGGGTGTGCGCGGCACCCATTTCCGGGTGCGCAATGACGATCAGCAGGCGTTGGTCGAGGTGCTGAACGGGCAGGTTGCGGTGAGTCGGGAGGACCCGTCCCAGGCCAAAAAACCGACAAGGAAAAAGCCTGTGGATAAACCGCTTGGCCCGCTCCCCGGGGAGGTTCAGGTCATGGCCCGCCAGGGACTGCGCATTCAGAAACAAGGGACCCTGACCCCGATCGACCTGCTGCCGGCGCCGCAACTGTTGGGCCAGGCCGGGCAGACCGGAAGCGCGCCGGTCTGGCAGTTAATCTTCAAACCCTTGCCGGGGGCCAAGCGCTATCGTGCCCAGGTGGCGACCGACAAGGAGTTTCTGAACATCAAGCAGGAGCAGTTCTCCAGCACCCCCGAGGTCAACTTCAGCGGCTTGAAGGCATTTTTCTACCATGTCCGCCTCTCGGCTTTCGACGGACACGGGCTGGAGGGCGAGACGGGTGTGTATGACATTTTCTATTACCCGCGCACCAGCAATGTTCAATAAGCCTGCGGCCTGCTGCCGATGAAGCGCTGGCGCCGTGTGGAAGGTCGGGAGCCGACCCAGGCCCAGCGCCTGTTTCGCGGTCTGGTCCGCGAATGGCTCTGGGTCAGCCTGATCCTGCTGCCCTTGACCGCCCTGTTGTCCCTGAGCCCGGGGCTGGCGCTGAACAACCTGCTGTACGACAGCCTGAACCGGCTGAGCCCCCTGCCCGTCGACCCGCGAATCCTGATCGTCACCATCGACGACTACAGCCTGCAACAACTCGGTCGATGGCCCTGGCCGCGCTCGCTGCATGCCGAACTGCTGGAGCGCTTGCGCACGGCCGAGGTTCGGGGCGTGCTGTTCGATGTGATTTTCAGCGAGCCCGACAGCCATCCGGAAAATGACGCGCGCCTGGCCCAGGCCCTGTGCCGTTCGGGCAATGTGTTGTTGCCGTTGCTGCGCGAAAGCGTCGCCCGCTATGGGCAACCCCTGGGTGAGATCGAACCGGTGGCCTCGTTGCGCGACTGTGCCCAGGCTGTGGGGCATATCAATGCTCAGGCCGATGCCGATGGCATTGTGCGCAGTGTGTATTTGCGTGAAGGCTCGGCGCAGACCCCCAAGGCGCAACTGGCCTGGCTGCTGTATGAAATGACGCGGCCAGCGGGGTCGGCTGCGACCCTGCCCGGCTCCGCCAAGCCGCAGCTGACCCAGGGCTGGTTGCGAGCCCATGAGGTGCGGATTCCCTTTATCAGCGCGGCGGGCGGTTTCCCCAGCGTGCCCTACGTCAGCGTGCTGCGCGGTGAAGTGCCGTCAGAGTTGCTGCGCGACCGCTTGATCCTGATCGGCTCCACTGCCCCGGGCCTGGGCGATCGCTACGTCACGCCGCAGTCGGCCAGCCTGGGGACGACGCCCGGCATCGAGATCCAGGCCAACCTGCTGAACGGTTTGTTGCAGCAGCGCAGTATTGTGGCGCTGGGCAACTGGCCGGCAACGCTGCTGTCCATGGCGCTGGTGGCCGCCCTGCTCGGCCTGCTGTTGTGGCGCCCACGCCACGCGCTGTGGCTGACCCTGGGCTGCATGGGCCTGGCATTGCTGGGCTCTGCCCTCTTGCTGCGGGCGGGCGGCTGGTGGTCGCCCGCCGCCAGCCTGCTGGGGATGCTGCTGGCGTACCTGATCTGGAACTGGCGGCGCCTGAGCGTGATCCTGGCCTATTTCGGCTGGGAGCTGGCGCGCCTGGACAGCGAACCCAAAGTCTTGCCCGAGCGCCGCCATACCCCGGTTGCGGCCGGCGATGTGTTGCAGGGGCAGATTGTTGCCCTGGAGCAGGCCATGAGTCGCACCCGCGATACTCGCCGGTTTATTGCCGATGGCCTGGAGCACCTGCCGGTGGCGACCCTGATCAGCAACCCCGATGGCAGAATCCTCCTGGCCAATCGCAAGGCCCGCGAGCTATTCGCCAACCCGTTGCTGGGCACTGAGTTGCTCGTCCAGTTGGCGGAACTGGGTTATCCACAGGGCGTTTCGTCTGAGCTATCGCAACTGCAGTCCCTGGAGTTTCGCGATACCCAGGAACGCAGCCTGCGCCTGGATCGGGCGCCGTTGCTGCCGGCTGACAGCGACACCCCGATCGGCTGGCTGCTGAGCTTCACTGACCTCAGCGTCGAGCGCGATGCCGAGCAGCAGCGCGCGGTGCTTCTGCGTTTTCTGTCCCACGACTTGCGCGCACCCCACTCGGCGATCCTCGCCTTGCTCGATGTGCAGCGCCATCAGGCGTCCGGCGAGAACCAGGTGTACCAGCAGATCGAACAGCAGGTACGCCGCGCGCTGAGCCTGACCGAAGCTTTTGTGCAGTTGGCCAAGGCCGAGTCCGAGGCTTATCAGTTCCAGCCGAGTATCTTCGCCATGCTGGTGCTGGATGCGTTCGACCTGGCGGCAACCATCGCCCAACTGAAGCGCATCACCCTGGTCCACGACCTCGACGAAGACGCCGAAGGCATGGTCCTGGCCGATCAGTCCCTGCTCACGCGGGCGTTGTTCAATCTGCTGGAGAACGCCATCAAGTACAGCCCCGAGGGCTCCGTGGTGGCTGTGCATGTCAGTTGCGGCGATGGTCGGCTGAGCTGTGAGATCAGCGACCAGGGCAACGGCATCGCCGCCGAGGATCTGCCGCAGCTGTTTGGTCAGTACCAGAGGTTTTCGTCGGCCCAGGGTATTGATGGGCTGGGGCTGGGGTTGTCGATGGTCAAGGCCGTGGTGGAGCGCCATCAGGGGCGGATCTTCTGCCGCAGCCAACTGGGGCAAGGCTCGACCTTCACCCTGCAACTGCCCCTGTTGGAAGAGTAATCCGTAGCCGCTGCCGCCAGGCTGCGCTGGCCGGAAGGGTCGCTGTGGGGCCAGGTGTATGGACGGCGCCTTACAGCCCCAACGCAGCCTCGCGAGTTCGGCACCAGCGAGGGGCTTCGAAAAACTTATGCACGTTTTTCGGCGTTTTATGAGCTTCAGAAATATGTATATAAATCATAAATTTAAGAAGCTATTTCGCCCGTTTTAGAGAAAACCGTGCACAGGTTATCCACAGAAAATCAGGACGCCAACGACTGCGCCTCGGCACTCACTGGCGGCAGCGAACCCATGTCCCGCTGCGCCTGTTCGTTCCAGGCCTGCACCCGGTCGTTCAGGGTGGCGATAGCCCGTGGTCCCGAGCCTTCGGCGTACATCGGCTCGCCAATCACCACGGTGATGGTGCCGGCGCGCTTGGCCCAACCGGTCTTCGGCCAGAACTTGCCCGCGTTGTGGGCAATCGGCAGTACCGGCAAGTTGGCATTCACCGCCAGGGCGCTGCCACTGCGGGAGAATTTGCCGATTTGGCCGAAGGGGACCCGGGTGCCCTCGGGGAAAATCAGCACCCAGACGTTGTCCTTGAGCAGTTCATCGCCCTTCTTGGCGACCACTTTCAACGCCGCCTTGGGGTTGTCGCGGTCGATGGCGATCGGGCGCAGCATGGCCATGGCCCAGCCGAAGAACGGCACAAACAGCAACTCGCGCTTGAGCACCTGGCTCAGGGGTTCGAAGTACGCCGAGAGAAAGAACGTCTCCCAGGTGCTCTGGTGATTCGATTGAATCACGCAGGGGCGGTCCGGGATGTTTTCGGCGCCTTTGACTTCAAAGCGGATGCCGAGAAATACCTTGGTCAGCCACAACGCGCAGCGGCACCAGTAAACGTTGATAAAGCGGTAGCGCGCCTTGAACGGCAAAAAAGGCGCGATAAAAAAGCTCAGGGAACACCACAGCAACGAACTGGTGCCCAGCAGCAGGTAAAAGAAAAAAGTTCTGATGGCCTGCACGATCGACATAGCGGCATTTACCGTTGCGGGCACTGCCCGCCTTTTAAAAGCGCACTCCCGAACAGTCCTTGATCAGGGTTTCAGAAGCGCTTTAGTGATGGATAAGTTCAGCGGCAACAGCCGCCAGGTCGTCAAAAATCAAGGTGCCAACCGGCAGGGTCAAGCCCTGGGTCTTTACGCCTTTTCCGGTTTTTACCAAAACTGGCTGAGAGTCGACGGCTTTGGCCGCTTCCAGGTCACCGAGACTGTCGCCGACAAACCATAGGCCGGCCAGGGGCACCTGATAATGCTCGGCAATGGCGTGCAGCATTCCCGGCTTGGGTTTGCGGCAGGCACACCCCTCGTCGGGGCCGTGGGGGCAGTAGACGATCAGCCCGACCTCGCCACCCTGCTCGGCCACCAGCGCCCGCAGGCGCTCATGCATGGCGTCGAGAGTGGCGACATCGTAGTAGCCGCGAGCGATGCCCGACTGGTTGGTAGCGACTGCTACCGTCCAGCCGGCCTTGCTCAACTGCGCGATGGCCGCGATCGATCCGGGGAGTGGGTGCCACTCCTCCACCGACTTGATGTAAGCGTCGGAGTCGTAGTTGATCACCCCGTCCCGATCGAGAATCAGCAGTTTCAACAGCAGCCCCTCAGCCCAGCAGCGAGATGTCGGCAACGCCCAGGAACAAGCCCCGCAGACGCGCCAGCAGCGCATAGCGGTTGGCCCGTACATTGGCGTCTTCAGCGTTGACCATCACCGCTTCGAAGAACGCGTCCACCGGCTCGCGCAAGGCGGCCAGGCGGGCCAGGGTCTCGCTGTACTGACGCGCTGCGGCCATTGGCTGCACCGCCTGATCCGCTTGCTGGATCGCCGAATACAGGGAGAACTCGTTGGCGTTGTCGAAGTACTTGGCTTCTACGGTGCCCGGCACGCTGCCTTCGACCTTGCTCAGCAGGTTCGAAACGCGCTTGTTCACGGCGGCCAGTGCGGCGGCTTCCGGCAGTTTGCGGAAGGCCTGCACGGCCTGTACGCGCTGGTCGAAGTCCAGCGCCGAGCCAGGCTTCAGGGCACGCACCGAGAGGTAGGTAGCCACGTCCACGCCTTCATCTTCATAACGCGCGCGCAGGCGGTCGAAGACGAATTCCAGCACCTGATCGGCCAGGCCGGCGGTCTTGATCTTGCTGCCGAAGGCGTTGACGGCGAACGCCACAGCTTCGGTCAGGTCCAGGTCGAGTTTCTTGTCGATCAGGATGCGCAGCACGCCCAGGGCCGCACGGCGCAAGGCATAGGGGTCCTTGCTGCCGGTCGGGAGCATGCCGATGCCGAAGATCCCCACCAGGGTGTCGAGCTTGTCGGCGATGGCCACCGCAGCACCGGTCAGGGTGCTCGGCAGTTCGGCCGCGCCAGCGCCACGGGGCATGTACTGCTCGTTCAGCGCCAGGGCGACGTCTTGCGGCTCGCCGTCATTGAGGGCGTAGTAGTAGCCAGCGATGCCTTGCATCTCAGGGAACTCGCCGACCATTTCGGTGGCCAGGTCGCACTTGGACAGCAGGCCGGCACGGGCAGCGCGCTGGGCATCGCCACCGATGCGTGGGGCAATGAAAGCCGCCAGCTTGGAAACCCGCTCGGCCTTGTCGTAGACGCTGCCAAGTTTTTCCTGGAAGACCACGTTCTGCAGACGCAGGTTGAAGTCTTCGAGCTTCTGCTTTTTGTCCTGCTTGAAGAAGAACTCGGCATCGGTCAGGCGCGGACGAACGACTTTCTCGTTACCGGCGATGATCTGCTGCGGGTCCTTACTTTCAATGTTGGCGACGGTGATGAAGCGCGGCAGCAATTTGCCGTCCACGTCCAGCAGGCAGAAGTACTTCTGGTTGTCCTGCATGGTGATGATCAGGGCTTCTTGCGGCACGTCGAGGAAGCGTTCTTCGAACGAGCACACCAGCGGCACTGGCCATTCGACCAGGGCGGTCACTTCGTCGAGCAGGGCTGGCGGCACGATGGCGGTGCCTTCCTGCAGGCGCGCCAGCTCTTCGGTGCGCTTGCTGATCAGCGCGCGACGCTCATTGGCGTCTGCCAGCACGTAGGCGGCGCGCAGGTCGTTGAGGTAGTTGGCCGGCGAGCTGATGCGCACGGTTTCCGGGTGATGGAAACGGTGACCACGGGATTCACGGCCGGCTTTCTGGGCAAGGATGGTGCAGTCGATGACCTGGTCACCGAGCAGCATCACCAGCCATTGGGTCGGACGCACGAACTCTTCCTTGCGTGCACCCCAGCGCATGCGCTTGGGGATCGGCAGGTCGTTCAGCGAGTCTTCGACGATGGTCGGCAGCAGGCTGGCGGTCGGCTTGCCCTTGATGCTCTGGCTGTAGCGCAGTTTGGGGCCGCTCTGGTCGATTTCACTGAGCTCGACGCCGCATTTCTTGGCAAACCCCAGGGCCGCCTGGGTCGGGTTGCCTTCTGCGTCGAACGCCGCCTGGCGTGGCGGGCCGTCGAGGTTGATGCTGCGATCAGGCTGTTGGGTGGCCAGCGCGGTGATCAGGACCGCCAGGCGCCGTGGCGCGGCGTAGACCTGTTTGGCTTCAAAGCCCAGGCCAGCGGCCTGCAGGCCTTTCTCGATGCCGGCCAGGAAGGCTTCAGCCAGGGTATTCAGGGCCTTGGGTGGCAGTTCTTCAGTGCCCAGTTCAACCAGAAAATCTTGCGCACTCATTGTGCCGCCTCCAGCTTAGCCAACACTTCGTCACGCAGGTCCGGGGTCGCCATCGGGAAGCCCAGCTTGGCACGGGCCAGCAGGTAGGCTTGCGCGACGGAACGCGCCAGGGTGCGGACTCGCAGAATGTATTGCTGGCGCGCGGTTACCGAGATGGCACGGCGGGCGTCCAGCAGGTTGAAGGTATGGGAGGCCTTCAACACCATTTCGTAGCTCGGCAACGGCAGCGGCTGATCCAGTTCGATCAGGCGCTTGGCTTCGCTTTCGTAGAAATCGAACAGTTCGAACAGCTTCTCGACGTTGGC